>Ga0299906_10003227_pt1 | contig 13449 bp, 9 predicted proteins | sample RVTome_14_FD_200259 | JGI IMG/M metagenome (GOLD analysis project Ga0299906, IMG submission 200259) | Soil microbial communities from uranium-contaminated site in the Upper Colorado River Basin, Wyoming, United States - RVT145D125 (version 2) ...
GCACCGGCCACTCCCCTGTGCGCTGGCGCAGCCAATCGACCTCGGCCAGCTTGGCCGCCAGCACGGCCGTCCGGCTTTGGCCGCGCGAGCCGTAGAGCTGCAAGTTGAGACCGTTGGCAACAAAGGCTAAGTCGTCGCGGTGGGGGCCGGTGAGCGTCGCCCCGCGCTGGATTTCGGCCGGCCGGCTGCGGCGTAGGCTGTCGGCCAAGCCGTGCCGGATTTCGTCGGCGCCAACCGTAGTGCGATCGAGCGGCGTATCCAGGTCGAACCCAAGCTGACCCTCGGGTGCCGGCAACGGGTCATACGAGGGCAGGTAGACCAGGCGCAGCGTTTCCTGCTGGCGGGTGAGCTGGCGATGAACCGGTTGGGCCAGCGTTTCAAGTTCGTGCAACGCCAGCGCCCGGCCGCGAACAATCTCGGCGCCATGCTCGGCCAACTGGGCCTCCCAGACCTCGAGCTGTTGGCCGTCGGGCCGGGATTCCTGCAGATTCTTGAGCAGCGCATTGCGCTGCGACAATGCCTTGCCGTAGTCGGTCAACGCTTGGCCGTAGAAGGGGTCGGCCTGGCTGATGACGGCATCGAGGAAGCGGCGCCGTCCTCCGGGCGAGCCCTCAAGCACTTGCAGGTCTTGTGGCAGGAAGAGCACGGCGTTGAACACCGAGGCCAGCTCAGACACCCGTCGCTTGAGACCGTTGATCAGGATTTCCTTGCGCAACCGGCCGTCGGTCTCCGGATCGACGATCAAGCGGATTTCGACCCGCTGCAAACGGTCCGCCCGCTCGACTTCGGCCACCAGCCGGCTGACCGGCAGCGGCTCTTCGAGCGACAGGAAGTTGATGAGCTGGCGGTCGCTGGTGGTGTGCGGCGAGGTTGCTCCTGCCAGATAGTAAATCGCCTCTAGCAAGCTGGTCTTGCCCTGGGCGTTGTCGCCAACCAGCAAGGTAGGCCCGCTCGGCAGCTGGCGCTCGAGGCGAATGAAATTGCGAAAGTTGGTCAGCGACAGGTGCGTTAGGCGCATGCCAGCGGCGACGTAGGGCCTGGGTCAAGCACGGGGGTTGGTTCCGGGGGCACCGTCGGCCGGCGCGCGGGACTACGCGCGGGCGCGAACTTCGGCCGCCTCGTCTTCCTCGAGCTTCCAGACGCGAATGGCACGGTCGGGGAACAAGATGCCGTTGGTGTGGTCGATTTCGTGCTGGAAGATGCGGGCCAGCCAACCCTCAGCCTCGATCAGCGCCGGATCGCCCTCCGGCGTGAAGCCGCGCACTGTAACCGCCTGATGGCGCTCGACCTCGCCATAGAACCCCGGGATTGACAGACAGCCTTCATTGCCCATTACGGTTTCGGCGCTGCGTCGGGTGATCTGCGGATTGACCAGGCGGTAGAGCTTGGGCGTGGGCGGCTCGGCCTCCGGATCGTCCGGCGGTTCGGCGTATTCGACCACGATGACCCGCTGACCCAATCCGATTTGGGGGGCCGCCAGGCCGACGCCGGGCGCGGCCCGCATGGTCTCGACCATGTCGGCGGCCAGTTGGCGCAGCTCGGAAGTGAAGGCATGGACCTTGCTGGCCTGCGTGCGCAGCACGGGGTCGGGCAGCGTGACGATTTCAAGGATAGACATCGAATTCCTGGTCGTCTTTGGCGGTTGGTTTGCGCGAGGCGATCTCTTCGTGGTAGGCGCCGAGCCATTCTACCATTTCGTCACGCCGCTCCCTTTCATTGGCGACCCGCTGCCCGGCAAGGAAGGCCTCCTGGGCCCGGACGATATCTTGTTGGACGGCGCCGGGGTGGAATACGCCCTCGAAGTCAAGCTGTTCGGCTCCGATATTGACACGGACGTCGCCGAAGTCCAGCAGCAGGCCAATCAGGCCTCGCCGGTCGACCTCGGTGCTCAGAATGTTCTCGAGCGGCGCCGCCCGTCGCAGCTCCCGGCCGAGCGGGCGGCGGTAGACATCAAGGATGTGAGTCGGTGAAATTTGATAGATGTCATTGGCCCAATCGGCGAACTGATATGCCCACCACGAGCCCGCCAGCAACAGGCCGAGGCTGCCAAACAACACAGTGGTAGGCAGCTCGAACCAACTGAGCAGTCCGCCAAGGTTGCCGCCAATTAGTCCAACCAGGAGCAAGAGCACGATTGACGGCAGGGCCAGGGAACCAAGCAACACGGCCCAGTGCTTGCGGTAGGTGATGACGCCGCGTTCTTCGAACCGTAGCTCGAAATTCCAGTGATTGAGTCCGACCTCCGGTTCCTGCCGCTCATCGCTCGGTTGCTCGGACAGGCTGGCCGGTATCGCTTTCTCCTCGGCTTTGACGGGACGTTCCCCGTCAAGAAGCTGGCGGACGGCGGCCATCTTGTCGGCCCGGCCCTCCTGGCGGCTGCCGAGCTGCAGGCGGCGCCAGCGCTCCTCGACGACGGCCGCCACTGCCTTGGGCTGCCCGACATGCGGCAGCCGGATCTGTCCGGTGTAGGTTTTGATGGTGACATCGCCATAGCCCAACCAGCGCCCCAGCACGTCGGTCGTGACGCTGGCCGCCAGCACCTGATGCAGCGGCGCCTCAAGCCGGCTATCGTAGATGGCGACGACCTTCTCCTGCCAGACCACCCGTTGATCGGTCACTACGTAGTAGTCGTTGCGCCAATCGACCCATTCCCACAGCCCGTAGGCCAACCCGCCGACAGCTGCCAGGGCGCCGGACCACGCGTACCAGCCACTCAAATTGCCCCACCACAACAGGCCTGCTCCAAGCAGGAAGAGCGCCAGCGGTAGGAGCAGGCGGAAAGCCAGCTGGGATGGGTGCCGCCGGCCCATGGCGAAAACCGCTTCTTCGTCGCCAAGCCACGAGAAGCGCAGCTGGCGGGTGAGCGCCTGGCTGTCGGCCGTCAGCTGCAGGCTCGCCAGCGCAGTTGGGTGCCCTTCGAGAAAGCGGAACAGGCTGCGTTTTGGCCAATACAGAACCGTGGTCTGTTCTTGCGCCCGAATTGCCGAAGCGGCGGCGGTGGACCGCAGTAGTTCCAAGGCACCGAGGGCGGCACCGGACTCTTCTTCGGCCTGCACCGCCAGCACTCCGTTGCGGCCTTCGGTCAGGACCTCAACCCGGCCGCTGAGCACCAGGCGCAGGCCGGCGACCGGCTCCCCGCGCGCCTGGACGGTCTGGCCGGGGGCAAACTGCTGCACTTCGAGTTCGTCGGCGAGTTGGCGCAAGCGGTCATCGGAAAGACCCCGTAGGAAATGGGTCAGTTGAAGGTGGCGGACGACCTCCTCGGCGGGCATGGCCGGATTGTAGCATGCGGGGTTGGGCGGACCCCGCATGCTATAATCGCCGCGCTCTGGGGGAGGAGGTCCTTTGGCCAGGCGCCGTTCCCGTCGTTCTTCTTCCAAAAACAGGAAAGGTGCTGCCGACAGTGCCCTGGGGCATGCCGTCGCCGGCCCACTGCGCGGGCTGAAGGGCTTGCTCGTGCGGGGCTGGTCGGCGATGGGTGGTGTCCTGGGCGGGCACAAGCAAGAGGTCGGCGGTGTGCTGATGGTGGCCGTCGGCTTGCTCACCCTGCTTACCCTGCTCTCACCAACCCAAGGATTGCTTGCCAGCTCCTGGTTGCGCGCCCTGCGCTTCTTGTTTGGCTGGGGGATGATCCTGTTCCCGCTTGCCCTGGTGACCGCCGGGCTGTGGCTCCTGCTGCGCAACTTTGAAGCCGAACTGCCGTCGCTGCAGGCCGAGCAAGTGGTCGGCGCAGTCATGTTGGCCATCGCACTGTTGGCTGGGCTGCAGGCCATTGACGGTCGTCTGACGATGGAGGCCGGCTTGGAGGCGGCCCAACAGGGCCGCGGCGGCGGCCTGCTGGGCACCAGCATTGTGGCCGCCCTCATTGGCGGATTTGGGTTGGCCGGAGCGCTGGTTTTGGTACTAGCCTGGAGCCTGGTTGGGGCCGCCTTTGCCAGTGGGCGCGGCGTACCAACCGTGCTCGAAACGGCCCTGGCCGGATTGGATCGAGCCGGTGTCTGGCTCGACGGGCTGCGCAAGTCGGAGGATCAACAACTAGTGCCGCCGATCGCCAGTCCGACCGCGCCGGCCGCCAGCCCAGCCGGCGGACCGGGGCAGGCCGAGCCGACGGCCCCGCCGATTCGCACAACCTCGAGCAGCGCCAAGCTCGCCTGGAAACTGCCGGACTATCAAGAGCTTTTGGAGCCTGGCGAAGAGGGCTCGGCCGACCACAGCTTCGACCGCGACCGCGCCACGCTGATCGAAGACACCTTACGCTCGTTTGGCGCACCTGCCCGGGTCGTGGAAATCAACCGTGGCCCGACCATCACCCAGTTTGGCGTTGAGCCGGATTTCGTCGAAGGCCGTGGCGGTCGCCGGGTGAAGGTTAAGGTGAGCAAGATCTCGTCCCTGGCCGACGATTTGGCCCTGGCGCTGGCGGCGCCGTCGATCCGCATCGAAGCGCCCGTGCCGGGCAAGGGTTTCGTCGGCATCGAGGTGCCCAACCCCGAGGTTTCGTTGGTTGCCCTGCGTGATGTGATGGACTCCAAGGCCTACCAGAAGGTCAACTCCCGTCTGCGCATCGGACTGGGGCGTGATGTCTCGGGTCACCCGGTGACCGCCGATCTCACCAGCATGCCGCATTTGCTGATCGCCGGCACGACCGGTTCGGGTAAGTCGGTGTGCGTCAACGCCGTTGTGGCCGGGCTGCTCCTGCAGAACACGCCGGACCAACTGCGTTTCATCATGGTCGATCCCAAGCGGGTCGAGCTTACCTTCTACAACGGTATCCCGCACCTGCTGGCGCCGGTCGTGGTCGACCTTGACCGGGTGGTGCCCGCCCTGCAATGGGTGTCGCGCGAGATGGACGAGCGCTATCGGCGTTTTGCCGAGGTCGGGGTGCGCAACATCGCCGCTTTCAACGACGGTTGCCGCCAGCAGGGGCAAGCCGAGTTGCCTTACCTGGTGGTGATCGTGGACGAACTGGCCGATTTGATGATGATGGCCCCCGACGAAACGGAACGGGTATTGACCCGGCTGGCGCAGTTGGCGCGGGCCACCGGTATCCACCTGGTAATCGCCACCCAGCGTCCCTCGGTCGATGTTGTAACTGGACTTATCAAGGCCAATTTCCCGGCGCGCATCGCCTTCGCCGTCGCCTCATCGATCGACAGCCGAGTCATCCTGGACCAACCGGGCGCCGAGCGCTTGCTGGGCCGGGGCGACATGCTGTTCCAGGCGCCGGACGCAGCCGCGCCCAAACGGCTGCAGGGGGTCTACGTTTCCGAGCCAGAGCTGGCCCGCTTAATCCGTCACTGGCGCGTCGAGTCGGTCGAGGGCGAGCAATCCGAAGCTGAGCCCGGTGAGTCAGCCGAGATGGCGACCGAGGCCGGGCCTCCCAAGCAGGCCGCCTTGTGGAAGGAAATCGAAGAAGCCAACGACCAGGACGATATGTTCGAGGAAGCCGTTGCCCTGGTCCGACGGCGGCGGCGGGCATCGATATCCATGCTGCAGCGCAGGTTGCGCATCGGCTACACGCGCGCGGCGCGCTTGATTGATATGATGGAGCAGCAGGGCATTGTCGGACCCGAACCTGGTGGCTCAAAGGCCCGCGAGGTGTTGGATTACGGCGAGTTGGAAACGGAGGCTGGCAGCTGACGTGGGGCAATCACTTTCGGTTCTGGCGGTTGGATGATATGCTAGCACTGTTGTCAGACACATCCCTTGTACAAGCTGCCATTACCACCTACCGGCTGAACGGCAGTTGGCCGGCCACGCCGAGAAAGGGGTGAACAGTAGGTTCAACCTCACACAAAAAGCACTAGATTGACCCAACTGAAATGTCATTCCAATAACTCCGTCTGAGGAGGAGAACGAAAATGAGTAAGAGGTTTTACGCCGTCCTGACACTCCTGATTATGGCTTCCATGGTCCTGGCTGCCTGTGGTGGCACTGCCACCGAGGCCCCGCCGGCGGAAGTTTCTTTCAAGGCCTGTCAGGTGACCGACGTCGGTGGTATTGACGACCGGTCGTTTAACGCCACTGCCTGGAAGGGTGTCCAGGATGCCGAGGCCGAGTTAGGGATTGAAGGCACATTCCTCGAGTCGCAGGAGCAAGCTGACTACGCGGAGAACATCAATGCCTTCATCGAGGAGGACTGCGGAATCATCGTCACCGTCGGCTTCCTGCTCGGCGACGACACAGCAGCTGGGGCCGAAGCCAACCCCGATCAGCCGTTCACGATCGTCGACTTTGCCTACGATCCAACCATCCCCAACGTCTTGGGGCAGGTCTTCAATACTGATGAAGCCGCGTTCTTGGCTGGCTACGTGGCGGCTGGCATGACCCAGACCGGAACCGTGGGCACCTTTGGCGGCATCCAGATCCCGCCGGTGACCATCTTCATGGACGGCTTCTACTACGGCGTTCAGTACTACAACGAGCAGAAGGGCACCGATGTCCAGGTGCTCGGCTGGGACCCGGTTGCGCAGACAGGCCTGTTCGCAGGCAACTTTGAAAGCACCGACGACGGCCGGCGGCTCGGCGAGTCCTTGATGGATGAGGGCGCCGACATCATCATGCCGGTGGCTGGCCCTGTAGGTTTGGGCACGGCTGCGGCCGCGCAGGAGCGCGGTGGCATCTACATCGTAGGCGTGGACAATGACTGGGCGATCGTGAACTCCCAGTATGCCGATATCGTCCTCACCTCGGTCCTCAAGAATATGGACGTCACGACCTTCAACGCCATCGAAGCTGTCCTGAACGGCACCTTCGAGGGCGGTGTGACGGTCGGCACGCTGACCAACGGTGGTGTTGGTCTGGCCGAGTTCCACGAGATGGATGCCATGGTCTCCGACGAACTCAAGGCGGAAATCGACACCGTCCGCCAGGGCGTCATTGACGGCACTATCAGCGTCACTGGTGGCTGAGCGCGTCCCGTAACGATCGAAAACGGAGGGTCGGCAGCTGCCGACCCTCCGTCTTTACGTAGCGGTTGCTTTTTTAAGCCCCATGATAGAATGCCGCCATCCGCAGACAAGCGAGCGCTAATGTGAGCAAGCGACCCGTCCTCGAGCTGCAAGGCATCACAAAACGGTTCCCCGGAGTACTGGCAAACGACCGAATTGACCTTACCCTGCAGGAGGGTGAAATCCACGCGCTGCTTGGCGAGAACGGCGCCGGCAAGACGACTTTGATGAATATTCTGTACGGCCTATACCAGCCGGACGAGGGCAAAGTCTTTGTGCGCGGCCGTGAGGTCGAAATCCATGACCCGAACGATGCCATCGCTGTCGGCATCGGCATGGTCCACCAGCACTTCATGTTGATCCCGGTCTTCACCGTCACCGAAAATGTGATGCTGGGGGACGAGACCACCTCTCGAATTGGGGTGCTCGATCGCAAGCGCGCCGGCGAGCGTGTCGCCGAGATTTCCAATAGCTTCGGTCTGCAGGTCGATCCTTTCGCCTACGTGAAAGATCTACCGGTTGGCGTGCAGCAGCGGGTCGAAATCATCAAGCTGCTTTACCGGCAGGCTGACATCTTGATCCTGGATGAGCCGACGGCGGTTCTGACCCCGCAGGAAGCCAATGAGCTGTTCAAGATCATGGAGTCACTGGCCGAGCAGGGTAAGTCGATCATTTTCATCACACACAAGCTGCGCGAGGTGATGGAAGTCGCTGACCGCATCACCGTGATCCGGGGCGGCAGGGTCGTTGGCTCAACAACACCCGGCAAGGCCGATCGGGCCAAGCTGGCCGAAATGATGGTCGGCCGTGAGGTGAAACTGACGGTTGACAAGCAGGCGGCGGATGTTGCCGGTACGGTGCTCAACGTCGAGGACCTGGTTGTGATCGATGATCGCGATCAGGTGGCAGTGGACGGGGTGTCGTTTGAGGTGCGGTCGGGCGAGATTCTGGGCGTTGCCGGTGTGCAGGGAAACGGTCAGACCGAGTTGGTCCAGGCGATCACTGGCTTGCGCCAGGCGGCCAGTGGCACGATCACCCTGCTGGGCAATGACATTACCCACGCCACTCCGCGCCATATTACGGAACTGGGCGTTGGCCACGTCCCCGAAGACCGCCAGCGCGACGGCCTGGTGCTGCCCTACCCGGTGGCTGACAATCTGGTGCTCAACACGTACTATCGGCAGCCATTCTCGCAGGGCGTCAGACTCCAGCAAGACGAAATCTTGCGATCGGCCCAACAGCGGATCGAAGAATTCGACATCCGCACGCCAAGTGCCCTCACGCCGGCTGGCTCGTTGTCGGGTGGCAACCAGCAGAAGGTGATCGTGGCCCGCGAATTTTCGCGCGAGAACAAGCTGATGGTCGCCTCTCAGCCAACCCGCGGCCTGGATGTTGGATCGATCGAGTACATCCACAAGCGCATTCTCGAGGCGCGGCGTGCGGGCACCGCCGTACTGCTGGTAGCGCCCGAGCTCGATGAGGTGATGCAGCTCTCCGACCGGATCGCCGTCATGTACCGCGGCAAGATTGTGACGGTGCTCGACGGCCTCAGAGCGACCAAGGAAGCTGTCGGCCTGCTGATGGCTGGCGTCTCACCCGAAGAGGTCGAGCTGCCGGCAGAAGCTCGCGTCGAGGCCGAAGTCACTTTCTAGGACTGGTGAGCCTGTGAGCGACGAACAAGACACGAAACAAGGCGCCGGCGAAGTCCTCATTGAGGAATTGCAGCGCGGGCCATCGGGCGAGTTGCCCTGGTGGCGCCAGGCGCTGCAAGCGATGACCATCCCAGCGCTGGCCGTGGTCAGCGGTCTGATCCTGGGCGGGGTCTTCATCTTCCTGACAACCGAGACCGTCTACAGCGGCTGGGCCCAGTCACCACTGGTTGGCTTGGGCAATGGGCTGCGAGCGGTGTTGTCGGCCTACGCTGCGCTGTTCAACGGCTCGATTGGCAATCCGAGCCGCATCCTCGAGGCGTTGCAATCGGGCGAGGCGGAGGCGATACGCCGCGCTTTCAACCCGATGCTGGAGAGCTTGGTCAAGTCGACGCCATTCATCTTTGCTGGGCTGGCGGTGGCGCTTGGCTTCCGGGCCGGCCTGTTTAACATCGGCGCCGAAGGCCAGCTGTTTATCGGCGCAACGGTGGCGGCCTTCCTGGGTTACAGCATCACCGGCCTGCCGCCAATCCTCCACATCCCGCTGGCGCTGCTTGGCGGCGCCTTGGGCGGCGCCGCCTGGGGGTTTATCCCTGGTTGGCTCAAAGCCAGGACGGGGGGCCACGAAGTCATCAATACCATCATGATGAACTACATCGCCATCCGCCTGAGCGAGTTTCTACTGCGCGGGCCGATGCAACGACCGGATTCGTTCAACCCGGTCAGTCCGACCATCGAGCCGTCGGCCATGTTGCCCAGCTTCTTCGGTGCGCCGATCCGCTTCCACCTGGGTTTTTTCGTGGCGCTTGGGGTGGCGTACCTGGTGTATTGGTTCTTGTTCAAGACCACCTGGGGCTTCGATTTGCGGACAGCTGGCGCCAATCCCCGCGCCGCTCGTTACGCCGGCATGAACACGCTGACGGCGATTGTGGCGGCAATGTCCCTGTCCGGTGCGCTGGCCGGCCTGGCCGGCGCCAACGAGGTGCTGGGGGTCAACCACAACCTGGCACTCGCCTTTTCGGCAGGCACCGGCTTCGACGCCATAGCGCTGGCATTGCTGGGCAAGAGCCATCCAGCCGGTGTTGTCTTGGCCTCGCTGCTGTTCGGGACGTTGAAGAACGGGGCGACGCAAATGCAGCTGGCGGCCGGTGTGCCGATTGACATCATTGCGATCTTGCAGGCAATGATCCTGATGTTTATCGCCGCCCCGGCGATCATCCGAACGATTTACCGCTTGCGCGAGCCGGCCGTTGAAGAGCAGGTGCTGTCGATTGGCGGCTGGGGAGGCGAACAGGTATGACGACGACGGCCTTGCGACGTAGGGTTGACCGCGTGGTGCCGGCCCGGCGCATCGCCATGGGCATCTTTTTCCTGTTGCTGGGGGTGGCGAGCTTCTTGTTGGCTGGCGGAATTGACCCGGGCACGGTGACCGTGTTTGGCCTGACAGCTGGTGGCAGCCAGGCGATCCTGCCCGAATGGACCCTGTCATCGCCGTCCACCCTCAATCTGTTGGCGACCGTATCCCTGGCTATCGGCGGCTTTCAGCTGGTGCGCGGCTTTGGCGCCTGGACGAATTGGATTCTGGCGGTTGTGGCCGGCATGTTCATCTTCTCGTTCCTGGTGTGGGCAGCCGCCGGCAGCTCGCTCAACCTGGCCGGGCTGCTAGGTGCCACGCTGATCAAATCCGTGCCATTGACTTTGGGCGCCATGTCCGGTGTGCTATGTGAACGGGCCGGCGTGGTTAATATTGCCATCGAAGGCATGATGTTGATGAGCGCCATGGTCGGCACGCTGGTCGGCAGCCTGACCAACCTGTGGGTGGGCCTGCTCTGCGCCGTGCTGGCCGGCGGCTTGATGGGGCTGCTCCACGCTTGGCTGTCGGTCACCTACAAGACCGATCAGATCGTGTCAGGTACGGTGATCAACATCTTTGCGCTGGGCATGACCTCGTTCATTTCGGCCAAGTTCTTGCAGCGCTACCAGGACTTGAATAATCCAGGAATTTTCCAGCCGATCGAAATCCCGCTGCTATCCAAGATCCCATTTCTTGGCCCATTGCTCTTCAACAACAATCTGTTTGTCTACGGGATGTTCATTCTGCTGATCCTGTTGCACATTGGTCTGTTCTACACTCGCTGGGGTCTGCGGCTGCGGTCGGTCGGGGAGCACCCCAAGGCAGCCGACACGCTCGGGATCGACGTGTTCCGCACCCGTTACATGGCGGTCATTCTAGGCGGCCTTGTGGCCGGCTTTGCCGGGGCGTATTTCACCCTTGGCTCGGTTGGACGCTTCGACGAAGGACTAACCGCCGGGCGCGGCTTCATTTCCCTGGCGGCTATGATCTTTGGCAACTGGATGCCGTTTGGCGGCTTTGGCGCCGGGCTGCTGTTCGGCTTTGCCGACGCCCTGGCGGCCCGGGCAGCCATACTGGGCATTCCGATCCCGTCGGAGTTCTTGCTGATGACACCGTACATCGCCACCATGATCGTGCTGGCCGGGGTTGTCGGACGGGGGCAGATGCCAGCGGCCGATGGCCAGCCGTACGATAAGGAGTAGTTGGGCAGCGGTCCGGGTTTGCACGCTCCGTGATGAACGATGAGATGCCAGGGCGCACCGGACAAGGTGCGCCCTGGGTTTTGGCCAGGGTGGGCTGGCCAGGTCGGGGATGCAGGATTGAGATGTAAGGACGATGTATACAACGTCCCGACATCGGATGGGAGTTAATGAGATGGGGAGGCCCAAGTTCGTCAACGCGTGGGTACACGCCTGCATGACGATGACGATCGCGGCGGCGCTGATGGCTGGTTGCAGCGGTGGGTCGGTTGGCGGTTGGCCGGGGGCGGCGGTTCATACACCCTCCGCGATCGACGAGGCAGACCTTGATCCGGGTGCGCCGGTAGGGATTGATCTGAATCAGCCGCTGCCGCCGGGTGAGGCGGCTGCCGGACGGCGGGCGGCGCAGACCCATGACTGCCAGGGATGTCACATGAACATGCCGGTCGGTCCGCTGTGGCAACCCGATGACGCCCCGCCTATAGCCCTGCGTGCGGTCCAGATGATCAACCAAGACAGCTACAAGGGAGCGGCGACCACGGCCGAGCAGTACCTGTTGGAGTCAATTGTGGCGCCGGATGTCTATGTGGTGCCAGGCTTTGGGGCCGGGTTGATGCCGACCGGCTACGCCCGGTTGCTTAACCGCCAGCAAGCGGCCGATTTGATCACCTACCTGATGAGCCTCGAGTGACGACTTCATCCACCCGAACCCTGGCCCGACTTGCGGGGTTGTAGTCCTGAAAGCCCTTATCAAGAGGAGAGATTGATGGCGTTCACCGATGTGAATTGGCTGGCCGTCCTCGTGGGTACGGTCATCAACATGTTCGTTGGTTTCTTGTGGTACGGGCCGCTGTTTGGCCAGATGTGGATGCGGATGATCGGCAAGCGGGCCGATGAAATTCAGTCGGACAGCAGGATGTACGTGGTCACCGGCGTGGCGGCATTGGTCTCGTCCTACGTGCTGGCGGTGTTGATCGGAGCCAGCGGGGTGGTCACGCTGTTTGGCGGCATGATGATCGGTATCTTTGTCTGGGTGGGTATTGGTGCCACCGGCACCCTGGTATACACGACGTTCGAAGGCCCGCCGCGCAATGTGTGGATGCTGCACGCGCTGTACCAGCTGGTGGTGTTCGCCATTAACGGGGCCATCTTCGCCGTCTGGGCCTGACGGCACCTGCCGGTCTCGCCAGGAAAGTCAGCGGGGCGACCACGGTCGCCCTGTTTGCTATTGGGGCGTTAGACGGCGGCCGCTGGGGGCACCGGCCGTAGGCTGCGCAGGACGCGCAAGGCGACGATGGGGGTGACGGCGCGCAGCGGGTGCTCGTAGGCCAGGAAGATGCGCACCAGACGGTCGGCCAGATCGGTCCAGCGGCGACTGGCCCGCAGCAGTGGGTCGAGCAGCAGTGGGGTCATGTACAGCGAGCGCAGCAGATGGGTGTAGACAAAGGTAGCCTGGAAGCGCCGCCGCAATTGGCGGTCATAGCCGGCCAGGGCAGCCTGGCTCACGTCGCCCTCATTCAGGCACTGGCCGAGCCAGCGGCCGGCCAGTTGTCCCGATTCGAGCGCATAGTCAATGCCTTCCCCGGTAAACGGATTGACCAGGCCGGCGGCTTCGCCGACAAGCAGCAGGCGCTCGCCTACCGATCGCGACCGATGGAAATCGGTGCGCAGCGGATAGCCCTTGACCGGTCCGACACGCTCGGCGTGGGCAAACTGGCGGGCGATTGGCGGGTGCGACAGGAACTGAGCAAGATAGGCGGCCGGGCTGGCCGGCGTGGCGGCGCTGCGCTCGAAATAACCGGCGCCGACGTTGGCCTCGTGCTCGCCCAGGGGAAAAATCCAGCCGTAGCCCGGCAGCGGGATACCGTCGAAACGGAAGTGCAGTTCCTGCTGCAGATCGGGCAGCTGGCGGTAGTACGCGCGGGCGGCGAAGCCGTACTGGACTGGCTGCGGGGTCATGCCGGCCGATTGCACCAGCGGCAGGCTTGCGCCGACGGCCAGCACGACAGCCTCGGCCAGCAATCGGCGGCGCTCCCCGTGTTGTGAGTACGAGACTCGGTAGCCACTCGGCTGAAGATTCAACTGATCGACATGGGCGCCCGCCGCAAAGGCGGCGCCGGCGTCGAGTGCCTTCTGCCGCAGCAGATCGTCCAAGTCAAAGCGCCGGATGACATAGGCTTCGGCGCCAAACTGCCCGTGTGGCTTTAGTTCGACCCGCAAACTTGTGCCTCCGGGTGCAGTGGCGGCCAGCGCCGTCACCCGGTGGCCCGCGTGTTGGAGTTCGCTTGTTAGGCCGATCC
>Ga0299906_10003228_pt1 | contig 13449 bp, 10 predicted proteins | sample RVTome_14_FD_200259 | JGI IMG/M metagenome (GOLD analysis project Ga0299906, IMG submission 200259) | Soil microbial communities from uranium-contaminated site in the Upper Colorado River Basin, Wyoming, United States - RVT145D125 (version 2) ...
GGATCGTCGACGCGGATCGGATGGGCGCGCTGGGCTGGAGCGCGGGAGGCCATTGGTCGAACTGGATCCTCACGCAGACCGACCGCTTCAAGGCGATCAGCTCCGGAGCGGGCACCATGAACTGGATCAGCATGTACGCGCAGAGCGACGTGCAGCGCAATCGACAGTTCTACGTCGGAGACGGCTTCCTGTACGAGGACTTCGATACCTATTTCGATCAGTCGCCGCTCAAGTACATCACCAACGCTGTGACGCCGACGATGATCCACGTCGTGGAGGGCGACCCGCGCGTGCCGAGCCCGCAGTCGGTCGAGCTCCACATGGCGCTCAAGAAGCTGAACGTGCCCACGGAGCTCTTCATGTACCCCGGCCGCAGTCACGGCATTCCCGACCCCCGCAACCGACTGGTGAAGGCGGTGAGCGAAATGGCATGGATGGATCACTACGTGCGAGGCATCGGCGACAAGTTCCAATGGCGCCAGGTGCTCGAGACGTTGGAATCCGAGAAGGCCGGCGCGGACCCCCGCACCGTGTCCGACCGATGAGCGCCTGGCGTACGCCCCTCGCGGTGGCCCTGCTGGCCGTCGCGGCGGGGGCGACCGGAGCGAGCGGTCAGAGCGAGGCGCCGTCGGGGTTCCTTACGGAGTTCGAGGGTCAGTTCGGGGCGTCGGCGTCGAAGCTCGTTGCGCTCGCAGGTGCGATGCCGGCGTCGACGTTCGAGTGGCGTCCCGGCGAAGGCGTGGCGAGCGTCGCCGGAGTCTACATGCATATCGCGCGCTACAACTACATGTACCCTCACGAGAACATGGGCCGCGCGACACCCGTTCCCCCGTCCGAGTACGAGCGGTGGGAAGAGGAGGTGAGCACCAAAGAGGAGGCCGTCGAGATTCTCGCGGCTTCCATGGAGTACGTGCGTGGAGTAGCGGCGGAGATGGATGCCGAGCGCCTCGCCGCGGAGACGACGCTCTACGGTCGACAGGTCGGCGAGTGGGCCGTGCTCCTGCAACTCGTCGCGCACATGAACGAGCACCTCGGTCAGTCCATCGCCTACGCGCGCATGAACGGCGTCGTGCCGCCCTGGTCTCGATAACCTGCCACCCAGCTCGGAGCAACGATATGAAGTGGAGTGCCAGAGGTACGGTCTTCCTGTTGGGCGTTCTCGCGGTCGCGGGCTGCGCACCCAACGAAGAAGCCGCATCCGACGGCGAAACGGAGGCTGCGCCGACGACCATGGCACCGGAGAATCGGATCATGAGGCTCTTGGAGGCCGGAGAGCCGGTCTTCGGCATGTTCGCTCCGGCGCAGTCGGCCGAGGGAGGCGTCGCGGCGGCGGCGAATCGCGAGACGGACTTCATCTTCTACTCGCTCGAATCCGGCCCGTGGGACCTCCCCACCATGGCGACCTTCGTGGCGAGCATGACCGAGGCGTCGGCCGGCGCCGACCCGCATCCCGTCATCCTACGGATTCCGCCGATCAGGGACGATCGGGACCTGGCGAGCATACACCTGGCCGAGGGGCTCGCGGCGGGCGTGGACGGGCTGGTGCTCCCGCATGTCGAGTCCGTGGACGATGTGGCGCTGGCGGCGGAGGTCGCGGGCGATCGGCTCTGGCCCGGAAATCCCGGCGGAGACGTGCTGAACGTGATCCTCATCGAGGATCAGATCGGCATCGAGCGTGCGCGTGAGATCGTGAGCGCGTCCGGCGTGGGTGTCGCGATCCCGGGCCCGGGTGACCTGCGTCGAGCGTACGAGGGCGACATGGAGGCGGTCGAAGGCGCCATCCAGACGGTGCTAGCCGCATGCGCCGAGTTCGACGTGCCGTGCGGGATCACGGCCGGCGTCGACGACATCGCGCGGCGGGTGGACGAAGGGTTCATGATGATCATCGTAACCCAGCCCGAGGCGCTCGCCGTCGGGTTGGCGGCCGCGGGCAGGTGACCATGAGCACGGTCCCGAGCCGGAGCCGGGCGTGCCTGCCCGTGGTGGCCATGATCTTCGCCATCGGATGCGGTGGCGAAGCGGCCTCCGACGGCGCCGAGGAGGCGGTGGTCCAACCCGCCGAGCGTAGGAGCGCGACGCTCATCGAGCTCTGGTCCGAGGGCACACCCGCGTTCGGTGTCTTCGTGCCGAACGAGCGGGAAGCGGGAGAGCGGGGACCGACCGGTGAGCGGGCGCTGCCCCTCTACACACGCGAAGGTGGCGAGCGCCTGGCCCGCAATCCGTTGCTCGACTTCGTGTTCCTGAACCTCGAGGGCAGCTACGACGCCGACGCGGTCTCGGCCGTCGCGAGTGGTCTCGACAGCGGAGGGTCGGCGGGCGCCAAAGCGCTCCTCGTGCGCATCCCCCCGATCTCCGAGGACGGTGCCGATGCCGCGCGCGCTCGGGTTGTGGAGGTGCTCGCGGCCGGGGCGGACGGTATCGTGCTGCCGCACGTGCGCAGCACGGAGGAAGCCCGCTTGGCGGTCGACATCTTCGAGGCGATCGGCGCCGACGTGTGGTCGCCGACCAATCCGGGCGGAACGGTCATCGCCATGCTCATGATCGAGGATCCGGGCGCGTTGGCCTCGGTCCAGGAGATCGCGGACGTGCCCGGCTACAGCGTGCTGGCCTGTGGCATCGGAAGCCTCACGGGCGCGCTGGGAGACCGGGAGGCGGGCGAGGCGGGCAACCAGGAGGTGCTGCGGCACGCGAAGCGCGTGGGCCGTCCCGACATGATCACCGCGAACGCCGCCGACGTCGGCCGGCGAATCGAAGAGGGCTTTCTCGGCCTGCTCATGAGCGGCCCCGACGCGGACGCCCACATCGAGGTCGGGAGGGCGGCGGCGGGGCGCTGAAGCCCTCCTGCGCCTCGGTTCCCTCCCGGCGCGCTCAGCGCACCGCGCCGATCCCGGCCTCGAGCGCCGCCACCAGACGCGGAACCGCTGCGGCGGGCGTCGAGCACATCGCGACGCGCACCGCGCCGGGAATCGGAACGACGTACACGCCCAGCTCGCGCATCTTCGCGGCGGAGGCCTGCTCGTCCGGTGTGAAAACCGCGACGAAGAAGCCCGCGTCGTAGCGGGGCGTGGGGAGCCGCGCGGCCGCCGCGTGCTCGTTGAACGCGTGGACGCGCGCCTGTAGGAGCGCCTGGATCTCCGCCCGCTCGGCGTCGACCCGCTCCCGCAGCTCGGAGTCGGTCAACAGCTCGGCGACGGCGAGCTGCCCGAGGTGGTTGCAGTTGGACCAGGTGGCGCGGCATGAATAGCCCAGAGCGTTGTCCATCTGGGCCACCTCGTCGCGGTCCCGGTGCAGCCCGACCAGGGCGCCCACGCGCGCTCCGTACTGCGCGAAGCTCTTGGAGGCGGTCCACGCGACGAGCACGGTGGCGTTGTCGACCAGACTCGGAATCGACGACAGCCAACTCCTCGCCGCCGGTCCGCCGAACTCCATGTAGGCCGCGTCGATCAGCACGCTCACGGGCCCGCGCTTCCCCACGTCATCGACCGCCTCGGCGACCCGGCGCCACTCCTCGGCGTCGAGGGAATAGCCCGTGGGATTGTGACAGGGGAAGTTGAGTACGACGAGGCATCGTCCCTGGCTGGCGAGGTGACGCTCCAGCCCCGCCGCCATCGCGTCGACATCGAACGTGCCGTCGCTCCGGAACATCGGGAAGGGATCGAGGGCGCGGCCCGTATGTCGGGAGATCTCAGTGTAGGGGCCCCAGTAGAACTCGGGCACCAGCAGCCGCTGGCCGGGCCCGAGAAAGTTCACCACGGCCTCGTACACCGCGCCGGTTCCCCCCGGGGTGGCGACCGCGACCGCCTGCGCCGTGAGCGGGCCGTCGTCGAACAGATCTCGGGTCACCGCGTTCCGGAAGGCGGGCACGCCCGAGATCGGCGCGTAGCCGGCGGACTGCGCGGTCTGGAAGCGCGCCATTGTCTCGAGGACGGTCGGTAGGGTACAGAGTCGGCCATCGTCGGTCATCAGCGCCCCGAGCGTAGCGTTGAGGATCGACTCCCCGGCCTCGGCGCGCCGCCGAGCCTCGGCATTGAGGGCGAAGATCGGGTCGTTTCCCTTCCGGTCGCGGGCCCCCTCGATGATCGAGCTGTAGGGTGAGGTCACCTGTTCGCCTCGGGGAGCTCTCCGTCGAGCTCGGCGTACACCTGCTGGAGCGCTCGGTCTCCCTGGCTCGACCGTAGCGACCAGTCCTCCAGCTCCCCGAACATCGCCTGGGCCTGCGCGTCGGTGAGCGCGTACCCGTCCTCGTGGAATCGGCGTGCCTCGGCGATCACGGTGCGGATCGCACCCTGGAAGACCTCGAGCTCTTCCTCCAGGATCGACGGGTGATCGACGAAGCCGTGGCCCGGGACGTAGATCTCCACGTCCATCGCCTGAGCCTCCTCGATCATCTCCACCCAATCCGACGGGAATGCGCTCCGCATGGCCGGGAAGACACGGTGGAGGTAGGCCTCGCTCATGAAGAGGATCTTCTCTTCGGGGAGGTGGACCACGAGGTCCCCGCCCGTATGGGCCCGCCCCAGGAAGAGGACGTGGATCTCCTTGTCGCCCATCTCGATCACGGTGCTCTCGTCCACCAGCTCCGTCGCGAGGCGGACCGGTGGCGCTCCCTCCCGTTGGTTGGATGCCATCACCTCGAGCGCGACGGCCGACGTGGGGTGTGCGAGGAACTCCGCTCCTTCGGGGAACGCGGAGTTGCCCGCCGTATGGTCACCGTGGTCGGAGGCGACCACCACCGTGCGGATCGGCTGGTCGGTGACCTCCGAGATGTGCTCCACGAGCAGGGCGGTCTCTTCGACGCTGCCCTGACCGTCGGCCACGAGCACGCCTTCACCGGTCACGACGAACAGGCTCACGGTGGTGAACATCTCGTCGCCCGCCGCCCGCAACTGCTCGTAGGAATAGACGCCCGGCGCGAGCTCCTGCACCCTCGGGAAGTCGTCGTCGGTGTACCCGCGCGCGTACGGGTCCGCCGTGCGGATCAGTTGGTCGGCGGGGATCTCGGGCGGGGTGTCCGAGGCGGTCTGCTCGGCGTCGGGCTCGGCGCACGCGGCGGCCAGCACCAAAAGACCCAGCACGATGCCGCCGAGCCGTTGCCTCATTCTCGAGTCATCCATCGATGGCTCCACTTCGCCCCTTCCAGTCGTCGTAGCGCATGCGGAGCGTGATCACCGGGTTGCCGTTCTCGTGGGGCTCGATGTTCTCGTCCGTCACGTCGATGAACAAAAAGTAGTCGCCGTCGTTGAACGACTCACCCTCGGCGTCGTCCCGATCGGCGGCCAGGATATAGGCCACGTGGGCGTTGCGGCCCTCGCACGACGCGTCGGGCACCGGCTCGGTCTCGCACGTGCAGCGGCGGTCGCCGCCGGCCTCGTCGGCGGCCTCCATCGCGGCCATCACCTTGTCGAGCACGTCGCCCTCGGCCTGCTGGAGCGCGCGCGCCGCGTTCCGCACCACCGCGTCCGACGCGAGGATGTTGCCCTGGACCGAGTAATAGATGTCCGTGCCCGGCACGCGGCCCTGGGCCGACAACGACGCCGCGTTGTTGCCGCTTCCGGAGAACCCGATCGAGCGCCCCTGCATGTCGACGATGGCGAACTGACGACGCTCGACCTCGGGATCGGCCCGCAGCATGTCGAGAATGAGGCGTGGGTCCGTGCCCTCCTTGAGCTGCTCGTAGATGAGCGTCTGGTTGGCACGTGTCCGATCGACGCCGGCCTGGGCCGCCGCGACCCCCACGCCGGGTACGACGATCGCCTGGATATCCATGAGCCCCTTCGCCGGGAACGCGAGAAGGCTCCCCTGGGCCACGCACGTCGCGGATGCGATGACGACCCGGCCGGTTCGTGCGTCCACGGCGATCACCGACCACGTTGCCGAGGCCGAGGTCGGCACGAGGGCCAGGGTCAGCAGGAGCAGGAACGCTCGCCCGAGGGGAGCCGATTGTGTAAGGCGCATGATGTCTCCTTGAATACGGAGAGAAGCCGCTACCGGGAGCCGCCCTCGTGGATCGCGCTCCATGCAGCCGCGAACTGGTCGATCAGGGTCATCAGCGTGGCGCCGATGTCGTCGACGATGGAACCCGTGGAGCTGACGCCGACCTCGGTCGAGTACCACGTCACGGCCTCGGGAAGGGTGATCTGTGTGTCGCGAAGCATCTGGGCCGCCTGCTGGACCCTCAGGCCCACGGAGTATGCGAGGGCTCCGCTGGCGCCGTTGTCGCTGCTCGCGCACGCGAGGGAGATGCGAAGCTCGGGAAGGGCCGGGTGCTCCAGCATCTCCTCGAGCGTCAACACGCCCACGTCGTGCTCGATCAGCCTCAGGGATACGTCCGCCTCGTAGGATGAGGCCGTGACACCCGCCGCCTCGCACGCCTCGTCCGCCTCGAGGCGAATGTACACGCCACCGAGGTCCTCGAGGGTGTATCGGTTCCACTCGGTGTCCTGGGCCCGCGCTTCGCTCGGCGCCGCGATCACGGCCGCCAGTGCGACTGCGCAAAGCCAGCGAGCCATCATCGGGTCCTTGAAGAAGGGGAGCGCACCGCCAACCCGGTCTCGGATCGAGGGACTCTCCGCCTTCAGTTGCCGCCGGAGCCGGTGCCGCATGACTGGCAGTTGTGGTTGTTCTTCGAGCCCAGCTTCTCCAACAGCGCGATCGTCGCGGGATGCGGCTGAGCACGCTGCTCCGGACTGTTCGCCATGTCGGCCGTCGTCTGGCCCCGTCGGCTCAGTAGCATGACGTCGGCGCCCTTGGACACGAGGTAGAGGATCGTCTCGTTGTCCCCCCTGGCCGCGGAGTGGTGCAAGGGCGAATAACCGTCCATGTCGCGCAGGTTGGGATCCATGCCGAGATCCTCCACGAAATACTTCATGGCCGGAAGCCAACCGTCGGGCACGCTACGGTGCTGCTGTGCCACACGAGAGGTTCCGAACCCGACGCCGGAGGCGGCGTGGATGGGATGCACCGCGGGTCCCCCGACCGGAACGGGCTCGAGGCCGGAATGGTCCTCCTCCTCTTCCTCCTCGTCGTCGTCATCGTCGTAGGAGCGGCGACGCTCGGGCAGCTTCTGGGTCGAGATGTTCGGATCCGCGCCGTACTCGACCAGCAGCCGCATCGCGGTCACGTCCGTCGCGTAGGCGGCGCGCCAGAACGGCGTCGCTCCGGTGAAGTCCACGCCCATGCGGCCCGCGTTGTAGGACGCGTACCAGATGTGGGTGCTCGTGCGCTGATTGGGTTCCGCACCCGCCTCGAGGAGCGCCTTCATCAGGTCCAGGTACGAGGTCTCCTGGGAGCGGAACGCCTGCGGCTGCGGGTACCAGGTCCGCAGGGACCACTCGATATTCAGCGTCGCGAAGAGCGGTCCCGCGCCGTCGTCGCTGACGAGATTGGGATCCGCGCCACGCTCCACGAGCATCTTCGCGAGGTCGTAGTTCCCGTTGATGACCGCCACGAGGAGCGGGCTCGACTGGTCGCCGGCCGACGGCTGGTCGATGTCGGCGCCGTTGTCGAGCAGGAGCCGCGCCGCCTCGACGTGCCCCTGACGGGCGGCGTAGTGAAGCGCGGTGAAGCCACCCTGTACGCCGATCTGCTCATCTCCCGAGAGGGCACGGATCGGCGGCTCGGCCGGCTTTTCCTCTTCCTTCTCCTCCGCTTCGGGCTTCTCCTCCGGATCGGGCTCCTCGGTCTTGGTGCTGTCCGGCGGTTGGTTGCCCGGGGGCTGCGCTCCCGGCGGGAATCGCGGGTCACCCCTCGGCTCCTCGCCCGTCTCAGCGGCCCGTACCCGCGCCCGCTGCGCGCGCTCGTTGCTGTCCCGTTCGGCGCGGGCCACATAATCGATGAGCTCCGTCGCCAGCGACGGATCGGCCCCGAGCCGCAGGAGAGCGGTCACGGCGCCTGTGGCGTTGCGCGACGTCGCGAACATGAGCGGCGTGCGGCTCCTGAAGCCGTCCGCGGCGTCGATGTCCGCGCCGTGCTCGACGAGGGCGGCTATCGCTTCCGCGTCGTTGGCCTGTGCGGCGAAGTGGAGCGCGGTCACGCCCGTGCGCGTCCACTCGTTGGCGTCCGCGCCTGCCTCGAGCAGCGCGCGAATGATGCCGGGGTTGGCCGACCGGGCCGCAAGATGGAGCGGCGTGTAGCCTCCCACCCTGGTACGCGGCTTGAGCGTCGCTCCGGCGTACACGAGCGCTTCGACGATCTCGAGGTTGTCGTTGAGCGCGGCCCAATGGAGCGCCGTGAGCCCCTGGGGCTGCGCGCCGTTCACGTCGGCACCTTGCTGGAGAAGCGCCCGCACCTGCGCCGCGTCGTTCGCCTGGGCCGCGTCCGCGACCGGTGCCTCGGCCGGTACCGCCGCTCCAAGGAGCAGGCCCAACCCCAGGATCGACGCCAAGCGCATGCCCGTGACTCTCTTCGCCATGTTTTTTCCCCCGGAGGCTCTCGTCTTCGATCGTGTTTGCTAAATCGCGAACGTGCCGGTGCTGTTGCCGAAGGACTCGATGTCCTCGACGCCCAGGTTGTGCAGCAAGCTGAGCATGACGTTGGCCATCGGCGTGCCCTGCACTGCGCGCACGTGCTTCTCGCCCTCGACCACGCCGTTCGCTCCCCCGACCAGGAAGAGCGGGCAGCGGATGTGGTTGTGGAGGTTCGAGTCGGCCATCGCCGAGCCGTACATGACCATGGTCTTGTCGAGCAGCGTCCCTTCGCCGTCTTCGACCGAGGCCAGCTTGTCGAGGAAGTACGGGATCATAGACACGTGGTAGGTGTTGATCTTCGCGAAGTCGAGCACGCGCTCCTCACGGCCGCCGTGATGCGAGGATGCATGGAACGGCGAGTCCGATCCGCTATCCGGGTACACGCGCGGCGAGGCGTCACGACCCAACTTCAACGAGAACACCCGGGTCGCATCCGACATGAAGGCCAGAACCTGCAGATCGAACATCAGGCGCATGTGCTCGGCGAAATCGTCCGGCACGCCGACCGGCGCCTCCGGGATCTCGCGCTCCTCGCCACTGGTGTTCTGTGCCTCGATGCGCCGGATGCGCTGCTCGAGCTCACGGATGTTCGTGGTGTAGAGGTCGAGCCTGTGACGGTCGGTCGGACCGAGGTCGTGCCGTAGTCCGGACATCTCGCCCATGACCCAGTCGAGAATGCTGCGATCGGTCGCGAGGCGCTCGGCGCGCTGCTCGGCCGTGCCGCCCGCCCCGAAGAGTTGCTCGAAAACGGCCCGCGGGTCCCGGATCATCGGGAGCGGCTGTGTCGGCGCCGCCCAGCTGATCGTGTCGGTGTAAACACAGGAGTAGCCGTATGCACAGCCACCGGCCTGGTCGACGCTCTCGATGGTGAGCTGCATCGACGGAATCGGGGTCGCTCCACCGATGTGCTTGGCGTAGACCTGGTCGAACGAGGTTCCCGCGTAGACGTCGGAGCCCTGCGTCTGCTTGGGGTGTGCCTGCGTCAGGAAGACCGCCGCCGTCCGGAAATGGTCGCCACCGATCTCGGCCGGCGAGAACGCGTCCGCCATGCGGGAATCGGTGTCGCTGATGATCGTGAGATATTTCCGATACGGATCGAGCGGGTTCATGCTGCTCAAGGAGAGATCGAAGTTCTTGCCCTCCTCCTTGGGCGCCCAAAGCCCCAGCGAGTCACCGAGGTCGTTGCAGCCCGCGGCTCCGTGCACGTTCTCGATGCAGACGAGTCTCGTGCTGTCGGCTGCCCTTCCGGCTTCCGTCGCGGCCAGCGGCCGCGAAGCGGGCACCATGGCATCGAGAAGCGGCAATCCGACGGACGCGCCCACGCCTTTGAGCATCGTCCTGCGGGAAATGTGCTTTCCGGTGATGAAGTCCATCGTGTTGAGCCTCGTCGAGGGGGGTATTGATCTCGTTTGGGTTCTAATTCGTGTTGGCGTCCGGCTGCTCGGTCGTCACCGCCGGTTGAGCGGCGCGGCTGCTGACGAACGCCGGTGTCGTGACGATCCCGAGCACGAAAGCCGACAGCCGGTAGTCGTCCCGGGCGGCACTGCGCGTGATCTCACGGATCGCCGGCTGATCGTAGTGCTCGACCCGGCGCCCGAGCGCGTACGCCATCAGATTCTCCGTGAAGATCCGGTAGAAGACCTCGGACCTGCCGAGGATCGCGGCGCGGAGCCCGCCCACGCCCTCGATCGGGGTACCGTCGTACAGCTCGGCCTGCGCATCGACCGGGTTGCCTCCTTCACGAGCCCGCCAGGCGCCCGTGACGTCGAAGTTCTCGAACGCGAGGCCGATCGGGTCGATCACGTTGTGGCAGGAGGCGCAAGCCGGGTTGGCCCGGTGCTGCTCCATGCGCTCGCGCACGGTCAGGAACCGGCCGTCCTCGGCGCCCTCGGTTTCCTCGAGCTCCGGAACGTTCGGCGGCGGCGGCGGCGGCGGCGACCCGAGGAGAACCTCCATCACCCACTTCCCGCGCAGCACCGGTGATGTGCGATTCGCGTGCGAGGTCAGCGTCAGGATGCTGCCGTGACCGAGAATTCCGCGCCGCGTCTCGTCGGGATAGGCGACCATCCGGAAGTCCGGCCCGAGCACGCCCGGGATTCCGTAGTGCCGGGCCAACCGCTCGTTGACGAAGGTATAGTCCGCGGTGAGCAGATCGGTGATCGGGCGGTCGTCCTTGCGGATGAAATCGAACAACAGCTCGGTCTCGCTGTGCATCGCGTCGGCGAGCGTCTGATCGTAGTAGGGATAGCTGAGCGCGTCGGGACGGATGTTGTCCAGATCCGGCAGCCGCAGCCACTGCGCGGCGAATCGACTCGCCAGCGCTTCGGCGCGCGGATCGGCGAGCATACGGTGAACCTGACGCTCGAGCTCGTCGTCGTCGGACAGGTCGTCACGCTCGGCCAGGGCAATCAGCTCCTCGTCCGGAGGAGCGCCCCAGAGGAAGAACGAGAGGCGGGACGCCAGGTCGGTGTCGGCGATGTCGTAGACCTCGCCCGGCTGGATCCCGCTCGGCGCCTTCTCCATCCGGAAGATGAAGTGCGGGCTCGCGAGAATCGCCTGCAGGGCGAGCCGGATGCCGCCCTCGAAGCCTCGGGTTTCCGAGCCCTGGTCGTAGAATCCCATGAGGGCATCGACATCGGCGTCGGTGACGTCACGCCGATACGCTCGCTCGGAGAGTCGGCTGACGATGCTGCGGGCGCACGGCCGCTCCTCGTCGGGCGCGGTGGGGCGGCAGCTGAAGACGAATCGACGCGTCGGCGTCTCGGATACGCCCGTCACGTTGAACGGACCTAGAATCGTCAGCCGCTGCAGGTGTTGCTGCGAGCTGACCCCGTAGCCGATCCCGATCTGGCCGTCGGCCAGGGTGTGCTCGATCGGGCGGATCAGGTCGTCGAGGTCGCCCTCGAACTGCTTGACGAAGGCCGCCGTCACGCGGTGGGGGCCTGCCGACACCTGAATCGAGTCGGTCCGGATGTTCAGTCCCGACGGCTCCGACTCGTGCATCCAACGATCGATGGTCAGGAGCGCGACGCGCTCGCCGTCGACCGAGATCTCGAGGTGGTCCGTCCCCCACGTCCGTCCGAATACCTCGCCCTCGACCGCGTTGTAGGGCATGACGTGGAATACGTACTTGCCGTCGGCAGGGAAGTTGTGGACGACCGAAAGCCCCCCACGCGTTCCGAGCGGCGCACCCTGCACCTCGTCCGTCTGCGACGTGATGCGCGGCATCCGATACATGGTGTTGCCGACTTCCGCGTCCGGATCACCGAGGGCGAGTCGGGCGATCTGCCCGGCGGCGCGCAGGTACCCCTCGACGACCGTCGTGGAGGGCATCTGTACGTCGGCGATGTTGTCGAAGTTCGCGCTCTTGGTATCGAGCGGCAGATAGCTGGACACATCGATGCTCAGCCCGAGCAGATGCTCCACCGAGGCGGCGTACTCGGCGCGGTTCAGCCTCTGAAAGACCCGCGCGCCCGGTTCGGGATTCCGCTGCCACGCGTCGTCGAGCCGGGTCTCCAGCTCGACCATCAGGTCGGTGAGCACGGCCTCCTCGGGACGGCGCGCTCCCGATGGTGGCATCATGCCGGCGCGCAGCTTCTTGATCATGCGCTCGGCGATGTCCGCGTGGCTCGCGGCGTCCTCTACGTCGAAGCCCTCCAACACGAGACCGCCACGCTGACGCTGCTCGCTGTGGCACCTGGTGCAGTATTCCTCGATGACCTCGTTCGAGTCGGTGTCGCGGGACTCGGCGAGAGCGACCCCTCGAGGCGGCGGCGGGGCGTCGGGAGAAGCCACGCCGGTGTCGCCGGCCAGCCCCAACAAGAGCATTCCGGTGACCAGCATCGCTGATGCGTGTGTGTTCAATTCAGACCTCGAATGGGACCGATCTCGATATTCGACGGTTACCTACACGACACGCGAAGCCCCGAAAAGGCTGAGATCCGGGGCGCCCGACGCTACGTGCACGTCCCTTAGAATAAAGATCGGAGGTGTGACGTGCCAGGGATGCGCATGGTGGCGAAAGACCGGGCCGCCGCCATTTTCGGGACATGAGCGCTTCCGGTGACGAGGCCATGGCTCGTTGGCTCGAGTCCTTCTGGCGGGCGTATTACGCCCGCCGTCCCGTCGACGCGACCTTCATCGGTCGCCACGACCACGATCACGACCTGCCGGATCTCGGCGAGGACGGCGTGGGCGGGGCGCTCGCCGAGATGAGGCAGCTCCTCGCCGAAGCGCCCCCGATCGCCGACGGCGACGCCACGCTCGAGGCGCTCGATCAGCGCATCGCAGAAGGCTTCCTGAGGATCCAGATCGGGGAGTGCGCGTCGCGCCACCTCGTCGCCAACCCGAGCGTGCACGTGGGGGAGGCCGTGTTCGGGATGATGTCGTTGCTGCTGCCCGACCTCCCTCCCACCGAGCCGAGGGTCGACGCCCTGCGCGCCCGCCTGGATGCGTTGCCGGCCTTCTTCGACGCTGCGCGTGAGGTCGTGCGCGCCGCCCCGGCTGCCTGGATTCAACGGGCGTCCCGGGAGTGTCGAGGCGGTGTCGCGTTCGCGCGCCATGGGGTCGGCGCGCTCGGCGTCGACCTCGGGGGCGCTCCCGACCGTGCCGTGGCCGCCCTGGAAGGATTCCGATCGTTCATCGAGAAGGAGGTCGCGGTACGTGCGCCCGAGAGCGCGGCCTGTGGGGCCGAGGCCTTCGACCTCTACGTGGAGCAGGGGCATTTCCTGGACCGCTCCGCGGACGAGATCTCCGCCTACGCTCGTGACGAGCTGGCACGCGTGCGGGGCGAGCTCGAGGCATCTGCCCGGAGCCTCGGGGCCGAAACCCCCGAGGGAGCTCTGACGCTCCTCGCCGACGCGCATCCGGGCCCCGACGAGTACTACCACCGCTACCGGGAGACCTGGGAGGCGATGTTCGCCGTGGCGGAGGAGGAGGCGCTGCTCACGTGGCCCGCCTTTCCCATTCGCTATGTGCCGCGCCC
>Ga0299906_10003229_pt1 | contig 13446 bp, 13 predicted proteins | sample RVTome_14_FD_200259 | JGI IMG/M metagenome (GOLD analysis project Ga0299906, IMG submission 200259) | Soil microbial communities from uranium-contaminated site in the Upper Colorado River Basin, Wyoming, United States - RVT145D125 (version 2) ...
GCGCCGCCGGCCCGCCGACGCGGGGCTCCGCTGCGCTCCGCCCCGCGTCGGCGGGCGTTGTTCATTGAAGGCGGGTTCATGACGAAAGTGAACATACAAGGCACGGAGGCACGGAGGAGGAAGAAGGTCATTGATTCCAGGGCGATGAATGCCCGACATGGGACCTGCCGCGCGTGCCACGGCCGTGTCGGCCGTGTGGATGGGCGACCGCTTGTCCCGCAGCACGGCTCACAGAGCCGTGGCACGCGCTGCCCAGGGGATCGCGACTCTGCGTGCCACGGCCGTGTCGGCCGTGCGGGCCGCGCGTGCCACGGCCGAGTCGGCCGTGCGGGCGGGCAATGACAACCTCCTGCCGCGCAGACCGCTGCGGGGCAAGTCCCACAAGCACGGCTCCCAGAGCCGTGGCACCATCTGCTACATTCACCACCATGAAGAACATGACCATCATCTTCGCGTTCGCCCTCGCCTTCGCCGCGACCATCGCGAGCCCCGCCGCCGCGCAGACCCGCTGGCTCAAGGGCAACCTTCACACTCACTCGCTCTGGAGCGACGGCGACGCCTTCCCGGAGACGGTCGCGGCCATGTACAAGGAGCGCGGCTATCACTTCCTGGCCCTCTCGGACCACAACATCCTCAGCCAAGGCGAAAAGTGGACGCCCGCCTCCCTGGTCGAGCGCCGCGGGGGCCCGGGCGCGCTGGCCGCTCATGTCGCGCGCTACGGCGCGGAGCACATCGAGATGCGCGGCGAGGGCGATGAGCGCGAGGTGCGGCTGCGGACGCTCGATGAACTCCGCCGCCAGTACGAGCATCCCGGCGAGTTCATCCTCATCCAGTCCGAGGAGATCACCGACAGCTACGAGGGCACGCCCGTCCATCTCAACGCCACCAACATCCAGGACCTGGCCCCGCCCCAGGGCGGCGAGAGCGTGCGCGATGTGATCCGCCGCAACCTGCTGGCCATCGAGGCCCAGTCCGAGCGCACGGGCCGGCCGATCCTGGGCCATGTCAACCACCCCAACTACGGCTGGGCCATCACGGCCGAGGACCTGGCCCACGTGCCGGAGGACCGCTTCTTCGAGGTCTTCAACGGCCACCCGAGCGTCAACACGTTCGGCGACCGCACCCGGCCCTCGACCGAGCGGATGTGGGACATCGCCAACACCATTCGCATCGGCGAACTCGACAGCCCGCCGCTCTTCGGCCTCGCCACCGATGACTCGCACAACTATCACGGCGAAGTCGGTGCGCTGCCCTTCCGCGGGTGGGTGATGGTGCGGGCCGGGTCGCTCGATGCGAAAGCGATCATTGCCTCGCTGCGGGCCGGCGACTTCTACGCCTCGACTGGAGTGGCCTTGCGCGATGTGCGCTTCGACCGCGAGGCGCGGACACTGACGGTGGAGATCGAGCCTTCCCCTGACGCGACATACATCACCCGCTTTATCGGCACGCGCGATGACTCCGGGGGCGCTGAGGGCGTCGCGAGCATCGGCGAGACGCTCCTGGAGATCGCGGGCACGACCGCGAGATACCACTTCCGCGGCGATGAGCTGTACGTGCGGGCGATGGTCTTGTCATCGCTGCCCGTCGAGTTCCCCATCGCCGAAGGCCAGCGGCAGCAGGTGTGGACCCAGCCGGTGGGGTGGGAGTGAGGGAAAACAGAAAACAAAAAACAGAAAGCAGAAAGCCGGAACACGGAGATGAAGAGGATACGGTCACGGCCGCACGCCCGTATCCCATTTCTGTTTTCTGTTTTCCGTCCGTTACAATCCGCCCATGCAGTTCGAGCTGATGACGCGCATCGACGGGTCGCTCACCGCCATCGCATCGCTCAGGGAGGCGATCGACGATGTCTGCGCGATCGTCGAGGCCATCGCCGGCGCCCTGCGCGGCGGCGGCACGCTCTACACGTGCGGCAACGGCGGCTCGGCGGCCCAGGCCCTGCACCTGGCCGAGGAGCTGATCGGCCGCTACCGGGGCGATCGGGCGCCCTTTCGCGCCGTGTGCCTCAACGCCGATCCCGCCGCCCTGACCTGCATCGCCAACGACTTCGGCTACGAGCGCATCTTCTCGCGGCAGTGCGAAGCCCTGCTCAAGCCGGGCGATGCCTTGCTCGCGCTGTCCACCTCCGGGGAAAGCGCAAACATCATCGAGGCGCTGGAGGTGGCCAGAGGTCTTCATGCCCGCACGCTCGGCCTGCTCGGCAAGGGCGGCGGCCGGTGCAGGACGCTGTGCGATCGTTGCGTGACGGTTCCCGGTGACGATTCAGCGCACATCCAGGAAGCCCACATGGTGATGATCCACCTCATCTGCGAGGCCCTGGAGACGGGATCGGTGTAGAGCGGCGTGCCATGGCCAGGTTCCTCCTGCCCGCGGCGCTGGTGCCTGTGAATGGCCCGGCTTTGCGGGCCTTTCACAGCGATGTGCCTGTCACTGCGCAACGCTGTGGCATGGCCCAAAGCGGCCAAGCCACAGGCACCCGCGTGTGATCCGGCATGGTTCGGCCCAAAGCGGCCGTACCATGCGACCCGTCACTTACCGCGGGGTGCCGTGGTATCTGCCGCAGCGGGAACCACACCGGCGTCGATGTGCGATCAGTCGTGCCCGTCACGTGCGTCCCGCTCACCCCCGGATAGAAGCGGGGAGCACGCCACCAGCCACGGAGCCGTGGCACATGCTCAGCGAACGGCCTGCCCCGCGCGCTGCTTGAGCGGCCTCCACCAGTGCTCGTTCGCCGCGTACCAGGCGATTGTCGCCGCCAGGGCGTCGGGCCACGCGCTGCGTGTCGGCCGCCATCCCAGCTCGCGCTCGATCCTGCCGGCATCGATGGCGTACCGGCGGTCGTGGCCGAGGCGATCGGTCACGTATTCGATCATCTCCTCGCCGCGCCCCATGAGCTGGAGGATCGTGTTCGTGAGCTCCAGGTTGCTCCGCTCGTTGTCGCCGCCGATGTTGTAGACCTCGCCGCTCCGCCCCCGCTCCAGCACCGCCAGCACGGCCTCGCAGTGATCGACTACGTGCAGCCAGTCACGCACGTTCAGCCCGTCGCCGTAGAGCGGCACCTTGATGCCGTCGATCAGGTTGGTCACGAATAACGGAATGACCTTTTCCGGAAACTGACACGGCCCGAAGTTGTTCGAACAGCGTGTCACCACCGCGGGGAAGCCGAACGTGTGGTGGTATGCGAGCACGAGCAGGTCCGAGGCGGCCTTGGATGCCGAGTAGGGGCTGTTGGGCCGCAGCGGCGTGGCCTCGGTGAATTTCAGGTCCGGCCGATCCAGCGGCAGCTCGCCGTAGACTTCATCGGTGCCGATGTGCACGAAGCGCCGGATCGCGCCGGCCGCGCGGCAGGCATCGAGCAGCACCTGCGTGCCCAGGACATTGGTCGAGACGAACGGCCCGCTGTCCATGATCGACCGGTCCACGTGGCTCTCGGCGGCGAAGTGGACCACGGCGTCGCACCCGGCCAGCGCCGCGGACATGGCCTCGCGATCGCGGATGTCGGCGCGGATGAACTCGTAGCGTTCGTGGTCGGCGACATCGGCGAGACTGGCGAGGTTGCCGGCGTAAGTCAGGGCGTCGTAGTTGACGATCGTCCACGCAGGCCGCTCGTGCAGCGCGAAGCGCACGAAATTGGAGCCGATGAAGCCCGCCCCGCCGGTGACGAGCAGCCGGATCGACTCGTCCTGGGCGATCAGGTCGCTCATGCCCGGCCCGAGGCGCTCGGCTCCAGCCGCCGCGCGCCGGTATCGACCTTGTTCGCGCCACCCTCCGCCACGAGGTTGCCGGCTCGCAGGAGACTCTCGAACGTGCCGGCGTCCGTCCACCACCCTTCGAGAATGTCGTAGGTCAACGCCCCCCGCCGGATGTACTCGTTATTCACATCGGTGATCTCCAGCTCGCCGCGGACGGACGGAACCAGCGTCCGGGCGATGTCGAAGACGCCGTTGTCGTAGAAGTAGATGCCGGTGACGGCGTACCGGCTCGGCGGATCCTCCGGCTTCTCCAGGATCTCGACGATCCGGTCGCCGTCGATGCGCGGCACGCCGAATCTCTGCGGATCGGGCACCTCCTTGAGCAGGATTTTCGCCCCCTTGGGCTGGGTGAAGAACTCCCCCACCGCACGGCGGATGTTCTTCTCGATGATGTTGTCGCCCAGCACGACGACGATCTTGTCGCCGTCGGCGAAGTCCTCGGCGAGCAGAAGGGCGTCGGCGATCCCGCCCTCGCCCTCCTGGTAGGTGTAGTGCAGCTCGCGCACGCCCAGGTGCTTGCCGTTGCGCAGGAGCTTGAGGAAGTCGCCCGCGTGCTCGCCGCCGGTGACGATGAGGATCTCGTCGATGCCGGCGTTGAGCAGGCATTCGATGGGATAGTGGATCATCGGCCGGTCATAGACCGGCAGCAGGTGCTTGTTGGTGACCAGGGTGAGGGGCCGGAGGCGAGTGCCGAGACCGCCGGCCAGGATGACGCCTTTCATGATCGACCTTTCTGCGGGCCGCGCTGCGGCCATCATAGCCGCCGCCTTACCCGTGCCGGATGCCCCAGGGAAAGTCCGGCAGCGCATCCCACGGCTCGCGGCCCTCGTCAGGATTGCCGCGGTCGAAGAGCCGGTCCATGTAGTACAGCAGCCCCGCCGGCGCCGCGCCCACGGCCGTGGCTCCGTGCCACAGGGTCGGCGGGATGATGAGCACGCCCGGTCGTCTCTCGCCCATGACCTGGAGCCACGTGGCGCCATCGCTCGGGCGGTGCACGCCGGCCTTGAGATTGCCCTGTACGCAGGTCCAGAAGTCGGTCTGACGCTCGTGAAAGTGCCAGGCCTTGACCGCCCCCGGATACTGAAGCGAGTAGTTGATCTGCCCTTCGTGGCTCAGCGCGCCGGCAAGCAGGTTCATCATGGACCAGCCCCGGTCATCGCTGAAAATCGTCACGGGCACGAACACCGGCTCCTTGCCGTTCACCGCCGTGTCGTGGGCCTCGCGCCAATCGCCGCTGAATGTCCGGGGTGTTCTGAGTTCCACTGGCCACTCCAGGTCGGGGCTTCGGGAAATCCGGGGGGTCCGGTGTCCGGGGTTTGGGGGCCCGGGGGTCCGGGGGTCCGGGGGTCCGGGGGGGTAAGGGGTCACCATGCTATCGTCCGGTCCCGCGCCCGCCGACACGAGCGGCACGAGCCGGGCCGAAAAACACGCCCGGATGGGCATTTTCGGACGTTCGGCGCTTGCAATGGTCGATCGGGCAAGACGTTTCCCCTGCGGACGCCGTCGCGGGACGACTCCGTCGGTGCGCCGATACCAAGCCCCTGGACCTCAATGGTGGAGTCAACATGCTGAAAGGCCCAGTCGCAGCCAAGGCCGGTCTCATCGTCACCCGGATCCTGGTGCCCCTGTGGATCCTGACGGGGGCGACGTTCAAGCTCATCGCCCAGACCCCGTCGACCCTGCCGCGCTACACGATCTTCGATCCGGCCAGGAATGCGGGCATCGACCTCGGCATCCTCCTGAATGTCCTCATCGGCCTGGAGTTGCTGGCCGTCGCCGTGATCGTGTTCATGCCCCGCCTGGCCCGGGCCATGGCGGGATTCATGCTGGGCTGCTTCGTGCTGATCCTCATCAACGAGCTCTACATGGGCGCGGAGAACTGCGGCTGCTTCGGGGGCAAGATCAGCATCCACCCCGGCGTCATGATGGCCATCGACGGCGCCCTGCTTGTCGGGGTCATCCTCTTTCCGCTGAAGCGGACCGAGGGCGGCAAGCTCTTCGGCGGCATCATGCCCGCCGCGGCGGCGACGATCGTGGGATTCGCCCTCACCGCCGGCGTCATGGCCATGAGCCAGAAGGGCGGCACGACCATAGCGCCCACTCCGCAGGCCTCCGGCGGCCAGCAGACCAATGGCCCTGCCGCCGACCCCCGCACGGTTCAGCCGACGCAGATCGACTTTCCCAATTTCTGGTACGTCAAGGGCGATATCAACGCCTGGGTGGGCCAGTACTGGAACCAGCTCGAACTGTTCCAGCTCATGCGCGGCAACTGGCCGGCGGACATCCATGAGGGCGAGAAGTTCATCATCCTCTACCGCCGCGACTGCGATCATTGCGAGGCGATGTTCTACGAGGACTTCACGGGCAAGATCACCACGCCCATCCTCGCGTACCACATCCCGGTGGAGAACCCGAACTGGGACCTGCCGCCCAATCACACCGCGCAGCTCTTCGACCTTTCGGGCGAGCTGGAGTGGATCATCACCACGCCGCTGGTGATCAAGCTCGTCGATGGGCGTGTGGCCTGCGCCGCCGAGGGCGAGGACTTCGAGCCCTGCCTGGGCGTCGAGCCGCACAACCACTGATCCCGGCCCTCCCAATGCGTCAGCGCCGCGTCCGGCCCCGGGCTGGTCCGGGGTGCCCGGCCGCATACCGGCGGACTTATCCACAGCTCATCCCGCGTGCACAGCGCAAAAACGGCCATTGGCAATCTGGGAGGGTCCGAGTTATCGCCCCCTCGAAACCGGTCCGCTACATTCGACGTAGGAATTATCAGGCCTTGTGGCTTGGAACATCGTTGCGTCGTGATAGTCTGGAGCGCGGATGGTCGGAAAGGTTCAAACCCTCAATCGTCGCCTGTTCGTTCGTCGCTGTGTGGCGTGCGGCTATGACGGCGCGCTGCTCCGGGGCGGGATGGCCGAGCGCTGCGCCCGCTGCGGCTGCGATCTCCGCAAGCGCCCGGCGCGGAGCTACGCGGAGATGGAGGGCCTGATCGGCCATCCGCTGACGATCGATGCCCCGCTGAGCCAGCCGCGCAGACAGGAACGGCTGATGCACCGCTGGCTGGCGTTCCTGTTCTTCATGCTGCTGGGCATGGTGGCCGTCATCTACCTCGCCGCCGCGGCCATGGGCGGGTGAGCCACAGCGTCCCTCGAATTCACCAGGCAGGAATGCTTCAGGCCGGGCGGGTTGGGCATGGAAAGGCCCCACGGCGCCGGGCGGACACCGGGGGACCAGGGCGCTTCCGCGGCGGTCGTGCCGCCCATGGCGGGCGCCTCCAGCGCTGTGGGAATTGGGGTTCCTTATTGGAATCCCAGCGCGCAGAGCACGTCGATCTGCTCCCAGTCGAACTCGATGCCGATGCTGAACGCGAGGTTCTTCTCCTTCTTCGGGTTCGATGCCGCGGCGTAGCTGGCCTCCGCCTCGCCCTTCACGTTGGAGTACTCGATCTCGCCGTCGCTGCTCCACGCCCAGCGCCAGTGGCATCCGGCCGATCCCGTCGTGTCGCCGCCGGAGTTCTTGATCTCGACGAAGTAGCACCCGCCGCTGTCCAGCGACACTCCGCTGTGCGTGGCGAGATACAGGTAGACAGGGACGTCGCCGTTGACCACCATTTCCGTGTCGTAGCGCGTGGGCGTGACGGTGCGGGTGGCGATGACATCGCCGGGGATGCGCTCCTCGGTCGTCGCGTGAATCTGCGAGTCGTAGTAGGTGATCGTGAACCCGTCGGTGTAGCCGCTCTCGCAATCCTCGCCGCTGTCCTCGTAGAACCCCCACCAGTGGACCGTGGTCACGGACACCGAATCGAGGGTCTTGAAGTCGTCGTCGGCGAGGCGGTAGCGGACGCCGCCGGAATTGTCCCACTTGTCGCTGACGGGTCCGTACTCGCTGCTGTACACGGCCAGACTCGGGCCCTGCACCGTGTTTGACACCGGGCTGGAGGGCGCTTCGCAGCCCCACGTCGCCTACAGGGTCAACAGATCAACGACATCAACATCGTCGTCGTGACCGAAATCGGCGGGACTCTGAATGGTGCTGCAGCAGCCCGCGCTACACCACTGGGCCAGCAGGAGCAGGAGGTCCGTCACGTTCACGCTTCCGTCCGAATTGATGTCCGCCTGACACGTTCCGGCCTGGTAAAACTCGTACGCGCCCATATCGATGGCCGACCCAGCGACGCGAATGTCTCTCAGGTAGTCCGGGGTCTTTTCCGACACATTGCCATCCTTGTCAAGGTCGAAGACATCTGCGGGGACGTCCGTCGGCGTCGGATCGCCCACGTTCCGGATGGCCGAGCTCCCGGCGATGTACGTCGTGGTGTTCAACTGCGGATCCGTGTCGATGTTGCCTGTGCCGGCGTGGCCTCCCTGCACATCCGAGTAGTCCACGTTGAGCGAGCCGCCGATGGTGCCGAAGTGATTCACATTGCCGCCAACTCGATTCTCCCAGACGATGGCGCTCACAACGACCGTCGAGGCCTCGAATTCACCGAAAGCCAGCGTGATCGTGGCGACGGCGGCGGCATCGCGCTCGGCGGTGTTGCCTTCAAGCACAGAGTTGACAATCAAGGCCCTGGCATGGTCGAGCACGAAGATCGCGCCACCGCTGCCGAAGGGCTTCACGGGCGTGCCGTCCAGCATGGACAATGCCGTGTTGTCATGCATGATGGTGTTGGCGAACGTGGCTTCGGTCTGTACGGTGTTCGAGTCATCGCCCTTGAGGGACACGCCGCCGCCCCGGTCGGCGGTGTTGTTGAAGAAGCGGCAGAGGAGGAACTTCACGACCTTGTTGGCGCTGGGGGGCGTGTCGATGAAGACCGCCCCGCCCTGGCCCGCCACAGGGGTGCCGCTCTCCGTGCCGGCGGAATTGGCGGCGAAGATGCAGTCGATGAACCAGACCTCGGCCCCGTCCTCGACCACGGCCGCCCCGCCGAAGAAATCGGTGTCATCGGCGTTGCCGCCTTCGATGGTGAAGCCCTCAATGACTGTCGATGACCCGACGCCACCGATCTTGAGGATGTGGTAGCTGTTGTCGCTGCGGGTCCCATCGTCCCATGCCGTGTCCAGGTCATCCGCATCGGCCGTACCAATGTCGCCGGACATCCGCGTGACGTTGGTCCGGGGGCAGAAGAAGTCAGGGTTGCTCGCGCCCAGCCCCGCGTAGCCGCCGCGGAGGACGATGTTGTTGTCGTCCTCGTTGGCGATCGCGTCGATGACGATCGAATCCGAACGATCGTCTCGCAGCACCGACGCATGGTAGGTGCCATCAGCGACAAGGATTTCGTCACCGGCCGACAGGTTGCCGTTGGCAAGGGCATCCTGGATGGTGAGAAAGGCGTTCGGCCAGTCCTCGCCCGTCTCGTCGCCGGAGGTTGCAGTGTGATCGACACGCCAGATGTCGAACCGGGCGTGCGCCGTCGTGGGGCAGACCAGCGCAATGACGATGAAGAGCACGACGAGGAGCAGGAAGAAGGCAGGATGTCTGAGTCGATCGGGCATAGTTCTTTCCTTTCCAGCGGAGCGCTGACGGCCCCCGGCCGACCTCAAGGCGTGCGACATTCCATGCACTGACAAAGGGCAACCATCCCGGATCACCCTCGGACCCCCGCCCCCGGCCACGTTCGAGAGCGAAGTCCGCCGGCCAGGTTGTCAAGGCGCTTCCGCGTTCAATTCACTGAGTTGTTCTCCCCCCAGTGGGTCAGAAGTTGAATGAGATCGAAGGCATCGACAGCGCCACTGCCATCGACATCCGCGTAGGCGATGTCCGTCCCCCATTCCGCCAGGAGAATCAGGAGATCGGAGACGTTGACCACACAGTCCTTGTTGATGTCCCCGACGGGAGGATTGATCGGGCGCAGGAACACGGCGGGGGTGACATTGGAGATGGCGATCTCCCCGCGGTTGTTGATCGCCTGGAAACGCGGCACTTGAGGCACGAGTTCCGGTGGGATGAGTTCATACATCTTGTGCATCCGTCCGTGCTGCCAGATGTACGGGACGAACTCGGTTCCCGAGGTTCCGCCAATGATCTGCCCCAGATCACTCAGGCCATTCACACTTGTGCGAATGTTCGGCTCAATCGTGCCCAGATTGATCATGCGCCGGCCGTCCCAAAAGAAGCCCCTCGCCACCTCGGTTCCATCCGGGATGGTGAATACGCCCTGGCCAGCGACATGGCCGTGACGACTGATGAAAAACCCCCGCCCGTTGAGCGCGCCGGGGAGAAGGGGAAGCAAAGTGACCTCATCGCCCGTCAGGATGAACGCATGGGCTACGTGGATTGATTCACCCGTCCAGCCCGTAATCTGCCCGTGCACATTCACATCGCTGGCGGAGGCCTTGAGAGCGCCCAGGATCGGATTCAGATTTGTCGTCACGCCGTCCTCCCACAGGTAGGCGCGGAAGGACCCCGTGATGCTGCTTTGCATCTGGCCGACCACCTGACCCCTGTCATTCACCCCCCCCGCGGGGGCCGTCTCTCCATCCAGGAGTGGTTGAATCACAATGACCTCGCCATCGCGCCACACCAGGCCGGGGCGACTGAAGGTTTGCGTCGTCGACCTGTCACCGCTGCCCACCACCATGCCCGTGTTGGTCATGTCGCTGATGGCAAAGTCGTCGAAACCGCCCGGCACGGGCAGGCCCACGAGCGCCCCCTCCCCCGGCCACATCGCTGGCGCAAAGAACGGCGCGAAGCAAGTGGCCAAGCCCGCGATCTCGCCGGCATCGTTGATCGCCCTGCCATTGAAGGTCACCGGCTCGCCGGAGACGCATAGACCAGAGTCGATGGGTACGGCCTCATAGCGGCACTGACCCGAAGCCGCATCGGTCAGCATGGTCATTCCGAGCAGCGCGGATGCAGAAAGTGCGGTCGGGACGAACGACTCAGGGCCGATCGCCCGGACCCCCGTTCCCGACCAGAAGTGGCGTCGACCCGCCATCGCCGGACTCCCGTCCCTCGCCCCCACCAGCGCCTTCCCCTTCGTGTGCGCCGACCCGTGCCGGCCGGGGACGCAAGACGCGATCAATCCAACCTACAGCGCCGCCGCCGCCGGGTCAAATCGGAGCAACCCGGATTATCAGAACTCACGTCGTTTTCACCGTTCATTGATAGCATGTGCATTGCAATGTTCGTTCTATGGTCGGCACTCATCCAATCAGTCGAATGTGATCCTGGCCGATGGCGCGCATTGTCGACTGCCGACGACGTTTGCATTGCCGCCGGCGCCAAGCACTGGCCGCCCAAACTCAACTCGGCCGTCTCGTCGCGGCTCACCGTCGAAAGCAGTTCCGCATGTGCCGATTCACACATTGACGCTTATCGACTCTGTCACCAACTCCCCGTGGCACATCGAGCGCTTTGTTCTGGAGGTCGCGCCCCCGGAGGCGGCCGGAACGACACGATGGTGCGCGATCGGATGCACAAGACGGCGCGGCCTTTCACTTCGCTCCAGACCCGGGCGCCCGATCACCACACGTGGCCTTCCGGTCGCCGCGGCGACATCAGACCACCGCACCCCGGCCACCTGAGCGTGGCCTTCCGGCCACCGCGTCAACCGCCAGACCACAGCGCCCGATCACCGGCGCCCCGGGCCCGCTGCTACCATGCCGCACGCACGTCCGATTCCCAAGGAGCCGGCCCATGTCCACGCAACTCACTGCCGTCCACAACCACATCGACAAGCACTTCGACGCCAGTCTGGAGCGACTCAAGGCCCTGCTGCGCATCCCCAGCATCAGCACTGACCCGGCCTACAAGACCCAGACCCGCCAGGCCGGGCAATGGGTCGTCGATCAGCTCGCGGAAATCGGCTTCGAGGCATCCTTGCGAGAGACCGCCGGCCATCCCATGGTCATCGCCCGCCATGCCGGGGCCTCGGATGACGCCCCCCACGTGCTCTACTACGGCCACTACGACGTCCAGCCGCCCGACCCGCTGGAACTCTGGACGTCCGACCCCTTCGAGCCGCAGATCATCGACGGGCCGCGCGGCACGCGGATCGTGGCCCGCGGCGCAGTCGACGACAAGGGCCAGCTCATGACCTTCATCGAGGCCTTCCGTGCGTGGAAGTCCGTGCACGGCGAGCTGCCGATCAACGTCACCGTGATGATCGAGGGCGAGGAGGAATCCGGCAGCCCCAGTCTCGACGCGTTCCTCAAGGCCAACAGCGACGAACTTGCCGCGGATGTCTGCGTGGTCTGCGACACGGCGATGTGGGACATCGACACCCCGGCCATCACCTACATGCTGCGCGGCCTGGTCTACATCGAGGCGACGCTGCACGGCCCCGGCCACGACCTGCACTCCGGCGTCTACGGCGGTTCGCTGCGCAATCCCATCAACGCGCTGGGGCGAATCGTGGGCGAGCTGGTCGGCGATGACGGCCGCATCGCCATTCCCGGCTTCTACGACGATGTCATCGATCTCACACCCGAGGAGCGCGCCCAGTGGAAAGCGCTCGGCTTCAACGAGAAGTCGTTCCTCGGCGACATCGGCGTCACGACGGCTTTCGGCGAGACGGGATGGTCCACCCTGGAGCGCACCTGGGCCCGTCCGACGTGCGATGTGAACGGCATCAAGGGCGGCTACATCGGCGAAGGGGCCAAGACGGTCATCGGGTCGCACGCCACCGCCAAGATCTCCTGCCGCCTCGTCGCCGACATGGATCCGGACCGGGTCCACGATGCCCTCATCGGCTTCCTCAAGGCACGCACGCCCGAGGGATACCGCTGGTCTTTCAAGTCCTTCGGCCGCGCGCCGGCCATTCGCGTGCCCACGGAATCGCCATTCCTCGAGGCCGCGAAAGCGGGCCTGGAGCAAACCTACGGGAAACCGGCATTCCTCATCGGCTCCGGCGGGTCGATCCCCGTGGTCGGCTCGATCCGCGAGATCCTCGGCTACGACTCGCTGCTCGTGGGATTCGGCCTGGAGGATGACCGCATGCACTCGCCCAACGAGAAGTTCGAGGTGAAGTGCTACCACATGGGCATCCGCTCGCACGCCTCGATCATGCACCGATTCGCATCGATCTCGCGAGGCGTTGTCGCGCCATCATGAGCCGCTCAGGCGGCGCGGGCGGTCACATCCGGCGCGTCAGCATCGACGGCATCGCCCCCGCCCTCGCCCCCGCCCCCGGATTGTGACGCCTGCTTTGCGTTCGCAGCCGCGCTGCGACCGAGCCGCTTCGCCTCCTTGACGATCGCCTGCCGTCGCAGGGCCATCAGTTCGCGCTGCTGCCGCAGGCGAAGGTTGTGGGCCTCGACCTTGAGATTGTGCCAGCGGACGGCCTGAAAGAGGTTGTGGCCGAGGGCCCGCAGGCACAGCAGGACCAGCCCGGCGGCGATGACCGCGGCGATGAGGAGGACCCAGGCGGAGCCCGCACTTGCCAGAATGTGCCGCGCACCGTCCATGGCCCCAGCATCGACGCCGGATTCGCCGAACTTGAGCCACCCGGCCAACGTCCCATAGTTTCGATCATGGGGGTTTGAATGCTACACTTCGCCATGATGCGACGACGCCTGCTCTCCGGTCTGCTGATCCTGCTCGCCTGCGCGGCACCGGCTGCCGGGCAGGCCCGCGATGTCCAGGTGACGCTCGACCAGTTCGGGGTCGGGTCGGCCATGCGACCCGGCGATTACGCCGCCGTCCGCCTGGAATTGCTCAGCCGCCTCGATACCGCGGCGACGGTCTGGGT
>Ga0299906_10003230_pt1 | contig 13444 bp, 8 predicted proteins | sample RVTome_14_FD_200259 | JGI IMG/M metagenome (GOLD analysis project Ga0299906, IMG submission 200259) | Soil microbial communities from uranium-contaminated site in the Upper Colorado River Basin, Wyoming, United States - RVT145D125 (version 2) ...
TGAGGATTGAAGCATGTAAGGCCGAGGAGGCCGTGGCATTACCGGCGGTCTGACCAACAAAAATCCCCGTGCCGCCATAGTTATTGATGTGATTGTTGCTGATTATTGCGGTTAAGTCGGCATTGCTGGCATTTGACAAGATAAAACCCTCATTGCCTTGATCGAACCGGCGCGTCCTGTTCTCGTCAATAGTGGCGGTGATCGAGGAACTGTCAATCGCTGCAATCTGGACTGCCTGCGACTTGTTGTCACGGAAGAGACAACGGTCAACGACAATCGTGGCGACGGCTGTGCCCTGCATCTCGATCAGAATCCCATCGCTGCCGGAGGGTACCGAGTTTTCCTCGATGATACAATCGGCCACATCATCCGCCGGGCTGTTCGGGTTGGCCCCCTCGCTGATTACGCTTGTACCGTCAATGGTCAGGGACATTGAGCCGCTCTGGTTGTAAAACTCCACGTTGTGCTCAACCCCACCGCTGATCCTGGTGTTACGGATAAGGCCGGTGCCCTGGAGGCCGTTGGTCCCTCCAGGATTCGTTAACCCAAAGTTAATCGGCCCCTCCACGGGAGCGCTGTTCGTACCGATAACGCCGTTGATGACGCTATTGGTGAGAGTGAAGCCGTTGACGCTGCGGCCGGCGATCGCCGAGTTATTGAAATCGTTCAATTGCAGCCAGTTCAGCGACACATTGCTGGTGCTGTTGAGGTAGATGCCGATGCCTGTGGTCGTGCTGCCATCCACTCCGGTTTTATTAGCAATCGTGCCCCCAGAGCCGGCGCTGCCTGTGCCGCTAACGGTCAGACCGCCCGATGAACCGGTGGTATCCAGAATAATGCCGGTATTCGAGCCGCCATTTGACGAGATGCTGCGGAAGGTCAGCCCACTCCCGCCGATGGTCGTGTTGGCGACATTCAGCGCCGTGCCGGTGGTGCTGTTAATGGTGTTGGGGCTAGCGCCGGTCGTCACATTGACCGTGCCGCCACCGGTGGCGCTGAAACCCTGGCCGCTGGTCGTGTCAATATCCAGCCCGCCGCCGCTGAAGTTGATGGTCGCGCCGGTGTTGCTGCTCAGGGTCACGGCGGGGTTGCCGCCGGTGTTGAGGATTTTGGCGCTGCCGGAGAAGGTGATGGTCGTCCCACCGGAGTTGCTGGCGACGTTGAGGCCGGTGCAGGACGTAGTACAGGTGAGGTTACCCCCCAACGTGACCGAGCCACCCGTGCGGTTCTGAATGTCTGTAATGCGCCCAGCGCTGGTCTTGGCGATTGTGCCGTTGTAAGTGATCGTCCCGTTGCCGCCGCTCACATTGAACGCTGTACCTGTGGCCCCACTCAAGGACCCGCTGCCCAGGTTGGCCGCGCCGCCGACGCCGACCAGGTTGACATTGTTGGTCCCGCTGGTGGAGGTGAGACCGTCGAGCGTGGCATTGAGCGTGCCGGTGTCCAGGTTCAGGGCGCGGCCCGTCCCGTTGAGCGTGGTCTCGGTCAGCGTCAGTGTGCCGAAATTCGTGCCGGTGATGTCACTGCCGATCGCAGACGTATCGCCAATAGTCAGGCCGCGAATGGTGTTGCCGGAGCCGAGCGTCAGGCAGTTGCCGCTGGCGTTGCTCAGGGTCGGGTCTGTCCCGGAGAAAGTCGGGAAGCTGCTGCCTGTCACCGGCGTGATACTGGTGATAGCATCCAGAGTGGTAGACGAACCGTCGCCAATCAGCCGTTCCCCATCTTGTAAGGTGACGCCGCAGGTGTAAGCGCCGGAAGCGGTGTAAATCGTGTCATTCGTAGTGTCTACCGCCGCCACATCGGCCAGCAGATCTTCGGGGCAGGCCTGGGTGCCGTTATTCGTCCCGGTGCAGACCGTCGCGCCGGGGGTGTTGTCCACAAACCAGACCAGTTCGGTGTTTTGCAAGGTCAGGGTCACCGTGGCCGTATCGCCGCCGGTGACGGTGTAGAAGAAGGTAGCGCTGGTGTTGGTATCGCCCGCGTCGGGGTAGTAGCTGAAGACGCCGCTGGCGTTCAGCACCACCCGGCCCCCTGCGCCGCCCGCCGTGATGAAGTTCACGCCGTCGGGAACCGTGCCATTGGCCGTTAGTAGAGTTGGGCCAAAACCAGTGATGGTGACAGTGACTGGATCGTCGTTGGCCCGGACGCTGGTAGGGCTGATGAGGGTCAGATGCGGGGTCACATTGTAGCTGTCGTCATTGGCCGTGGGCGCCACCTGGAAGCTGAAGACGTAGTTGTCGCCCTCGGTTCCATCGTTGTTGCCGTCCAGTTGGTTGGGCGGGTCGTTGGCGTCGCTGTCGGTGGTATTGGCCGCCAGGACGGTCACGGTGCAGGTGGCGTTGCCGGGCAAATTGGCCGTCGGGTCGAGCGTAATGGTGTTGGTCCCGCTGACCGGCAAGGTGGGTGTCGAGCTAAAGCCGACCGGCCCCGGACAGCCCAGAGTAATGCCCCCGGCGCTAATATCCACATTTTCAGAGAAGTTGATGGTGATGTTGCTGGCGCCGTTGACATCGGTCGCGCTGTTGGCCGGGCTGGTCGTGGTCACCGTCGGTGGGGCGTCAACCGTAATCTGGACCAGGCCATCAGACGAACCGACAAAATTCCGCAAGCGATAAAAGAAGCTGAAGACCCCCTGGAAGCCGGCGGCCGGGCTGAAGCTAAAGCCGCCGTTGGCGTTGACGGTCACGGAGCCATTCGCCCCAACGGCCATATTGTCCGCCAGCGTGGTCGAAGCCGTTCCGGGCAGTGAGCCGCCGCCAAACGAGCTAATCCCGCCGACCGCCGGATTGAGGCCGGGATAGTCGTCGGCAAACAGGTCGGTTGGGCCATCGACGATGGTCAGGCTGAGGGGGTTGGCCGCGGCGTTGTAGCTATCGTCAAAGGCGATGGGCGAGACGCTGACCAGGCCAAGCTGGCTGAGGTTGGGATCGAGCGTATCGCTGAAGACCAGGCCGGTCACTAAACTCCCATCGTTGCTGATGACGATGGTGTAGGACAGCACATCGCCGGGATCGGCCTGGTTGTCGCCGTCGCTGTCGGTGGCCAGGGTGTAGGTTTTGGTGGCCGTGATGAGTGACGGCGAGACGAGCGGTAAAAACGCAGGGGGGTGGCGGAGCATGGAGGCAGCGGAGATCGAATTTGCCTGTGCGCCGGCTCGAACCGGTCTAGCCCAGGCGCTAAGAACGACCAGGCTCAGCAGAAAAGCGGCCATGACGGCCGTGGCGATGATTTTAGGGCGACAATGGGTCGAGTCGAGGAGATGGTTGGACATGATAGCTCCTTCGCTGGTGGGACAGGCGGTAAGCTTAACCACCAAAAAACCGCAAATAACGACAAGCCAGGCTTCATCACTATTTGCGGTTCTAGTCAACATTGACGGTCCGCTAAGTTGGCAAAATTTGGATAACACCTAGTCCCCTCAGTGGGGATAAATCAGCGTGGGATATTTCATCTACTTTATCACCGGCCCGCCGGCTTGTCAATAGGAATAAAAGCGTATTTAAGGCTAAAGCTTTCATTCTTGCATAAAAATGTTGTGCTTCAGAATGAGCTTACCATCTGGCCGGACGGTTTCAAGCCTGAGGAACGGGGAGTCATTTTGGTTAAATAATTTTTGGTTTACACACTTCATTCAACCCCGACTGTAGACCTTAAAATTCCAGATACAACCTTAAAATTTCCCGGGCGGTCTGGCTACCATCGCGCTGGACTCAAAATCGGCCCAAATCAGGCGAAAAATCTTTCTTTATGGCGAAAATTATTATCTCAATGGGGAAAAAATTTATCCCATTGGCAAAAAAAATTTTCTCAATGGGAAAATTTTTTTTCTCAATGGGAAAATTGTGGTTTTTAGCGGAAAATTGGGGCTTTGAAGCAAAAAAAATCCCGCAGCCGGGAGACGGACGGGCTGCGGGATCAACTGAATGTTGCTTATTATCCGATGGATGATTCCAGTTTTATCTAGTCGTCGGCATGGTCCGCTGTGGATAATAGCTTCTCAAGAAAGATAAATCGATTATATCATAAGTAGACATGATTGTCCGTAAATTTGACATTAAGAAATATTAAGTCACCATGAGTTAAGCCCTGCCGATTATTCAGATCAATGATCGAACCTATGCAGCTTCTACGATATGAAGGGCCTGGAATGATTAAAGCTAACAATGATGCAACCATTCGATCCAAACTTTGAAAAGAGAGTTCAGGAAAGTTTTTCAAGACAGGAATTCATGGCCTATATTGGGGCCATTCTATATGCCGTAAAACCCGGCTACTGCGAAATACACTTGCCTTACAAAAAAGAACTGTCACAACAGCATGGCTTTTTTCATGGAGGCATCGTCGGTACGCTGGCAGATAATGTGGGTGGCTATGCCGCTTTCAGTTTAATGCCGGCTACAGCTTCGGTATTAACGGTTGAGTACAAGTTAAATCTGCTGGTTCCGGCCGATGGTGATTTGTTGATTGGTCAAGGAGAGGTGATAAAATCAGGCCGAACATTAAAGATATGCAAATGTGATGTCAAAGTGAAGAAAAATGGAATAGAAACATTATGCGCAACGTCACTCATGACGATCATTACGTTAGAAGGAAAATCTGATAAACCTGCGGCATAATCAACATTATCTTAGCCTTACGCCTCGCCGCCGTCCCCTTTATACGTCTCAAGACCCGGCCGGTACGATTTGTCGTCCAGAAACCCTTTCATCGCTTTTTGGCGATGGCCGCCCGCGCCAAAGTGGAGGGCTTCGCCCATTTTGGCGTACAGGTAATCCGCGGCGACTTCCCAGTCCATATGTTTGATACGCCTGATGGCCAGCTTGGCCCCGCGCAGGACGGTCGGATTCTTTTCGAGCAGAACCTGGGCCAGTTCGCGGGTCCGATCTTTTAAGCGGGCCAGGGGCACAGCTTCATTGACCAGGCCCATGGCGGCGGCCCGGTTGCCGTCAAAGGTTTCACCCGTCATGGTGTAGTACATCGCGTCCCGGAAACCCATGGCATCGACGGCAGCTTTGGCCGCATTGCCGGCGGGTAGAATACCCCAATTGATTTCCGACAGGCCGAAGATGGCTTCCTCGGCGGCAATGGCTAAATCGCAGGCGACCAGGGGCGTGAAGGCGCCGCCAAAACACCAGCCGTTGACCATAGCAATGGTCGGCTTGGGGTAATCGCGCAGCCGCCGCCACTGCCATTCCTCGGTGGTGCGGCGAACGTTGAGCAAAACGGTATCCGGTGCGTTATCCGTCTCCCGAAAATATTCTTTCAGATCCATGCCCGCTGTGAACGCATCGCCGGCCCCGGTCAGCACAAAGACGCCGCACCGTTCATCCGTGGCCAGGGCCTCGACCACCTGGCGCATTTCAGCATTCAGGGCCGGGTTCATGGCGTTGCGCTTCTCAGGTCGATTTAGGGTCACCCAGGCGATCCTATTCTCAAACTCGACCAGGACATTGTCGCCCCAGGGCTCATTCGTCGTTGCCATATTACGTTTCGCTTTCTTTGCTACTTCTACCCTGCCAACCCCTGCCGCAGCGCCCGCTTGTCGATCTTTCTGGCCCCGGTGCGCGGTAATGTCTCCATAAACGTCACTTCGACGGGGCGTTTGTATTTGACCATGCTGTCTCGACAATATTCAAAGAAATCCTCTTCGGTCATCTGCTGGCCGGCCTTGAGCACCACAAAGGCGACCATGACTTCGCCGAGGCGTGCATCGGGTTTGCCGATGGTGGCCGCTTCCAGGATCTTGGGATGATTCATCAAGACTTCGTCGACCTGGCGTGGATACACGTTGTAGCCGCCGACGATGACCATCTCCTTTTTGCGGTCGATCAGAAACAGGTGACCCGCTTCATCGAGATAACCAATATCACCGGTGTATAACCAGCCGTCCCGGATCAACTGAGCCGTCTCGTCGGGTCGCCGGCGATAGCCCCGGGTAAACTGTGGCCCTCTGGCCCGAATCTCGCCGGGCTCGTTGGCGGGCATTAGCCAGCTCCCGGTGTCGATGTCGACAATCTGGATCTCGGTCTCGGCGACCGGGAAGCCAACCGATAGCAATTTAGACGGCCGGTTGGCCGGGGTTAAACACATCGGCCCGGTCTCGGACATACCATAGCCTTCCAGCAGCCGACACCCGGTCGCGGCCTGCCAGGCGCGATGCAGCTCTTCCGGGCAGGGCGCGCCTCCGGTCAAACAATATTTCAGGGATGAAAAATCCACACTCTGCATGCCCGGGCTGCCCATCAGGCTGGAATAGATGGGAGCCGGGCCGCCGGCAAACACCGTAATCCGGTGGGTATCAATGGCTTGCAGCAGGGCCTCGGGCTCGAATTTGGGTACCAGCACCAGCGTGCCACGCGCATAGATGGGCGCCAGGGCGGCATAACCCAAACCCCAGATATGAAACAGTGGGGCCACGCTCAGGAAACGTTCCACGCCAAACTCGACCGGCCAGGCTGTGCAGTGCTGCGCCATAGTCACGGCCAGCCCCTGGTGATCGTGCTCAACGCCTTTGGGCAGCCCGGTTGTGCCCCCACTGAAGATCAACAGGGCCGGATCAGACGGTTTGGGCAGATGATGCTCTTGGAGCCGCAGGTCGGGCCGGCCAAGCCAATCATCCAGCCCCAGGCCGCCGGAGCCCAGCCGCAGGACGTGCTTCACGCCCGCGTCTGCCGCGAGAGCGTTGGCCTTATCCAGGGCAGCCGGATCGGCCAGGATAACGCAGGCTTCGGCGTCGGCCAGGATCGGTTCCAGTTCGGCCTCTTTGAAAAACGGGTTGACCGGGGCCACCTGGGCCCCGGCGGCCATCACGGCGAACAGCGCGACGGCCATCTCAATCGAATTCGACATCATGAGGACCACCCGGCCGCCCTTGACGTCCAGATCGAGCAAGGTATTGGCCAGGCCGGCCACAGCCCGGCCGTATTCGGCATAGGCGAGGCGCTGATCGCCGCACACCAGGGCGGTGGTGTCCGGGCTTTTGGACACGGCAGAAGCCAGGGCGTGAATGATAGAGGGATAAGCTGGCAGGTCAGGCTTGATCATGGTCACGGTCCTTTCATTGAACGACGTCCAACATTTGCCTGGGACACTTGCAGTTTTGCGCCGGGTAGCGCTCATTATACTATGATGGTCTGATATCATAAAATTATTTCAGGCATGGTTCCGTTAACCCGCAGCAGTCATAAATTTGAGTTGCTTGAGCGAAACCTGATAGGTTTTTGGACGGAGATGAACCCAAAACACGACGATGGCCGGACAAACGATCATTGAAATAACGGCTTTAGAAAAACCTGTCAGGTTTGATGGCCAGATAGGGACAGAGACGATGCTTTGGATTTTGACAAACGCGACGCCCTATGATATAAGAATGAACGTTCATATGAACGTTCATATGAACGTTCATATGGTATAGAAGGGTTTTCGGACGCGTTGAGTTCTACCACCTGGCAAACCCTTGCACCAATGCAAACAAACCCTTACGCGAGTCCTCAACAATTGGCAAGATGGTATTGACCCTGAAACAGACCGGTGGGATATCATCAGCGAGACCGTGGCGCCCGGGGTGGGCCAATTTGGTCCGCTGCCAGGGCTGATCGGTCTTGATTTCTGTTCGCAATATAGGCGAGGCTTCTCGGACGTTGGGGTTGGCAAATATAGAAAGGAGGTGATACGACCTAGATGTGTTGTTTAGAAAGATACAGGTCATCCATCTAAACTCGAAAGCCGAAAGATGACCTGTAGCCAAGCTTGTGTAGCGGACAGGCTACACAGGTAAGTAGTTTAGCAAAGCTATTTCACTTAGTCAAGGAGGACAAAATCATCATGAAGAGACATTTGTGGTTTTTACTTATCATGGTTGGAATGCTAGCCCTGCTCCTGTCTGCTTGTGGTGGGGCGGCCCCGACCCCCGATCCGGCTGCCCTGGATGCAGCCAATGCCAAAGTGGCCGAAGCCGAAGCAATGGCCAAGGATGCCCAGGCCACGGCCGAAGCGGCTCAAGCCGATGCAGCGGCCAGCCAACAGGAGATCGAAGCGGCCAAGGCTGAGGCTGAAGCCGCAATGCAAGAAGCCGAAGCCGCCAAAGCCGAGGCTGAAGCCGCAATGCAAGAGGCCGAAGCCGCCAAGGCCGAGGCAGAGACTTCTGAGGAGATGGCAGCCGGCGACCAGGCCACCCTGGCCTTCTGGAATATGCCCTTTGTCACCCAGGAGGTGTCGCCCGATTACGTACTCCAGTGGGAAGAGGATGCAAAAGTAGAACTGCCCAATATAATCGTCGATAACTTCTACGGGCCGGGTAAGTACAAAGATCAGCGGGATAAATACCTGCTCCAGGCCGAGAGCGGCACGCCTGATGTCATCGAAGGGCTGCTGGAGGATACAGCCGCCTATGTCCAGACCGGGCTGATCGAACCGCTGGATGAGCGTTTTGCCGCGTGGGATGAAAGCGATCAATTTGTCGAAAGCACCCTCGCTCCGCTGACCATTAACGGCAAACTCTACGGCATCCCCTATAACACCAATGCCCGGGCGATGGTTTACCGGAAGGACATCTTTGAAGAGAACAATCTCAAAGTGCCGGAAACCTGGGGTGAGCTGATCGAAACCTCGCGCAAGATCACCGAATTGACCGGCGGGGAAACACACGGTCTTTTCCTCTGCAGCGAGGTGGGCGACCCCCGGGCTCCGCAAGAGTTTATTTCCTGGTATTACCAGGTCAGTGGCGGCGAGAATATGTTCAGCGTGGGTGCTGATGGCACGATAACGGTCAACGCCACCGTTGAGCAGTTCGAGCAAGTACTCACCCTTTATGATGAGGTCTTCAAGACGGAGGGGGTTGAATATCCGGGGGTCGATCCCAACGTACGCGGCACCGGTTGGCCGGTCGAAGACCCGGGCTATGTGGCCGGCAAATGGGCTATGGCGCCGATGGGTCCCTGGCTGTGGGGGCGGCGTGAGGAAAGCGACATCGCCAAGGACATCCTGGAAAACAAGACCGGTATCGCGCCGCTGCCTGTGGCCGAAGGCGGCACCCCGGCCACCTACCTGGAAGTCAAACCCATCATGCTCAATGCTAATTCCGAAAATCCGGATGCGGCCTGGGAGTTGATCAAGTTTATCACGTCTAAAGAAAAGATGGGCCAATGGCTGGCCGACAGTGGCGGCATTCCGGCTCGTAAGGATGCCCTCGAACTGCCCGAGTTCACCGAAAGCGATATTGGCTGGTGGCTGCAAGGCTTTGCCAATGAGCTGCCCAAATCGGTTGCTCAGGCCCCGATCAACTGGGGCCCGGTGAGTGAGGCCAATATGAGAGCCGTAAACTTTGTGATTTACGACGAGCAGACCCCGGCTGAGGCCGCCCAATGGTTGTATGACACCATTATCGAACTCAATGAAAATGGCGAACTGTAATTGAACTCGAGGGTGGGGTGCGGGCTGACGTACCTCACCCTCCTTCTCAAGAGATTGGAGATTAGAGATTGGTAATTAGTACACCGTAAGGGGGTACCACGATATTGCAATGAAGGAGAGACATCGAGGTCTTCTTTTACTTCTGCCAACCCTGCTGATTATGGCGGTGTTTACGCTCTATCCGATGGTTGATGGCCTGCGCATGGCGTTCACCAATCAGAATGTACTGCGCCACACGTATCAATATGTTGGGCTGGCTAATTTTGTCCGGCTTTGGTCAGACGATGTCTTTTGGATCTCGCTGCGCCAATCCATCATTTTGACGGTGGCTGTGGTTGTCCTTCAATTTATATTGGGCCTGGTCCTGGCCTGGGCCATGAGTCAAGACCTGCCCGGCATGTCACTCTTCAAGAGCATCATCATGGCCAGTTGGGTCATTCCGGTGGCGGCGACCGTGATTATGTTTAAGTTTATGGCTCAACCGGATATCGGCTTGATCAATATCTTCTTTCGTTCCATCGGCCTGGATCAACTCAATCGCTACTGGTTTGGTGATCCCGATGTGGCTTTTCCGTTTATCATGCTCCTTCACCTGTGGCGTAACGTGCCGTTCTACGGCATCGCTTTTCTGGCCGCTATGCAGGCCATTCCCCAAAGTTATTACGAAGCCGCCGAAATCGATGGGGCCAATGCCTGGGCCAGGTTCCGCTACATTACCCTGCCCGGCATTCGCGGCATGATCATTGTGATGGTCACCATCCACGTGCTGTGGACCTTTAACAACTTTGACTTTGTTTTTCTGGCCACCGGCGGCGGGCCGATCAATGCCACGGATGTCCTGCCGGTCTATGTCTATCGCCAGAGCTGGACCAGCTACACCATCGGTTACGCGGCCAGCATGGGTATCGTAATGCTGGCGATCCTCTTAATCTATTTCATCATCTACATCCGCCTCTATGAACGGCAGGAGATTTCACGATGACCAGCAAATCCCGAGCGAGACTTATCTCTGCGATTCTGGCTTACGCCGTCGTCCTTATCTCGCTGATCTATTTTATTCTGCCCATGCTGTGGATTATTTATACCTCATTCCGCACTCAGGATTCGATCTTTACCGGCAGCATCATCTCGCCCTTCGACAAATACACCCTGGAGAATTATCAGACCATCCTGTCCGTGACCGACTTCCTGACCTTTTTCATCAATTCCTTCATTATTGGCATGGCGGTCACCGTGGCTTCACTTTTTTGCTCGATCATTGCCGCGTACAGCTTGAGCCGGTTTGACATCAAAGGAAAAAACGCGCTGATCATGGGCGTCTTTTCCACGCAGATGTTCCCCCAGGTCTTGCTGATTATCCCCATGTATTTGATCATCTTTTCCCTGTCCTTGCTCGATACGGTACTGGGCGTAGTCCTGGTACAGCTTATTTTGGTACTGCCGTTTCAAGTGTGGATGTTAAAAGGGTATTTTGATAACATCTCCACCGATCTTGATGAGGCGGCCAGAATCGATGGCTGTGGTATATTCCAACGCCTGTTCTATGTTGTTCTGCCGGTGGCCATTCCAGGGATTATGGTGGCGGCTTTCTTTTCATTTGTCGTCTCCTGGGGCGATTTCTTGATCATTTCGATCATCAACCAAAGCCAGCGAACCGCGACCGTCACCTTAACGATCCAGCGACTTTCCTCGGCCTTACTTATTCGCTGGGGGCAGGTCGCCGCGGCCACCGTGTTGACCATTGTCCCGACCATTATCCTGTTCTCGTTTATCCAGCGCCGCCTGGTAGCGGGCCTAACGGCGGGCGCGGTAAAAGGTGAATGAAGGATTATGAGGACCTTGGAACAGTTATTACTTGGTATAGACGTTGGCACAACCGGCGCTAAAGTGGCCTTATTTACCCCTGCCGGCCACTTGCAGGCCACGGGGCAAGCCGAATACCCGCTTTATCATCCGCGACCGGGCTGGGCCGAACAGAATCCGGAGGCGTGGTGGCAGGCTGTCTGTGTGGCGATCAGACAGGCTCTGGCCGAAATGCCCCACGGCTCGGAACGGGTGGCCGGCGTGGCTGTTAGCGCTCAAGCTCCAACCCTGCTGCCGCTCGACTGCGCGGGCCGGCCCGTCCGTCCGGCTATGATTTGGATGGACCGCCGGGCCGAAGCCGAAGCCGTCGAACTCGGCGAACACATCGGCTCGAGCGACTTTACCCGGCTGACCGGCAACCGCTCCGATCCCTTTTATGTCGCCCCCAAGTTGCGCTGGTATCAAAAGCATGAGCCGCAGCACTTTGCCGAAACGCACACATTTGTTCAGATTAATGGTTACATCAACTACCGCCTGACCGGCGAATATACCCTGGATAATGTTCACGCCGCCTTGTTACAGCTTTACCACCGGCAGACCGGCGACTGGCTGACCGCCGTGGCCGACCTATGTGGGGTGAGGCCGGACCAATTTCCGCCCATCTACCCCGGCCATCATATCCAGGGCGAAGTTACCCTCGAAGCGGCCGCTGCCACCGGCCTGGTCCCGGGCACCCCGGTCATGGTCGGCACCGTCGATGGCGCGGCGGCGGCGGTCGAGGCCGGAGCCATCGAAGCGGGTGTGGCCGCCGAGATGACCGGTACCTCAACCGTGCTGCTGATGCCCAATGCTGGCGGCCTGTCTGAGCCGGCCTTCATCTCGATGCCCCACGCCATTGAGGGTCTTCACCTGCTGCTGGGCGCGATGGTCGCCTCCGGGGCCAGCCTGCGCTGGTATCGAGATCAGTTGGGGCTGGTCGAGGTGGGACTGAGCGCCCATCTTGAGACCGATGCCTATGACTTGTTGACCCGGCAGGCCGAAGCTGTGGAGCCGGGCAGCGATGGCGTCATTTTTCTGCCTTATATGATGGGCGAGCGCTCTCCCTTGTGGCACACCAACGCCCGGGGCCTTTTCTTTGGCCTATCCCTGGCGACGTCACGAGGCGCTCTCATTCGGGCGATTCTGGAGGGTACGGCGTTTGCTCTGCGCCACAACGTGGAGGTAGCCCGGCAGGCAGGTGTCTCGCTCACCGAGATCCGGTCGGTCGGGGGCGGCAGCCGGAGCGCCCTGTGGAATCAAATCAAAGCCGATGTGTTGGGCCTGCCGATTTTGTTACCCCGCACTTCGGTCGGAGCGCCCTTTGGCGATGCGGTCCTGGTGGGCCTGGGGCTGGACCTCTACCCGGATGTTGCCGGCGCCCTCCGGCAAATGGTCCACATCGAGGCGCGCTACGAGCCGGACCCGGCCAATCACGCCCTTTATCAAGAGTTATATCAGATCTTTCGGAATATTTACGAGCACCTGCGCCCCGACTTTGACCAGATCGCTGCCATCATGGATTGGCAACGAAGATAAAAAACTTAACAACCAAACTGAAATCAACCATGAAGAGCATGAAGGGCATGAAGAAAAAAACTTCATGCTCTTCATGGTTGAGCATTTACTTACTCAAAAATCAAGATTGAACTACAAAGATGACTTGACACCTGAAACCTGACACTTATTTTCAAAGGAGGGAGCCATCGGAATGCGGCTATTAATCACGGCCCGATTTGACCGGGCTGAGTTGGAACGCCTGCGCCCCAGCCCGACGGAGGTCCGCTTTGACGGCTGGGGCGAGACCTGCCAAAAGCTGGATGCAGAGCAGCTCAAGCAGGCATTGATCGACATCGACATCTTTATCCTTGAGTACGAAACGGTGAGCCGTGAGATTCTGGAAGCGGCTCCGGGGCTGCGACTGCTGGCCTGCTGCCGCAACGAGCCGGGGGCCAGCGTCGACCTGGCCGCTGCGACTGCGCTGAACCTGCCGGTACTCTATCCGCCGGGGCGCAACGCCGTCTCGGTGGCTGAGTACACCTTTGGCTTGATGATCGGCCTGGCTCGCCACATTCCCAAAACGCATCACCTGCTGCGTTATACCGATGAATTGACCCGGCTGACCTATGAGGACAAAGCACCCGACCGGCGACACGTGACCTCCGAGTGGAGTATGGACCGGCGGGCGCCCTTT
>Ga0299906_10003231_pt1 | contig 13441 bp, 8 predicted proteins | sample RVTome_14_FD_200259 | JGI IMG/M metagenome (GOLD analysis project Ga0299906, IMG submission 200259) | Soil microbial communities from uranium-contaminated site in the Upper Colorado River Basin, Wyoming, United States - RVT145D125 (version 2) ...
GCGAGCGCATCCGCGTCGCCCACGAGGAGCCGCTCCTCCGCCCCGCTCCCCGGCGCCCGGCGCACCGTGATGCCGTCGATGCCGAGGGCTCCGATCTGCTCCAGGGCCTCGCGCCGGGCCCCCTCCCCCACCGAGGACATCGCCACGACCGCCGCGACGCCGAACAGCACCCCCAGCACCGAGAGCGCCGAGCGCAGCTTGTGGACGAGCAGGCTGCGACGGCCCAGCGCCAGCAACGGCCGCAGCGCGATCAGGGTGCCTCCAGCCGCCCGTCCCGCAGCCTCAGTCGCCGCTCCGCCCGGCCGGCGAGGGGCGCCTCGTGGGTCACGACCACGAGGGTCCGCCCCGCCGCGTTCAGGGAGAAGAGCAGGTCGGCGATCTCGGCGCCGGTCGCGCTGTCGAGGTTGCCGGTGGGCTCGTCCGCCAGGATCAGCCGGGGCTCGTTCACGAGGGCCCGGGCGATCGCCGCGCGCTGGGCCTCCCCACCCGACAGCTCCCCCGGGAGGTGGTCGGAGCGGTGCCCGAGGCCGACCTTTTCGAGAGCGGCCAGGGCCCGGGTGCGCCACTCGGGCTGCGGAACCTCCGAGTAGAGGAGCGGCGTCTCGACGTTCTCCGCCACGTCGAGGCGTGGGATCAGGTGGAAGGCCTGGAAGACGAACCCGACGGTCCGGTTGCGGACCCGGGACAGCTCCCGGTCCGGGAGCCGGCCCACGTCCTCCCCCGCCAGGACGTAGCTCCCGGCGCTGGGACGATCCAGGCAGCCCAGCAGCCCGAGCAGCGTGGACTTCCCCGAGCCCGAGCGTCCCATGACGGCGACGGACTCCCCCTCGGCCACGTCGAGGTCGACGCCCTCGAGGGCCACGACGCTGGCGGGGCCGCGCCGGTAGACGCGACCCACGCTGCGCATCGACGCGAGGGGCTCGCTCAACCGGGCAGGCCGACCAGGTCGGCGGGCCGCTCGATGGGATCCACCAGGCTCACCCGCTCGCCCCGCTCGAGGCCCCGCTCGATCACCACGAAGCTCTGGTTCGACTCTCCGAGCACGACATCGCGCTCCTCGAGGCCTCCCGCCTCCGACACGTAGCAGAGCGTGCGCCCCGCGCGCTCGAAGACCGCCTCCAGCGGGACGTAGACCGCGTCGGGCCGTTCGCTGACCAGGATCTCCACCCGCGCGGTCATGCCGGGCCGCAGCCGCTCGTCGCTGCCCTCCAGCTCGACGGTCACGCCGAAGAAGCGGCTGCCGCGACGGTCGCTCCGCTCCTGAGCCAGCGTCCCCACCAGGGTGACCCGTCCCGCCAGCTCGAGGTCGGGGTACGCGGCCACGCGCACATTGACCTCCTGGCCCTGGGTCACCTTGTGGATGTCGGTCTCGCGCACCTCGGTCTCCACCACCACCTTCGAGACGTCGGGCAGGATGATGAGCGGCTGGTTCGCCCAGACCTGGTCCCCGACCTGGGGCTTGCGCTGCTCCGAGCCGAAGAACACCTTGCGATAGACCACGATCCCGGGAACGTCGGCGCGGACCTCGGTCCGGGCGAGCTGCTGGTGCGCCTCCTTGAGCTGGCTCGACGCCTCCGCGATCCGGCTCTCGGCCGCCTGGATCGCGGCCTCCCGCTGCTCGATGCGATAGCGGGCGGCGGACCGGAGCTGGCGCATGCCCTCCTGGCTCAGCTGCGCCTCGGCCTCGGCCCGGGACACCTCCAGGGGACGGCCGAACTTCACGAGGGCCTCGTGCCGGCGACGGGCCAGCTCCAGCTCCTCGCGGCTCTGCTGCGCCTGCTGCTCCGCCCGCTCCAGCTCCAGCTTCGTGATGAAGCCCTCGGCCAGCAGCGGTCGCAGGTCCTCGAGCTGCGACTCGTTCCGGCGCAGCTCGCGCTCGGCGTTCGCGACCGAGGCCAGCGACTCCTCCACCCCGAGGCGCCCCGTCCCCTCGTTGACGTCCTCGAGCTGCATCCGGCTCCGGTCCAGCTCGTGGCGGCTGGAGGCGAGCTGGGCCTCGTTCTCGAGGGCCTGGAGCTGGCGGTCCTTCTCCGCCTCTGCCAGGTCCGCCTGGGCCTGGGCGAGCAGCGCCGTGTGGCGACGGATGCTCTCCTCGAAGGGGGCGGCGTCGAACAGGATCAGCAGGTCGCCCTTCTCGACCCGGCTCCCTTCCGGGGCCAGGGCGGTGATCTTCGCCTGGTTGCTCTGAATGGAGGAGGAGTACGTCATGGAGCGGAGCGCCTCGATCGTCCCGCTCTCCACGACGGTGACCTCGAAGGGCCCCCGCCGCACCTCGACGAGCGGCACGCCCGGGTCGCCCGCTCTTCCCACCAGGGCGAGCGCGGTCAGCAGGGCCGCGGCGCCCACCAGGGCGACGGCGACCCGGAGCGGCCGCCGCCGCGCCACGTCCAGCAGGCGGGCCGCGGTCCCGGGCTCCGCGACGCTGCGGCGCAGCTCGGCCGCGGCGCGCGCCGCCCACCGCCACAACCCGCGCAGCGACCACTCCCGGACCGGCGCCGAGCTGGTCAACGGAAGGTCTCGTCCACGTCCAGCTCTCCGGTGGTGCGGAGCAGCCGATAGCGCGCGACCTGGAAGTCGGCGAGCAGGCCGGCCAGCGCGGTGCGGGCGGCGACGATGCTCGCCTCGGCGTCCACGACGTCGAAGTTCGACGCCACGCCGCGCTGGTAGCGCAGCGTGGCGAGCCGCTGCTGCTCCTGCGCCACGGTGATGCGCTTCCTCTGCACCTGGATGCTGGCGTGGGTGCGCTCGAGGTCGCGGAAGGCGCCCCGGACCTCGGCCTCCAGGCTCAGCTCCCGCTCCCGGCGATCGCGCTCGGCCCGGGCCACGTCGAGCCGCGCGATCGCCGCCTGCGCCCGGTCCGCCGAGCGCTCCACGGGGTACGAGGTCGAGAGGAACAGCTCGACGCGGCGATCGCCGCCCGGGAAGGCCGGGAAGCGGTCCCCCACGCTGAGCCGGGTGACGGCCACGTTCAGGTCGAGCTGCGGCAGCAGCGCGTTGCGGGCCACGGAGAGCGCGCGCCGGGCGTCGCCGATGCGATCCTCGGCCTCCTTCAGCTCCAGGCGGTTCGCGTAGGCCGCCGAGACGAGAACGTCCAGGGAGGCGAGGCTGAGCGCGGGATCTTCGGGGAGCCTGACGGGCTCGGGCTCGACCCGGGCGGAAGGGGAGAGCCCGAGCAGGGCCCGGAACTGCTCCAGGGTCGAGTCCAGCGCGGTCTGGGCGGAGAGCGCGGCGTCCCGCGCCTGCTCCGCCTGCAGCTCGGCCCGCAGCACGTCCAGGCGGCTGGCCAGCCCGACCGCCATGCGCTTCTCGGACGCCTCGGCCAGGTCGAGGCTGCGCTGCAGGCTGCTCTCGGCGACCTCGAGCGACAGGCGCTGGCGCGCCACCTGGTAGAAGGCCTGGGCCACGTCCACGGCCAGCCGCTGCCGCGCCAGCTCGAAGGAGCGCTCCTGGCTCTCCCGGGCGCGCTCGCTGTTGACGACCCCGAAGCGCGCCACCGTGGGGCCGAAGCCGCGGAGCAGCGGCTGGGAGAGGCTGAGCCGCAGGTCGGAGCTGTGGACGTCCCCCGGGTCGCTCTGGCGCAGGACCGCCGAGGCCGCGAGCGACCCTCCCGTCCAAGGGACCTCCTGGGCCGCCTGGACTGCGAACGCCTCCGTGTCCGACGAGGCCTGGTAGGAAGGCGTGACGCTCGGGCGGAAGCGCGATCGGGCGGCGGACTCCGAGTAGCGGGCCGCGACCACCGCGTCCCCCTGGGAGCGCAGCGCGAAGTTGCCCTCGAGAGCCAGGGCGACGGCGTCGGTCAGGCCGACGGTCACGCCCCCGGGCTCGTCCCCGGTGACAGCCGGGGCTACCCCGAGGACCCGGGGGCCCGGGAAGCTCGCCTCGGCGGCGAGCAGCCCCGAGGCCAGCAGCAGCGTTGGGCAGAGGCTCATGTCGCGCCTTCCTTCGTCGGAATGGAAGGCCAGTCTAACTCCCGCACCCCCGGCCGACCGGCGCCGGGCTCAGCGCCCCTCGAGGAGGGCCACCACGCCGGCGTGCCCCTGCTCCCGGGCCGCGTCCACGGGCCGCTTCTGCCCTTCGGCGGCAGCCGTGGAAGCGCCCAGCTCCAGCAGGAGCGACACCGTGGAGGCGCGGCCGGCGTAGGCGGCGGAGTAGAGGGGATCCCAGTACGCCGGCGGAACGTCGAAGCGGACGCCGGAATCGGCGAATACCCGCAGCACGTCGTCCCGGCCGTTCGAGGCCGCCTCCCGGAGCGCCTGCTCGCCGGGCCGGGCACCGGCGGCGAGGAGCCGGCGGACCACCTCGAGGTGACCCTTCGCCGCGGGGTGTCGGAGGGGCCCGTCGCCGTACGCCGTGTTCGCCCGCGGATCCGCGCCGCGCTCCAGCAGCAGCTCCACGAGCTCCAGCGAACCGCCGTAGGCTGCGGCGTGAAGCGCGTAGCGGAGCGCCGCTCCGGCCTCCAGCAGCCGCGCCGTGACGTCCCGGTGACCGTGCTGAGCGGCGGTCTCGACCGGGGCGGCCCCTACCGGAGGCTCCCACTGCTGGCCCAGCTCCCGCATCCGCGCCTCCATGACCGCGTGGTCGTGGGGCAGCGCGAGCCGGTCCGGGGCGGCCCCGCGGCGCAGCAGCTCCTCCACCATCCCGAGCTGCCCCTGCCGCGCGGCGGCGTGCAGCGCCGTGTCTCCGTCGGAGCTCCTCCCGTCGACTTCGGCCCCGGCGTCGAGCAGGATCCGGAACGTCTCGGGGGTCCCCTGGCGGGCGGCCTTCTCGAGGGGATGGGTCCAGCCCTCTCCGTCGCCGTGGGAGAGTGGGAGGTCGGGGTCCACCCCCTCGTCGAGAAGCCGGCGCAGCTCCCCCGGGTACTTCTCGATGGCGACCTCGAGCGCGGCTTCCACGCCACCCGAGGCCCGGACCTGCTCGAAGTCGAGGACCTGGACGTCGCCCTGGACGATCTGGCCCGTGTCCAGCACGGTCCGATCACCGGTCTCGGCGGGAATCTCCCCACTGGGCCGCTCGATCCAACGGAACAGGTCGGGCGGCGAGTCGAGAGAGAGGACGAGGACCCCGATCCCCACCGTCACCAGCGCCGTGAGCCCGACCATCGCCGCCCTGAGGCGCCGGCGGAGCCGCGCCGGATCAGTCGCCGCCGCGGCTCCGGGAGCGGGACGATACCCGACCGGATGCTCTCTTCGACCGCCCATCGGCCACTCCTCGGCGGCGCGCCACGAGCGCCCGCGGGTCGATGATACTCCGGGCGTGGGCTACCCTACGCCTGCCGCGACCGACACGTGGAGGTGTCGCTGATGAGCCGCGCACCCGCCACCCTGCTCGTCCCGCTCCTGCTCGGCGCGCCGGCCGCGGGGGTGTCGCAGCCCGAGGCTGCGGCGCCGGCGACGCCGTCGCCGCTCACGCTGTGGTACGACGAGCCCGCCAAGGACTGGGAATCGCAGTCGCTCCCGATCGGCAGCGGAGCCCTGGGCGCGTCGATCTTCGGAGGAGTGGCCGAGGAGCGGATCCCGTTCAACGAGAAGTCCCTGTGGACGGGGGGCCCGGGATCGCCGGAGGGCTACGCCTACGGAAACTGGCCGGCGCCCCGGCCCGGCGCCCTGGGGGAGGTCCGGGAGCGGATCGCCGCGGAGGGTCGGGCCGACCCTCCCTGGGTGGCGAGCGCGCTCGGTCAGCCGAAACGCGGGTACGGGGCCTACCAGAGCTTCGGGGAGGTGAAGCTGGCGTTTCCCGAGCTGCCGGGGGACGCGGCGGGCTACAGGCGCGAGCTGGACCTCTCGAGCGCCGTGGCCGGCGTCTCCTTCACCGCGGGCGGCGTCCGCTACCGCCGCGAGTACTTCGCCTCGGCGGTGGACGGGGTGATCGTCGCCCGCCTGGAGGCGGACCGCCCGGGCCGGATCGGCCTGATCGTCTCGATCTCCACGGCACCGAACCGCTCCGCCGGGATCGATGCCCGCGGGGGACGCGTCATCCTGGCGGGACGGCTCGACGACAACGGGCTGCGCTTCGAGGCACAGCTCCAGGTCCTCCACGAGGGCGGCGACCGGCTGGACGGCGACGACGGCAGCGTCACGGTCCGCGGTGCCGACTCCGTCACCCTGCTGCTCGCGGCGGGTACCGACTACGCCGGCGAGTACCCGACGTACCGGGGCCGCGACCCCCACGCGTCCGTGACCGCGCGGCTCGAGGCGGCGGCGAGCCGCCCCTACGCCGCGCTCAGGGCCGACCACGCAGCCGACCATGGCCGCCTGTTCGGGCGCGTGGTCCTCGACGTGGGCCAGCGGACGCCCGCCGTCACGACCCGGCGGTTGCTCGAGAGCTACAGGGAGGCGGCCACACCGGAGGCCCGCCGGGCTCTCGAGGTCCTCCTCTTCCAGTACGGCCGCTACCTGCTGATCGCGTCCTCCCGGCCGGGGTCGTTGCCCGCCAACCTCCAGGGTGTCTGGAACGTCTCCACGACGCCGCCGTGGTCCGCCGACTACCACGTCAACATCAACCTGCAGATGAACTACTGGGCCGCGGAGACTGCGAACCTCCCCGAGACGCTGGTGCCCTTCTTCGACTACGTCGAGGGGCTGGTGGCTCCGGGCCGGGTGACCGCCACGGAGATGTTCGGCAGCCGCGGCTGGGTGCTCCACAACGAGACGACGCCCTTCGGCTTCACCGGAGTCCACGACTGGCCGACGGCTTTCTGGTTCCCCGAGGCCGCGGCCTGGCTGGCCCAGCACTTCTACGAGCACTACCGGTTCCACCGGGACGAGGGCTTCCTGCGGGAGCGCGCCTACCCGCTTATGAAGCCGCTCACCGAGTTCTGGCTCGACGAGCTGCAGACCGACCGGCGGGACGGCACGCTCGTCGTCACCCCCAGCTTCTCGCCCGAGCACGGCGACTTCTCCGCCGGCGCCTCGATGTCGCAGCAGATCGTCTGGGACCTGCTCACGAACGTCGCGGAGGCCGCGGCGATCCTCGGGGACGAGACCGGCTTCCGCTCGGAGGTGGCACGCGCCCTGGAGCGGCTGGACCCGGGCACGCGGATCGGTTCCTGGGGCCAGCTCCAGGAGTGGAAGGAGGACCGGGACGACCCGGAGAACCAGCACCGCCACGTCTCTCACCTGTTCGGGCTGCATCCCGGGCGGCAGCTCTCCCCTCGGGCCACTCCGGAGCTGGCCGAGGCGGCGCGAGTCATCCTGGGCGCCCGGGGCGACGGCGGCACGGGCTGGAGCAAGGCGTGGAAGATCTGCTTCTGGGCGCGCCTGCTCGACGGAGACCACGCCCACCTGGTGCTCTCGGAGCTGCTCGAGAACAGCACCCTCAACAACCTCTGGGACACGCACCCGCCCTTCCAGATCGACGGCAACTTCGGCGCCACGGCGGGCATCGTCGAGATGCTGCTGCAGAGCCAGGGCGACGCGATCGACGTGCTGCCGGCGCTGCCCGATGCCTGGCCCGAAGGCTCGGTCTCCGGCCTGCGCGCCCGGGGCGACGTCACGGTGGGGGCGGAGTGGAGCGAGGGCCGCGCGACCCGCATCACTCTGGACGCGGGCAGGGACGGCCCGCTGCGGGTGGGGAGCGACCTGTTCGGTGGGCGCTTCCGGGTGGTGGACGCCGCGAGCGGCGAGGACGTCGCGGTGGTCCGGGACGGCCGCGCCATCCGCCTCGAGGCCGCGGGCGGCCGCCGCTACGTGGCGACGGCGCTGCCCCCCGGCGACCGGGACGGCACGGCGGGCAACTGAAGGCTCAACGGATGTAGCCGAGAGCCCGGAGCGTCTCGAGGGCCTCGCCGTCCCACTCGGCCGCGGTGTCGCCGCCGAGGGCGGCCTCGCAGTGCTCCGAGCCCGCAATCCGCTCGCGCAGTCGGCCGACCACCTCCGGGTGGTCGCCCGCGACGTCGCGTAGCGCGGCCGGGTCCGCCTCCAGGTCGAAGAGCTGCACCAGCGAAACGTCGATGCGCCGGTGCTCCGGCAGCACGCCGCGGCCCTCTTTCGGCTCCCCGCCGAGACGGACGTCGCTCGGCCAGAACTCGGCGTTCAGCACCTCGAAGCCCCCGGGGGCGAAGACCAGCTTCCATCTCCCTTCGTAGACGGCCTTGGCGTAGGCGGCCACCCGGGGCCACTCCCGGTAGCCGTCGGGCATGACCGCCGACTCGGACACCAGAAACGGCTCGAAGTGGTCTGCTCGCAGGCGGTCGATCAGGCTGCCGCCGCGCACCGGCAGATCGCGCTCGAACACGCCGCGGCCCAGCCCGAGCTGCACGAAGGTGGCGAACACGTCGGTGAGCGAGACCCGCTCGCGGCGCACTCCCCGCCGCTCCCCCCAGCGCTCCCCCTGTGGGAGGCGGAGGAGGATCGGCACTCGGACGATGTACTCGTCCGGCCAGGCGCCCTCGTGGCGATAGAAGAGCTCGCCGCGCTCGCCAAAGCTGAGGCCGTGGTCCGAGGTCACGAGGCTGACCAGGTTGCGCGTCAGCCCGGCCGCCTCGAGGCGCCTCCAGACCGCCTCGAAGGTCGCGTCGAGAAAGCGGGTGTCGAAGACGTGCTTCACGTAGGCCGCCGGCTGCTCGAAGGGGGCGTAGGACAGCCCGAGGGCCTCGAAGTTCCTGTCGACGATCTCGTCGACCGCCTTCTCCGACTCGGGCACCAGCAGCTGGCGCCCCATCCGCTCGGCGTTCGCGATCAGCACCTCCACCGCCCAGCGGGCATGGAGATCCGGAGCCGGGTAGGCGCTCTGCACCATGTGCAGGTTCAGGAAGAGAAAGAGGGGCCGCGGGTCGTCCCGGGTCAGAAAATCCTGGAACAGACCTCCGTAGCGGGCCTCCGCGTAGCCCGAGTCCGCGTACAGCGGCCGCAGGTCGGGGAGCCACACCCCCGTGAGCGGATCCTCGTCCGCCTCACCGCTGGTGGCCCGGAGGCCGGCGTTGAAGTCGCGGATCGCGGCGGCCAGCACATCGCGCCTGGGGCCGGGAAGAGCCGCGAGGGGCGAGGAGAGCTCCACCTCGGCACCGGCGTAACGCCGGGACACGGCGCGGAAGCTCTCGAAGCTCCGCAGGACCTCCCACGTCTCGAAGCCGCGAACCAACGAGCGGGCCTCGTCCCCGCTCAGGAACACGGGATGGTCGGCGAAGGCGGCGGCGCGATAGCCCGCGGCGCGCAGCACCTCGGCCAGGGAGAGCAGCTTCGGGGTGAAGGAGGCGAAGCCGGGGTTGTAGTAGTCGACGCCCAGCTCGCAGATGCTCAGCCCGGAGAACATGGAGGCGTGAACCGGCAGGGTCCAGACTCCGGGCGACACGGCGTTCTCGAAGACGACCGCGTCCGTGCTCCAGCCGTCGAGGAAGGCGGTGTCGCGTCGCCGGTTGCCGAGGGCGCCCAGGGAGAAGTCGTCCCACCGGCGCGTGTCGTAGACGATCAGGGCCAGGCTCGGACGCGTGCGACGGGTAGTGTCCGAGATGGCCTCGACCCAGGCGGGCGGTCGATCCGCGGTCCCGCGGGAGCTCGCGTAATACATCGCCCCCCCCGCTGCCGACGCGACGATCAGGGCGAGGACGACTCGCGCGCGGGAGATCACGATTCCCGACTGTATCATTCGGTGGATCGGCCTCATGCCGCCGACCTGGCGCTCCTCGTGCACGGATCGGCGAGCGCCTGCACGGCGCGGACCTGCCGGAAGCCGCTACGCGCTACGGCGCGCCCGTGCGGCGCCCGCTCCAGACCGTCTGCGTGACGGGCATCCACTCCAGGCCCGGGACCGCCGGGGGGCCGGAGACGGAGCGCAGGATCATCCGGTCCTCGGGGCGCATCTTCCTCACCCAGGGCGCGAAGCTCTCTCCCGACCGGCGGCGCCGGATCTCGCGGAACACCTCGAGGTCCTCGGGCGGCATCAGGGCCGGCTCGTACCCCACCATGTAGCGCCAGGGCGCCGTGGGGGCACGGTAGAAGAGCTGGTAGAAGACGGCCAGCTCGTCGCTGTAGAGGATCCCCCCGGCCTCGGGCAGCGCTGCCTCGGACTCGGGAGCGAGCAGCGCGGCGTACACCTGCGACCCGAGCTCCGCCGGCCGGCCCATGGACGAGGTGAGGCTCAGGGACACCGCCGCCGCGCCGGCGAGGGTGACGAGCAGCCGCGCCGGATCCTTCTCGGGCAGCCGTTCCTCCAGCCACTCCTGCAGCTCGAGGGCGATCCAGACCAGCGCGGCCGGGATGCCCCAGTCCGACCACACCCGCAGCGTTGCCAGGCCGACCACCCAGCCCAGGGCTGCGAGGGCGAACAGCGGGTCGTCCACCACGTCGCGCCTCCAGGCGCCCCGGGAATGGCGCCAGAGCAGCAGCAGCAGGACGAAGCCTACGAAGCCCGGCGACCCGCCCGAGGGACCGAACTCCGCGACCAGCTCCGAGGGCGTTCCGGTCCCCAGGGCGAGCAGCGTGTGGCGGACCCCCTGCACCACGAAAGCCACGGGGGCACCGCTCAGGAGCGCCGCCACCGTCACCCCGCAGGCCAGCAACCCGGTCAGCCCCAGGGCGAGCCGCCAGCGGCGCGCGAGGCAGCACGCCGCGATCGGGAGCCCGTAGAGGTGCCAGCTCGGGTGGATCCAGACCACGAGGCCGAAGCAGACGCCGAGAAGCGCGAGCTGCCGGGCCCCCGAGGTCCGTGTCGGGTTGCGGCCCCAGAGCAGGCAGAGCAGCAGCAGGAACGCGATCGAGACGCCGAAGGGACGCCCGATCGTCCAGCGCGCGATGGCGCCGATCGAGGTCACCGAGAGCGGGACCAGGGCCAGCAGCCAGGCCTCGGGGCGGCGCAGCGTGAAGACCGGCACGAGAGTGACGAGGCAGAAGACCAGGAAGACCGAGAGCAGCACCAGGCTGGGCGCGCGGGCCCCCGTCAGGTCCCGGACCAGGCCCAGCAGCGCGTGCCAGCCGGGGTGGCTGTCCACGGTGACGTCGGGACGCAGCACCAGGATCTCGCTCCAGTCCCGGTCGGCCACCGCCTTCGCGGCGTGCCGCAGCGCGTCGTCCTCGGGGAAGGCTCCCCGCTCGGCCACGACCGAGATGCAGAGAAAGAGGCAGGCCGCCGCCAGGAGCCGGGCCGCGAGGGGCACCAGCCGGCTGCCGTCGGCGTCCCCGGGAGACTCCGGTGCCTCGCTCATCGGAGGGAACAGTAGCCTCGCTCCCGGCTGTGGGCAAACACGTCGTCCGAGTCCAACGCCTCCACCGGCCTGCTAAGATTCGCGCGCTATGGCAGCCAGCAGCCTCCTGGCCCTGATGGACGACATCACCACGGTCCTCGACGACGTGGCGATCCTGACCAAGGTCGCCACGAAGAAGACCGCGGGGGTGCTCGGCGACGACCTGGCGCTGAACGCGCAGCAGGTGACGGGCGTGCGGGCGGCCCGTGAGCTGCCCGTGGTCTGGGCGGTCGCGAAGGGCTCCGTCGTCAACAAGGCGATCCTCGTCCCCGCCGCGCTCCTGATCAGCGCGGTGGCGCCCTGGGGGGTGACCCCGCTGCTGATGCTGGGCGGCCTGTTCCTCTGCTTCGAGGGCTTCGAGAAGGTGGCCCACAAGCTCCTCCACAGCGAGGGCGAGGACGAGGCCCACCGCGCGGAGCTGAAGCAGGCCCTCGTGGCCGACGAGCTGGTCGAGCTGGAGCGGACCAGGATCAAGGGCGCGATCCGGACCGACTTCATCCTCTCCGCGGAGATCGTGGTGATCGCGCTGGGAACCGTCGCGGACCGGGGCTTCGGCACCCGGCTCGGGGTACTGTGCGCCATCGCGCTGCTGATGACGGTGGGGGTCTACGGGCTGGTGGCGGCGATCGTGAAGCTGGACGACGCCGGGATCCACCTGAGCGGCGTGGCGGGCGAGGGGGCGGGGGCGCGCCTCGCCAGAGCTCTCGGCGCCGCGATCCTGTCCGCCGCCCCGTGGCTGATGCGGCTGCTGTCGATCGCGGGAACCGCTGCCATGTTCCTCGTGGGAGGGGGCATCCTCGCCCACGGCATCCCGCCGGTCCACCACTGGGTCGAGGCGCTGGGCTCCCGAGGGACGCTGGCGGGCAGCCTGCTGGGCGCCGCCGCGAACGGGGCCGTCGGAGTGGTCGCGGGCGGCCTGGCCGTCGCGCTGCTGAGCGCGGTCAAACGGCTCAGGGGCCGCTGACGGCTACGGCGCGACCTTCCGCTCCTCGTAGACCTCCCCGGCGATGACGGCGTCCGCCCCGTCCCCGAAACGGTCGCGGACGAAGGTGAGGATCGCCGCGATCTCCTCGTCGCTGCGCGTCGCGTAGCCGGGCATCTCCTGGTCGTAGCGCTCGCCGCCCACCTCGATGGGAACCGAGAGGCCTCCGAGCACGACCTGGATCAGCCGGCTCTTGTCCCCAGCGACCCAGTCCGTGCCGGTGAGGGGCGGGACGAGCCCGGGGACGCCGGCGCCGTTCGGGAGATGGCAGCTCGCACAGTGGATCGTGTAGAGCCTCTCGCCCTCCGAGACGACGGTGCCCGTGGCCGGGTAGCTCCAGTCCTCGGAGAGCAGCTCCATGGCCTGCGGGTCCTCACGGATCTCCGCGGGCTCGGGGAGCCGGGCGAGCTGCGCCAGCTCCGCGGGACCTGCCGCCCGCAGGCGCAGGATCCGGTCCGGGCCCTCGGGGAGCGAGTCGTAGAGCCGAGGCTGGAACCTCGGGTGCCAGTCCCGGTTGCTGGTGGACACGTAGACGTCGCCGGCGGGGGTCGCGCACACGTCCCGCAGGCGCCCGAAGCGCTTCTGGAAGTAGATCCGCTCCGTCGCGACGCTCCCGCCCGCGGCGTCGAGCTGGAGCACGCGGAGCGCGCGCCCCTTCAGGTTCGCCACGAGCAGGCTCCCCCGCCACTCGGGAATCGCCGGGCTTTCGTAGTGCTCCAGGCCCGCAGCCGCGACGGTCGGTGTCCAGGCAAAGAGCGGCTCTGCGATCCCCGTGCCGGCTGACCGGCGCCGCTCCCACTCCGTGTCGACGAACCCCTCCACGAGCGGCCAGCCGTAGTTGCGCCCGGGCTCGATCCGGTTGATCTCGTCGTCGTTGTTCGGACCGTGCTCCGAAGCGTACAGCGCTCCGGCGCGGGTCAGGACCAGCCCCTGCACGTTGCGGTGACCCCGGCTCCACACGGGGCTGTCCGCGAACGGGTTGCCGTCGGGGACGCGGCCGTCGATCCCGAGCCGCAGCACCTTGCCGTGGAGCGCAGCGGGGTCCTGGGCGCCGTCGGGGTCGCCCGCGTCGCCGGTGGAGAGAAAGACGTGGTCGTCGGCCGTCACGACGATCCGGGAGCCGTTGTGGTAGGTGGCGCCGGGGATCGCGTCGAGCAGCACCGCCGGGTCGCGGAGCGCTCCACCCTCGAAGCGGTAGCGGACCAGCCGCGAGCGGAGGATCTCCGTCCGGTCGGGGGCGAGCTCCCGGTAGGTGTGGTGCAGGAGCACGAAGGGCTTCCGGA
>Ga0299906_10003232_pt1 | contig 13434 bp, 8 predicted proteins | sample RVTome_14_FD_200259 | JGI IMG/M metagenome (GOLD analysis project Ga0299906, IMG submission 200259) | Soil microbial communities from uranium-contaminated site in the Upper Colorado River Basin, Wyoming, United States - RVT145D125 (version 2) ...
GCACCACGTAGAGCGGCGCCTTGCCCTGGTGGGGACCCTTCCAGCCGATCCGCCAGACGGTGTCGGCGTCGCGGCGGTCCCAGTGCTCGCCGATGATGACGTCGGCCATCTGCTCCATGTTGGCGAAGTCCAGGTGCCGCACCCAGTCCTCGGGGATGAAGCCGCGGACGAGGTCGACCACCATCTCGGGCAGGCTGAAGAAGCGCCGGTAGGCGCGGTCGTGCTTCTGAGGCGGCCAGGGTTTGCGCTTCTCGGGCTGGGGTTTGCGTTTCTTGGGGGCCATGCAAGCGAGATTAGCCGACAATCGGTCGTCCCGGTGAAGCCTGACGGCTCAGTCGGCGAAGACCTCGTCAAGGGTATCGACCGCGTCTCCCATCGCGACGTAGTGGCGCCAGAGCCGGGCGCTCTCGTTCCAGCGCTCCTCCGGCGTCATCCGGTACCAGGCTGCCCACTCGGGCTCGCAGATCTCGTCGATGTCGACCATCAGCGGCACGTTAACACACGGGGGTCGGTTCGTCCGGGTTGCTGCTCCGCGGTCACCGGAGATTCCGGGATGCTGGACAGCGTCGAGACGCGGTAGCCCGCGTCGGAGCGGATCGGGCTTCCTCGGGACGAGGAGGCCGGCGAGACGCGGGCGCTCGGGATCGTGGACCTACGGCGAGCGGTGCTATCGTGTTTCGATGACGCTGAAGCACTTGGCGATCCTGCTCCTCGCTCTCGCCGCGCCCGCCGCGGCGGAGGAGGGGAGCGTCCGGATCAACGACGACCTGCAGGTCGAGGAGCTCGGCGACGGCCTCTGGCTCCACGTCTCCTACGACGAGGTGCCGGACTTCGGTCGCTCGCCCGGCAACGGCATGGTGGTGGTCTCCGGAACCGAGGCCGCCCTGCTCGACACGCCGTGGACCGACGAGCTGACGGAGCAGCTCTTCGCCTGGATCGCCGAGACGCTGGGAGCCAGGGTGACGACCGTGGTCGCCACCCACTCGCACCAGGACTGCCTCGGCGGTCTCGCCGCGGCCCATCGCCTCGGCGCGCGTTCCTACGCCTACGAGAAGACCGTCGCCTTCGCACGCGAGACGGGCAAGGAGGTCCCGCAGCACGCGTTCGCCGACGACTTCGAGGTGCGCGTCGGCGAGCGGACGCTGGTGCTGCGTCATCTCGGCGGCGGTCACGCCGTCGACAACAGCGTCGTCTGGGTCCCCGACGCGAAGACCCTCTTCGGCGGCTGCCTCGTGCGTGCCGCGGCCTCGCGGTCCCTGGGCTACACGGGCGAGGCCGACATGGCGGCGTGGCAGCGGACGATCCGGCGATTGCTCGACGAGCACGGAGACGCGCGGCGGATCGTCCCGGGTCATGGGAGCCCGGGCGGACGCGAGCTCCTGGAGCGGACTCTGGAGCTGCTGGCGGCGCTCGATCGAGAAGACGGCGAGAGCCTCGTGAACACCATCCGGTGGGCGACCGCCAGCGAAGTGGACAACTTCGGATTCGACGTCTACAGGTCGGAGCGCGAGGAGGGACCGTTCGTGCGGATCAATCCGGAAATCGTCGAAGGCGCCGGCACCACCGACGAGCCTCAGAGCTACGAGCTCGTCGACGATACGATCGACCCCCACAAGACCTACTATTACTATGTCGAGAGCATCTCGATGTCGGGCCAGCGGGAGAGATTCACGCCGGTCGGCAAGGCGCCCCCGAAGGTCCGGAGGGCTTCCGAGCCCGCGCCGCCGTCTATCCCCGGCGGCGACGGGCCGCGGCTACGGTGAGCTGCGCGCGCTCTGCGCAGCGCCGCCGGGCAGCGCCACGGGAACCGCGGGATCCCCCAGCAGATTGTAGGTGTGAACGAACTCGGATTGGCGCACGCGTCGCTTGGCGCGCATCAGGGCCTCCCCCACGGTGGCTCCCGGGGTCGTCAGCTCCTCCAGGAGGACCTGTCCCCACCGGACCTGAGCGCCGTTGCGCCAGGAAGCGGCGATGACGCCGACGGCACCGCGTTCGGCCAGGCGCAGGAGTTTCTCACCGATGGAATCGGCGCCGGGATGATCGAAAGGTGCCGAGTAGCAGGTGAGGCTCAGCACCACCGGCAGGTGCGGCGTGGGCTTGAGCCGGTCGAGGTGCTCGAGGGTCAGGAGGTCGTGGTTCTTCTTCAGGTCGACGGGACCGGTGCGCCAGATGTAGCGGCCGCCGTGGCCGTAGAAGTGGACGAAGAGGGCGCCGGAGTCGAAGGCCTCGATGAGGCGCGCGGTGTTGCGCTCGTTGGAGGTTTCGCTCGATTCCGGATAGACCCTGAGAGGCTCGTATCCCGCCGCCGCCATCGCCGCGGCCGCCTGGTCGCTGCGCTTCTGGAATCCCGGCGCCTCATTGGTGATGAAAACGGCTCTGCGCTGCCAGGGACCGGGCTCCACCTCTTCGACATAGCGCTTCGTTTTCTCGACGATCGCCGCCACCTCCGACGGCTCGATCACCGGGAATCGTCCAATCGCCATGTCTGGAAGATCGTCGTCTCCGTCGACCGCCACGAAGCCGTTGTCGCTGGCCGCGTGGCCCTGGTTGGTGAGGTAGCTCAGGGTCGGCACGTAGTTGCGATTGTTGACTGTGTTCTCAGCAGCGTAGGGCGTGCTGCGGTTCTTGACGAAACGCGCGATCTCGTAGGACTGGAAGCCCCAGTCGGCGTAGTTGGCGTCGATGGCCAGCTCGTTCCTGGCGTCCCAACTGGCGTCGCCGACCAGGAGGACGAATCTCGGCGCCGGCCGCGGCCAGTGGTGATAGGCGTGGTCGAGAAAGCGGCGGACGGCCAGCGGATCCCTGACGCCGTGGCTGAGCTCGTCGTAGACGTCCTCGACGTCCACCACGGTGACGGTGAGGCCGCGCCGGCGATGGAGCTCGGCCAGCGGGACCAGGGCTTCGCGCAGCCGGCGGTGGACGATCATGACGTAATCAGCCTGGCGGTCCGCGTCGCGCAGCCGCGACGGCCGATCGAGCGCGATGGCGGCGGGAGGGACGAGCCGCGAAGCCCAGGTGACGGCGACGGACTCCTCGCCGGGCTCGGCATCGAGGGTGAGCTCGGCCCGCGACCCGTCCGCGGGTCCCCGTCGCGATGACGCCCGCCATCCGCTCTCGCCGTAGACCAGGAGCTCCTCGCCCGGGTCCCCCAGGAGGCGCACGGGGCCGGCGGGTCCGGTCATGTGCAGACGGACCTGGCGTTCTCCGACATGTCCTTCCCGCGGAGCCACGACCTCGATCCAGTTGAGGAGTATGACGTCGATCAGCGCCTCGCCGTCGGCCTGAAGGCGTTTCGGCGAGGAGAGCGCGAGCAGGTTCTCATCCTCCACGAAGCGCGAGGGCGGCACGCCGGGAATCTCCAGCAGATAGGGCTCCGGGCCGTTCCAGATGGCCTGGGTCAAGGTCTCGCCGTTGAGGGAAACGTCTACGGCATGATCGGGAATCGCCTCGTCGCCCTTGTACCTCGGCTGCGACCAGCCCCGCAGGTGGATCCGTAGGTCGACACCCTCGCCGGACCCGCGTGCCAGATCCGGCAGGGCGAACCGGAGCTCGAAGGGTGGATAGCCGCCGATCACCTTGGTCCAGAACCAGAGCTCCTCGGGACCGTCCGACGCCGGCGGCAGCCGGATGAAGAGCGCGTCCTCCTCGTGGTGCTCGACGCGGAACAGACGGCGGGTCGCGCCGTCGGGCTGCGCGGCGGGCGGCCGGGGCTTCATCCGAGCCCCGCCGGAGGCGTCGGTCCGCAACCGGTAGACGTTGTGGTACGCGGTCTCGCTGTAGTAGGAGACCTCGCCCCGTAGGCGCTCGCCGACGAGCTCGATCCGGTCGCCGGGATCGAAACGCCCGTCGCCGCCGTCCTCCACCCAGATGGGAACCGGCTCGCCGAGCTGGGTCAGCTCGAGCGCGTCCGACGGCAGGCCGCGGTCCGGAAGGCCCGCCGCCACCAGGTCCTCGAAGGTCAGCCGGTAGACCCCGAAGTCCGCCACGTAGATCTTGAACGAAGGACGGGGGCCGACCTCCGCAGGCGGCGCCGCCGCGGCCGCGCCGGCGGGCGGGAGGACACCGGCCCCGACGAGCAGGAGCGACGTCAGAAGGGGTGTCTCGCTTCGAAGGATTCTCGGCATGACCTGGTGAGGACGACGGCTATTATACCAGACGCATGCGAGCCGAGCTGAGGAGTGCGCGGGCTTCGGGGTGGCGGCGCCGCCTCGGAATCACCATCGTCCTCGCCATCGCGGCGGCACTCCACGGTTTTCTATTCCGGATCTCGTACGTTCCCGGTCCACGGGCCCTCATCGGTGACGAGGTCGTCTACTGGTCGGTGGCTCAAAGCCTTGCCGAAGGCGATGCACCCGAGTACTCGCTGTCGCTCTGGCCGCTGCCCTACGCGCGCTTCCTTGCCGGGCTGGTCTCGGTATTCGGACCACGTCGAGGAGCGGTGGAGATCGTCCAGACCCTGATGCTCCTGGCCGTCGTGTTGGTGATCCATGACCTCGCGGGCGCCTGGACCGGCTCACCGAAAGCGGCGGCGACCGCCGCCGCCGCCGCCCTCGTCTATCCACCGTTTTTGGCCTTCGCGCACTCCTTCTGGCCCGAGGTCGTGCATGCGTTGGTCTTCCTCGGCGCCCTCCGGATCCTGACCCGCCGGCCTCCCGCCGCCGGCTGGCTCCTGGCGGCCGGCGCGCTGCTGGGTCTGGCCGTCCAGGCCAAGAGCCTGCTCGTGCCCTTCCTGCCGGTCCTGCTCCTCCTGGCGCTCGGCGGCGTCAAGGGGAAGGCCGCGATACGGCGCACCGCGGGCCGCTGGGCTCTCGTCGGCCTCGGTCTCGCCCTGGTCCTGGCGCCGCGCCTTCTCGGCGCCCCGGGCACGCACCTCGTCGAGAGCACGGCGACCTTCAATCTCTGGGTCGGGCTCAACGACCGGGCCCGCAAGGAACGCGTGGACCCGATCGCCCACAAGGAGTTCCTGGCCTACGAGGCCAGCGCCGAAGCCCCCCGCGAGCGCAACGCCGTGCTCCGGGGCAAGATCCGCGACAAGGTCCGCGACGAAGGCGTCCTGACGGTGCTCGGCCGCCAACTGGGCCGCCAGTACTTCCGGCTCTTCGACAAGGATTCCTTCCTGACCGCCCAATTGCTCGCGGAGGCTCCGGGCACGGCCGCCGAGCACCCCTTCCGAGCGGCGCTCAAGGCGTCAATCCGCACCGCGAGCTACTTCCTCTACGCCCTGCTCCTTTCCGGCGCGGTTCTCGGGATTGCCGTTCGGCCGCCTCGGGGGAAGCCGGGACTGCGCATCGCGCTCGCCTTCCTGGTCTACAACCTGGCGATCTTCCTGGTCCTCCACGTCAAATCGCGCTACCGCGTCCAGCTCATGCCCTTCATCTTCCTCTACTTCGGCTGCGCGGTCGCCTGGCTGACCGCCAGGATGGGCTGGAATCCGGCCGAGAGCGAGCTCTGGAAGGAAAACCTTTCACCATTTCGTGGCACCGTCGCGGCCGCCGGCGTCGCGCTCCTCCTCTTCCTGGCTTTCGGCGGGCCGATGATATAGTTCTCTCTCATGAAGCCGGTCGTGGTCCTCGGTCCCCACCGCAGCGGAACTTCCGTCACCACGAGAATCGTCTCCCTGCTCGGTCCCTCACTCTGCTCCGACCTGATGGTCAAATGGGACAATCCGGCCGGTCATTGGGAAAGCGATTCGCTGACCCGGCTCGACGACGAGCTGCTCGGCCTTTTCAAGGGGAGTTGGTACGCCCCTCCGGAGCTGGCGCCGGGTTGGGAACGGCATCCCGACCTGGACGCGTTCCGCCGGCGGGCGGTCGCACAATTCGCCCGCGTCCACCCCGAAGCCGATTGGGTCTGGAAGGACCCGCGGCTTTGCCTCCTGCTACCGTTCTGGACGGCGGCGCTCGGCGTCGATCCGGTGGTCGTCCTCACCGTCCGCCATCCGCTCGAATCCGTCCGCTCCATGAGGGCGAGAGACCGATGGGGTCCGGCTCACGCTCTCGCCATCTGGGAATGGTACGTCCTCGCCCTGCTCGGGAACTGCCGGGGACGTCCGGTGGTCGTCGTGCGGTTTGAAAAGCTCCTTCAGGATACGTACGCCGAGGTGGCCCGGTTGCGCGACGCCCTCGAGGCCTTCGGCGTCGACGTCGGGAAGGGCGACGTCGCCGCCGCGGCCCGTTTCGTCGACGGACGGCTGCGGCATCATCGGTCCAGCGGATCCGGATCGCTCAATGAGACGCAGGCGCGGTTGCACCGGATCCTGCGCGAGCTGAGACCCGGCTATGAGTGTTTTCCCGACCTGGAGCCGCCCGGCCTCACGCCGTCCACCGTCGAGCTCATCGCCGCCCACCGCCGCATCCGCCTGCTCCAGCCGGACGCCCTGGACGGCCGCGACCGTAGGCGAGCGGAGGCCGCGAGAAGCGCTCTTTCCCGCGCTCTCGAGATGACTTCGTGCCCCACCCGGGCCGACTTGGAAAGCCTTCGGAAGGCCGACGTCTACCGTCGTCGATACCTGCTCGAGATCTTCATCGCGCGACAGCACCAGGAGCGGGAAGAATACCACCTGCCCGGTTTCTGTCTGCTCGACGATGAAGCCGTCAACTTCCAGTTGGATTGGCTCTATGCGCCGCCGCCCGTCGAAGTGCCCTGGTTCTCCGCCGACGGCAAGGCCGAAAAGATCCGAATCCCGAACTGGCGCGAACGAATGCTGTGCCCGAGCTGCGGCATGAACAACCGGCAAAGGGCGATCGCCGCGGCGATACTGAACACCCTCCGGCGCCGACAAGCCGAGCTCGACCGCATTCCGCGCGTCTATCTCACGGAACAGGTCACGCCCATGTTCCGCTACTTCGAACGCCTCCCCCACGCGGAGTGGATCGGTAGCGAGTACCTGGGTCCCGAGCTCGCCGGCGGAGCGATCCGGGGCGGATTGCGCCACGAGGACGTCGAGGCTCTGAGCTTCGAGGACGCCTCGATGGACCTCGTGGTTTCCTGCTCCGTCATCGAGCACGTGAACGAGCCGATGGACGCGGTCGGCGAGATGGCCCGGATCCTGCGGCCCGGCGGGGAGCTCTTCCTGGAAGTCCCATTCGACGTCTCCAAGGAAAAGAACGTCCGGAGGGCCCGCAACGTCGACGGCAAGATCGAGCACCTCCTGGCCCCCGTGTACCACGGCGATCCGATGTCGAGTGAGGGCACTCTGGTCTTCACCGATTTCGGGTGGGAGCTCTACGACCGGATCCGCGACTCCGGCCTCCTGACGTGCGAGATGCTCGTTTACTGGAGTCTCGAGCTCGGCCACCTCGGCGGCCTCCAGTTTTTCTTCCACGCCCGGCGAACGGACGCGCCCTGCTGATCATTCGTCAAGCCCCGCCGGCGGGGAAGGGGCAGGTTTCGGCGAGCTTGTCTTTCATCGTTCCACCAGGCGGGCAATGCCTCCGGAGCGCCGGTCCCGGCCGACGATCTCCCAAGCATAGCCGGCCGGAGGCGGGCTGGCCTGCGCCAGACCCAGGACGTCGTGGTCCGAGGTCACCGCCCACACCGCCCGGCCCGCCGCCAGGGCATCGGCGACGAGACGGCGGCGCTCGGGGCCGCCGAACACGAGGACCCGCGGAGCGAAACGGAAGAGGTGGTCGTCGTAGAGCGGGGCGACCAGCGTTCCAAGAGGCGAGAGCGCGTGGACGTAGGGTGGCGGCAGGTCGGTGAGGACGAGACGCGGAGCCTCGGCGCGCAACCGCAGGAGCTGGCGCGTGACCCGGTAGGCGGGCGAATCGTCCGCGGATCTCGGTGGTCGTAGGAAGACCACGGATTCGGCACCGCCGCCGGCGGACGGCCAGCCGGCCACGGCACTCAGGAAGAGCACGGCGGCGACCGCGGCAACGAAGCGCCCTGCCCTCCCTCGCCGTCTCCGCCACGTGCTCGCAAGGCCGGTGGCGGCCACCGGCGCCGCGAGCACGAAGAGCGGAAACAGCAGCCGGGCATCGGAAAAGAAGTAGGTCGTCATCAGGCCGAAGTACGCCAGGCCGGCCACCGCGAAACACCAGAACCGCCGGCTCGGACGCAGGCCGAACGGCGCCAGCAAGGTCAGGAGCACGAAGGAAGGGCCGACGTAGGAGCCTCGCCCGTAGAGGTTGGCGGTGGTAAAGAGGGTCTCCCGCTCCAGGAGCTCACGCCCGGCGTACTCGAGGTTGGGGACGATGAATCGGAGCTGGAACGCACGTGAGACGTTCCAATAGGGCGCCCAGTAGTCGTATCCGGTGGTGATGGGACTGCCGAAGGTGACGAAGTTGTAGACCAGGACGGGAACGAGGCCGGCGGCGGCGGCCGCTCCGAGAGCCAGGACCCCCGCCGCCGGTTTTGAGCGGCGGCCGAGCCGTGCCGCGGCCGCGGCAGGGACGAAGGCCGCCAGCAGCAGGAGGTTGGAGGGCCTGAAGCAAACGCTGAGGGCCAGGAGGGCCGCGCCCGACGCCGCCTTGCGCAGGGATCCGTCCCCGGCATAGCCGTAGAGCAGCCAGACGCCGCTGACCGCCACCAGGGTGCCGGACACCTCGCTCAGAGGGCTACGGCTGAGGATCAGGAGGGAGGGCATGGTCGCCAGCAGGAGCACGGCGAGGCCGGCGTCGGCGGGCCGGCCCCTCCTCCACAGGTACCCCGCGGTCAGGAGGAGGAGGGCCAGTCCGGCCGCCTGGTTGACGCGGTGGGGCGCGGCGGCGGGATCGACGCCCAAAGCCAACGCGCCCGCCACCAGCAGGCTGTATCCGAAGGGATAGCGCGAGGGATGCGGCTCCCCGGCCACGTGGATGCGGAAGACGCCGTCGCGGACAAAGGACACCGCCGCGTCCAGGTACTCGGCGCCGTCCGTCCAGGGAGCGGCCGCCTGTCCCACGGTGACCGCCGGCGGCACCAGGACGACCGAGAGGGAAAAGACCAGGAGCCCCGCCAGCACGAGGCCGCCCGCGACGAGGCGCTCTGAGAAGCTCGCGCGACCCGCCATGCAGCCACACCCCTCAATCAGCCTGGCAGCCGGCCCGCGTCACCCGCACGATCGTGCTGCCCAGGACCTCGCCCGTATCGGCGGCCACGAGGACGAAGACCATGCCGTCGCGCGCCCACGGCCCGGTGGCGGCGGAACCGCTGGCCGCCGTGCGGGCGAACAGCTTGCCGTGCGGACCGTCGACGCGGATCTCGAGAAGTCCGCCGGCGTCCGCGACGTCCCAGACGAGGGTCGTCACGCCGATCCCGGTCCCGTCACAGACGCGGATCGGATTCGGCGACGCGCGGAGAGGACCTTCGGCCTCCTGCGGCACGGCGAGGTCGAGATAGCCCAGGCTCTCCATCTCTCGCAGCAGGTCCGCCGGAAGGCTCTCGGCCGCCTCGGTGGACGACGCGTGGGCGTGCCGGTCTCTCAGGTGCTCGAGCTCGGCCAGGGCGGAGCGCAAGCCGGCCACGGCGCTCGCGGTGAGCTCCGGGTCGACGCGGAAGACGTTGGTCTGCTCGAAGGGATCTGCTTCCAAGTCCCAGAGGCCGATGGTCCTGCCACTCTTCGGCCGCACCAGGATCTTCCACTCGGGCGAACGCACGGCGAGGAGGAGCTCCCCCGTCCGCGGGTCATCCACGAGCTCGGCGACCACGGGCGCCGGAGGCAAAGACGAGCCCCCCTCGAGCAGGGGGACCAGCGAGCGCCCCAGGACGTCCGGCAGCGGCTCGGCGCCGGCCAGCTCGAGGATCGTCGGCGCCACGTCCACGATCGCGGCGGGCTGCGCGATGCGCAGCCCGGCGGCGATGCGGTCCGGATAACCCACGACCAGAGGTATCCGGATCGATTCGTCGAAGAGCTTGCGCTTGTGGCCGAACGATCCGTGCTCGAAGAGCTCCTCGCCGTGATCCGACGTCACCACCACCAACGTGTCGTCGGCCAGTCCCCGCTGCTCCAGCATCTCGAGGATGGTGCCGATCTGCCGGTCCGTCCAGGCGATCTCACCGTCGTACAGAGCGGTCAGGCGGCGCAGGTCGGCTTGAGAGAGGTCCTCGAGCCCCATACGGAGGTAATCGACCAGGTCGCGCCCGTCCACCTCGCCCGAGTAATCCGCCGCGAACAGGGTGTCGTAGGGCGCGGGCGGGATGTAGTCGTAGTGGACGTCCCAGAGATGGACGAAGAGGAACAGCGGGCCCGGTCCGCCGGAATCGAGCAGCTCCTCGACCCTTGCCAGGACGCTTGGCCCGGTCACGGCCTGGTGAGACCTTTCCACCGCCCGGTCCCAGTCCTCCTCGGTCTCGGCATGGCTTACGTACGCGTCGAAGCCCTGTCCGAAGCCGAACCTGGGATCGAGCAGGGGTCCGCTCCACACGCCGGCGGTGCGGTAGCCCGCCGCCCGCAGCGCCTCCGCCAGGGTGCGCCTCTCGGCCTCCAGCTTGCGCGATCCGCGGTCGACGCCGTGCGCGGAATCCGGGAGGGCGGTAAATAGCGCCGCATGCGCCGGCAGGGTCCAGGAGCTGCTGCTCGTGACGACCTCGAAGAGCGCGCCCTCGGCCGCCAGGCGGTCGATCGTCGGGCTGGTGGACCGCGAGTAGCCGTAGCAACCGAGGTGATCGGCTCGCAGGCTGTCCACGGAGATCAGGACGACATTGGGACGGGGAGGTGGCGTACGGCCGCCGCCGCACGCCGAGAGGAGGCCGCCGGCGGCGCACAGGGCGAGACAGAATCGGCGACTCATGGATCTCACCGCCGACCGGACGCCCGCCGCCAGGTCGGGCTTTGAGCGAGCCGCGAGAACCAGGCGACGAAGCGGTTCTTGGTCAGCTCCTGCTCCTGCCAGGCGCGCTGCGCGGCCAGGCGGGTGGACTCCGCGGCGCGCTTCCATTGCTGATCGTCCTCCATGAGGCGGACGACGTGTTGCGCGAAGTGGTCCGGCTCGTCGGCCACCACCAGGGCACCGTGCAGCCCGTCGGGCATACTCTCGGCCCCGATCGACGTGGTGACCGTCGGCACGCCGTAGCGCATGGCGATCGAGATCTTGTCCTTGGTCCCGGCTCCGTAGCGCAGCGGCACCACGAATGCGCGGGCCCGCGCCATCTCCTCCCTGAGGTCCTCCACCCACCCCACCACGTCGAGCGCCCCATTGCCTCCGGCGACCTCCGAGACGAGCTCCGCCGAGGAGCCGATGACCCGCAGGGGCATCGTCCGGCCGCAGATCCTCTCGATCCGCGGCACGATCTCGTCGACCCACCAGACGATGGCGTCCATGTTGGGGGGATGGATGAAGCTCCCCAGGAAGACCAGCGAGCCCTGCTGCTGTCCGTCGGGCAGGGTGGGCACGGGCTCGTAGGCTCCGACGTCGAACGTGACGACGTCGAGGTGGGGCAGCTCCGTCCGGATGGCCGCCGCGTCGGCTTCCGACGAGGCGATGAGCCCGTCCGCACCGCCGTACACCGCGAGCTCCCAGGCCTTCTCGGTGACGAGATCCTCGACGAGCACGGCACCGGCCGCCAAGCCGCGCGCGAACTGGCGGTAGAGCAGGACCGCGCTGTCGACGACGAACGGGGTCCGCGGAAGGTGCTCCCGGACAGCGGGTCCGAGGCGATGAGCCACGTCGGCGGACCACGCCACGACCGCGTCCCAGACGTCGAGCTGGAGCAGGCTCTCGAGCGAGCTCACGGCGCTGTCCCGGCGATTTCCCAGCAGCGACCGCGAGGGCTCGTGGCAGCCGCACCAGGTCACGCCGAGGTCGCTCAGGAATCGGCCGTAGCGGCCATGGTCGCCCACGTGCTCCGACCAGACCACTACCGCCGATCCCGCTTCCACCAGAGCTTCGATCTCGCGGCGCACCCGGGCATGTCCTCCCGACTGGTCCGGTTTCAGGAAGTCCGGCATGAGCCAGAGGACGAGGGGCCGGTCGCCGCCGGAGAAGGCGTGGCGCAGCGCAGCGCTCCGGCTCACCGGCGGCAGCCGTGCGAGCCGCTCGTACCAGCGGGCCGCGAAGCGGCCCCGATTGCGCCTCTGGAAACGCTTGACGCCGACGAGCTCGTCCGTGCCCGCCGTGCCCCCCTCCAGGTGGTAGGCGACGGCGCGCGGCTCGACCAACACCTGGCCGCCGTCGCGGGTCAGCCGCAAGCAGAGGTCGGCGTCCTCGTAGTAGGCAGGGGCGAAAAGCTCGTCGAACCCGCCGGCGTCCAGGAAATCGCCGCGCCGCACCAGCAGGCAGGCGGCGGAGCCGTAATGGGCGGCGAACGCTCCGTCGAGCAGCCCCCGCGGCGCACGCTCGCCGCGCAGCAACTGCCAGGCCTCGCCGGAGTCTCCGAGGTAGCAACCCAGCTCGAGCACGCCGCCGTCGAAACCGCGGAATTGCGGGGCCACCGCGACGACCCGCCCGTCCACCCCCGGCCGCCCGGCGGTCAAGCCGTGCACCATGCGGCCGAGGCACGACGGCGCCAGGATGGCGTCGTTGTTCAGGAACAGGAGCAGGTCGCCGGTGGCGCGCTCCGCCAGGCGGTTGTTGGCGGGTCCGAAGCCCACGTTGATGGGGGATTCCACCAGGATCACGTCCGACATCTGAGCGACGGCGCCCGGACCGTCCGGCGAGCCGTTGTCCCACACCAGGAGCTCCAGCGGCCCGTCGTAGCGCGAGCGGCGGACCGCGTCCAACGCGCGCTCCGTCAAGTCGGTCTCGCCCCATTGGAGCACCAGCACGCTGACCGATGAGCTGCTCACCACCGGCTCCTCATGGCGCGTTCGAGCATTCCCCAGCGCCAGGGCAGGGCGAGGCATATCCGCTGGTGCCAACGGGAACGCCGCGCCCAGCTCTCGAGCGCGACCCGCGTCACCGCGGAGGGCGCCGCGAAGGATCGGCGCAGCGGTAGACGGACCGGCTCGGCATGGGGCGGCGCCGGCTCACGGGTCACGGCCGGGATCCACCGCGGCGCCGGCAACATGCCGGCGCGGGGTCTCCAGCAGGCGGTGGCGCGGTCCACCTCGCGGACTTCCCGGAACTCGGACTCGGCCGGTGCCGGCAGCACCAGCAGACGCAGGCGATCGATCCATTCGTGATTCACAGCCCAGCAGACGAGGTCCCAGATCGATTCGCAGTCCTCAATCGCTCGAGCGACCGACGGCACCGCGGCACCGCGCACCGCCATGGCATGCGGATAGAGGAAGGCCGGGTCGGGCTGCCCCAGGGCGGCGTCGGGCCGTCCCCAGACCACCACGTCGACGTCGCGGTAGTCCGCCAGGGCGAACAGGCGGGAGGCGGGACCGGCGCGGCCCTCTGCATGGAGCACGAGGAGGTCCTCGGCGCCCACGTCGCGGCCGAGGTCCTCCAGAGCAAGCCGTAACCTCGACGCCGGCGATTCCCAGGCGAGCACCTGCACGTGTCCACCGTTGCGCCGCAACGGCACGAAGGTCCCCGCAGGCTCCGCGGACCGCGGCGGCTCGTCCAGCAGGAT
>Ga0299906_10003234_pt1 | contig 13433 bp, 11 predicted proteins | sample RVTome_14_FD_200259 | JGI IMG/M metagenome (GOLD analysis project Ga0299906, IMG submission 200259) | Soil microbial communities from uranium-contaminated site in the Upper Colorado River Basin, Wyoming, United States - RVT145D125 (version 2) ...
GGAAGATCCCCTTCGACGGCCGTCACATGTCGTCCGCACACTCGTCGACATGTATCGCCAGCTCCATCCGAAATCCGACGCCCGACTGGTGCGCACATCGGAGACCGGAACCTGCCCGCTCTATCCGGCTGACGATATCCCTGACGGCGTCGAGTGCCGTTACTTCCACCTGACCATGGGCGACGCCGCAGCGATCCGGTTCTCCGTTCACGCGGACAGCGTGGACCCCGTCTCGATCGCCGGAATCGTTGACGCGCTCGGTGTCGCACTCAATCAGGAACGCGAGGCAAGGGCGTCTGCCCGCGAGTTGGCCGACCGCTACGAAGAGATCAATCTGCTCTACTCGATCAGCGAAATCATCGGGTCCGTCCGCGCCTTCGAGGAAGCAGCCGCCCGCATCCTCGAAGAAGTCATGGATGTGCTCAGTTCGCGGCGCGCCTCGCTCTGGGTCTTTCGCTCCGAAACCGCGACGCTCGAACTCACCGCCGCGGTCGGCGAAGGTGGACTGCGCGGACCGATCCCCGCCAATGACATGGATTCCGCCACTGCCTGGGTGTTCCGCGAGAAACAGGTGCTGAACGTCGAACGCGCGCCGGACCCGCCGCCCGGCGATCCCCGCCCTCGACCGCGAAGCGGCGAGGCGTTTCTGTCCGTGCCGATCCACTACTCGCCACCCGACGGGCTGAGCCGCACCGTCGGCGTCCTCACGCTCATCGGACGCCGGTCCGGCAGGCGATTCACCGCTGGTGATGAACGACTCCTCTCCGCCATCGCCAGTCAGGTCGGCGCCGCCATCGAAGCCAGGCACCTCATGGAGGAAGGACTGCGCCAGGAACGGATGGTCCGCGAAATGGAACTCGCCCACGACCTCCAGCTCAAACTGCTGCCCATACCCGAAGCGTTCGAGCCGCCGCCCGACATCGCCGCCCGCTGCCAGCCCGCCGAGTCCGTAGGCGGCGACTTCTACCAGCTGTATCGCCTGAGCGGTGACCGCCTCGGTCTCCTCATTGGCGACGTATCCAGCCACGGGTTCCCGGCTGCTCTCATCATGGCCCTGACCATGAGCGCAATCGGCATCTACGCCAAGGAAGAGGAGGCGCCCGCCGAAGTCCTGCGCCGCGTCCACCGCGCCGTCAGCCGCGAACTCGAAACCACTGAAATGTACCTGTCCCTGTTCTACGGCGTCCTCGATACCGGTCACGGTCGCCTCGCATACGCCAACGCAGGTCACCCGCAGGCCTATCGCATCGATGCCGGCGGCCGGATCATCCGACTCGGTGCCACCGGACCACCCCTCGGTACCGTCGCCGTCGAACCGTACGGCGAACGCGTCACGTCCTTCAACCCCGGCGATCTGCTCGTCCTCTTCACCGACGGACTGTCCGACTCGCTCGCCGGACATCTCGGTAGCTTCGATGGCGAAACCGCCCTCGTCCAGCACGTGCGTGACAACCGCGAGACGCCCGTGTTCGACATCGTGGCTTCCATTTTCGATCGGTCCGACCGGTCACCGACGAGCCAGCCCGACGACCGGACTCTGCTCCTCGTTCGCGGCTGAGCCGCGCGTGCACCACCGCGCCCGCAAGTCGCTCGGCCAGAACTTCCTCATCGATCCCAACATCCAGCGCAGGATCATCGACGCCGTCGCCGCACGGCCCGACGATCACGTACTCGAGATCGGACCCGGCCTCGGCGCGCTCACGCACAGCCTCGCCGGAACCGTCCGACACCTCTCCGCCGTCGAAATCGATCGCGACCTCGCCGCACGACTGCGAAACACGTTCGCCGGACGCGCCGATGTCACCATACACGAAGCCGACATCCTCGACACTCCATTCGAAAACCTCACCGCACAACCCGATCGCCTCATCGTCGTCGGCAACATCCCCTACAACATCACCACTCCCATCATCTTCCACCTGCTTCGCCGGAACGCTCGGCCCGACCGCATCATCCTCATGGTCCAGCGTGAAGTCGCCGACCGAATCACCGCCAGCCCCGGCACTCCCCAGTACGGCGCACTCTCCGTCGGCGTACGGACCGTCGCCACCGCCGAACGCCTGTTCAACGTCGCCCGCGGCTGCTTCCGCCCCGTTCCCAACGTCGATTCCGCTGTCCTCCGCATCACGCCTCTACGGCCTCCGCCGCTCACACCCGCCCAAGAAGCCGATACCCGCAGCCTCACCACCGCCGCCTTCGGCTGGCGCCGCAAGCAGCTTCAGAAAACGCTCCGCTCCTCAGCGCCGTACGTCCTCGAGCCGGCTGCCATCCAACAACTGGAAGCGGCCACCGGCATCGAACTGCACCGCCGGCCCGAGACACTTTCGCCCGACGAGTTCATCGCGCTCAGCCGCGCGCTCCGCCTGCTCGGGCGCCCCACAGGCGATTGAATCGCGACGACCGCCATCGGCGGCGCTGCACCTGTTTCACGCTGTGGCCGCGGGGGGAGCGGAGGTCGCCGGCGCGCGGGGCAAGCATCCGATGAACCGCGCCATCCTGCGGCCGCATCATCGATGGGGACTTTCATTGCCACCGGATTGACGCTGGTGTGTGTGGGCGCTTACTTTGTGAACAGTTTCACAAGTGCTCCGACAAGCTCGGCTGGAATGAACGGGAAGAAGGTCTCGGAGTCGACGGTAGGTCGGCTGTCGCTGTATCTGCGTCTGCTGAGCGAGCTTCAGGCGGATGGCGTTTCGACGCTATCGAGCGACGCGCTGGCGAGGCGTTGCGGGACGACGGCGGCGCAGGTGCGCAAGGACCTGTCGTTGTTCGGCACGTTCGGAAAGCGCGGGCTGGGGTATTCGGTGGATGAGCTGGTGACGGAGCTGCGGTCGATTCTAGGGCTTGGGCGGCGGTGGCGTGTGGCGCTTGTGGGAGCGGGCCGCATCGGGGTCGCGTTGCTGGGCTACGAGGATTTCCGGAAGCAGGGATTCTACATTGAAGCGGTGTTCGATGCTGACCGGGCGAAGGTGGGTCAGGAGCGGCATGGCCTGGTGATACAGTCGGAGGACGAGCTGGAGGGGGTTCTGGCGGGTGGGATCGACATAGTCATTGTTGCGGTACCGGCGGAGTGGGCGCAGTCGATAGTGGACCGGGTGGTGTCTGCGGGGGTACGTGGGATACTGAATTTTGCGCCAACGAAACTGGACGTGCCGGCGGGTGTCGCGTTGAAGAACGTGAACATGGCAATGGAGCTGGAAGCGTTGTCGTACGCGCTGGCGAGTTCGGGGAAGCGGCCTCGGGCGGCGGTGCGGGCGCGGGGGTGAGAGCGGCGGGGTAAGGCATGGGAGTGGGGCGAGTACGGGTCACATCGGAGATCGGCCGCCTCGAGAAGGTCATCTGCCACACACCGGGGCCCGAGTTGCTGGCGGTAACGCCGGCGACGCGGGACGATTTCCTCTACGACGACATCATAGATCTGGACCAGGCGAGGCGGGAGCACGCGTTGTTTCGCGCGATGCTGTCGCGGTTCAGCGAGGTCCATGAGGTCCACGACCTGCTTGAAGAGGTAGTGGACGAACCGGGTGTGCGGCCGTTCCTGATCGAGCGGGTGATGGATGTAGCGCAGTCGGAACCTCTGGCGAAGCAGTTGCTGGAGGTACCGGCGGCGGAGCTGGTATCGCTGTTCATCAGCGGGCGGCGAGTGGACGAGGGCCCGCTTCAGCGGTTGCTGAACATATCGAGCTACGACCTGCCGCCACTGCCGAATCTGTTTTTCACGCGGGACGCGGCGATGGTAGTCGGCGATGGCGTGATCATCGGCTCGATGCGGTACGGAGCGCGCTGGACGGAAGAGATTCTGATGCAGACGCTGTTCCGGCATCATCCGGCCCTTTCCAGTTCGGGCATTGTGTATGACGGCAGCGACGAGAGGCGAGCGGGCTACACACTGGAGGGCGGTGACTTCCACATGCTGCGGCGGGATCTGATCGCGATCGGCCTGTCGGAGCGTTCGAGTCCGGCGGCGTTCGACGTACTGGCGGACAGGCTGGTGCGCGAACAGGGTATCCGTGACATTCTTGTCGTGGTGATTCCGGCGCATCGCTCGGACCGCGCGATGATCCACCTGGACATGGTGTTCACGCAGGTCGACGAGGACCATTGTGTGGTGTTTCCGCCGAGCTTCATGGGGCCGACGCGGGATCCGGTGCTGCACTTCCATGCGGGGCGAGCGGGCATGCGCGAAATGCCGGACATGTTCACGGCGTTGCGCGAGGTCGACTTTCCACTCGAGCCGATCCAGTGCGGCGGTGCGCAACGGCCGTTTCAGGAACGCGAGCAGTGGACGAGCGGCTGCAACTTCGTGGCGGTCCGGCCGGGCGTTGTTCTGGGTTACGCGCGCAACGAGCACACGTACCGCGAGATGGAGAAGGCGGGCTACCGCGTTGTCGAGGCGGTCCGGTTCCTGACGGGGGAGACGGAGATCGGGGAGGAGGAGAAGGCGGTGATCGCGTTCGAGGCTTCCGAGCTGGTTCGTGGTGGTGGCGGTCCACGCTGCATGACGTTGCCGGTCAGTCGAGCGGACCTGCCGTGAAGGCGAGGATCGACGCGGCGAAGGTCCTGCCGGATGAACTGGTCGTCGATACGGCGGACCGGATCTCGCGCGGCATCCGCATTTCGCTGCCTGCCCGCAAGCCGGGCGCGCCGCAGGCTTACCGGTTGGGCCATGCGGAGGCGGAACGGCTGCGCTGGCTGCGCGGCCGCCGTCGTTTCGGCGAAGGCTGGGCGGACCCGGGTGAAGGGGCTTCGCCGCGTGATGACATTCGCAAGCTCGACTATGTCATTGTCGACCTCGAGACGACGGGCGGCTCCGCGTGGCAGGGCCACCGCGTGACTGAAGTCTGCGCGATCCGGATCCGCGGCGACGGACGGTTCGTCGAGGAGTACGCGTCGCTCATCAATCCGGACAGGCCCATCCCGCCGTTCATCACTCGACTCACACGAATCACGCCGGCAATGGCGGCGAAAGCGCCGCAGTTCACGGATGTCGCCGAAGAGGTACGGCGTGTCGTCGATGGCGCGGTGTTCGTGGCGCACAATGCGCCCTTCGACTGGCGGTTCCTGAGTACCGAACTGGAATGGGCGGGCGCACGGCCGTTGCGCGGCCGGGTCCTGTGCACTGTGCGGCTCGCGCGGCGACTGGTGCCGGAGGTCTCTCGCCGTTCGCTCGATGCGCTCTCGTGGTTCTTCGGTGTCGAGAACGTCGCACGGCACCGTGCCTTCGGCGATGCACGAGCCACTACCGACATCTTCCGGCGCCTGCTCGACCGCCTCGATGAACTCGAGATCCGCCGCTGGGAAGACCTCGAAGCACTGATCAGCCGGCGTGCCCCCCGCCGCAAGCGCCGCGCTTCGCCCGAACCCATGACGGACTACTGATGGGCGACGTCTCCGCTGACCATACGCTCGTCCGTACCCGATCGCTCGGCGCGTTCCGCATGCACGCGCTCGATGCCGGATCGCAGAAACTCGATGGCGGCGCCATGTTCGGCGTCGTACCGAAGCCGCTGTGGCAGAAACGCATTCCCGCTGACGACCGCAACCGTATCCCGCTCGCATTGCGCTGCCTGCTCGTCGAAACGCCCGACGCCCTCGTGCTGATCGACAACGGCGTCGGCAACAAGGAGAACCAGAAGTTCCGCGACATCTACGGCATCGAGAACGACGCGGAAGGCGATCGGCCGACGCGGCTCGAGGACGCGATCACGGCGGCCGGCTTCGCCATCGATGACATCGACATCGTCATCGACACGCACCTCCATTTCGATCATGCCGGCGGCAACACGTACGTCGATGGCGATGGCCGCGTACACCTGTCGTTCCCGCGGGCGAAATACATCGTTCAACGCGGCGAATGGGAATGGGCGCACAGCCGCAACGAACGGATCTCCGCGAGCTACCTGCCGCACAACTTCGATCCGGTCGAGGCGGCGGGCCGGTTCGAATTCGTCGATGGCGAGGCCGAGATCGTGCCAGGCGTCGGTGTGCTGCCCACGCCCGGCCACACGCCGCACCACCAGTCGGTCATCATGCGTTCCGAAGGCCGGACGGCGTGCTATCTTGCCGATATCGTGCCCACATCGGCACACCTGCCGCTGCCGTGGATCATGGGCTACGACGTGGAGCCCCTGGTGTCGCTGGAAACGAAGCGAACGCTGCTCGCAACGGCGAAGCGGGAGGAGTGGCTGCTCGTGTTCGAGCACGATCCGGTGGTCGCGTGGGGTCACCTCGAAGGCGACGACGCGCGCCCGACGTTCGCCGACGCGACCCGGGCCGTTACCTGATGGCTCGTCACTAGCCCGGGGCAGGGTGCGCGAATATCTTGGCTCGCTGGGATGGAAGATCCCGCGAAGGTATGACACGCAGAACGAATGAGGTACACATGTCCGATCCGGGGCGGACGGCCGTCATCACGAGCGCCGCACGCACGCCTGTCGGCCGATTCATGGGCGGCCTGGCGCCGCTCTCCGCGCCGGCGCTGGGCGGCATAGCGATACGGTCAGCGCTCGAAAAGTCCGGCATCGATCCATCCGATATTGACGACGTGATTCTCGGCAATGTCGTGGCGGCGGGCGCGGGACAGGCGCCTGGTCGCCAGGCCGCGCTGGCAGGTGGTGTGCCGGACACGGTCGGCGCGATGACCGTGAGCCGCGTGTGCGGCTCGGGCCTGCAGGCGGTCATGCTGGCCGCGCAGGCTATCCGTGCGGGAGACGCACGCGTAATGGTCGCGGGCGGCATGGAGTCGATGTCGAACGTACCCTACTACCTGACCGGATACCGTGAGGGCGTAAAATTCGGAAACCGCGAGCTGATTGACGGCCTGATCCACGACGGTCTGTGGTGCGCGTTCAATGAGTGCCACATGGGCGGCCACGCGGAGTACACGGCGTGGAAGGCGGGCATTTCGCGGGCAGACGCGGACGCGTTCGCACTCGAGTCGCATCGCCGTGCTATTGCCGCGATCGATGGCGGCCGCTTCGTCGAGGAGATCGCGCCCGTTTCGATCGAGAGCCGGAGAGGCACCACCGTGGTGGACACGGACGAGCCGCCTCGCCGGGACTCGTCGGCGGAAACGCTGGCGAAGCTGAAGCCGGCATTCGCGAAGGACGCGCCGAAGGAAGTCACGGACCCCGTCGTGACCGCGGGCAACTCGCCCGGCCTCAACGACGGCGCCGCCGCGCTCGTCGTGACGAGCGAGGAGTACGCCAGGGCGCACGGCCTGACCATACTGGCGCGCGTGTCGGCGTACGCGAACGGCGCAGTCGCGCCACGCGAGCTTTTTTTCGCGCCGGTCCGAGCGGTGCAGAAAGTGATGGCGAAGGACGGCAAGAAGATCGGTGACTACGGTCTGTTCGAGGTCAACGAGGCGTTCGCGGTCCAGGCGCTGGCGGACGGCCGGGAGCTGGGAATGGACTGGGACCGCGTCAACGTGAACGGCGGTGCGGTCGCGCTTGGCCATCCGATCGGCGCGTCCGGTAGCCGGATCCTGGTTACGCTGCTGCACGCGATGAAGCAACGCGACGCCGAGAGCGGCCTTGCCACACTGTGTCTGGGCGGCGGCGACGCCGTCGCACTGTCCGTCGAAAGGGTATAGCGCCATGAGCGAAGCGCTGACGACCGCCGGGACACGATCGGCCGACAACCGCGTGGCACGCCGGACGGCGGCCGTGCTCCTGTTCGCGGTGCTGACCGCAATCGGCGCGGCCATCGAGATCCCGATTCCCGGCAGCCCGGTGCCGGTGACGATGCAGTCGCTGATCGTGTCGCTCTCGGGCGTGCTGCTCGGACCGATGCTCGGCGCGGCGTCGCAGATCGTGTACGTCATGGCGGGCGCTGTGGGCGCGCCCGTGTTCTCGGGTGGCGATTTCGGCTTCGCGCACCTGCTCGGTCCGACGGGCGGCTACCTGCTCGCGTTCCCGGTCGCGGCCGCGGTGACAGGCCGGCTGGCCGGGCGGTCGCCGCCGAAGTGGAACGCGCTCGCAGCCACCAGGCTGGGCATCGCGATCTTCCTGGGCACGGTCGTGATCTTCGCGGGCGGGTACGCGCAACTCGCACTGCTCACGGGCGACTCGGTCCGTGCGTTCCAGCTCGGCGTGTTGCCGTTCATTGTGGGCGACATTGTCAAGGTTCTGGCCGCGCTTGCCGTGGCCATTCGCTACAGGAACCGGACCCTCGAATGGCTCTGACCGTTCGAGGGTCCTGTCCATCGTGGGCGAGAGCACGGGATCGCGTCGCGAGAGTCTGAAGTGGGGTGCGACCCGGGTCTTTCTGTACACCGGTATCTTCGCGCTTCTGCTCGTTGTCGGTGGACTGGCGATCCCGTCGGTGCTGGACGAAACCGCCGACAATCTGCTGGCGGGCTCGGCGCTGACGCTCGGTGCCGCGTTCGTCGCCGGCGCGGTCCTGCTGCTGAAGCTGGACGGGCGTACGGTCGGCGCGATGGGGCTGGCGTGGACGCCGGCCGTGCCGAAGGAGATCGGCCTCGGCCTGGGCATCGGCCTCGCAAGCATCGCGCTGGCCGCTCTGCTCATGTTCGTGGCGGGCGGCCTCGGCTACACTGCACAGCCGGGCGACCTGCGGGACTGGTTGCTGGTGGCCGGCCAGGCCTTCGCGATTTTCGCGATACCGGCCGTTGCCGAGGAAGTGCTGTTCCGCGGCTACGCGTTCCAGGTCATGGTCCGCGTGGTCGGCCCGGTGCCGGGCACGATTGCGGCAAGCGCGCTGTTCGCGATCGCGCACGCGGCAAATCCATCAGCGGCGCCGCTCGGCATGGTGAACATATTCCTTGCCGGGCTGCTGCTCTCGGTGGCGTATCTGAAAACGCGAAGTCTGTGGTTCGCGAGCGCATTGCACCTCGGTTGGAATTGGGGGATGGCCGGGCCGCTGGACCTGCCGGTAAGCGGACTCGAGCTGGTCGACTCGCCACTGTACGAGCCGGTGATCAGCGGTAGCGCCTGGGTGACCGGCGCGGCGTTCGGGCCTGAAGGCGGCGTTGTCGGGACCATCGCCTTCGGGGCGGCCCTGCTGGCCGTGTGGAAGCTGCCCGCAATCCGGGAATCGCCCCGTATGAAGGAGCTTCGGCCGATCGTCGATCAGGACGAATCTGGAGATACATGACCGAACGGATGCGAATAGCTGTGGTGGGAGCGGGTACGATGGGCAACGGCATTGCCCACGTGTTCGCGCAGAACGGTCACGCGGTGACGCTGGTGGATGTAGCCGCGGAACCGCTCGAGCGCGCCATCGCGACGATCGGCGCGAACCTCGACCGCCAGGTCCGCAAGGGAACGATCGACGTCGCGGCCAGGGACGAGACGCTGGCTCGCCTTTCGACGAGTACCGATCGCGCGAGCATTGCGGGGGCCGGTCTCGTCGTGGAAGCCGTGCCCGAGAATCTCGAGCTGAAAGCGGGGATCCTGAGGGACGTAGCGACGCACTCGCCTGCCGCGATCATTGCGAGCAACACGTCGTCCATCTCGATCACGGCGCTCGCCAGCCACGTCGAACGACCGGATCGCGTCATCGGCATGCACTTCATGAATCCCGTGCCGGTGATGAAGCTGGTCGAGGTGATCCGCGGGTTGCAGACGTCCGATGAGACGACGTCCGTCGTGATGGAAACGGCGACCGCGCTCGGCAAGACGCCGGTCGAGGTCAACGACTACGCGGGCTTCGTGTCGAACCGCGTCCTGATGCCGATGATCAATGAAGCGGTCATCTGCCTGATGGAGGGCGTGGCGGAGGCGGAAGCGATCGACACCGTGATGAAGCTCGGGATGAACCATCCGATGGGACCGCTCGCTCTGGCGGATCTGATCGGGCTGGACACGTGCCTTGCGATCATGGAAGTGCTGCACCGCGACCTGGGCGACAAGTATCGGCCCTGCGCGCTGCTTCGCAACCACGTCGCGGCCGGATGGCTGGGCCGGAAGAGCGGCCGCGGATTCTACGACTATGTGAACGCGTGACGGCGTTGCGGGAAGAGAGAAGTATTGTGCATGACACGATCGACGGACTCGAGGAGATACGGGCGCTGGCCGGCCAGTTCGCCGCGGACCGGCTGCGGCCGAATGTCGAACGGTGGGACCATGACCGCGCGATCGACGCAGAAGTGCTCGACGAACTCGGCCAGCTCGGGTTCCACGGCATGCTCGCGCCCGAGTCGCACGGCGGGCTCGCGTTCGGCGCGCCGACGTTCGCCGCCGTCGTCGAACAGCTTGCGTGGGGCGAGCCGGCCGTCGCGTTCCGCCTCCTCGCCAGCTGTATTGCGGCGACGGCGCTCGGCAGCGCAACCGATGACGCGAAGACGCGCTGGCTCGAAGCGCTCGCGGCCGGATCGGTCACGGGCGCGATCCCGCTGTCACGGCGGGACGGGCTGCGCGCACTGCGTCAGGGCGACGGCTGGACTGTCGACGGTTCGATCGGGTGGGTCCTGCGCGGCGAGACGAGCCTGCTGGTCACCCATGCGGCGACCGATCAGGGACGGGCGGTGTTCTGCGTTCCGCTCGACGCGGCAGGCATTACCGTGACGCGCCGGGAAGATACGCTCGGGCTGCGAAGCGCGACTATCGAATCACTCGAGCTGAAAGGCGTCGCGTTGCCCGACAGCACGCGCCTCGCGTCGACGTCCAGCGCGTTACAGGTCGTCGAATGCACGGGTACGGCCGCCATTGCCGCGGGCATTGCGCGGGCCGCGCTCGAGTACGCCATTGCCTACGCCGACGAACGCGAACAGTTCGGACGGCGCATCCGGCAATTCCAGGGTGTCCGGATGAAGCTGGCCGACATGAAGGTGCGTGTCGACGCGGCTGCGGCCATGGTGAGGGAAGCGGCTGTCGCCGGATCGCACGCGGCGGCGGCGGGCTCGCGGGTGTTCGCGAGCGAGAGCGCGATGTGGGTCACGACGCAGGCAGTCCAGATTTTCGGCGGCTACGGCTACATGAGGGACTATCCCGTCGAAAAGCTGATGCGTGATGCCAAGGCGACGGAGCTACTCGCGCACACGAACGAAGCGTTGCGCGAAACGGTCGCGGCAGCGCTGTACCCGAACTGAACGCCCGGAACCGCCCCGCGTCCGCGCGCCAACAGCACAGCGACGGAGAAGCAATGGAAATCTTCGAGGCGATGCAACTGCACGACCACGAACAGGTACTGTTCTCCTACGAGACGTCCTGCGGATATCGCGGCATCATCGCCATCCACAACACGATGCTGGGGCCGGCGCTCGGCGGGACTCGGTTCTGGAACTACGCAAGCGACACCGAAGCGATCAATGACGTGCTTCGCCTGTCGCGCGGCATGACGTACAAGGCGGCCGTCGCAGGCCTCAACCTCGGCGGCGGCAAGTCGGTCATCATTGGTGATCCAAAGACTCGCCGCCGCGAGATGATATTCCGCGCGCACGGCCGCTTCGTCGACTCGCTGAAGGGCCGCTACATCACCGCCGAGGACGTCGGCACGAGCGTCGAGGACATGAGCTACGTCCAGATGGAAACGGAGTTCGTGACGGGCGTGGCCGGCGGGTCGGGCGATCCCTCGCCGGTGACGGCGTACGGCACGTACAGCGGCATCAAGGCGTGCGCTCACGAGAAGTTCGGCGATGATTCGCTCGAAGGCCGCACCATCGCGGTCCAGGGTGTCGGCCACGTCGGTTATCACCTGTGCAGCTATCTCGCGGCCGAGGGCGCGAAACTCATCGTCAACGACATTGACGAAGCCAAGGTCCGCCGGGTCGTGGACGAGTTCCACGCACGCCCCATCGGCAACGATGACATCTATGATGTCGAGGCCGACATCTTCGCACCCTGCGCGCTCGGCGCCGTCATCAACGACCGCACGATCCAGCGATTCAAGTTCCAGGTCATCGCAGGTGCCGCAAACAACCAGCTCGACGAGGAACGCCACGGCGACATGCTCGAGGAACGTGGCATACTGTATGCCCCGGATTACGTCATTAATGCGGGCGGCCTGATCAACGTGTACGGTGAGCTGTCCGGCTGGTCGCCCGACCGCGCCAAGCGGAAGGCCGGCGAGATCTACGAGACGCTCACACAGCTGTTCGAGATCGCGAAGGAGCAGGGACTGCCCACGTACGAAGCGGCCGACCGCCTGGCCGAGCGGCGCATCGAACAGGTCGCCCAGCTCAAGCGCACCTGGATCTGACCGAGGAGTCAATGGAATCTCTGCCTGCCCGGGACCCCGAAGTCCACGAGGCGATTGCCGCTGAGCTGAACCGGCAGAACGATTCGCTCGAGCTGATCGCGAGCGAGAACTTCACATCGCTCGCCGTGCTCGAGGCGATGGGGTCGGTGCTCACGAACAAGTACGCCGAGGGATATCCCGGCCGCCGGTACTACGGCGGCTGCGAGTTCGTCGACATCGTCGAGAACCTGGCCATCGAGCGCGCGAAGCAGTTGTTCGGCGCCGGTCACGCCAACGTGCAGCCGCACTCGGGTGCCCAGGCGAACATGGCCGCGATGCTCTCGCTGCTCGAGCCCGGCGACCGCATCATGGGCATGAACCTGTCGCATGGCGGACACCTCACGCACGGGTCGCCCGTCAACTTCAGCGGCCAGCTCTTCGAGGTGACCGCGTACGGTGTTGGTGACGACGGCCGCATCGACTATGACGCAATGCGCGCCGCCGCACTCAAGGTTCGTCCGCGGCTGATCGTCGCCGGAGCCAGTGCATACGCCAGGACGATCGACTTCGCGACGTTCGGCGAGGTCGCGCGTGAAGTCGATGCGCCGCTCATGGTCGACATGGCACACATCGCCGGCCTGATCGCGGGCGGCGTGCATCCGAGTCCCGTGCCGCACGCGGACATTGTCACGTCGACCACGCACAAGACGCTGCGCGGCCCGCGCGGCGGGTTCATTCTGTGCCCGACGGAGCGCGCCCGCGCGATCGACAAGCAGGTGTTCCCGGGGTTGCAGGGCGGTCCGCTGATGCACGTCATTGCGGCCAAGGCCGTTGCGTTCGGTGAAGCGCTCGAGCCAACCTTCGCCGCCTACGCGGCGAAAGTTGTCGAGAACGCGCGTACACTGGCCGCCACGCTGATGGAGCGCGGCTTCGAGCTGGTCAGTGGAGGCACCGATACGCACCTTCTGTTGCTGGACCTCACCAACCGCGCCGAGCTGACAGGCAAGGCGGCCGAGGAAGCGCTCGGCCGGGCCGGCATCACCGTCAACAAGAACACGGTGCCCGGCGAGGCCCGGTCGCCGTTCGTGACGTCCGGCGTCCGTATCGGGACCGCGGCACTGACCACGCGTGGAATGGGCGCGACGGAGTTCGAGCAGATCGGCGGCTGGATCGCGGACGTGCTCGAGAACGGTGACGAGGTTGTAATCGCGAAGGTCGCGGCCGAGGTTCGTGAGCTCTGCGTACGGTTCCCGCTGTACGCGGCGCTGCGGCACGAGCAGGTGCCGGACCTC
>Ga0299906_10003236_pt1 | contig 13431 bp, 10 predicted proteins | sample RVTome_14_FD_200259 | JGI IMG/M metagenome (GOLD analysis project Ga0299906, IMG submission 200259) | Soil microbial communities from uranium-contaminated site in the Upper Colorado River Basin, Wyoming, United States - RVT145D125 (version 2) ...
GCCGTGCTCCGCGATGAGCCGCGTCGCGGGGCCGTCCAGGACACCGGCGGCGCCGGCGGTCCGCCAGGCCGTGTCGCCCACCACGTCGAGCAGGCCCCGGAAGTCCAGGTGCTCGAGCCGCCGCGCGTCGGGGCGGCTGCGCGGGTCTGCCGTGTAGACGCCGTCGACGTTCGTGACATTGACGAGCCGGGCCGCACCCACGGCGACCGCGAGCCCTGCGGCGACGTAGTCGGTGCTGTGCCCCGGCCTCGTGCCGCCCATGACGACGAGCCCTCCCGCCCGCGCCGCCTCGTCGACGGTCGTCGGGACCGTCCCCGCCACCTCGACACCCCGGGCCGCGAGCACGGAGCGGAGCAGCTCCGCGTTGAGGCGCGTGGCCGCGATCCCGATGCGGTCCAGGCTCTCCTCCGGGACACCCAGCGGACGGGCGAGGGCGATGTGGCGCCGCGCCGGCCGGCCGCCGCCCACGACCACGAGCACGCGAAGCTCCCGTGCCCAGGAAGCGACGTGCTCGGCCAGCGAGCGCACGTAGCGGGGGTCGGGTTCGTCCGGGGCGACGATGCTGCCACCGAGGCCGACGACGACGGTCTCCATGGAGGCGCCGACGGCGCGGGGGGTCTTGAGCGTGACCGAACCGTGCGCGTCGCATGCCTTCCTGGTCCCCGGGCCGGGAATCCTCCAGGCTCCGTGCCGGCACCGATCCAATTGCCAAAATCCCCAAAATAGCGTGTCGTATCGTCCGGGAACTTGATGGAAACCTTTCATCGACCTGCCAAGACGCCTGCCCCCGTCCGCCGCACCCGGTCGCCCCGTCCGATCCGCGGGGCCCTGCTCGCCGCGTCGGCCGTGCTGGTCCTGGCCCTGGTGACCCTCCCCGTGGCCGGCTCCCTCGCGGAGACCTCGGTGGTGGCCGAGGCGGTGAGCCGGGACGGCACGCCTCACGTCTTCTCGCGCTTCCTGGGAGCCGCTCCCTGCGAGGACGGCGAGGTCGTGTTCACGGCCACGTGGGAGGCCTCGGACGACCGCCCGTTCACGGATGCGGAACTGGAGGCCGGCGAGGGCCGCTGGAACCGCTTCGGGCTGACCCTGGAGGCGCTGGACCCCACGACAGGCGCATGGTCCCCCGTGGACAGCGACCGCGCGGAGGCCTACCTGCCGGCGACCCAGGACGCCGTCGGCACGGTCCAGGCCGGCTTCCTCTCCGTCTCGGGCTCGACCGCCCCCGAAGGCGAAGTGCGCCTCACCATGACCGCCGGCTATCAGGACAGCACGATGGAGCGCCCGCGCGAGTCCGCCGCGTGGAACACGGTCACAGGATGCGTCGTGGGAGGAGGGCCGGAGCCCGGTGGCTCGGGGACGGTGCCGAAGAAGGACGTCTATACCACGGGCCAGAGCATGCAGGAATGCGATTGGTGGGTCGTCGAGGGCAAGGTCCCCGACCCGTGGCCTTGGTGCGTCACAGCGAGCGCGGACACTTATGTCTGGCCATGGAACACGCCGCAATGCCCGGGTGATGAAAAGCCGGGACAGTGGTGCCTCGGCGCCAACAACGGGGGCGGCGGCGAGGGCCTGCGGAACTCGGGCAGTGTCCTGATCCGTGGCGATGCCATGGTAGGCTCCTGTCGATGGGAAGAGACCCTCAACTGGGATGCGTGCCACGAAGGCACCGAGGACGGGTACCACGCCCACCCGCATCCGTACACGCCGGGGGACTACCACTCCGGAAGCGCCGAGGGCGAGCGGATCACCCCCATCGCAGGCGAGCGACCGATCACCGTGACCGCCTTTGGGTTCTATGGCTGGAGGTAGCCGCGCATTCGTCGGGATCCTCGTCCTGCTCCTGCCGTTGGCGGGCTGCTACGCCCCGGAGCCGGACCCCGTCGAGGTGAGTGGTTTCACGGCCGCCCTGACCGCCTGGGGGAGCGAGGTGGGACTGACGCTTTCCGGGCCGGAGCCCATCGTGGACCGTCGTGGGCAGACCGTCATGGCCTACCGACTGGACGAGGACATGGGCAAGGCGTTTCCACCGGTGACGTACTGGCTGGACGACCGATTCCGGATGGTCGCGAAGCAGGTCGACTGCGCCTTCGAGGAAGATCTCTGCGACGACCGCTACCACAGGATCCAGTGGTTCTTCGCCGGCGGCCCGGCGCCCTACGGGCTCGGCTACGACCATGCCCTTGCCACGGCGGGGGCCCTCGTGGACCGATCCATGGAGCCGCCGGTCGCGTGGCCCGTGGAGGTGCATGGCAAGGATCCTTGGGTGCTGGAGGTCCGTTCGCCGATCCCGGACTGGGAGATCCTCGGCGGGCGCACGGGGACGTTCACGTACCGGCACGAACTGTTGCCGGACTCCGACGAATGGGAGATCCTGTCCCATGCGTCGTCGGGAGACCTGGGGGCGGCCGATCCGGAGGGCCCCGTCGCGGCCCGTCGGGCCCCACTTCCCCCCGACGGCCTGCTGTTCCCCGAGGAAGACGTGGACCTTCTCGGGATCGGCTGGGCGCCCCTGGCGTTCCGGTCGCATTGGGAGGAATGGATGGCGGAACGCGGACGCGGGCATGCCTGCCTCACCCTGGTCTCCGTCTGGGGCGGGGACGGGCACTCGGGGCTCCTGGACGGGCCGACGCGCCGGGCGTGGGCCGACGTCCACGCCCAGGAGGCCGACACGGTCACCATGTACCGGGTCGCGGCGAGGCGGACGGAGGGCCTCGTCGCGGGCACCGAGGAGACCTGGAGCGTCGAGGTGACCGGCAGCCGTCCGGCAAGCACGGACTGCGCGACCGTCCTGGCCTCCAGCCACCCGGCCTACACGCCGTCGGAGTCCAAGGCGATGGCGAAGCGGTTCTTCCCGCCGCCCTACGAGCCGGACGGGTTCATCCTCTTCCTCGGCACCTTCGCGGGCATGGGGCGGACGCCGGAGGACGGCCTGTACACCTACGGCTGGACCTATCGTCCCCAGTGGGTGGCCGAGGGCGACCGCCATTGGCTTGGCTACAAGGTCCTCTTCGACCCGCACCGTGGCGTCTGGGAGGAGTTCTTCGGCGAGCCGCGTTACGTCGACGCGACCCCGCCTGCGCGGACCGGGACCCTCGGCCGCGACCGGGCTTGATGCGCCCGCTGCCCGGCCCGCGCCGCCCTCGCCGGTGGGACTCATATAGCGGGGCCCACTGCGACGCTGCGTGACCGCGTCCGAGTGGACCGAGCGCCAGAAGTACGTCTTCAAGCGGGCCATCGAGGAGCTGGAGAAGTACCGCGGGATGGGCACGGAACTGGTCACGCTCTACATCCCGCCGACGCGTCAGATCAGCGACGCGAACGCGATGCTCCGCGACGAGCTGGGGCAGGCCGCCAACATCAAGTCGAAGCAGACCGGGCAGGCCGTCCAGTCGGCCCTGACATCCATGATGGCGCGCCTGAAGCCGTTCAAGCAGACGCCCGAGAACGGCCTTGCGCTGTTCGTGGGCAACGTCGTCGTCGGCAACAACAAGACCGAGCAGGTCGCGCACGTGCTCGAGCCCCCCGAGCCTGTCCCCACGTATCAGTACCGTTGCGACTCCAGCTTCAACGTCGAGCCCCTCAAGGAGATGCTCGAGCACGAGGACACCTACGGCCTCATGATCATCGACCGGAAGGAATGCAGCATCGGCTTCCTGAAAGGGAAGGCCATCGTGGCCTTGTCGAACAAGCAGTCCACGGTGCCCTCGAAGCACGGGCGCGGCGGCCAGTCGCAGCGGCGCTTCGAGCGCCTCACGGAGGAGGCCGCGCACGAGTGGTTCAAGGCCTCCGGGGAGAAGGCCTCGGAGATCTTCCTCAACACGCCGAACCTGAAAGCGGTCCTCCTCGGGGGTCCCGGCTCGACGAAGAACTACTTCGCGGAGGAGGGATACCTCCACCACGAGGTCCAGAAGAAGCTCCATCCGACGTACTTCGACACGGGCTACACGGACGACGACCAAGGCCTGAAGGAGCTCGTCGAGGCGGCAGGCGAAGCGATCCATGGCCTGGCGATGCTGGCGGACAAGCACCTCATGCAGCGCTTCCTGCGGGAGACGGCGAAGCCGGACAGCGGCCTGGCCGAGTACGGCGAGGCCGCGATCCGCAAGGCCTTGGAGATGGGCGCCGTCGACCACCTCCTGCTGTCCGAGGACCTGCGCCGGACGCGCTGCACGTTCAAGCACCGCCAGACCGGCGAGGTCCGCGAGACGACCGTGGAGGCGGACAAGGTCGCAATGGCGTACGACAAGCTGTCGGCCGAGTGGGGCGGCAACAACGTCGGCCTTGAGAAGAAGGACCTCGTCGAGGACCTGTCGGACCTGGCGGAGCAGATCGGCGCGAACGTCCACATCGTGAGCTCGGCCAGCGAGGAAGGCGGCATCCTGCGCAACGCGTTCGGCGGCATCGCCGCCATCCTGCGCTACCGTTACCAGTAGAGCGACGTGCGGACGAGCGGCAGGACGCAGCCCCCGCGGAGGGACCCCTCGCCCACGCGGCGGAGCGGCCGCGATGGGCCAACGACCGGGCGGCCCGCGCTCACAGATCGGAACCCGGGTGGTGGCGGCCCCAGCCGGCACGGATCGCGACGACGCCGAAGACGACGAAGCCGAGGCCCTCCATCATGAACAGCCCACCCGCCTGGATCGCCTGGTGGACGGGCTCTTCGCCCGTCATGGGGGGGAACGGGAATCCAAGCCATGCCGAGAGCACCATGCCCAGGCCGCCCAGGAAGATGAGGGCGCCCAGGCCGATGAAGAACTCCCCGAAGCGGCCGGTCTCACCGATGCCCTCCTGGATGTCCTTCGCCTTCATGAAGGACCCTTGCGCGCCGGACGTTCTTGAAGGCTTGCTCCGCGTCGATCCGGGCCCGTGGGCCACCTCCCTGGACGTGCCCGCACCGGCAATCCTGAAGGCTGCGGTCCGGCGTGCCGCGCCCGTGGCACGAAACCGCCTTGGGGGCGCGACGAGCCCCTACCTGCTCCAGCACGCAGACAACCCCGTGGCTTGGTGGCCGTGGTGCGACGAGGCGTTCGCGGAGGCGCGGCGTCGCGACGTGCCGGTCTTCCTCTCGATCGGGTACGCGACGTGCCACTGGTGCCACGTCATGGCGCACGAGTGCTTCGAGGACAAGGAGGTGGCCGCCGCGCTCAACGACGCGTTCGTGTGCATCAAGGTCGACCGCGAGGAGCGCCCCGACGTGGACGAGGCCTACATGCAGGCCTGCCTGGCGCAGAACGGCTCCGGCGGCTGGCCGCTGACCGCGCTCCTCGACCATGCACGGCACCCATGGTTCACGGGCACGTACTTCCCGAAACGGAGCCGACCCGGCCGCATCGGCCTCCTGGAGCTCACGGAACGGATCCAGGAAGCGTGGCGGACGAGGCGTGAGGAGATCGAGGCGTCCGCAGCCCACCTTGCGGAGCACCTCCGACGCCCCCCGCCCACGCCGGGTGACGTCCCGGGCCCGGATGTGCTGGACCGCGCCTGCGAGGCGCTCCTGGCCCGCGAGGCCCCCGGGGGCGGCTTCGGCGGCGCGCCGCGGTTCCCGGGCCTCCAGAACGTGCGCTTCCTGCTCCGGATGCACCGGCGGGGCCGTCCGGGCGCCCTCGGCGCGGCCACGCGGCAGCTCGATGCCATGGCGCGCGGCGGCATCCACGACCACGTGGCGGGCGGGTTCCACCGGTACAGCACCGACCCGCACTGGCACCTCCCGCATTTCGAGAAGATGCTGTACGACCAGGCGATGGCCCTGGTGGCGTACGGCGAGGCCCACGCGGTGACCGGCTCGCCGCTCTACGAGGACGTGATCCGGGGGACCGTCGGCTACCTGGTCCGCGAGATGCGTCATGAGAGCGGTGCGTTCTTCGCGGCCCAGGACGCCGATTCGGAGGGCGAGGAGGGCCGCTTCGCCACCTGGCCATGGGAGGAGCTCGTGGAGGTCCTGCACGGGGACGAGGATCTGGCCCGGGCCCTCGGCGCCCGCCCGGAGGGCAATTTCCACGACGAGGCGACGGGGCGCCCCGTGCCGCGGAACATCCTGTTCCATGCCGATCCCGAAGCGCTCGACGGGCCGCTGCGGGCGCCCTGGGACGCGGCACGCCCGCGGCTGCTGGCGCGTCGGCAGCGGCGACCGCAGCCGCTGCGGGACGACAAGGTCCTGGCCGACTGGAACATGATGCTCGCCGCCGGCCTCTTCGTGGCGGGACGGGCGCTTGACGATCCGGAGATCACCCCCCTCGCCGAGGGCGCGGTCGAGGGCGTCAGGACGCTCCTGGCCCCGCCGGGGGATGGCTGGCGCTTCGAGGAGACGAGCCACGCTTGGTGCGCAGGCCGGAGGGGCAGGAAGACCTTCTTCGACGACTTGGCCGCCCTCGCCTTCGGCTTCGCGCACCAGGGCCTCGCCACGCATCGGCCCACGGGCCCCTCCGCCGCGGCGAGCGTCCCGGTGCAGCGCTTCGGGTCCGCGCCTGGGGTCCACCGCCGCGCGGCCTCCGCCGACCTGCCGGCGACGCTTGGCGCCCACGACGGCGCGACCCCAAGCGCCACCGCGCTCTACGCCGAGGCCCTGCTCCTCGCCGCCCGGAGCCTCGGACGACCCGAGGAGGCGTCGGAGACGGTGCTGCGCGCCCACGCCGAGGCCGTCCGGCAGCAGCCCCTGGGCCACATGGGCCTGCTCACCGTGGCCGCGGACCTGCACGCGCCGTACGTAAACGTCATCGTCGCCACGGGAAATGCGACGCGGCCCGACGACGCGGCCCTGGCGCCGTTCCGCCAGGTCCTCGCGGCGCGGCCGCATCCGTGCCTGTACGCCCTCGTCGACGACGGGAGCGGCCGGATCCAGGACGACCGCCCGGAGTTGGCGCCGTGGCTCGCCCACGACCGCCAACAGCCGGCCGCCGTCGTCTGCCGCGGCGACGCCTGCGGGCCGCCGTGCCGGACGCCCGAGGAGCTCGCGGCCGCCATCGACGCCGTGCTGCCGGACGCGCGGTCGCGGCGACGGCCCTGAGGCCCTCGCCGCAACGAAGGTCGCTGAGGCGGTCGGCACCGCATGGCAGAGCGTGGTGCACGGCCCGAAGCACCGGCGTGTCCAGAGGGCACGTCAATGTACAGAGGGCACGTCAGGCGGGCCGACGCGTGCCCCGCGAAGCCGGACGGAGGCCAAGGGCTCCGCGACCCAGGTGGGTCCCTCCAGGTCTAGACACGCTGCCATTCGTTGAGCTCGTCCACGAGTTGGTGCACGCGTTCCTCGATGCGGTCCCGGACCTCCCGGTACGAGCCGAGCGGCTGACCGATGATGTCGCGGAGGTTCCAGTTCTCGTGCCCCGCGAGGCCGGGCATGTTCTCTACGACGCCGTCGCCGATGACGACGACGCGGTCGTAGTCGGGCAGCTGCTTGAACTCAAGGCGCTTGGGGCGGTGGTAGCCGATGTCGATGCCCTTCTCCTGCATCGCCTGGACGGCCGCCGGCGTCACGCGCGAGCCCGGCATCGTGCCGGCGCTCTCGGCGCGCATGCCGAGCTTGCGGGCGAAGGCCTCCGCCATCGGGCTCCGGCAGGTGTTCCCGGTGCCGACGAAGAGGATCTTGAAACCCATACGCTCCCCCACCCCCCTCGTTGTCTTGAACGTTTGTGTCGTTTCTTGCATCGATCGGACACGTCGGTGCAACCTTCGCCCCGGACCTTTCTTCGTGGCCCAGCTGGACCCGTCGGCGCGTCCCCTCCATCCGGCCCGATCTAGCCAAAAGACTCAGGAGGCCCGCCCCGTCATCGGGGGTCCCGGCCGGGACCCGGAGGCCGCCCCCGCCTTCGTGAGCCCCGCCTTGGTTCCGGCCGGGCTTTGTGCCGACGCCGCGGGGTGCCGGCTTGGCGGCGTGCCGACCCTTCCGGACCTCTCAGCTGAAATACGGGCTCCGGGTCCGCGGCGCCGTCCCGATGGACACCGCCTACGCCGCCGCCGTCTTCATCACGGTCTTCGCGATCATCAACCCCCTCTCGAACGTGGCCTTCTTCGTCGCGCTCACGGACGGCTTCACGAGCCTGGAGAAGCGGCGCGTCGCACGGCACGCCCTCGTGGTGGCGACCGTGGTGCTGTTCCTGGCCGCCTTCATCGGCCGCGGGGTGTTCTCGCTCTACGGACTCACCGTGCCCGCCTTCCGCATCGCGGGTGGGATCCTGGTCTTCAAGATCGGCTTCGACATGGTGCAGGGACAGCGGCCCAAGTCCAAGCGCACGGACGAGGAACGCCAGGAGGCCCTGGAGCGCGACGAGGTCGGCGCCGTCCCGCTCGGGGTGCCCATGCACGCTGGACCCGGCGCGATCAGCACCGTCATGATCCTCGTCTCGGACGGCCCCTCGGCGCCGCAATGGGGGATCATCCTCGCCAGCGTCGTCGTGACGATGGCCGTCAGCTACGCCCTGCTGATGAACGCGGACCGCATCTTCGCCCGCCTCGGGCGCCTCGGGGCCATGACGTTCGGCCGCGTGATGGGCCTCATCATCACCGCCGTGGGCGTGCGGGTCATCCTCCTCGGCCTCGAGCAGACCGGCCGCGAGTGGGGCCTGATCGCGTAGCTCTTGGAGGCGGCTACCCGCGGCGCCGGCGGGCCGCCCACGCGGCGACCCCGAGCACGGAGAGGGCGACGGAGAAGCCGGGGGACGGCGTGTCCTGCGACCCTTCGTCGGTCGGCCCGGCCGGGTCCTGCGGGGGGCCCGTGCGGCCGACGGTGGGCCCCGGGGGCCGGACCGTCGCCGAGGCCGACGGGGACGCGCTCGTGGCCGACGGCGCGGGGGCGGGCGCCGGTTCGTGCCAGGGGACGTAGAGGAAGCTCGGCGCCAGGGCGGCGCCGTACTCGATCATGACGGCGGGCGCCAGGCTGCCGTCGGCGAGGCGGAACGCGACCGCCAGATCCGCGTCCTCGACGGGCAGGCTCACGATGCCGAAGTCGGCGACGATGGGTGGGGATCGGACGAGCGGGTAGGCCTGCGCCAGGGCATGCCATGCCACGGCCTCCGGATCGGTCGGGTCGGGGGGCAGGAGCGTGGCGGGGTCAGGGGCCTCGGGGAACTGTCCGCCGACCGGGAGCGACGTGGAGGCGAGCTCCTCGGGCGCTTCGCCGTCCAGGCGAAGGAGCACCACCTCCAACTCGCCGGGCAGGGCCGGCGGCTGGTCGATCCAGAGGCCCGCGAACAGGCGACCCTGGATCCAGGCGGGCCGCTCGCCCTCCGGGACCAAGAACCGCGCCTCGCCCGCCTCGCCAAGGAGGACCGGGCGGAGGCTGGGCTCCTCGCCTTCTGGGACCTCCCGGGAGAGGGCCCCGTCGCCGACGGGTGCATCCCCCTCCGCGAGGAACAGGATCTCACCACCATGGCCGGCCTGGGCCGCCGGGACGGCAAGCAGCGCGAGCGCAAGGAGCATCACCGGCTTCCGGACCGCATGCATCCCTCCGACGTCTTTCCGGACGCCTACAAAAAACCCGTCGTCAGGGCCCTTCGGCCCGTCCGGGAGCCGCTTGGATGCGCGCTTTCCACGCGCCTCCCCTACAGGTCAAGCGATCTTATCATCGGGGCCTTGCATCGACGCCCCGTGCCTGACACGGAGACCACCGTCCTGGGACAGAAAGGCGGAACCAGGCGCGTCTACGCCTTCGAGGAAGGCGACGCCTCGATGCGGCAGACGCTCGGCGGCAAGGGCGCCAACCTCGCGGAGATGAGCCGCATCGGGCTGCCGGTCCCGCCGGGCTTCACGATCACGGCCCAGACGTGCATCCAGTACCAGCGCGAGGGCGCCATGCCGCCCGGGCTCGAGGAGGAGGTCTTCGCCGCCATGTCGGTCCTGGAAGATAAGTCCGGAGCGCGCTTCGGCGACCCGGAGGACCCCCTCCTTGTTTCCGTGCGCTCGGGCGCAGCGATCAGCATGCCGGGCATGATGGACACGGTGCTGAACCTGGGCCTCAACGACGGGACCGTCGAGGGCCTCGCGCGGGCCACGGACAACCCCCGGTTCGCCTACGACTCCTACCGCCGGTTCCTCACCATGTTCGGCGACGTGGTGCTTGGCATCCCGCACGACGGCTTCGAGGAGCGCCTTGCCGCCACGAAGCGCCGGGCCGGCACCGACCGGGACACGCAGATCCCGGCCGAGGCGCTGAAGGCTCTCTGCGAGGAGTACAAGGCCTTCATCCACGAGCGGTCCGGCGCGCCGTTCCCCCAGGATCCGCGGGACCAGCTCATCGCGTCCGTCGAGGCCGTCTTCCGCAGCTGGAACACCAGGCGCGCCGTCACGTACCGCGACCTGAACAAGATCCCCCACGACCTCGGCACCGCCGTCAACGTGCAGAGGATGGTGTTCGGGAACATGGGGGACGACTGCGCCACGGGCGTCGCCTTCACGCGCGACCCGGCGACGGGCGAGGACCGCTTCTACGGCGAGTTCCTCCGCAACGCGCAGGGCGAGGACGTCGTCGCAGGCACCCGGACGCCCCGCCCCATCGAGGAGCTCGAGAAGGAGATGGCCGGAGCCTACGGGCAGCTCACGGAGATCAGCCGCAAGCTCGAACGGCACTTCCGCGACATGCAGGACCTCGAGTTCACGATCATGCGCGGCAAGCTGTACATGCTCCAGACCCGCACGGGCAAGCGCACGGGGATGGCCGCCGTCCGCATCGCCCTCGAGATGCTCGACGAGGGCCTCCTCGATGAGCGCGAGGCCGTGCTGCGCGTCCAGCCGAGCCAACTGAACCAATTGCTCCGCCCCGTCTTCGACCCCAAGGAGAAGCAGGCCGCCGTCGAGGACGGCCACGTCCTGGCCACGGGGCTCAACGCGGGTCCCGGCGCTGCCACGGGCCGCCTGGTCTTCACAGCCGACGACGCAGTCGAGTGGCACCGACGCGGCGAACCCGTCATCCTGGCACGCGACGAGACCAGCCCCGAGGACATCCACGGCATGCACGCATCCGAGGGCTTCCTCACCGCGCGCGGCGGCATGACGAGCCACGCCGCCCTGGTCGCGCGCCAGATGGGCAAGGTCTGCGTCGCCGGCTGCAGCGCCATCCGCATCGACGACCGCGCCAAAAGCTTCGCCGTCGCAGGAAAGCTGCTGCGCGAGGGCGACTGGATCAGCCTCGACGGCTTCACCGGCGAGGTCGTCGAGGGGCGCCTCACGACGCTCCCGAGCGAGGTCGTCCAGGTCCTGGTCGAGAAGCAGGCCCGGCCCGAGGACGCGCCGACGTACCGGCTCTTCGACCGGCTGCTCACCCTCGCCGACAAGCTCCGGCGCCTCCGCGTCCGCGCGAACGCCGACCAGCCCGACCAGGCCGAGGTCTCCGTCGCCTTCGGCGCCGAGGGCATCGGCCTCTGCCGCACCGAGCACATGTTCTTCGGGCCCGGCAAGATCGAGCACATGCGCGAGATGATCCTCGCCTCCGACGAGACGCAGCGCCGCCGGTCCCTGCTGAAGCTCCTGCCGATCCAGCGCCGCGACTTCGAGGGCCTGTTCCGCGCCATGGGCGACCGCCCGGTCACGGTGCGCCTCCTCGACCCCCCGCTGCACGAGTTCCTGCCGCACGAGGAGAAGGAACAGCGGCAGCTTGCGCTCCTCATGGGTGTCGACCTCAACGTCCTCCGCGTCCGCATCGACGCGCTGCGCGAGGCGAACCCGATGCTCGGCCACCGCGGCTGCCGCCTCGGCATCACGTACCCCGAGATCACGGAGATGCAGGCCCGAGCGATCCTCGAGGCGGCCTGCGCCGTCCACGGGGAAGGCGTGCACGTCGAGCCTGAGATCATGATCCCGATCGTCGGGCACGCCTCCGAGTTCCGCCACCAGGAGGCCATCGTGCGCGGCGTCGCCCGCGAGGTCTTCGCGGAGACCGGCGTCGAGGTCGCCTACCAGGTCGGCACCATGATCGAGCTCCCGCGCGCCGCCCTCACCGCTGACGAGATCGCGAAGGACGCGGAGTTCTTCAGCTTCGGCACCAACGACCTGACGCAGACCACGCTCGGCATCAGCCGCGACGACGCCGGTGGCTTCCTCGCCTACTACCAGGAGCACAGACTCGTCCCGCACGACCCCTTCCAGACCATCGACTTCGACGGCGTCGGGCGACTCGTCGCCCTTGGCACCGAGAAGGGGCGCAGCGTACGGCCGGGATTGAAGGTGGGCATCTGCGGAGAGCACGGCGGCGACCCCGACTCCGTCCGCTTCTGCCACCGCACCGGGCTCGACTACGTCAGTTGCAGTCCCTACCGGCTCCCCATCGCGCGCCTGGCCCTGGCCCACGCGGCCCTTGAGGAGGAGCAGGCACGTTAAGCGGCCCCCCGGGTGGTTCGGGGCGCGGCCCCGGCGGGGTCCCGCTCCCGTCGGCTTAAGAGGGGGCCGGGATTGGGCACGGACGTGGACGTCAGCGACATGCGCCGCCTCGCCGTGTCGGCGGTGTCCGTGGCCGCGCTTGTCCTGCTCTGGTTGTTGTTCCTGTTCCTCCACGACGCGGGGCTCTTCGAGTGGGCCTGGCCCGAGGCGGCCCTCGGCGCGATCAGCCTGACCGCGTGGCTCGGCATCCTCGCCGGCGTCTCCGCCGTGGTCGTCGTCGGCTTCGCGCTCCTGACGTTCGGCATCCAGGGCACGCCGCCGGGGCTTGCGAAGGCCTCCCTCCGGCAGGTCCAGTGCCAGGAATGCAAGGCCGTGTTCTTCATCCGCGACACCGGCCACCGGCCCCTGACGCACGTCTGCCCGAGCTGCCGGGCGCTCGGCGTCTACGACGGCCGGGCGCCGCCGGTGGGGAAGGCGCCGGCGGTGCAGACGGCACGCATCGCGAAAATGGACCTCACCTGCCAGCGCTGCAAGCATCGGTTCCACGTGACGGACACCGGCGCGCGTCCGCTGAAGGTCACGTGCCCGCAGTGCCGGAGCATCGGCGAGATCCTGTAGGCACATTCGCACCGCAGACCCGTCCGCGCCGCTGCCATCGAGCGCCAAGGACGTGGGTCACGGCCTTCGTCCGTCCGACACGGATCCGTCCGCGTCACGGTCGTCGAGCATCAGGCGCGTTCGTCACGGCCGTCGCACATCCGACACGGGTCCGTCCGCGTCACCGAGGTCGGCGAAGAAGCATGCCGGAACGGCGGCGCGGCAGCGCCGCCCCGAGCGAGGGGATGCTGAATGCGCCAGGGCCCTGGCCTCCGCGCAGCACTCCGCGAGATCGACCACGTTTTCTCCGCTGTCGGGGTCGGCGGCGGATGACGTGGGCCCCCCGTGGGCCGTGACCCACACGAAGCAGGAACGGGCCGTGACCCACACGACGCATGGGCCCCCTCGCTCTCTGCGCTCACTCCAGCGTCGCGTGACGGCGTCGCATGTCTTCCTCGGACTCGTGCAGGCGCTCCATCAGGACCGCCACGACCGCGTCGAAGAAGAGCCAGGCCGCGGTCTCGAAGAGGG
>Ga0299906_10003238_pt1 | contig 13428 bp, 7 predicted proteins | sample RVTome_14_FD_200259 | JGI IMG/M metagenome (GOLD analysis project Ga0299906, IMG submission 200259) | Soil microbial communities from uranium-contaminated site in the Upper Colorado River Basin, Wyoming, United States - RVT145D125 (version 2) ...
CGAGAGGATCAGCCTGGACTACCTAGAGACATCTCGGCGCGACAAGTACGGGAACGAATTCAAGTTCCAAGGCAAGGCGATTCACGTCAACGGACGACATCTTCCGATCTGGGACGTCTACTTCCTGAACCACCCCTTCCGCTACTGAATCTCGATCAGTCCCACCTTGGGCGCCTTCTCGGCCAGCGTGCGAAGCGCCCCGGCCGTCGACCGCCAGCTTCCAGGCGACCGGTGCGGCGGCGCTGGAGCTGGCCAAATGCGGAGGACGAGGCTTGAAATGCCACTTGACCATTCTTGTGGGCGATGCGTTGGCAAGTGTCCTGTTTTCAGCGGTTAAGGAAGTCTGTGCCAAAATGGCGGAGGGCATACTTGTCCTTCGGAGCTCTGACTTGATGGGACGCTGGCATGTTTCGAGCAAACGGACGCTCCCAAAGTAGGATTGCAGCCTCTGCAAGGCACTTCCGGGAATTGGCAGAGGTGCGTTGCAGGCCCTGCAATGCTACTTCCTCAATTGGCAAAGGTGCGTTGCAGACCCTGTAAGGCACTTTCGGGAATTGGCAGAAGTGCGTTGCAGGCCCTGTAATGCTACTTCCTCAATTGGCGAAGGTGCGTTGCAGACCCTGCAGGGCACTTTCGGGAATTGGCAGAGGTGCGTTGCAGGCCCTGCAATGTACATCCGGCAATTCGCGGAACTGCCCTGCAGAGGCTGCAACGCACTTTTGCCAATTCACGAAACCGCGTTGCAGCGGCTGCAATCGCCCCGTCAACCCGGCGGCGGCGCGCCGCGGGCGTAGGCACGCCATCTAGCGAAACACCGCACTCTTGAGGGTTGACGGGAAGCTCGGGCTCGTCTATACTTGGCGGTAACGAAACACGAGCGACCATCCATGCTCCGAGAGGAGGTGCAACGACTCGGTACTCCTGGCGACCAACTCCAGCGAGGCTCCAACGGCCTCAAGAGGACGCCCGAGGGGGATCCCTCGAGCCTGCAAAACGACGACAACCACCCAAACAAGATGGCCCGAGCGAGTCGTTACCTCGCCCGGACCTGACCAGGCAAAGGAGCTATCCCAATGCCCGATCACGAGTATCCTACCCCCGCCAACGCCTTCGACCCCGCCTACCTCGACCAGCTCGCCCAGCACGACGACCCCGTGACCGCCGGCGAGGCGGTGACCGGCGGCTTCTGGCGCGTCGTCCCTCTCGACGACGAGCGCTACGGCCTCTATCGTCTCTGGGAGAGCCCGGAGGACGGCGACGAGCCCTTCGGCGTGCTCACCGACCGCGACACGGCCCTGCTCGCCGCCGCCTTCCTGCCGCTCGTCGACCGAGCACGCAACTTCTCCGTCGACCCGGAGGACGCCGGCGGTCCCGTGCTCTATCGCGACGGCCGAGCCGTCGGCCGGATCCGCCACGGCAATCCGGAGCTCATGGAGGCGCTGAACCTCGCCGACGGCCTGGCGCGCTCGCCGGCGTCGATCGCCAGCTTCCTGGAGGCGGCGGGAGCGGCGGCGCTGGAGCTGGCCGGCAAGATCCTGGTGCGGCGGAACCCTCACCCCCGGCCCCTCTCCCAGGGGGAGAGGGGAGTAAGAGGGCGGAGGGGCGAGGGAGAGCTCGCGATATGAGATGGGGTCATCTCGAAGCGACCGCTCGTGGGCAAGTCCCGTGTTCTCAACACTTGGCGGCCAGAGCGCCAGGACGTCGGGGTCGGTTGCCTCCTTCCGAGCGATTCGCTTGACCGGTTCTCGGTCTGTTCCGGTTAGACGGAGTTTTCCGAACAGCGCCGCAGACCCGGGAATGCTCTTCCTTCCTCAGCGGAGTGGCGCTGCAAGGCTCGCGGCCGTGTTCCCGGAGTTGCCGGAAGCGCGCAACAAGGCCTGCAATGCTATTCTCTCAACTGACGAAGTGGCGAAGCAAGCCCTGTACCGCTGTTTGGGAAATTGACGCTTGACCGGTTCAGAGCCTGGGCCGGTTAGATTTTCGTTCCCGTCTGAAGGCGGTAGAATCGCGGATCTATGGTCCACCAGCACGTCGAAGACCGCATCCGCGAGCTCCCGGACCGTCCGGGCATCTACGTCTTCCGCGACGGCAAGAGAAAGGCCCTCTACGTCGGCAAGGCCAAGTCGCTCCGGAAGCGCGTGGTCCACTACCTGCGCGAGCCGCAGGACGAACGGCTCCAGCGCATGCTCGCCGAGGCCCGCGACCTCGAGTACCTGGTGGCCGACTCGGAGGCCGAGGCCCTGGCCCTCGAGAACAACTGGATCAAGAGCAAGCAGCCGCGCTACAACGTGCTGCTGCGCGACGACAAGACCTATCCCTACCTCAAGCTCACCGGCGACCCCTACCCCCGCATCGCCTTCACCCGCCGCATCCGCCGCGACGGCGCCGAGTACTTCGGCCCCTACCTGCCGGCGGGGCTGGCGCGCAAGGCCATCAAGCTGGTGCAGAAGCTCTTCAAGGTGCGGGTGTGCCGCATCCCGATCGACGGCTCGCTGCCCCGCCCCTGCCTCTACTACGACATGCACCGCTGCCTCGGTCCCTGCGTGGCCCGCCTGACGACCGAGGCGGCCTACGCCGAGGCGGTGGAGGAGGCGCGGCTCTTCCTGCTCGGCCGCAACGACCAGCTCGTGCGCGACCTGCGCCACAAGATGTTCACCGCCGCGGATTGCGAGGAGTTCGAGGAGGCGGCACGGCTGCGCGACCTGATCGCCGAGGTCGAGGCCATCGGCCAGCGGCGCAAGATGTCCTCGCTCAAGGGCGAGGACTTGGACGTCTACGGCGCCTACGCCGCCGGCGGCAACGCCGCGGTCACCGTGCTCGTGATGCGCGGCGGCCAGGTGCTCGACCGCCGCGAGCTCTTCTGGGAGGGGCAGGACGGCGTCGACGTCGAGCGTCTGCTCTCGGAGGTGGTGCCGCAGATCTACGACCGCACCACTTTCATCCCCAAGGAGGTCCACCTGCCGGCGCCGATCGAGGGCGACGAGGCGCTCGAGGCGTGGCTCTCGGAGCGCAAGGGCGAGCGGGTGTACGTGCGCATGCCCTCGCGCGGGCCCAAGTCCGACCGGGTGGCGCTCGCCATGCGCAACGCCGAGCTCGCCTGGAAGCGCCGCTTCCGCGCCGAGAGCCGCGACAGCGCGGCGGCCCGCGACCTGGCGCGTCATCTCGACCTCGGCGAGCCGCCGCTACGCATCGAGGCCTTCGACATCTCGACCTTCCAGGGCGCCGACACCGTGGCGTCGCTGGTGGTGTGGGAGGCGGGGCGGATGCGCAAGTCCGACTACCGCAGCTTCAACGTCCGCGGCCTCGACCGCGCCGACGACTTCGCCTCGATGCGCCAAGCGGTGGAGCGCCGCTACCGCCGCGTGCTCGAGGAGGTGGGCGCGATGCCGGACCTGCTGTTGATCGACGGCGGGCGCGGCCAGCTCAACGCCGCGCTCGAGGCCCTGGCCGTGCTCGGGGTGGAGGAGACGCCGGTGGTGGGGCTGGCCAAGCGCGAGGAGGAGATCTACCTGCCCGCGCGCCCGGAGCCGCTTGCCCTGCCCCGACACGACGCGGCCTTGCAGCTCCTGCAGCAGATCCGCGACGAGGCCCACCGCTTCGCGGTCGACCGTCACCGGCGGCGGCGCCAGGCGCGGACGCTCAAGAGCCGCCTCGACGAGCTCAAGGGCGTCGGTCCGCGGCGCCGCAAGCAGCTCCTGAAACGCTTCGGCAGCGCCCGGGGAGTGCTCGAGGCGAGCGTCGACGAGCTGCGCGAGGAGCTGGGGGCGAAGCTCGGCGAATCGGTCTATGGGCAGTTGCACGCCGGAACCCTCACCCCCCAACCCCCTCTCCCAGGGGGAGAGGGGGCGCTGGGATCCTGACGTCTTGCTCCCCTCTCCCCCTGGGAGAGGGGCGGGGGGTGAGGGTTCCCAAGCGAAATGGGCCAAGTTCTGATAAGTTCAGGGGATTGCGCGGAGGGACGGCCGCCGGAGCCGGGAGAGCCTCTATCCATATGGCCCCATCTCAACCACTGCCCGTGGCCGAAGCGGTGCGTCAGGCCTACCTCGGCCGGCAAGACGGCATGGTGGAAGTCGACCGCTCCGGCGGCAAGGAGAGGCTCTATTTCCGCAACGGCGAGCTCTTCCTCTTGCGCGACCACCCGGCGGCGCGGCTGCTGGCGCCGCTGCTGCCGACGGCCGGCGCGCGTCCGGCGGCGCAGCCGGAGATCCAGCGCATCCTGACGACCCTGGCGCACGAGCTGGTGCGCGACCGCCGCGCGGCCGCCGAGCTCCGCGACAGGAAAGATCCCGCCTTGGAGCTGGTGGGGCCGCTGCCGACGGTGCTGGTGGCGATGGAGACGGCGGTCCACGGCCTCAACGACGGCGAGCTCCTGGACCGGCTCGGAGGCGAGAGCAAGCGCTACCAGGCGACGAACGAGACGCCGGCCCTGCGCCAGCTCCCGGGGCTCGAGCAGGACATGGCGCAGGTGCTGGTGGGCCTGGTGCAGCCGGCCTCGGTGGGCGAGCTGCTGCGCGGCGCCGGCAAGGAGCGCTCGGCGCTGCTGCGCGGTCTGGCGAAGTTGCGGGCCGTCGGGCTGGTCGCCGAGGTCGCCGGCAAGGCCGAGAGGGGTGACGACCTGGAGATCCTGTCGCCGAAGCTGCTGGCGCACTTCCACGAGCGCCTGGCCGAGAGCCTGGGCAACGATCCGGTGCGTCTCGAGCCGGAGGCGCACCGCCGGCGTCTGGCGGAGCTGCTGGCGACCCTTGGCAAGATCGATTTCTACGAGCTCCTCGGCGTCGACCTGCGGGCCCCCCCGGAGGAGGTGCTCGGGGCCTATCACTCGCTGGCCCGCATCGTCCACCCCACGCATGCCGCGCGGCTCGGCTTCGCGGGCCGCGAGGACGCCATCGACGTGCTCTTCGAGCAGGCGACGGAGGCCTACCTGGTGCTCTCGGACCCGCGCCGCCGCGCCAGCTACAACATGATCATGGGCATCCAGCTCACCACCGAGGTCGACGCCGCGACGCGGGACGAGGAGAAGAAGCGCCTGGCGCGCCAGCACTACGTGCGGGCCGGCCGCTGCCTGTCGGAGATGGACTACTCGCTGGCGGTGGACCTGCTCAAGGAGGCGGCGCGGCTCGACCCCAAGGCGGAATACTACGCGCGCCTCGGCCAGGCCCAGACCAAGAACCCGCACTGGCACCGGCACGCGGTCGAGAGCTACCGCCGGGCGGTGGAGCTGGCGCCCGCCGACGCCGGCATCCGCATGGGCTACGGCCAGGCGTTGGAGTTCATGGAGCGGCTCAGCGACGCCCGGCAGCAGTATCGGGAGGCCATGCGGCTGATGCCCGATCACGTGGGCGCCCGCGACGCCCTGGACCGCATCGGGTAGCCGACGGCTCACGCGTCGGCGCCCGGCGGGCGCCCGGCCGCGAGCTCGAGCCAGCGCGCCATGTCGCTCGCCGTCAGCGGCGGCGACACGGCCTCGCCTTGCGCCTCGGCGCAGCCCTCTTCGCGCAGCAGGCGCAACTGCTCCGGGTCCTCGACGCCCTCGGCAGTCACCCGCAGGCGCATCCGCCGGCCCAGGCAGACGGCGGCGCTGACGACCGACGCCGCTTCGGGGTCGCTCGCGAGGCCTGCCACGAGCTGGCGGCCGAGGCGGATGCCGTCGACCGGCAGCTTGCGCGGCCACAGCGGCGAGGCGCCGTTGCCGAAGCCGTCGAGCAGCGCGAAGACGCCGAGCTCGCGCAAGGCGTGGAGGCCCGCGGTCGCCCGCTCGCCGTGGCGCACGATCGTCTCGGCGCTGACCTCCACCTCGAGCAGGCGCGGCTCGAGCTCCGACTGCTCGAGCGCCGCGCCGACGCTGGCCGCCACGTTCGCCTCCTTGAAGCAGCACGGCGACAGCGCCACCGCCACCCGCCAGCCGGCCTCGCCCGCCAGGCCCCGCCGCCAGCGGCCGGCCTCTGCCAGGGCCCACTCGGTCAGCGGCACGATCAGGCCGCGGTCCTCGGCAAGGGGGAGGAACTCCTCCGGCAGCAGCAGGCCGCGCTCGGGGTGCTGCCAGCGCAACAGCGCCTCGACGCCGGCCAGGGCCCCGCCGGCCAGCTCCACGCGCGGCTGGTAGTGGAGCACGAACTGACCGTCGCGCAGGGCGTTGAAGAGCTCCTCCTCGAGGCGCCGGCGCCTGGCCACCGCGCGGTCGACCTCGGGCTTGAAGAAGCGGTAGCGGTGGCGTCCCTCGGCCTTGGCGGCGGCCAGGGCGAGCTGGGCGTTCCTCAGCAGGTTGCGCGACACCCGGTCGTCGTCGGGATAGAGGGTGATGCCGATCGAGGCGGTGAGCCGCAGTACGCGGTCGCCGATCTCGAAGGCCCGCGACAGGCTGCCGTGGATGCGGTGGGCCAGCAAGGCGGCGTCGTCGATGCTCGGGACCTGCTGCTGGATGAGGGCGAAGCGGTCGTCCTCGAGGCGGGCCAGGGTGTCCGAATGGCGGGCGATCCGCCGCAGCCGGTCGGCGACCTCCTTGAGGACGCCGTCCCCCACCTCGTGGCCGTGGGCGTCGTTGATCTGGCGGAAGTGGTCGGGGTCGATCAGGAACAGGGCGAGGCGCGTTTCGGTCCGGTCGGTCAGCGCCAGGGCCTGGCGCAGCCGGTCGTGGAAGAGGGCGCGGTTGGCGAGAGCGGTGACGGGGTCGGCGAGCGTCATGCGGCGCATCTGGCCTTCCAGGGCCTTCCGCGGCGTCACGTCCGTGTACACCGACACGAAGCCGCCGCCGGGCAGCGGCGTCGATTCCACCTCGATCGTGGTGCCGTCGGGACGCTCGCGCTCGCGGCGGTAGGGCTCCTTGGAGGCGGCGATCGCCAGCCGGTCGATGATCACCGCGTCGACGTTGGCCGATCCGTACTCGCCCTTGGCGGCGTTGGCCCGCAGCAGGGCGGAGAGGCTCATCCCGATCTCGACGACGCCGTCGTCGTGTCCCAGGATCTCGACGAACCGCCGGTTGAAGCTCGCCAGCCGAAAGTCGCGGTCGAAGATGCAGAAGCCGCGGTCGAGGCTGGCCACGGCGTCCTCGAAGAGCCGCACGCGGTGCTCGAGCGCGTCGCGCCCGGCGTTGGCCGCGGCGGCGCGCTCGTTGTAGAGCCGGATCACCTCGCCGACCTCGTCGGCGCTCGACCAGTCGGCGGTCGGCAGGCGCTCGGTGCCGCCGCCGAGGGCCGCGCGCCAGCGCGCCAGCGGCACCGCGACGGCCCGCCGCGTCACCAGGACGACGCTGCCCGCCAGGCACAGGAAGAAGAGCAGGAAGAGCACCGCGTCGAGCGCCAGGCGGCGCGCCAGCGTCGCGTCGACGCGCCTGCCGGTGAAGTAGATCTCGAGCTCGCCGGCCTCCTGGCGCAGGCCCAGGTGCTCCAGGAAGACCGGCTCGACCACGCTCGGCCATCCTTTCTCGTCGATGCCGGGGGGACCGACGCCCTGGCCGGAGCGGATCCCGCCGCCGGGCGCCTCGACGCTCCAGGCGAGCACCGTGCGGTCGGCGTCGCGGGCCACCGCGGCCACCACGTCGTCGTGCTCGAGCACCGTCTCGAGACCCGCCGTGAGGCTACCGACGTTGACGTACCAGATCGACCCCGCCAGCACGTTGCCGTTGACCCGCGCGGTGCGCTCGACCTCGCGCCGCAGCTCGGAGCGCTGGCGCCGGTATTCGGCGCGCTCCACGAGGGTCACGGTGAGGGCGAAGCTCACGGTGAGCACGGGGAGGGCGAGCGCCAGCATGCGGCCGGGCAAGGAACGGAAGGAACGCGACCATCGTCTCGCCATGGTCTCTCTGGCCTGGACACCTGCCGGATTCTCGAATTGGCCGCGCGGCGCTCGACGCAAGAGCCACGCTGGAGGACGCGGACGGAATCCTACCATACGGTAGGACTGGGGAAGGGACCCGCGCCGCCGCTCACCGCCGGGGCGAGCGGCGCGCCCTTCCGCGCTGGATCTCGCCCGCCAGGCGCTCGATCAGCGGCGGGCCGAGCCGGTCGTCGAGGACGGCTCTCTCGAGCGCGTCGAGCGAGCGCCGGGTGAGGCCGTTGCCGCAGAAGAACGCCAGCGTCGCCAGCCGTTGCCGGGCCAGCTCGCGGGCTTCCCGCGCGCGGCCCTGGGCGAGCAGCGCGAGCAGCAGGTCGAGGGTGGCCACGGCGCCCTCGGGATCGCCATCGCGGTCGAAGAGGAGGCAGGCGCGGCGCAGCGCCTCCTCGGCGGCGCGGGCGTCGCCGCGGGCGGCGAGGAGCCGGCCGCGCTGCCACAGGAGCCGCGCGCCGGCGGCGCCGCGCCCGTCCAGCCGGCGGCCGGCCTCGGCCAGGAAGCGCTCGGCGCCGGCGTCGTCGCCGACGGCGGCGCAGGCCTGGATCAGGTGGTGATAGAGAGCCTCGTAGTTGCGCTCGAGGGCGCCGGCAGGGCGCCAGGGAAGACACTGCCTGGCGCGGCGCAGCACCCGCACCGCGTCGAGGTCGGCGCCGGCGTAGCGGAAGACGATGCCGCGGTCCACCAGGGTCTTGCCGACCCCGACGAGGGCCTCGCGGTCGAAGTAGATCTCGAGGGCTTCGCGCAGCAGCGCCAGGGCCCGGCGATGGCGTCCGGCCTGGCTCAGCACGTAGGCGCCGCGCTGCAGCGCCGCCGCCGTTTCCGCGGGCAGGTCGCGGCGGCGGCCGAGCTCGAGGGCGAGGCGCAGGGCGCTCGCCGCCAGGGCCAGCTCGCCGCGCAGGCGCTGGGCCGAGGCGTAGACGCCGAGCGCCCGGCAGAGCAGGCGCGGCCGGCTCGCCGCCCCGACCTCGGGGAGCAGCGCCGTCACCACGGTCTCGGCGAGCCGCGCCGCCAGGTCCGGACGGCGCTGGCGCAGGGCGTCGAGGTGGTCGAGATAGGCGGCCGCGAAGCCGGCGTCGCGGTAGCGGCGGCCGGAGCGCAGCCGGCGTTGCTGGACGGCCGCGGTGTGCTCGGCCAGCTCCGCCGCCAGCTCCGCCGCCCGCGCCGTCGGCAGGCCCGGCCCCTTCTCTTCATCGCCGGCCGCGGCGTCGCCGAGCCCGCGGGCGGCGGCGGCCAGACGCTGGTATCGCCTGGACGTCCCGCCCCGGGCCTCGAGATCCCGCAGGAAGTGCTCCGGCTCGCCGGTCACGTCGAGCGCGTGGCCGAAGAAGCTGGCGGGCTCGAGGTCGAAGGCGTCGAGGGTGCCGAGCAGCACGTCGAGCGGCGGCGAGAAGGCGCCGCGGGCGATCCGGCTCAGGTAGCCGCCGCTCTTCTCAAGCCGCTCCTCGCGTCGTCCGATCTCGCCCCAGTGGCGCCGGACCTCGGCGCGCAGGGCGTCGAGGATGGCGCGGCGGGCGTCCTCGCCGGTCATCGGCTCATCCCCGCGTCCATACGGGTCATTCCCGCGCCCATACAGCCACGTGCTCCACCACGTCGCCCCGGGCGACCAGGGTCTTCTCCCGGTCGCGGCGGCGCGAGACCTCGACCTGGCCCTCGGCCAGCGCCTTCTTGCCCACCACCACGCGCAGCGGCACGCCGATCAGGTCGGCGTCCTTGAACTTGACGCCGGGCCGCTCGTGGCGGTCGTCGAAGAAGACGTCCACGCCCTTGTCCAGGAGCTCGCGGTAGAGCTTCTCGGCGGCCGCCATGACCTCCTCGTCCTGCGGGTTGAGGGCGATGAGCAGCACCTCGAAGGGCGCCAGCGGACGCGGCCAGACGATGCCGTCGTCGTCGTGGTTCTGCTCGATGGCGGCGGCCACGGTGCGGCCGATGCCGAGGCCGTAGCAGCCCATGATCATCGGCTGCGCCCGGCCCGTCTCGTCGAGGTAGTTGCAGCCCATGGCCACCGAGTACTTGTCGCCGAGCTTGAAGATGTGGCCCACCTCGATGCCGCGCGAGAGCTCCAGGGCGTCGCCGGAGCGCGGGCACGGGTCGCCGCCGCCGACCAGCATCAGGTCGGCGACCTCGCCGATCGCGGCGTCGCGGCCCCAGTCGACGTTCCTGAAATGGGCGTCGGCGCGGTTGGCGCCGCAGACGAAGCTCGTGAGCGCCGCGGCGGAGCGGTCGACGATCAGGCGCACGCCGGCGAGCCCTACCGGGCCGGCGAAGCCCACCGGCGCGCCGGTGGCGCGCTCGACCTCGGCGTCGGAGGCCAGCGCGGGGTAGAGGGCGCCGAGGCAGCGGGCGAGCTTGATCTCGTGGACCTCGCGGTCGCCGCGGATCGCCACCGCCACCAGCTCCTCCTTCTCGCTGGTGTAGAGCAGGGTCTTGACCACCCGCGAAGGCTCGACGCGGAGGAAGCCGGCGACCTCGGGCACCGACTTCATGCCCGGCGTCGCCACCTCCTCCATGGGTGCCGGGTCGCCGGCCGCCGGATCGCCGGCCGGCGGCGCCGGCAGCTCGCCGGCGGTGGCCTTCTCGGTGTTGGCGGCGTAGCCGCAGCGCGGGCAGCTCACGATGGCGCTCTCGCCGGTCCTGGCGAGCACCATGAACTCGTGCGACGCCGAGCCGCCGATGGCCCCGGTGTCGGCCTCGACCATCGAGTAGTCGAGCTCGCAGGCCGAGAAGATGCGGCAGTAGGCGTCGCGCATGTCCTCGTAGGTGGCGTCGAGCGAGGCCGCGTCGGCGTGGAAGGAGTAGGCGTCCTTCATCAGGAACTCGCGGCCGCGCATGAGGCCGAAGCGGGGGCGGATCTCGTCGCGGAACTTCTCCTGGATCTGGTAGAGGCTCAAGGGGAGCTGCTTGTAGCTGCGCACGTCGTGGCGCACGATGTCGGTGATCACTTCTTCGGCGGTGGGGGCGAAGCAGAAGTCGCGGCCGCCGCGGTCGGCCAGGCGCAGCAGCTCGGGGCCCATGTCCTCCCAGCGGCCCGATTCGCGCCACAGCTCGGCCGGCTGCACCGCCGGCATCGAGAGCTCGCAGGCTCCCTTGCGGTCGAGCTCGCGGCGGACGATGGCCATCAGCTTGGCGAGGCTGCGCCAGCCGAAGGGCAGGTAGGAGTAGATGCCGGCGGCCTGCTTCCTGATCATCCCGGCGCGGATCATCAGCCGGTGCGAGACGACTTCGGCGTCGCTCGGGACTTCGCGGGTGGTGAAGAGGTAATAGCGGCTCCAACGCATCGCTCGTCGTTCTCCGGGTTGGCTGGGACAGGGCTCAGGGCGCCGCGTGGTGCAGACGGCGGGCGCCGTCCTTGAGGCATTCGAGCACCTTCTCGCCCCGCGTGCCGTCGTCGAAGTCGCGGGCCCTCACCAGCGTCCGGCGCGCCTGCTCGCGCTCGCCGGCCGCCAGCAGCGCCATGCCGTGATGGCGCTGCTGGTGCGGGCGCAGCCGCTGCGCCTCGCCCAAGGCCGCCAGCGCCTTCTTGAACCAGCGGCGGTCGAGGTAGGCCAGGCCTAGGAGGTGGTGCGCCTCCTCGTAGGCCGGATCCATGCGCACCGCGGCGCGCAGATGACGGATCGCCGCGCCCACCCGCCCCATCTCGTAGCAGCAGCTCCCGAGCAGATAGAGGGCCTGCGGTATGGGGTCGATCCCCGCCGCCCGCTCGAGCAGCACAGCGGCCTCCGACAGTCGGCCGCGGGCGGCGTAGACCGCCCCGAGGCTGAAGGCGGGCAGGAACGCGTCGGGGTAGTGGGCCACGGCCCGCTTGAGCAGCTCCTCGGCGCGCGCGGCGTCGTGACGCTCCTGATACAGCACGCCGCCGAGGACCAGGCTCTCGAAATGGCTGGGCTTGACCGCCAGCACGTGGTTGAGGTAGCCGAGAGCCGTGTCGCCGTCGCCCTCGTTGAAGAACGTCTCGCCGAGGAAGAAAGCCAGCTCGTAGTTCGACGCGTCGCGCCGGTGGGCGCGGTCGAGCGCCCTCACCGCGCTCTCGACGTCGAGCGCGAGCAGCGCGTACTCGGCCTCCTCGAGCAGGCGGTGGAACTCCTCGGGATCCTCGCCGCCGTAGAGCCCGGCGATCTTGTCCTTGGCGGCGGCGAAGCGCCGGCGCTTGTCGAGGGCCAGGAGCTGGTAGTCCATCCGCGACTCCCAGAGCTCGCTCCACTCCTCGCGCGCGATCAGTTGCTTGCTCTCGAGCAGGTCGCGCAGGGTGGTGATGCTGGTCTGGTTGACGAGGATCTGCTGCTCGATCTTGTAGAGGGTCCCGAGGGCCTGGCGCACGCTCTCGGTGGTGCGCTTGACGACCTCCTCCAGGATCGAGATCCGCTCCAGCAGGTGCTCGTCGAAGGAGAACTGCTCCTCCGGGTTCGAGTCGTAGGCCTCCTGCTCTTCCAGGGCCTGCACTCCCGAGACCACCATCAGCTTCTGGTGGCAATGGCGGCAGTATTCCTGGTCTTCCCGGTTCCGGGCACCGCAGACCTGACAGTACATCGATCCTTCCAGTGTCGGCATGGTGACGAGCCCCCGCGACGACGAGTCTCACGGCTGCGCGTGGAGCGACTATACCGGATCCCGCCGCCGCGCGCCCGCGCTCGGGGGAGGAAAGGAAAACCCTCTCCGCGGTAGACTTCTGGTGAGGGGGTTTGACCGGCCGCTCCGTTTCTCGGATACGAGAACGCCCTCTCGGAAGTGAGAAGGCGTTTCGGCCACGAACCGATCGGGGCGCCGCCGGGGCGTCTCCAAGCCCTTGAAAGTCCGAGGTTTGAGCGCATCGAACGATGCCGGAGCCCGACCCCTGTGAACGGGCACGGCTCTTGCTCGCGGCATCCCCCGACCGAGTGCGTCGACAGGACCGATGGCCCGTGAGCGACCGATTCCGCGTAGGGAGAAGTAGCCCGTGAGCGACCGATTTCCCGCCATGCCCGCCTACTGGATACAGCCGGACGTCTCGCCTTCGAGGCCGGCGTCCGCCGTCGATTGCGGCGAAGGCCGTCCCCAGCGGCCGCCGGCCTGGCAAGAGCGCCTGGGCCGGCATCTCCTGCTCTTCCTCTCGCCGCGACTGCGGCGCGGCCCGCAGGCGGATCCGCCGAACGGCCTGGCGCCGTGGGAGCGCTTCGAGATCGCCCGCTCGCGCGACCCGGGGCGCCTGTCGGCCCTCTGGTATCCGGCGCCGCAGGCGCGCGGCGCGGTGCTGCTCGTACACCCGTGGCTCGACCTCGGCCAGTCGTTTTTCTACCAGCGCGGACGCCTGCGGGCGCTGCGTCAAGCCGGTTACCACGCCATGACCTTCGACCTCGGCGGCGTCGGCGGCAGCGGCCCGCTGCCGGCGGGATTCCACGACGGCGACCTCGCCGACGCCCTGGCGGCGCTCAGGGCGCGGGCCGGCGGCCTGCCCGTACACCTCTGGGGGGTGAGCGTCGGCGGCTACTGGTCCCACGTTTTCTTGAGCCGCACCGGCGGCGTCGCCGGAGCCTTCTTCGAGGACGTCCCCGGCCACCTGATCGAGTGGTCCAAGCGCATGATCCCGCGGGGCATGCTCTTCTACCTCTTCTTCCAGCACTGTCTGGG
>Ga0299906_10003239_pt1 | contig 13427 bp, 10 predicted proteins | sample RVTome_14_FD_200259 | JGI IMG/M metagenome (GOLD analysis project Ga0299906, IMG submission 200259) | Soil microbial communities from uranium-contaminated site in the Upper Colorado River Basin, Wyoming, United States - RVT145D125 (version 2) ...
GTGAACCGCGTGGGCTCCCCCTCGGTGAGCTCGAGGGCGCGCGCCAGCTCCGCTTCGAGCTCGCCGAGCTTGCCCAGCCGGTGGCCGAGGGGCAGCAGCTTCCACAACAGCTCGAGCTCGGTCGCCGGGTCGCCGCGGCGCGAGCGGTGGAGCCGGTGCTCTTTCTCGAGCGCCTCGAAGATCTCCTGCCGCGCCGCCGGGCTGTCGGCCTTGCGGCTGAGCGTGAGCAGCGAGGGCAGGGCGTCGGCGCTGCCCGCCATGAGCTGGTAGGTCTGCCAGGTGATCTCGGCCGGCGAGGTGCCGGCCACCATGGCCTGTCCGAGGACCTGGCGCAAGGCCTCCACCGAGCCCTCGTCCACGGTCTTCAGGAGGGCCTGGCCGTAGGCGGGGCAGGTGAAGGCGAGCCCCGGCCCCCAGGCCGACGGCGCCTCGCGCAGCCAGCCGGCGGCCACGAAGGCGTTCTCCCAGGCCGGCGCCAGCGCGACGCCGAAGGCCCGGGAGGCTTGGTCCAGGTAGGCGGCCGGCGCCGCCTGCCCCGACGCCGCCAGGATCTGCAGCGGCAGCGCCTCGCCCAGGCGCCGCACCTCGGCCGCCACGTAGCGCACCAGGCGGCGCGACGGCTGGTACTTCACGTCGCCGCCGCCGCCGTAGAAGAAGCTGCCGTAGACCCGCCGGATGTAGTTGCGGTGCACCAGGTCGGTCAGTCCCTCCTCGAGGGCGAAGGGGTAGCCGGCCGCCGCTTCGAGCAGCCGGCTCTCGACCCGGTCGTCCATCGACAGGCCGGCAAAGATCTGCCGGCCGAGCTCGGTGACCTCGCCCTCGTCCATGGGCGGGATCCGCACCGTCGGCAGGTCGTCGAGCTGGGAGATCACCCGGCCGCCGCTGCGCCCGATGAGCAGGAGCCGGAACGCCGAGCCGCGCAGGGCGAGAAGGTTCGCCACCAGGTCGAGGTCGGCTTCGACCGCGCTCTGGATCAGGTCGCAGGCGATCCACAGGGTGGCCCCGAGCTGCTGGCAGGCGACGTCGAGCCAGGCCGACAGGAGCTCGGCCGCGCGCACCGGAGCGAGCGCTTCGGGCTGGCGCAGCTCCTCGCCGCCGGGCGGCAGGCTCTCGGGCGCCAGCCGGCTGAGCTCGCCGACCAGCCGGCGGGCCAGCGAAGCGGCGCCGAGCAGCGAACGCCCCACCCGGAACCACAGCTTGGGGCCGTCCTGGGCCAGCAGGTAGTGCCACACCGCGTGGCTCTTGCCGCAGCCGAGCGGGCCGGTGATCCGCAGCACGCCGGTGCTGGCGTCGGCCAGGGCCTCACGCAGGCGCGGCCGCGCGATCTTCACCTGGCGGCCGAGGATCTCGGGGTTGTGCCAGGGGCCGAGCTGCGCCGTCTCGCCCACCAGGCGGTGAAGAGGCACCCGGCGCCCCGAGTCGCCGTCATACGGACCGGCGCTGTCGAACTGGTAGCGGCCGCGCAGCCAGGTGGCGGCGTAGCCGGTGAAGTAGAGGCCCTGCGACTTGAACCGCGGCGGTCTCTTGTCGAGGTCGGCGAGGAGCTCCTCGGCGACGACGGTGGTCGCGGCGCGCTGCTGGCGGACCTCGCCCGGAAAGACCAGGAAGCCGGCGATCTCGTCGCCGGCGCCGCTCTTGCGGAGCTGGCCGAGGATGGCCTGGCCGAAGGCGATCGCGTCGTCGAAGACGTTCTCGCGCTCGGGCTCCGGGGGGATGGCGAACAGGCGCTCGTCGAGCTGCACCACGCCGGTCCGCGCGGCGAGACGGGCCGCCGTCTCGCGCGCCCTGGCGTCGCCGCCGGCGGCCGGCCAGAAACGCAGCAAGGCCGCGGGGAGCTGCAGGGAGGGCAACGGACGCGCGGATTCCGAGCTCATCAGGGGTTCACCGGCTGCGATCGACGCGGAGCTCATCGGACGAGGAAGCGCGGATTGGAAGATATTCTCGGTACCTTACGTTCTCCATTACGGCCGGTCGGCTTCCCGACCGCCTCGGGAGCTGCTAGAATCGGTCGGCCGGGCCCTCCGACGGGGCCGGGGCGCCCGCCGCGGAAGCTCTCAGGATCGCCCCGGTCCGTCGCCAGGCCCAACCCAGGGAGGTTCACCGATTCATGAAGCGCCGTCTGGACAACCGACTTTACTACTTCACCGTGGAAGACGAGAGCCTGCTCGCCGAAGCTTTCCCGAGCTTCGAAGACGAGACCTACGCCATCGCCTACAAGGTCCAGGGCACGGACGACGTCTTCATCACCACCGCCGACACCAAGGACGCCATGGACCAGCACGACGTGCCGTTCAACTGCCTGGCCGAGGAGGAGGGCGTCCGGATCTCGCTCTACCACACCTCGATGTCGCGCGAGGAGCTCAACGACTACGAGGACGCCTTGAAGGCCCTCGCCCTCGCCCACCGGGCCATCGGCCTGATCTGCGTCGGCGTCAACGGCTCGGCCAAGGTCGACCTCAGCGAAGGCGCCAAGAAGTACACGTACTTCACCGCGCCGGCGGGGCATACGTTCCTCTGGCGGCTGGTCTTCAACCGCGACGAGGCCCGCGACTACGTCGAGCGTTACCTCCCCGGAGACGCCCACGCCCGGGAATGGGCGTCCACGCTCCCCCTCGCCTCCTCCGAGGAGCTCGTCGGCTATCACTGAGGGCGCTGTCACTGAGGGTGCTGGCGAGGCCGGGCTCGCTCCGGACACCTACGGCGTCGCGGCGCTCGCCGAGGAGATCCGCGATTTCCTCGGCGAGGCCTACGGCTCGGTGTGGGTGGCGGGCGAGGTGGCGCGCGGCCGTCAGAGCAACCGCGGCCACTTCTACTTCGAGCTGGTCGAGAAGGGCGACGGCGACGAGATCGTCGGCAAGCTCGACGCCGTGATCTGGCGCAGCGCCTTCCTGCGCATCCGCCGCTGGCTCGGCGCCCACGGCCAGGAGATCCGCGACGGCCTGACCATGCGCTGCCGCGCCCGCGTGGACTTCTATCCCACGGGCGGACGCTTGCAGCTCGTGGTCGAGGAGGTCGACCCCCTCTTCACCCTCGGGCTCTTGGAGCGCCGCCGCCGCGAAACCCTGGCCGCCCTCGCCGCCGCCGGCCTCCTCGCGCGCAACCGGCTGCTGGCGTTGCCGGCGGTGCCGCTGCGGATCGGGCTCGTCACCTCCGAGGGCAGCGCCGCCTACCACGACTTCCTCGCCTCCCTTGCCGAGAGCGGCTACGGCTTCCGGGTCTTCTTCGTCCACGCCGCCATGCAGGGCGCGGGGGCGGAGCTCGAGGTGGCCGCGGCCCTCGCCCTGCTCGGCCGCTGGCAGCTCGACGCCGTGGCCCTGGTGCGCGGCGGCGGCTCGCGCGCCGACCTCGCCGTCTTTGACAGCCGCCGGGTCGCCGAGGCGGTGGCGCGCTCGCGCTGGCCGGTGCTGACCGGCCTCGGGCACGAGATCGACCGCTCGATCGCCGACGCCGTGGGCCATACCGCGGCCAAGACTCCCACCAAGGTGGCGGAGCTGCTGATCGAGCGGGTGCGCGCGGCCGACCTCGCCCTCGCCGCCGTCGAGCAAGCCCTGGCCGCCCGCGCCCGCGACCGGCTGCGGCGGGCGAACGAGACGCTGCGGCGTTTCGAGCGCGTGGCCCAGGTGGCGCGCCTGCGCCTGCGCGCCTGCCATGGCGCCGTCGAGCAGACGGCGCTCTCGCTCGAGCGCCTGGCGCGGCGCCGGCTCCAGGAAGGCGAGCGCCGCCGGCAGGAGCTCGGCGCGCGGCTGGCCGCGGTGGCGCCGCGCTCCCTGGGGCACCGCGCCCGCGAGGCCGAGGCGCTCGTGGAGCGGCTGGCGGCGGCCGCCGCGGCGCGCGTGCGCCAAGCCGGGGCGGCACTCGAGGCTCAGGTGCGCCTGTGCCACGCCCTGGCGCCGCAGCGGCTCCTGGAGCGCGGCTTCAGCATCACCCGCGACGGCGAGGGTGCTATCGTCAGGGATCCGCGGAGCCTGCGGATCGGCGACCTGATCACCAGCGAGCTGGCCGCCGGCTCACTGCGCAGCCGCGTGGAGGAGACATGAGCCAGGCAGACCCGGAGCCGCCGAGCTTCGCCGAGGCCATCGCGGAGCTCGAGGCCATCCTGCAGCGCGTCGACAGCGACGCCACCGACATCGACCGTCTCGCCGACGAGCTGCAGCGGGCCACCGAGCTGCTCGAGCTGTGCCGCGGCAAGATCCGGAAGGCCGAGGTCGAGGTCAACCAGATCGTCCAGAAGCTGAGCGGACCTTGAAGCCCCAGGTCGTCCGGCTCTCCCCCGCCGCCACGGAGGCGCCGAGGGCGCGACCCGGCCGCCCGCGCCGCCGCTGGCGCTTCCTCCTGTACTTGGCGGTGTGGACGCTCGCGGCCGTCCTCCTGGCGGGGCCGGCCGTCCTCCGGCAGGCGAAGGACGCCGGCGTCTGGTACTACGTGTCCGTCTACCTCGCGGTCGTGGCGGTGATCTGGGCCGTCACCCACCGCGAGGGTCTGCGCCGGCACGAGCTGGCGGCCTCGCGTCTCGAGGGGCAGCTCGCCCAGGCCAACCTGCGGATGCTGAAGATGCAGCTCCAGCCCCACTTCCTCTTCAATGCCTTGAACGCCGTCTCCGCCCTGATGCACCGCGACGTCGACGCCGCCGACCGCATGATCGCGCAGCTCTCGGACCTGCTGCGCCTGTCCCTCGAGAAGGACGAGCGGCACCAGGTGCGGCTCGACGCCGAGCTCGACTTCCTGCACCGCTACCTGGCCATCGAGCAGATCCGCTTCCACGACCGGCTGCAAGTGGAGATCGACGTCGCCCCGGCGTGCCTCGGCGCCCAGGTGCCGCGGCTGATCCTCCAGCCGCTGGTAGAGAACGCCATCCGCCACGGCATCGCCATGCGCTCGGCGGCCGGCCGGCTCCACATCTCGGCGCGACGCCGCGACGGCCGCCTCGCCCTGACCGTGGCCGACGACGGCCCCGGCCTCACGCCGGGCCGTCCGCTGCGCCCGGGCGTCGGCCTGGCCAACACCCAGGCCCGCCTCGAGCAGCTCTACGGCGAGGACTGCTCCCTCGAGCTCGTCAACGCGGAGGAAGGCGGCCTCGAGGTCCGTCTCGACGTTCCGTTCGAGCTCGAGCCGCGGACCCTCACCCCCGGCCCCTCTCCCAGGGGGAGAGGGGAGTAAGAGGTTCCGGCTCGCGGCACCGCGTCGCGATTCAGCAGCAGCCCCCTTCAGGGGGCTTATCCTTCATAGCACGGGCATTTATGCCCGCGCGGTCGGGAAAAGTGTTCGCCCTTCGGCAGTCGGCAGCCTGGCCGTCCACTTCGAGCATCGGTAGTTACTCTGCGCGTTTGCCTCGTAGCAAGGACTTCAGGAACTTGGCGTCCCGGTACCGCACTTTCTGTTCCTCAAAGAACATGAGAGCCGCCGAGGCCGCTTGCGCGGCTTCGTCGAGGCGCTCGAGGGCCGCCAGGCATCGCGCGCGGACTGCCTGAGCCTCGGCGGCGAGTCCACGGTATCCGTAATGTTCGGATGTTGAGAGCGCCCTGTTTAGATATTCGAGGGCCTTGAGGGGTTGGCCTCGGTGAATAAGCGTATCACCCACTAAAAGCTGACAGCTAACGCCAATTGAAGGATCAGGATCAGCGATTAGCTTGTCGGCATTGACTGTGAATCTTTCGAGAGGGTAGACATCGTTTGTCATCGCAAGCGTGCCTTCCAGCCGGACTGACGCTATGGTCATTTCGCGGGGCCTCCCGAGATCGCGATAGATAGCGAGGGATTCTTCGAATCCTCGGCGGGCAGCATCGTAGTCGCCGCGCAAGCGACGGATCTCGGCCAGAAGGGAGAGGACACCAGCAACGCCGTCTTTGCGACCCAGCTCGCGACAGATGGCGAGGGCCTCCTCTAGTCCCCGCTGGGCAGCGTCATAGTCGCCGCGCTTACGATGAACCTCGGCCAAAAGGGAGAGACTGTCAGCGATGCTGTCCTTGCGACCCAACTCGCGATAGATGGCGAGTGCTTCCTCTGATGCCCGTAGGGCAGTATCGTAGTTGCCGTACAGGAAAGCCGTCTCGCCCTCCCCAAACGCCACAAATGCCAAGTCTGTCTGATTGCCAATCCGCTCCGATATTTCTCTCGCCACCCGAAGGTGCATTTCGACCTCGTCTCGGGGCCTTCCTAGCCGACGTGCCCTGCGAAAGGCCTGAAGGGGATGGAGGGGCTCGTTCGGATCCAGCTCGCTCAGCAATGGAAAGAGATCGAGGAAGTATCGCGTCTCCTGATCAGAGCCCTCGCCCCAGTTGACGCTGAGTTGTCGGATCAGCTCCACCGCCTGGTAGCGGTCGATGCTCTCCAGCTCGCGGAGCACGTCACTGCCGCGTGCGATGTCCCGGGCCTGCATGGCTTCCCAAAGGCGTCCTGTCCAATCCGAGAAGCGGTCGCTAGCCAACGAGCGGATCAGCTCATACAGCCTAAGGTAGGCTCGGCCCAAACCGCTTTCGGGCCACTGCAGAGCGACAAGCTCCTCATAGAGAGAGAGCCGAGGATGGTAGGGAAGGGCGTCCGTGAACTGGAGCTCGATACCAGTGAGCTCTGTCAGTCGCTCGGTAGCTTCCGCGACGCGGCGATTCTTCACATCATCCTCGTACTCACAGACAGGGCTCGCTATGAGCGCGACCTTCGCGGGACCTTCCTGGCGGCTTCGCCACTCTCCGACTTTCTTGAGGAAAAGCCCCGTACCTTCGATGTTCTGCTGGTTGAGACCAGAGAATACTATCAGATAATCGCAGAGAAATTTGCAGGCAATATAGCTTTCGTCAGACATGCCAGTTCGAGCATCGACGAAGATGTAATCGAAGCGCTCGCAGTCAATCAAGACCTCTCGGAAGCGCATCGCGAAGGCTTTGCGCACCTTGCGAAATGCCCGCGATTTCATGGCGACAGCCGCGAGGTTCTCACCATAGGTATCGAGCTTGCCGGCGGTCGTCATCAGATGTAGCGAGCCTCCTTCCTGCCGCAGCCCGCTTGGGACCTCCGTCAGAAACGAATTCAGATCGGGCTCTGAGCGATCTGGGTGGAAAGCCCAGGTCTCCGGGGAGGTGACGTACTCGTGAAGGAGATCGATCATGCCTTTTGAGTTGTCCGCGGCGATCTCGTCACCCTGAGTCCGGCGGACCAACCACGTCAACCCCGGAGCTTCCAGATCGAAATCGATCATGAGGACCCGGCGCCTCGCCTGGGCGAGGAGCCAGGCGGTGTTCAGGAGGGCCATCGAGCGGCCGACGCCGCCCTTGAAGCTATAGAAGGTAACGATGATCGGCTTGAGCACGGGCTGGGCTCGGTGTCCGCTCGTCGCGGTGTCATTGCGCCAGGGGCTGTGTCAGAAGGGCGCTTCTGTAGGTAGAATGGTAGGGATTCGAGCGCCGTCCATCGCTCCTGGAGTGATCACCATGTCGCGCAGCGCTCCGGCCCATTGTTCGGGATCCGCAGTGCCAAGAGTCCAAGTATCTTCGGCCTCTGCTGAGTCCCAGGACGTTCGTCCTGCGGCACGGAAGTGCTCCCCTCCCGGCTCCCAGGACTCGGACTCAGCTTCCGCTTGAGTCTTCGAGTTTTCGCCTACTGACGGTGCGATCGAGCCATATCCACGCTGACGGAACCAGGCGTCGATCTTGATCATCACCTCAGGATCTAATTTGGCTGCGGCCCGGCTGGTCAAGGCTCGGACGGTTTCGAGAGAATGCCGTTCGATCAGGCTTGGGTACAGCCGCAGTATGTGAGCCGCTTGCGCAGGCCAAGCGGCAAATTCTCCCAGATGCTCGAACGCAAGCTCGACGTCATGAGCCACCAATGCCCGGAAGATCAGCTCGGGGTATTCGCCCGCCAAGAGCCGGCCTTGCCGTAACCAGAAATTGGGATCTCCGAGCCAGCCCAAGCCCAGAAGCGTGCGCAGTGCGAGCATCTGGAGCTGCCGTCCTCCTGGTCGTTCCAGCCAGGCTCCCGAGCTCACGATGCTCTTGAGCGCCTCGATCCCGGATTCCATCCGGCCCTCTTCGATGAAAGTCAAGAGGTAATGGAGGCTCTCGACCGGCCAAGTCTCGGCAGCGGTCTCTTCCAAGAGCGCCAGGCCCACGCGGTTCAAGCGATCCCGAAGGCCGTCGCTCGCCTGCTGATAGTGCCTCAGCAGCGGGTGGTACGGGAGCTCTTGGCGGAATTGGTCGATATCCGTGCCAGCGGGTCCGCGCTCGTGCAGCAGATCCCGAACGTAAGTGCGCAGGTCGTCGAAGTTCAGGTCGGCGAGTTGGCTCATCAGGGCTCCACTTCCGTGATCGGCGTTGCGAGGTCTTGTGGACCGATCGGATTGTGTATTACCTCGGGGAAGCCGCTTTCCTTCCCCGAGCCGTCGAGGGGCTCGGTTCTTCCGGTGGGTCGCCACCAGGGATTTTCAAGTCCCGCGTCCCACGCTGTCGGCTGATGGGCCGGCACCCCATCGGGTAAGGTGTGCGACCACACGACCAGCTCTACCATAGGGTCAGCGAGGAGATGGCCAAGGCCGAGACGGTTGAGCAGCAGGGGACGGCGCGGCTCCAGCGCCACGAAAGGCTCACGCCCATCGCCGGTGGAGAACGACCACAGTTGGTAACGGGTAAGAGTGTTCTTGGCCAATGAGGTCTTCTGCTCCTCCAGCCGGGCACTCTCATCACCTGGCATCCTCAACAGGTCCCGCAGAAACGTCTTTGTCTCGGCCAGGGAGAGGACGCTCGCAGAGTCGTGAAGCCAGCCTGCCAGCTTGTCGAGCTCGTGAACGTGCCCGAGCACGGTGACATCGTCCTTGCGAGTCCCTTTCTGCACCTGACTGTAGCAGAGACTCTTACCCCTCGCGATGAGCCCCGCCTCGCTGTCGTCCTCGGTGCCTCCGAGGGTCTCGAGGAGGTCCCGCCTCGATGCGGGGCGTCCGGCGTCCGCTTCATCCGGGATCTGCGGATCTCGATCGATGTTGTCGAAGACCTGATCCGGTGCCGCCGGGCCGCCCGGGACGGGTCGGTAGTCCGGCAGCCGGACGGCCGCCGCGAATCTGTCCAGCAGCGTCTGATCGGCCGGTGCGAGGGTCAGGTCCTTGAACGGCATCGTTCTTCGTCCGGGTTGATCTTCCGCCGCCCGAAGGGCGTTAGGAGCTTGATTCTAGCAGACGTTGCACACGCCGCCTCGGCGCCTGACTCGGTGCCCGGCTCTTTCCTCAGCCGTCATGCCGTCTGGCCGCCCAGATGCCGGCCGCCCCCAGCGCTTCGGGTTGATGATCGGCGTCAGATGTAGTGCTTGCCGCGGCGCCAGGCCTCTTCGAGCGGCACCTTGAGGCCGCGGCAGATGCTGATCGGAGCGCGGCGCTCGTAGGGCATGGCCCAGGGCGAGGTCTCCGCGTAGCGCACGAAGGTCACGCTCTCGAACGTCGCGAGCAGCCCTTCGTCGTCCGGGTCCTCGCCGATCAGGATCACCACCTCGCCGCTGCCCGGGCCGGGGCCCCAGAGGTAGAAGCTGTTGTGTTGGCTGGCGGCCGGCGGCAGGCCGCGCCCGAAGTAGCGCAGGGCCCCGGCCTGGCCGTAGTTGGAGGTGACGATCATGGCGTCGCGGCGCTCGTCCTCGGGCAGCGACGCGTAGACCTCGGCGACGACGCGCGCCAGCTCCGTCCAGCCGAAGCGGTCGGCGAAGTGCTGCGGCAGCGGCCCGAGCGCGCTGTTCTCGGCGTTCCGAGGCTCGACGCCGAGCGCGCGCTGGTAGGCGACGAAGCCTTCCGGCGTCAGCACCGGCACCGCGAAAGGGGCGAGCGCCCAGCCGAACGCGAGGACGCCGGCGGCCGCCGGCCGCGCCCAGGCGCGGCGCTCGGTGAGCCGCTCGATCGCCAGCGCGCCGCCGGCGAAGAGCGGCGGAAAGGCCGCGGCGAGGTAGTAGGGCTTGCTGTTCTGGACCGCCAGGACCGTGAAGACCGCCAGAAACACGATCGCCGGCGCCCGGAACCGCCGTCCCTCGCGTCCGAAGAGCAGCCAGGCCAGGCCGCCGAGCCAGATCGGGAAGTTGAGCGGGTGCATGTTCATGACCTGGGCGACGAAGAACTCGAGCGGGCTCAGGTCCGCGATCTTGTAGCGGCTGGCGTTCTCCATGAACTCGAGGGTGGGCCAGTCGTTTCGGACCTGCCAGACCAGGTGCGGCGAAAAGAGCGCCAACGCCAGCAGCCCGCCAAGCCACGGGTAAGGCGTCCTCAGGTGGCGGCGCAGCGGCGTCAGCACCAGCGCCACGGCCACTCCGAAGCCGAGGAAGAGGATGCTGACCTTGTTGAGCAGCCCGAGCCCGGCGACGGCGCCGAAGGCCAGCCACAGCCGCGGCTCGTCGGTCTTGACCAGGCGGATCAGGACCAGCGCCGCGAGCGCCCAGAAGACGAGGTCGATGGCGTTCATCGAGTAGATGCCGGTGAGCCCCAGGTACTCGGGCGTCACGGCGACGGCGAGCGCCGCCAGCACCTGGGCCCAGCGTCGACCGCCGAGCTCGCGCGCCATGAGGGCCGTGAGGACGACGAGCGCGGCCCCGGCCAGCGACGGCAGCAGCCGGATCGCCGCCAGCGACTCGCCGGCGACGGCGGTGAGAGCCGCCAGCACCGCGATCGACAGCGGCGGCTGGTCCACGTAGCCCCAGGCCAGGTGGTCGGCGCAGGCCAGGTAGTAGAGCTCGTCGCGGAAGATGCCGTAGTTGCCCTGGGTGAGGACGTGCAGCAGGAAGTGGACGAGCGCAAAGGCGTAGACGAAGGGCGAAAGGCGGTCGGCGTTCTCTTTCATGTCTCTCCTCCGATCGGCTCCAGCATCGATATACGGCGAGCCGGCGGCAAGGATCGCGGGACGAGCGGGATTCAGCAGGGACGAGCGCGCTATACTCGGTCTATGGACACCTCGGCACCCAAGATGGAAGCTCGCGCGTCCACGGTCGACGCCCCGCAGGCGAGTCGGAGCCGCCGGCGTCCGACCTCGCCCGGCGCCAAGGATCCCTTCCGTCTCGGCTTTCGCTGGCGTCGGGTCTCTACTCCCGACGGGCGTGACGACCTCGTGCAGGTCCCCCTGACCGCTGAAGATCTGGTCTACCCCCAGGAGGGCGATCACGTGGCCCAGGGCTTGCCCCACTTCTCCTTCCTCCATCCGCAGGCGGACGCCATGCGCCGCCACCTGGAGAAACGCCGGCCGTCATGGTGACCTCGGACGTCGGCTGAGCAGACCGATGGTAGCAGAGCAAGGATATCACGGTTCGCGAGCGCAGCGAGCTAAGTTCAGCTTTCAGCAGTTGATCTTGACCGCTCCGCGCTCTCCTGCGCAACAAGCGGAGCTCCGTGTAGGGCAGGCTCCGCCTGCCGATTCACGCGATCCGTGGCAGAATGTCACCACGCCGACCGGCTCTCGATTGGGCTAGCAGCCATCCGGCGCCGCGCCACCGTCGTCGCTGGACTTCTTGATCCTCGGACTCGCGGTCGCCGTCGCGGCAGTCGCTCTGTCTCGTCGCTGCCATCTCATGCGTAACCTCTGAGCGCACGGCGTTGGCGGCGGCGAAGCGTCCGCGGGTGCGACCGTCCGTCTGGTTGAACGGGGGCGCACGCCGTGCGCCCCTACGACGACGGCCGTATGGCGACGTCTCAACAGGCGCCTCGTGGCAGGTCTGCGTGGCGTGCCGCTTCTCCGTAGGATCCGTCCGCGTTTGCTCTCTTTTCAGAGCTTCCTCTGAAAACTACAAGACCTCGGGGAGTCGGCCGGCTCACGGAGGAGATGGAAGCGCCAGAGGGAACGCCCCACCCACAGGGCGTGCATCGGGCACCCCTCTGCGTCTTGTCTGTCCATTTCACCAATCACCCGGACGACCGGCTGAATAGCCCGACGCCCGCCGGGCTATCGTGGACGAAACCCCTCGACGGCCCGCGCGTGGCGGACCAGGGGATTCGTGTCTCTACCACGGAGCCAAGTCATGAAGGTGAAAACGTTAGTTAGGTCGGGCAGCGGTCCCTATGCTGACCCTCGCGGTTGATCGCATGGGGACACCGCAGGAAGTGGAGAGCTGAACTGATCAGCCGCAAGGCATCCGACTGATTCGAGCAGGCGGCGTAGAGCCTTTGAGCGGCCTGCGCCGCCCCTCCCTTCATGTATTTAGAGGTCGTCAGAACCTTGGCGGCTGCCAGTATCTCAGAAACCGGCAATTCTCCGCGTTGGCACTCAACTTCGCATGCATGCAGGATCACATATGCCCAGGGCATCGTGATGTCGCGCTGCAGGAACCCCTCTGCGGCCCGCCTGAAGAGACGCTCAGCCACGTGGAGGTTACTGCGTTGCTGCTCGATGAGGCCAAAGGCAAAATCCCGCCAGAGCTCGTTCTCTGGAAGGAGAGCCCTTAGGTGCTTGAGTCGGTACTCTGCGGTGTCTGCGTCATGATAATAGATGTCGCATAGGGAGAGATTGATAGCCGCTCTTTCTCTCAGAAATTGGCCAAAGACGGGGTTGTCCATGACCTCATCATATACAGCCAAGAATTCATTATGGCCGCTCTCGTCCCGAAGATCTTTACAGATCCCCAACTGCAGAAGCACCGTCAGGCGTTGTCCCGGGAAGTCCCCACCGTAGTGCTCCAAGGACACATTGAAAGTCAGATCGGCGTCTCGATTCTGGCCAAGATCCAGCTCGAGGGATCCCCGATAGGAGTGGACCTCCCCAGCGACGAACGGATCGCTATCCCGCCGCAACCAGCTCACTGCCACGAACGACAAGTGCGAAGCCGACGGCAAATCCCCCAGCATCCGCAGCGCGTTGGCCTCGACGGCCTTGCACAGCGCCGCCGTGTCCGACTCCAGGCTTGCCTCGCGCCGGAACGGAATCCGCTCCGCGCCGATCGCCTCGCAGGCGAGCTGCGCCAGGCGCAGAGCCTCCTCCGCGCTCTCGAAGCGACGCTGCTCCTCCAAGTCCAGCAGGCGCCAGACGAAAAGCGGCCGACGAAGACGCGCGTCCGCCCGCACGGCGGCGACCCGCTTGTCCTCCGGAAGCACCAGCAGCTCGTCGAGAAGCTGGCCCGCCCGGTCCCACCGCCTCGCCGTCTCGAGCGGGTCGACGCAGCGCGCGACCTTGCCGAGCTGACGCAGGCGCGCCACCCGCGGGCTCCAGACGCGCGCGATCACCTCACGGTAGTCGTCGAGGGTGTCGGTCAGGGCCGAGGCCACCTCGCGGCGGTGCGCGTCCTTGTCGCGGAGCGCGTCGAGCGCCGCCAGGGGGTCCGATTCGCCGGTGCGGCGGCAGGCGTCTTCCACCTCCCGCAAGGTCTCGCCGTAGCCGGCGGCCTCGAGCGCCGCGGCCACGTCCGTCCGGTCCGCCTCAGCGGACGTCGACGTCAACGTCGCCAGGATCTTCAGGTCCATCATCTCCATCACCTCCGTTCTCGTTCCG
>Ga0299906_10003241_pt1 | contig 13425 bp, 11 predicted proteins | sample RVTome_14_FD_200259 | JGI IMG/M metagenome (GOLD analysis project Ga0299906, IMG submission 200259) | Soil microbial communities from uranium-contaminated site in the Upper Colorado River Basin, Wyoming, United States - RVT145D125 (version 2) ...
GCCAGGGCCCTCTTCGCCCTCATCCAGCGCGGCTACCACTCCCGCCGCAAGACCCTCGCCAACAACCTCAAGGGCGTGCCCGGCCTCGCCCCGGAAGCTCTGACCGCCTGCCTCGCAGGGCTCGGCCACCCGGCCGACGTGCGTGCGGAACGGCTCACGTTGCACGACTGGGTGCGGGTGTTGGAGCTGCTCGCATAGCCCGATCGAACTGCTCGGCACGAAGGCGCAGAGCCGCTCGGAGTATGAGGCAATATCCGATACCTGGGGCTGGGAAGACTTAACCCGCATTTCTCACCATGAATCTGCTGCGCCCGCGCAACCGCCCGCATCTCTTGGCCGGGTCCTCGTCCGAGCCCTCGACAGGGGTAGGAGCCGGTTTCACCGGCGATCCGCGCAACAGGCCCTGCGGGCCTGGGTCGCCGAAGGGATTCGGCTCCTACCGCGGGCCGGCCAGGATCTACGGCCGTTGGCACGCTCTCGCGACGATCCCTGGTGAGAAATGCGGGCTAGAGGCGGGGCTTATCCCGCTTGTGACCCGGAAGTTGGAGGCCAACGCAACGACCAAGAGCAGCACGCGGCTCGGCGATCCATCTTAGGAAAGCGGGAAGGGGCAGGAATGCAGGAAGGCGGGCGAATCACAGGGCGAGACCTTCCTGGCTTCCTTCCCCTTCCTGCCTTCCTTATGTGAGATTTGCGCCACGTGCCTCGTAATCCTGGCGCATCTCGGTTCGCCAGCGCCGATCGGGAATCTCGCGGGACGCGTACTTGGCCGTGGTATCTTGAGGTCAAATCCTGGCAAACTCGATTAGGGGGTTACGGAGATGATGATGTTCGACACGATGCGCAAGATGATGCTGGTGGGGCTCGGGGTTCAGGAGAAGGCCCGGGAGATGCTCGACGAGATGGTGGGCAAGGGGAAGATCAGTCGCGAGGAGGGGGACAGCATGCTCAACAGCTTCATGGGCCAGGCGGAGAGCAGCGTCGACACCCTGGAGGCGAAGTTCAAGGAGTTGGTCAACTCCGCCCTCGACTCCATGGACCTGCCCACCAAAAAGGACATGCAGGAGCTGCGCGACCAGGTCGCCCTGCTGCAAAAGACCCTCGACAAGATCCAGGGTGGGCAGGGGTGAGACTCCCCCCCGTGTCCCCTTCGCGGGGCGCGGGTGCCAGGCCGATGACCGGTGACGGGCGTGCCTGGCCGGCGGAGTGACGATGCCGTTTCCCACCACCCAGCGGCGCATCCACGACCTCGGGCGGATGCGCGCCATCATCCGGGTGTTCGGCAAGTACGGCTTCGGGGAGATCGTCCAGCGCCTCAACCTGGAAGGGCTCACCTCCCTGTGGGGCCGGCTGCGCCACTTCGGCCGCGTCCGCCCGGGCCGCGAGGTCGCCAACCTGACCGGGCCGGAGCGGTTCCACCGGGCCCTGACGGAGCTGGGGCCGACCTTCATCAAATTCGGCCAGATCCTCTCCACCCGTCCGGACCTGGTGCCGGACGCCTACGCCCGGGAGCTGAACCGGCTCCAGGACCGCCTCGATCCGTTCCCGAGCGCCGAGGCGCGTGCGGTCATCGAGGAGGAGCTTGGCCGGCCGGTGGCGGAGCTGTTTAAGACCTTCGTCGACCAGCCCCTGGCCGCGGCGAGCATCGCCCAGGTCCACGCCGCTGAGCTGCACGACGGCACCCAGGTGGTGGTTAAGGTGCAGCGGCCGGGGATCCAGGAGCTGGTCGAGACCGACGTGCGCATCCTCAAGTGGCTGGCGGGTCTCGCCGGACGCTACGTCGCCGAGGCGCGCCACATCGACCCGGTGGGGGTGATCCACCAGTTTTCCCGCACCATTCGCCGGGAGATGGACTTCAGCCTGGAGGGCGCAGGCTGCGAGCGCATGGCCCTCAACTTCACCCACGAGCCGGCCGTGATGATCCCCGCCATCCACTGGGATTTCACCAGCCGCCGGGTGCTGGTGATGGACCGGGTGCAGGGGATCCGGATCACCGACTTCGAGCGCTACGACCTGGTGGGGGCGGAGCGCAAACAGATCGCCGAGGTGTGCGCCAAGGCGTACCTCAAGATGCTGCTCGAGGACGGCTGCTTCCACGCCGACCCGCACCCGGGCAACCTCATGGTCCTGGAGGGTAACCGAGTCGCATTCGTCGACTTCGGCATGATGGGCAACGTCGGCGACCGGGACGTGCAGGAGTTCTTCGATAGCTTCATCGCCTTGCTGAACAAGGACTTCGACAAGCTGGTCGACTACTACATCCGCCTCGGCGTCACGAACGGGGCGCCCGCCACCGCCGCCTTCCGCGAGCGCTTCCGCCAGGAGCTGCGCGACCTCCTGGAGCCGTACTACGGGCGCACCCTGAAGCAGATCAACGCCGCGGACTACATCAACCGCGTGCTGCGCCTGGCGGTCGACCTACACCTGCGGGTGCCGAGCGAGCTGTATCTGGTGAACAAGGTGCTGCTCAACCTGGAGGGGTTGCTGCGCCAGATCGACCCGGGCTTCGACCTGCTCAAGGTCGGTAAGCCGTACGCGGTCCGCCGCCTCGCCAAGCAGCGCAGCCCCACGCGTTGGGCGGACAGCCTGAAGACCTGTAGCAGCGACTATCTGGAGGTGGTCAAACACCTGCCCGTCCAAGTGCGCAAGATCCTGCAGAAGGCGGTCGACGACCAGATGCACCTCGATATGCACATCACCAATCTCGAGAATTTCGGCCACCAGATGGACAAGGCGAGCAACCGGGTGGCGTTCGCCGTGGTCACCGCCGCGGTCATCGTGGGCTCTTCCCTGATCCTGCGTGCCGACACCACCGCCGGCCACGCCGGCGGCGTCTCGCTCCTCGGCCTGCTGGGCTTCACCCTCGCCGGCACCCTGGGACTGTGGCTCCTGATCTCGATCCTCAAGGGGGGTCGGCTGTGAGGGTGATGGGGCTGGACGTGGGCGACAAACGGATTGGCATCGCCCTGTCCGATCCGTTCGCCACCTTCGCCCAACCCCACGCCACCCTGGCGCGGGGCCGCGCGGCCGCCGATGTGATGCGGCTCGCGGCCGTCGCACGCGAGCACGAGGTGACGGCGCTGGTGGTCGGCCTGCCCCTGCACATGTCCGGTGAGGAGAGCGCGATGGCCGCGAAGATCCGCGCCTTCGGCGATCGGCTGGGACGGGAGCTGGGGCTGGCGGTGACGTATTGGGACGAGCGCCTCACCAGCCAGGAGGCGGAGCGGACCTTGATCGCCGGTGGCGTACGCCGGAACAAGCGCAAACAGGTCATCGATCAGGTGGCAGCGATCCTCATCCTCCAGGGCTACCTGGACAGCGTCGGAGGCGAACCGTGGCCCAGCCCGAATTTCTCACCATGAATCTGCTGCGCCCGCACAACCGCCTGCATCTCCGGGGATGGGGGATGAGGGGTGCGGGGTGGGGGAAAGGTTGGCCGCGGCGGGACCAGCGGATCTCTTGCCTTCGCCCATCCTTCCCTGCATCCCCCAACCCCCAATCCCCACCCCGTTTTTTCGTCCTCGGCTGGTGCCGCAGCGCGGCATGGGACCGGTAAAGAATGCGGGCTAGCGAGTAGCCGGATGTCCAGGCAGCGAGGCACCGGGGTCCCACGGGGTGGCGCGCGATGGCTGGGGATGGCATGTCTCGGGCTGGTCGCAGCGGGTCTCCTCGCGGCGTACGGCGCGTGGTCTGTGAGCCGCTGGGCTGACCGGCCGCTCGCGACACCGGCCGGCGAGGTCGTGGTATGGATCGCCCCCGGAACCCCGTTCCGGGCGGTGGCGGCGCAGCTCTCCGCGACCGGCGTCGTCGACTCTCCCCGCCGCCTCGAGGGGCTGGCGCGCTGGCGGGGGGTGGCGGACCGGGTGCGTGCCGGCGAGTACGACCTCGGCGGCCGCCACACCCCGGAGGAGGTCCTCGCCCTGCTGGTGGCCGGGCGGGTGAAGCAGTACCCGTTCACGATCCCGGAGGGGCTCACCTGCCGGGAGATCGCCAGCCGGTTCGCGGCCGCCGGTTTCGGTACGGCGGCGGACTTCCTCGCCGCCTGCCGCGATCCGCAGCTCCTCGCGCGCACCGGCCTCGCCGCCGGCACCCTGGAGGGCTACCTTTTCCCCGAGACCTACCAGTGGCACCGCGGGATGGCCGCACGCGCCCTGGTGAGCCGCATGGTGGCGGCAGCCGAGGCGGTATGGACCCCGGAGCGGCAACAGGCGGCCGCGGCCCTCGGGCTGACCATCCACCAGACCCTCGCCCTGGCCTCGATCATCGAGAAGGAGACGGGCCAGGCCGGCGAACGGCCCTTGATCAGCAGCGTCTTCCACAATCGCCTCCAGCGCGGCATGCATCTCCAGTCCGACCCGACGGTGATCTACGGCCTGGCAGACTTCGACGGCAACCTGACCCGTGCCCACCTGGAGACGGACACGCCGTACAACACCTACACCCGGGGCGGTCTCCCGCCCGGGCCGATCGCCAACCCCGGGCTGTCGTCCATTGATGCCGCCCTGCACCCGGCAGAGACCCCGGCCCTGTACTTTGTCTCCCGCAACGACGGCTCGCACCAGTTCTCCGCCACGGCCGACGAGCACAATCAAGCGGTGAACCAATACCAGCGCCGTCATTGAGGCGGCTTGCGTGAACCCCGTGGCAGTCATTTGGCCGGCAGCTCTTATAAGGAATGCAGGAAAGGTGCAGGAAGGCAGGAAGAGCTCCCTCAGCCACTGTGGGTTCTGTCCCTTCCTGCCTTCCTGAGCTTCCTGCCTTCCTTAGAGGAACTCGGAACATCGCCGTCGCCCCCTGGGGCTCCATGTGCAGTGACCTTCGAAAGAGCTGACGACCATGGAAAACGCGGGAAGCCAGGAAACCAGGAAGAGAGCCAGTAGAGGCGTTTTCCTCCTGGTTTCCTGGCTTCCCGCGTCAGTCCATTAGCCGGCCGGTGATGATTTCGGGTGCAACACAAACTCTTCCCAACAGGCGACGGTGGATTATCCTGTGTTCACCGTCGGCTTTTTCTGTTCGTGACACCTTCCCTTGTTCGTGACCACCGCTACCACCCACGCGATCCTCGCCTGCGACGCGATCGCCGAGCGGGTGCTGACCTATAACCCCCAAGCCGATCTGGGGCTGCTGGAGCGCGCCTACCGCTTCGCGGAGGAGGCGCACGAGGGGCAGGTGCGGCGTTCCGGCGAGCCGTACTTCTCCCACCCGGTGGCGGTGGTGGAGATCCTCCTCGACCTGCGCCTCGACATCCCGACCCTGTGCGCCGCGCTGCTTCATGACACGGTCGAGGACACGGGCACGCCGCTGGCGGAGATCCAGGGCCTGTTTGGCGAGGAGGTGGCGCAGCTCGTCGACGGGGTCACCAAGGTCGCCAGCCTCGGCCACGCCTCGCGCACCCACCGCACCGCCACCAACCTATGCAAGACGGTCGAGGCGATGGTGCGCGACATCCGTGTCGCCCTGATCAAGATCGCCGACCGCACCCACAACATGCGCACCATCGAGGTCCTCTCCCAGCACAAGAAGGTGCGCATCGCCGCCGAGACCCGGGACATCTTCGTGCCCATCGCGGTGGGCCTCGGCCTGGGGATGATCTACCCGGAGCTCCAGGACCGGTGCTTCGCGGTCCTCAACCCCCAAGACTATGACGAGATCGTCGCCATCTTCGACTACGCCCGTGAGCGGGTGCAGCACCGCGGGGAGGTGTTGCGGGACGAGTTCCTGGAGCGGATCGGAGGACGGTTTCCCGGCACCCGGGCGATCATCGGCTGCTGTCGGCCGCACGAGGTCCATCGCATCCACCGCCACCTCGGCGACCCCATCGAACGGGTGGCCCACATCCTGCGCTTCACCGTGATCACACCGCGGGATGCAGACTGCTATCCGCTCCTTGGCTTGCTGCACGGCCTGCGCGGCCCGATTCCGGGACGGTTCAAGGACTACATCGCCAGCCCCCGCTCCAATCAGTATCGTGCCCTGCACACCCGCATGCGCGGCCGGGGCGGCTGTACGGTGCGCGCGCGCATCCTCTCCGAAGAGATGCACGCCATCGCCGAACGCGGCATCACCCATCAGTGGACCTACAAGCGCGGTGCGAACGAGGCGCCGGCCGACTACGCGCGCCGTATGCGGTGGCTCCAGGAGCTGCAAGAGTGCCAGCAGGCGATGCTCTGCTCAGAGGATTTCCTGAAGCTGGTCCGGGGATCGCTCACCACCGACAAGGTCCACCCGGTGACGCCGCGCGGCGAGGTGCTGGAGCTGCCGCGCGGAGCGACGGTCCTCGACTTCGCCTTCGCCATCCACACCGACCTCGGCTGGCGTTGTGCGGGCGGGCGGGTCAACGGCCACCGGGTGGGGCGCGAGTACCACCTGCGGGACGGCGACCTGGTGGACATCTTGACCGATCCGGCCATCGAACCCGGCGGCGCGTGGCTCAAGCACGTCCAGACCCCCCGCGCCCGCCACGCCCTGCGCAGCGGCCTGAGCAGCCGCAAGCGCGAACGCATTCTCGCCATCGGCCGCACCCGCCTGACCCATGCCCTGCGCCTGCCGCCCGACGCCGATCTGGCCAAACGCGACGACGTGGTCGCCGCCGCCGCACGCCTCGGCTTCGCCGACATCGACGCCTTCCTCATCCAGATCGGCTCCGGCAAGGTCGACCCTGCCCGTCTCCTGGGGGCCATCGGGCCGCAGGACTCCGACGAGCGCCAGCCCCAGGGGGAGCTGGTCCTGGCCCTCGACAACGCGCACCTCTACCACCTGGCCAACTGCTGCCGGCCGATGGCGGGCGACGATGCGGTCGGCTTCGCCAGCAGCCGGGACGGAGTGATCGTCCACCGCACCACCTGCCACCATGCGGTGCGCCGCTCCCTCGATGAACAGCAGACCATCCCCATACGCTGGCAACCGGGGACCACGATCGGCGGGCGGGTAGGCGTGTTGGTGGAGATGCACAACCGCCAAGGGGCCCTGGCCACCGTCTGCACCCAGATCGCGGAGGCGAACGCCAACATCTTGAAGAGCCGCACCCTCAGCATCGCGCCACGCTACGGCTCCGTCCATTTCGAGCTCGAGGTGCAGAGCCTCGATCACCTCACCCGCGTCCTGGAGGCGCTGCGCGCCGAGGACCTGGTGGTCTCGGCCGAACGGGTATGACGCGGCTCGTGATCGCCGCCGCCCTGTTGCTGGCCGCCGTCGCCGGGGCCGGCGCCGAGACCGTGGAGTACGTGCAGGTGGTCAGGCCCGAGGCGAACCTCCGCACCGGTCCCGGCACCCGCTACGAGCTGGCCGGCAGCGCCCGGCAGGGGGACATGTTTCGCGTCCTCAGCCACCAGGACCCGTGGTACGAGATCGCCGCTCCCGGCGGCGAGCGGGTGTGGATCTTTCAGCGCCTGGTGAAGGAGGCGGCGGTCCCCCTGGCGGCGGGCCACCGGGTGGTCCCGATGCACAGCTACGCCAACCTCCGCACACAGCCGACCATCCGGGCACCCCGTGCCGGCCGTCTGGAGCGGGGCGCGGAGCTGCCGGTGGTGCGCCGGGCCGGTGACTGGTACGAGGTCAGCCTCCCGGACGAGACCACGGCGTGGGTCGCGCGCGAGGTCGTCCGCCTCCTGGAGCCCGACCCGGCGGGACCGCTCTTGGCGCGCCTCCGGGCCAACTACCCGGGGGTGATCCGCTGGGGGGCGGTGAACGAGGTGGTGCTGGACCATTACCGCGAGGCGGAGCTCGACCTGGTGGTGGAGTCGTCGTGGCACTTCCTGCCGGAGCAGCAACGCCTCTCCCTGCTCAGCGAGGCCGCCGTGGCGTTTGAGGAGATGTTGCAGCACAGCGAGCAGTACCGGCGGCGCTACTACAACCGGCCCCTGGTGATCGTCACCGACCCCTCCAACACCCGCGTCGGCTCCGCCACCCCCAAGCAGGCCCGCCTGCTCACCGAGTGACGCACCGACAAAACGAGGGGACACAAAAGCACGAAATAGGGAAGACACGAAAAATGCTGGGGAAGAACCTTCGTGCTTTCCAGCTTTCGTGTCTTCGTGTTCCTCTTCTGGGCAATCGGCGGGGGCGATGATGAACGACGCGGCGGCACTGGACGACTACCTCCACTACCTCTCGGTGGAGCGCGGCCTGGCGGCGAACACGGTGCTCGCCTACCGGCGCGACCTGGCCCTGTGGCTGGATCACCTGCGCGCGGCTGGCTGCCCGTGGCAGACGGCCGGGGTCGCGGAGCTGCGCGGCCACATGGATCGCCTGAGCCGGGACGGACTGGGTCCCCGCTCGATCCGCCGCCACCTGTCGGCGGTGCGCGGCTGGTTTCGTTACCTGGTGCGGGAGGACATCGTGGCGGCCGATCCCAGCGAGCGCATCGCGGCGCCCCGGCTCGGCCGCGGCCTGCCCAAGGTGTTGACGGTCGAGGAGATGGGTCGCCTCCTGGATCAACCACCCGTGGCCCGTCCCACCGGGCTACGCGACCGGGCCCTGCTCGAAGTCCTGTACGGCTCCGGCCTGCGGGTCAGCGAGCTGGTGGCCCTGCGGGAGGAGGAGGTGAGCTGGGAGGGGGGCTTCGTCCGCCCGCGCGGCAAAGGGGGCAAGGTGCGCCTGGTGCCGGCCTCGGCGCCGGCCCTCGACTGGCTGGAGCGCTACCGCCAGGAGGTGCGGCCGCACCTGCTCAAGGGCCGGGTCACGCCGGTCCTGTTCGTCACCGCCCGCGGCCGCGGCCTGAGCCGCCAGACGGTGGGCCGCCTCGTCGCCCGTTACGCGCGCGCCGCCGGGATCGCCCGGCCCGTCTCTCCCCACACCCTGCGCCACTCCTTCGCCAGCCACCTGCTGGAGGGCGGCGCCGACCTGCGCCTGGTGCAGCAGATGCTCGGCCACGCCGACATCTCCACCACCCAGATCTACACCCACCTCACCCGCGGCCACCTGCGCCAGCTCGTGGAGCGCTGCCACCCCCGCGGGCGGTAGGATCCCACCTGCGTCCTACTCCAGAGATGGATGCGGCGTAAGAGATGGATGCGGCGTATAGTCATTCTCGTTTTTATCCGCCCACCCTGTTCCAGGGCCGCATCCTAGCCGTCTTCGATCGTTCGTTCCTCGCCGCCCACGATGCACCCCCTCCCCCTCCGGGGGAGGGCCGGGGTGGGGGCGCATGGTTTTCGCCCCCGGCTTGCCATATCACCGACCGAACCGCTGATTTCCTACGCCCTCCCCCCGTCCCCCTCCCGAGGGGAGCCCATAGGACGCCCCTGCGGGGCGAATGGATTGATCAGATGAGCCGTTACAAGCCTGCCGGGCCGGCGTCGTCCGGCCTCACCCCCCGAGAACGACGCGCCGCCACCTCGCTCGCCGGGATCTTCGGCCTGCGCATGCTGGGGCTGTTTCTGATCCTGCCGGTGTTCACCGTCTACGGGCTCACCCTGAAGGGGGCCGATGCCAAGAGCGTCGGCCTCGCCCTGGGGGCGTACGGCATCACCCAGACCCTGTTGCAGGTGCCGTACGGCATGGCCTCGGACCGCTTCGGCCGCAAGCCGGTGATCGCCTTCGGCCTGCTGATCTTCGCCATCGGGTCGGCGGTGGCCGCCTCCGCCACCACCATCGGCTGGATGATCATCGGCCGGCTCCTGCAAGGGGCGGGGGCCGTGGCCAGCGTGATCATCGCCCTGGTCGCCGATCTCACCGCCGAGGAGAACCGCACCCGCGCCATGGGCATGATCGGCGGCACCATCGGCATGACCTTCGCCTTCTCGGTGATCGCGGGGCCGGCCCTGGCGGGCTGGCTCGGGGTGGACGGGATCTTCTGGCTGATCGGTGGCCTCGCCCTGTTCTCGATCGGCTTCCTGTTCGTGGTCGTCCCAGACCCGGAGGTGATCGTCCACCACCGCGACGCCCAACTCACCCTCGGCGACGTGGCCACGGTGGTCACCGACCCGGAGCTGCTGCGCCTCGACTTCGGCATCTTCGCCCTGCACCTGGTGCTCACCGCCCTGTTCTTCGCCGTCCCCCTGATGCTCGCGGAGCACTTGCCGCAGCACCAGCAGTGGAAGGTGTACGGCCCGGTGATCCTCGCCTCCCTGGTCTTGATGGTGCCGGCGATCGTCCTCGGCGAGGTCAAGCGCCGCCTGCGCGAGATCTTCATCGCCGCCATCGCCATCACGGCGGCCGGCATCGCGGTGATCGCCATCAGCGGCGGCGGTCTGGCGCCGGTGGTGGTGGGGTTGCTGCTGTTCTTCGTCGGCTTCAACGTCCTCGAGGCGAGCCTCCCCTCCCTGGTCTCGAAGACCGCCCATGCCGGCCTGCGCGGCACCAGCATCGGCGTCTACAACATGGCGGAGTTCGCCGGTGCCGGCCTCGGCGGCGGCGTCGCCGGCCTGCTCTACAGCCATGGCCTGACCACCTTGTTCGTCGGCCTGATCGCCGTGATGGGGGTGTGGCTCCTCGTGGCCCTCACCATGCCGCGCCTCCAGTACCTGGCAAGCGTGATGGTGCCGGTGGCCGGGGTGGAGGACCGGCAGCAAGTCGAGGCGGTCGAGCTCTGCCTGAGGGCGGTGCGCGGCGTGCGCGAGGTAGTCGCCTACCCGGGGGAGAGCACGGTCTTCCTCAAGTGCGACCATAAGGGGTATGACTTGACCGAGATCCGCGCCGCCCTCGCCGCGGCCGGCTTCGCCGCCGAAGCGGCGTGACGAGCACGCCCTCTCGCCACAGAGACACAGAGGTTCGGCGAAGGGACGGATTGCCAGAAGATCCGGCGGGAGGGGCTGTCCCCTGAATGGGGGAACACGAAAGCACGAAAACCTGAAGACACGAAAGAATTCATGGCGCGTGTTTCGTGTTTTCCCCCTTTCGTGTTTTCGTGTTCCAGTGGCGTGTGGGGTGTTTGATCGACCAGGGCGATCCGCGCCGATCGTTCCGGGGAACCAGCAGAACAGGGGTCTCGCTGCGCCCTCCGTGCCTTCCATGAGGAGGCCGCTCGTGGTCAACGCTGGGATGGCGGGTGGGGGGATGCCGGTCGTCGTGACGAGCGGCGCGACAGCGCGGCGAGTCGTGGCCACAGGGACGAAAGAACCCCTCCTCCATCGCGGCCCTGGGGGCCGTGTGGGCAAGCGCGCAGCGGTTGTCCCAGCGGCGGGGGGCAAGGCCGTAGGACTTGTCCCAGGCGGCGGTGGGCGGACGGTGGGCGGCGCCGCCGTCCACGGGCCGTCCACGGTCGCCGGCGGCCGCGGCACGGTCCCCAGGGTTCGGTCCAGCGTCTCGGCACTCCTTCCACCAGGCTTCCATCCGCAGTTCGAGTCGGGCACCGGGCCCATGGGTGACTCGCTGCACGTTGGGGTCCGACCCGCGCGGGGGCGGCGATCTCTGCGGCGAAGTCGCAGGGCACGGCAAGATGCCGGCCGTGCGCTCCAAGGCACGGATCGCCGTCCCCCGGACGGGGCGTTTGAGAAGGAGGGAGACACGGTCTTGGACCGAAGGCGAGTCTTGTGGGGCTCGGGGTTCGAGGGGAGGTCGGAACGGGACTTCACCGCATCTCAGGCGGCCTGGGCGTGCACCTGGCCGTAGCCCACGGGGACATAGGCCTCGCCGCTGACCCACAGCCGGTGCAGCACCACCGCCAACTTGCGGGCCACCGCCACGACGGCGCGCTTCTTGGCGTTCTTGCCGCCGCGCTCCATCACCCGCAGGCCGTAGCGCTTCAGGTCGGTGTCCGGACTCCCTTGCCGGACGATCGTATGGGCACAGCCCACCAAGAGGGTGCGCAGGTCGGTCTCGCCCGCGTGGGTGATGCCGAGCTGGCGGTTCACCTCGCCCGATGGATCCAGCCGCGGCACCAGGCCGAGGTAGGCCCCCACCCGGCGGCTGTGGGGAAAGCGGGAAGGATCATCCAGGGTGAGCAGGAAGGTCAGTGCCGTGAGCGCCCCCACCCCGTGGACCTGGGTGAGCCGCCGCACCGTCTCGGCGTAGCGGGTGGCGGCGATCGCCTCGATCGCCCGGTCCAGCGCGTCGAGCTGCTCGGTGAGCTCGACGATCGCCTTCAGCACCGGCATTACCACGGTCACCAGCTCCGGCGGCAACGAGTCCATCGCCGCCGCAGCAAACGGGTCGGCATCACACGAGCGCACCCGGTGGCCCAGGGTCTTCACCCGCCCGCGCACGTGGTTGACCCGCTTGGTCCGCGCCTCCACCAGCATCGCCCGGCTGCGGATCTGCGCCAGGTGCCACTGGGTATCCCGGCCGCGCAGGGTCACCGGCGAGAGCAGGTCCGGGTCGACCCGGCCGAGCTGGGCCAAGCGGCGGGCGTCTTGCGGGTCACTCTTCTTGCGCGACGCATAAATCAGCCCAAGGTTGCGCGGGTTCGCCACGAGCACCTCGTGGCCCAGCTCCGCCAGCCGCCACGTCATCCACAGAGCGTGGGGCCCCGCCTCGAACACCACCCGCGAGGGGGGCTGCTGGGCAAAAAAGCGCCGCACCCCGTGCTGCGTGGTATCGATCCACCGCTCGTCCACGATCTCGCCCGAGGCGGACAGCACACAAATCCGGCTCTTCTTATCACTCACATCCATCCCAATCGTCTGCGTGGTAGCCTGCGTCATGGCCGCGCTCCTTCTCGTTGGGCTTCGAGCCCGTTGAACAGATGAGCAAGGCTACGCCTTAGCTCGAAAGGCGAGCGGCCTCCTCATCCCATCTCCGTGGTGAAAACCAATGGCCGGTAAGCCCGCACCGCCCAAGGTCTTCGCGACCAACAAGCAGGCCCATCGCCTCTACGAGATCCTGGAGACGGTGGAGGCGGGGATCGTCTTGCGCGGCACCGAGGTGAAGTCGGTGCGCGCGGGCCGCGCGAACATGGGCGACTGCTACGCCCGGGTCGAGAACGGCGAGCTGTGGCTTCACGAGCTGCACATCTCCCCCTGGTCCCACGGCAACATCCACAACCACGACCCGCTACGGCCACGCAAGCTGCTCTTGCACAAGCGCGAGATCGCCCGCCTGATCGGCAAGGTCCAGCGCCAGGGGCTCACCCTGATCGCCACCCGCCTGTACGCCAAGGGGCCGCACATCAAGGCGGAGGTGGCCTTGGGGCGGGGCAAGAAGCTCCACGACCGGCGCGAGGATATGAAGGCCCAGGACGCGGCGCGGGAGATCGAGCGCGCCCTGCGCGAGCGCAACCGGTAGGAGCCAATCCCTTCGGCGATCCAGGCCCGACGGGCCTGCCGCGCCGTCGGCGCGGGTCGCCGGTGCAACCGGCTCCTACCCTTTCCCGGAAGATTGCGCGGTGCGCCCCGGACTCTCGCGCCGCTGACCGCAGTCCGGTCGTGCCGCTACAGTGTATGAAGGGAGCGGCCGCGCGGCCCTTCCGCGTTGTGGCAGGATGTGTGACATGTGGTGGCGTTTCGCAAAATGGGTAGCAACGGGACTGGCGGTGGTGGTCGTGGGCCT
>Ga0299906_10003242_pt1 | contig 13422 bp, 12 predicted proteins | sample RVTome_14_FD_200259 | JGI IMG/M metagenome (GOLD analysis project Ga0299906, IMG submission 200259) | Soil microbial communities from uranium-contaminated site in the Upper Colorado River Basin, Wyoming, United States - RVT145D125 (version 2) ...
CGCGGCGAACTGGCTCGAGAGCGCTTCGAACCCCGCTCCTTTAAGAAACACCGCGCGCACGATCTCGATGTAGTGGCGTACGGGGTTGAGTAGCGTCGCCCATTGGAAGACCTCCGGCATGCTCGTTACCGGGAACATGAACCCCGAGAGCAGGATCGCCGGCAGGAACACCAGGAAGCTCGCCATGAAGGCCTCCTGCTGCGTCGAGGAGATGGTCGAAAGGAAGAGACCGATCCCGAGGGCCGATAAGATGTAGAGGGCGCTCGCGCCCAGGAGGAGGAGGAAGCTTCCGCGGAACGGGACCTCGAACCAGTACAGGGCGACGGTGGTGACGATGGCGAGGTCGATGAGGCCGATGACGGCGAAGGGAATGGTCTTTCCCGCGATGAGGTCGCCCGCCGTGAGCGGGCTCACCTTGAGCTGCTCCAGGGTCCCGATCTCCCGCTCCCGCACCACCGCGAGCGAGGTGAGGAGAAGGCAGACGAGCATGATGAGGGCTCCCACCACCGCGGGCACGTTGTAGTCCCGGCTCTCCAGGTTGGGGTTGAACCACGGCCGATCGCGCAGTTCGATGGGCAAAGCGGCCGCCGGGTTCTGCCGGCGCCCGAAGTCGGTGATGATGCGCTCGGCATAGCCCTGCGCGACCGAGGCGGTGTTGGAGTTGGTGCCGTCGAGGAGGACCTGGACCCGGGCCCCGGCGCCCGAGCTCAGATCGCGGGCGAAGTTCACGGGAATGGTGAGCCCCACCACGGCATCTCCCCTCTCGAGCGCTCGCACCAGCTCCTCCGGACGGTCGGAGCGGCCGACGATCTGGAAGTACTCCGACGCCGTCAGGGCATCGACGAGCTCCCGCGAGGCGCGGCTGCGATCGTGGTCGACGAGAAACGTCGCGGTGTTCGCGATGTCGGTGGAGACGGCGTAGCCGAAGACCAGGAGCTGGATCACCGGGGCGACGAAAATCACCCGGGCCATCCGGGGATCTCGAAAGATCTGCCGGAACTCCTTGATCACCATCCCCGCGATCCTTTCCGCGTGGCGTCTCATTCCAGCTCCTTCCGGAATACCGAGACCGCGGCGACGAAGCCGGCGACGCCGAAAGCGATCATCAACAGGCCCTGGCCCCAGAGGACTTCGATACCCACGCCCTTGAGGAAGATCCCGCGGGTCACCACCAGGAAGTAGCGGGCGGGGATGAGATAGGTGAGCCATTCCAGAAAACGCGGCATGACCTTCACGTCGAACATGAAGCCCGAGAGGAGAAAGGAGGGCATGTAGGTCGCGACCATCGCGACCTGGGTGGCGAGGACCTGCGAGCGGGTGACGGCGGAGATGAGCATCCCCATTCCCAGCGCCCCCACGAGAAACGCGATCGAGAGGGCCATCAGCAGCAGCGGGCTTCCCCGGAAGGGAACGCCGAAGAGGAGCACACCGATGAGGCTCACTCCGATGACGTCGATGAGGCCGATGGCGATATAGGGAAGCATCTTCCCCAGGACCACCTCGGTGCGGGTGACCGGGGTCGCCGCGAGCTGCTCCATCGTCCCCCGCTCCCACTCCCTCGCGATGGTGAGAGACGTGAGCATGGCGGCGATAATCATCATGATCACCGCGACCAGCCCGGGAACGATCATGTTCCGGCTCGAGAGCTCCTCGTTGTACCAGACGCGGGTCTCTGCCCGGATCGGCGGGCGGAATCGCTCCCCCTCGGAGGAGAGACGGAGAGAGTAGGACTGCACGATGCCGCGGGCGTAGCCCATGGCGATGTTGGCGGTATTGGCGTCGGTCCCATCCACGATCGCCTGGATCCGCGCCGGACGTCCACGAATGGCCGCCCCGAGGTCCCGGGTGAAACCCGGGGGAATCACCAGCACCATCCGCACCTCGCCCCGATCGATGAGCCGCCGGATCTCGCCCGGATCTTCGAGAAACACCGAGAGACGGAAATACCCCGAGGAGCGGAAGGCGTCGAGGAGCTCGCGGCTCGCTTTCGACCGATCCTGATCGAGCACCGCGGTTTTGATGTCGTCCACGTCCCAGCTGATGGCGTAGCCGAAGAGAACCGTGAGCAGCACGGGCAGCAGGAACGCGAGGATGAGGCTCCGCGGGTCCCGCCGGAGATGCAGGAGCTCCTTTCTCGAAATCGCCCGAAGCCGCCGGAAACTCAATCCAGTAACGCTCCTCCCGCTTCGCGCACCCGAGCGACGAAAACGTCCTCGAGCGCGGGCGAGATCGGCCGGATGCCGGCGACCTCGACGTTCTCGGCTCCGAGCCTTTCCCGGAGAAGCTCCACGGCGCGCGCCGGGTCTCCGACCGTCACGTGAAGCGCGCGGCCGAAAAGCGCCACGTCGAGAACTTCCGGCAGCGACTTCAAAGCTTCGATGGCGCGGAGCCCGTCGGGAGTCCGGACCTCGAAGAGAGGCGCTTTCATCTCGTCTTTCAGGCGTTTGGGGCTGTCGAGGGCGATGAGCCGGCCCCGGTTCATGAGCGCGAGGCGATGGCAGTGCTCGGCCTCTTCCATGTAGTGCGTGGTGACGAAGACCGTGGTCCCCCTCGAGGCGAGATCGTAGATGAGCTCCCAGAAGCTCCGGCGGGAGAGGGGATCCACCCCCGAGGTCGGCTCGTCGAGAAACAGGATGGGGGGCTCGTGCAGCACCGCCGAGCCGAGAGCGAGGCGCTGCTTGAAGCCGAGGGGAAGCTCCGCCGTGAGCCGGCCGCGGCGGTCGGCGAGGCCCGCCATCTCGAGCGCCCAGTCGATTCGCTCTTTCCGCCGCGCCCCGGAGACGCCGTAGAGCCGGGCGAAGAACGCGAGGTTCTCTTCGACCGTGAGGTCCCCGTACAACGAGAACAGCTGCGACATGTAGCCGATGCGCGACTGGATCTCCGCCGTCTCGGTCATGATGTCGAGGCCCGCGACCCATCCCTCTCCCGAGCTCGGACGGACGAGTCCCGCGAGCATCTTGATGGTCGTGGTCTTCCCCGCCCCGTTCGGCCCGAGAAACCCGAAGATCTCTCCCTCGAGGACCTCGAAGGAAACCCGGTCGACGGCCACGAAGTCTCCGAAACGACGGGTCAGATCCCGGGCGATCACCGCGGCGCTCACGCCGCCTCCGCCTTTTCCACCGCTTCGATGAACCGATCCTCGAGCGTGGGAGCAATGGGCTCGATCTCGTGAATCGACACCCCTGCTTCTCGCAGGGCGGCCTCAAGCCCCGGCCGATCGCGGGCCACGGACCGAACGCCCACGTGCAGCCGATCGCCGAAGATCGCGACGCGGAGTACCGAGGGATTCCGCGACAGGATCGCCCGCGCGTCGCGGAGAGGCGCCGCCCGGAGATCCAGGATCTCGCCCTCGATGCGGCCCAGAAGCTCCTCGGGAGTGCCGGAGTCGAGGATCCGTCCGCGGTGCAGGAGGAGCAGCCGATCGAACCTCTCGGCCTCGTCGAGATAAGCGGTGCTGACGACCGCGGTCACTCCGCGGGCCACCATCTCGTGCACCATGAGCCACAGGTCGCGGCGCGAGATCGGGTCCACTCCGAAGGTGGGCTCGTCCAGGAGGAGGAGCCGGGGCTCGTGGATGAGGGCGCAGGAGAGCCCGAGCTTCTGCTTCATGCCGCCGGAGAGCTTCCCCGCGAGCCTGTCCGAGAACGGCTTCAGGCTCGAGAACTGGAAGAGCCTCTCGAGCCGCGCCGCCCTCTCGGCCCGCGGAACGTCGTAGAGATCGGCGTAGAAAGTCAGGTTCTCGAGCACCGTGAGATCGGAATAGAGCCCGAAGCGCTGCGACATGTAAGCGATCTCGGTCTTGACCCCCTCGGGATCCCGGACCACGCTCGCCCCGAAGACCTCGGCGTCTCCCGACGTCGGACGGAGGACTCCCGCGAGCATCCGGAGAAGCGTCGACTTCCCGGCGCCGTCCGGCCCCACGAGGCCGAAGAGCTCTCCTCGTTGGGCTTCGAAGGAAACGCTCTCGATCGCCCTCTCGCCGCCGAACGTCTTGGTGAGGCCGGAGACCCGCACCGCCGGCATCACGGAGAGTCCACGTCGAGGCGGACGTCGGCGGGCATGCCCGGTTTGAGATCCCCCGCGGGGTCCGTGGTGATCCGAACCTCGACGGCGTACACCAGGCGCACCCTTTCTTCGGCGGTCTGCACGTTCTTGGGAGTGAACTCCGCTTCGGGAGCGATGAAACGGACTTCTCCCGCGTAGGTCTTCTCGGGGAACGTGTCGCAGCGGATCTCGGCCGACGCCCCCACCCGAACCGCTCCGATCCGGTCCTCGCGGACGTAGATGCGGACCCAGCGGTCGTCGGGATTCATGAGCGTCAGGACCGCGGCGCCCGGGGAAACGGCTTCGCCGGGCTCGCGGTGCCGCACGGTGACGAGGCCGTCGAAGGGTGCTTCGAGAATCATCTGATCGAGCACGGCGTCTACGGCCCGAAGCGAGGCCTCCGCCTGCGCGAGCGCGGCCCTCTGCGCTTCGATCCGCTCAAGCCTCGGTCCCGCCTCGACGAGTCGGAGCTGCTCTTCCGCGCGCTCCAGCTCTTTTTGCGCGAGCTCGACCGCCAGCTCCGCCTTGTCGAGGCCTTCTTTCGGAATCGCCCCTCCCTCATGGAGCGTGCGACTGCGCTCGAGATCCCGGACTGCGTCTTCGAGACGCTTGCCCGCGGCATCCCGCGTCGCTCTCGCCTGCGCGACCTCCTCGCTTCGGGAGCCGCGCTCGAGCTCCCGAAGGAGTGCACGCGCGGAGTCGATCCGCGACTGCGCCTCGTCCCTCCGGGCGACCATCTCGCTGCGGTCGAGCCGCGCGAGCTCGCCGCCCGCCTTCACCCGATCCCCCTCCCGGACCGCGACCGCCTCGATCCTTCCGGCGGCGGCGAAGCCCAGCTGCGCTTCGGTCGCCTCGACGGTGCCGGAAGCCACGAGCCCGCTCTCGGGCTCCGGAGCGCGGAAGGGGCCCGGCAGCCGATCCCGGAAGGCGAAGGCGGCGCCGATGGCGGCGGCGAGAACGATCGCGACGACCACGATCCGCCCTGTCATTATTTTCACGGCTGGCTCCTCAGGTGCTCGGTCACCCACTCCGGGCTCAAGCTTCCGGCGACGCGCGCGAGCTCGGCGCGCGCTGCGATCTCCGCGTACCGGGCTTCGATGAGCCCGGCCTCGGCCGCGAGGCGATCCGCCTCCGCGCGAACGTAGTCGGTCTCCGTCCCGACGCCCGTCTCCAGCCGTAGCTTTTCGATGCGGCTCACTTCGTCGAAGCGGGCAACCGCCGTTTTCAGACTCTCGATCCGCGCCTGCGCTTCCTCCATCAACGAAAGGCCGCGATCCACTTCACCCGCCACTTCGAGCTCCGTCAACCTCAGTCTTTCGGTGGCGCTTCGCGCCGCCGACTGTGAACGGGCGACGGCGCTCGAGATCGCGCCCCCGTTGAACACCGTGTAGGCGAGCGAGACTCCGACGTTCCATTCGAGAGAGTTCGCGCCCGACGCGCTCCCGTAATTGATGTACCGCCCGTCGACACTCACCGAGGGAAGCCGCCGGCTGCGGCTCCCGTCGAGGGCCGCCTCGGCGACCACGAGCTCGTCGCGGGCGCGGCGTGCCCGCGGGCTCGACTGGAGGGCGCTTCCCAGGACTTCCTCGCGCGGGGGAAGCGAGGCGCCGGCAAGAGCGACGGGGACCAGGTTCGGCGCCCGCGTCTCGGAGGCCTCGACGCCGATGAGCCGCGCGAGGTTCCTCTGCGCCAGGTCGAGCGCCGAGGCGAGGCGAACCCTCTCGGCCCGCGCCGCGGCGATCGAAGCTTCGACCCGCAGGACGTCGACCGTCGCGGCGCGGCCCACTTCGAAAACCTGCTTCACCCGGGAAAGCTCGGACTCGAGCGCCTGGAGCGATCGGTCCTGGGCCTCGAGCGTCCGCGCCCGGGAGAGCACCGCCAGGTATTGCTGTATGAGCTGGGACAGGAGTTGCTGCCGGGCTTCGAGAAGCGAGGATTCGGCGCTCTGCCTCCGGGCCCGGCTCTCCTCGATGCGCGCGGATCGACCGCCGCCGTCGAAAAGAGAGTAGCGCAGGTCCGCGAGCGCCTGGAAGAGGTTCTGGTCGAAGGGAGGGATGAGGTCGGGGGTGAAGGCGTGGATGGGGTGTACGAGCGTCGGCTCCTGGTAGCGGGTCGCGCTCGCCCCGATGCTCACCGTCGGGAATCGCGCCGCTTCCGCTTCGTCGACCGCTCTCTCCGCCACCTCGACCTGTGCCGCCGACGCCTGCAGGCTGGGGTAGAACGAAAGGGCCCGGTTCACGGCTTCGACGAGCGTGAGGCAGTCCTCCGCCTCGACCGCCGCCGTCGCCAGCACCCCCACAAACACCACCGCCGCACGGTTGACGATATCCTTCATTCCACGCCTCCAGCGCGCTCGAAGCGTGGCATCGAAGGAAGCGAAGCGTCAACCTCCATCCACCAGCGAGCTCCCGCCTCAGACCGAGGAGCCCTGAGTCCCCATCCAAGGGGGATTGGCCACAGAGGCACAGAGACACAGAGTTTCGACCGATGCCATGCCAATCATCTGGAATTCTCTGTGCCTTGTGTCTCTGTGGCCCTTCTTCCCGGCCCCGAACTTGACTCACCTGTGAAGATCAACGCGACGATGACGCGCTCCACGTCCCTCACCACGGCATCCTGCGGCCGGTGTGCCTTCGTCCCTTTTCCGCCGCCTCGCGGTTCGCGGCGCCGATCCGGACGCCTTCGTCGATCATCGCCTCGACGTCGTCCTCGGTGACCGAGTTCAGAAAGAAGATCCCCGCTTCCTTCGTCGCCTTCAGCACCCGCGATCGCGCGGCCTGCATCACCTCGGGATAGGGACCGGGAGGTCTTTCGAGGAAACCGAACGAGAACGCCATGTCGCCGGGCCCCCATTCGGCGAAGGCGATGCCGGGGACCCGCGTGGTCGCCTCCGCGTTCTGGAGGGCGTGGCGGTCCTCGATCTTGATCCCGAGGAGAAGCTCCCCTTCGGGGTTCAAGGGCCACGGATCCGCGACCCGCAAGTACTCCTTCTCCGGGATTCCCCAGATCGAAGCGGCGTAGCCCTGGCTTCCGCTTCCTCGCAGTCCTTCCTCGAGCCCCTCTCCCACCTTCTGGTCGTGAAACGGGTAGCGGCTCGCGGCTACGAAGACGCGGACGGCCTCCGGCGAGCGGGCGCGGCAGAGAAGGACCCCGTGCACTCCGGAGGCGAGCACCTGCTGCACGACCCAAAGGTTGGCGCGCATCGAAGCCTCGTCCAGACCGAGAACCGGAAGCGAAGCGATGACCGCGGGAGTCCTATGCCCGCTCGCCGTGGGCCCACCTTCGACGAGACCTCGCATGAACTCCCGGAGCTTCGTCACGTCGAAAGCGCCGTGCTCGAGCTCGTAGTTGACGTAGTCGGCCCAGGTGCGGGCGAGGTCTTTCCCTTCCTGGTAGCCGCCGCGGCTCGTGGTGTAGTAGACGGGCTGGCCCTGTTCCAGGAGCTCGATGGCTTTGTTGACGCGCTTCGGTTGGACCGACGCGAGGGCGAGGAGGATCAGAAATGAGTTCATGGCGACGGAAGCTCGACTCGATGGATTTTCCACCCTCCGGGCTCGCGTCTCAAGTGGATCTTCAGTCTTTCGGGCTCGAACGGCGCCCCGAGCACGACGTAGCGTTCCTCGCCCCGGAGGGCGACGACCAGGGCGCCGAAGGCGGCGCGGGCCTCCGTCCGATCGGCCTCGATCTCGATCGAATCCAGAGTCACGTTCATCCGATCGACGCGCCCGAAGCCCTCCCTCACCAACGCCTCGAAGGCCGCCCGGTCGACATGCATGAAGTCCGTGTAGTCGGACGCGAAGAAGGACAGGAAGGCGTCGACGTCGGCGGCTTCCGCGGCGGAGGCTGCGCCGTCGAGCGCGCGCGCCACCCGCGCCTCGGGCGAGAGATACCGCTCCCAGGCGACGGATCCCAGAAGGAGTGCCGCGGCGAACCCAATGATGGCGGTGGATCTCGCGCGGCTCACGTCATCGAACCGCTTCGGGCGCGCCCCTGGCGAGACGGCGCCAGAGCATGAAGGCGGGAAAGCCCGCGAGCGAGATGGCGAGTCCCAGAACCGGCGCCCAATCTCCCCGCGCGGCGTTGCTCCAGGCGATGCCCAGAAGGAACAGGCTCACCACGAGGACGAAGACCAGCGGAACGAAGGGATAGCCCGGTGTGCGGTAAGGGCGCGGAGCCTCGGGCATTTTTCGCCTGAGGACGAAAATCGCGGCGATGGCGAAGACCAGCGCCGTCCACTCCACGAGAACGAAGTAGGTCGATAGCCTGCCGAAGCTCCCGAGCCAGAGGATCAAAGTCACGGTGATCGCTCCCTGCAGGAGGAGCGCCACGTGCGGGGTCGCGAACTTCGGGTGACAACGCCCGAGGATCGCGAAGCCCAGGCCGTCGCGCGCCATGGCGTAGGGCACGCGGGAGTTGGTGAGCACGATGGCGCAAAGCGTCCCGAAGACGCTCGCCAGGATCACCGCGTTCATCGCCGCTCCGCCTCTAGGGCCGAAGAGATCGAAGGCCACGCGGCGGGCGACGACCGTCTCCTTCGCCATCTCCGAGACCGGCAGGCTCAGGTGGTACATCAAGTTCGTCGCGAGATAGAAAACGATGACGATGAACATGCCGCTCAGAATGATGCGGCTCACTTGCCGTTCGGGGTCTTTGACCTCGCCGGCGACCAGACCGAGATAGGCCCAGCCGTTGTAGGTGAAGATGATGAAGGCCGCCGCCTGCGCCAGACCTCCCGCCAGGACCTCGCCTCCGGTCGAAAGACGAGACCCGTCCGCTCCCCCGGCGGCGAGAGCGAGGAAGAAGAGCGCGGCGAGGGCCGCCATCTTGACGATGGTGAAAAGGCTCTGCACCGCGGTCGCGAGAGCGACGCCGAGAACGTTGATCACCGTGAGCACCACGATGATGGCGACCGCAATCGCTTTCACCTGAAAGGAAGACGTGGTGGCGGGCTCGCCGCCCGAGAGCTCGACGAGCTGCTCGGAGAAGACCATCGCCACCGCCCCGAGCGATGCGGGGATGGCGCCCACGAGATACATCCAGCCGAAGGTGAACGCCGCCGCATCTCCATAGGCTTTCTGCAGGATCACGTACGTTCCCCCGGTCCGGGGAAGAAGCGAGGAAAGCTCCGCGAGAGTGAGAGCGCCGCAGAGGCTCACCAGGCCAAAAACCACCCAGAGGGCGAGGATGACCCCGGGATTCGGAAGCACTCGGGCGATCTCCGCCGGCGTGCGAAAGATGCCGCTTCCCACGATGCTCCCGATGACGATGGCGACTCCCGCCCAGAAACCGATGGCGCGCTTCAGGTCGGTCGCGGGAGGACCGCCAGGTGGGTTGGGCACGGCCCGGCGATACTAAGAGCCGACGTCCGAGGAGTCAACCGGGCGATCGATTCACTTCCTGGTGCGCGGCGACGTCCCGAGCACGTCTCCTTCGGTCGTGACTCCCAGGCCGTTGAGGACCCGGTTCGCGTAGTTGAAGTAGCTCACCACCTGGTTGGCTTCAAGGATCTCGCCGTCGCCCGCGCCCGCCGCCCGCATCCCCTCGATATCGGCCTTGCTCACGTGATTCGGTGCGAGGGTCAACTTCTTCGCGTAGCGCAGGAGCGCGAGCTCTTTTCCGGAGAAAGCGTCTTCGGGACGGTCGACCGAGAGCGCTCCGTGAATCTTCTCGAAGCGGCCGTCGTCCGCGAGCGCGAGCCTCAGGCCTTCGGAGTGGTGGGCGGCGCTGTACTCGCATCCGTTGAGGAGGCTTACGTAGACCCCGAGCGATTCGAGAAGCCACGGCGGCATCTCGTTTCCGGGGTGATGGAGGACGGAGCGATAGAGCGCGTAGTGGCCTTCGAGGGTGTGCGGCCGAAGGGAATGAACCTTCACCACGTTGTCGAGCTGGCCGCTCGCGCCCTTCACCACGTCGTAGATCCTCCGGAGCTCGCCTTCCGACTCTTCATAGGGAACGACGCGGATCCAGGCGACTTCGGCGACGGCAAGGGCGAGAACAAGCGGGGTGAGCATGGGACCTCCCGTGACGTAGAGCAGGAATGATAGCATCCGCCTCCTAGGAGGGACCCGCGATGAAGATCTGGATGGCCTGGCCGCTTCCCCTGCTCCTGATGCTGGCGCAAGACCGCGACCGAGTGGGCGAGGCGCAGGAGCTCGCCCCCGGCGTCTACTTCCACCAGGGAAACCTCGACAAGGGTCACTGCAACCAGGGGTGGGTTGTCTTCAAGAACTTCGTGCTGGTCATCGACGGGAACTTCCCCGAGGGGGCCGAGGAGGTCGTCGCGAAGATCCGCAGCATGACCGACAAGCCCATCCGGTTCGCCTTCGACACCCACCACCACGGCGATCACATGTACGGGAACAAGGTCTGGGTCGACGCCGGCGCCGTTCCCGTGGCCCACGAGGGTGTCGTCGAGGAGGCGAAGAAGTACGAGCCCGGGCGCTGGGAGGAAGCGGCGAAAGAGCGCAACGACGTACGCGAGAGCGAGCTCGTTCTTCCTGTAATCCGCTATCCCGATCGATTGGTCTTCGACGACGGCACAATGCGCGTGGAGCTTCTCTACTTCGGAGTGGGTCACACCCACGGAGACGGCTGGGCGTGGCTTCCTCGAGAGCGACTCCTGTTCAGCGGTGATGCCTGCGTGAACGGCCCCTACAACTTCGTGGCCGACGGCGACATTCAAGATTGGATTGCGACTCTCTCGAAGGCTCGCAAGCTCGACCCCCGCACCGTCGGCCCCGGCCACGGTCCGCTCTCCGACGGAAGCGTTCTCGCCGATCAGCAGGCCTACTTCGAGGAGCTCTCACGGCTCGTCACCGCGGCGAAGGGCCAGGTCAAGACCGCGGCCGAGATGCAGGCGCGGGTTCCGGCGCTCCGGGAGGAGATCGTGAAGAAGCCGTCGATCGCCCGCTACGTGGGGGACGGCTTCCCTGCCCAGGTCGAGAAAGTCTGGGTGGAGATGGGGGGAGAGGCGTTCTCGTCGTCGCCCCTCGCCCTCCATCGGGACGAGCACCAGCGCCACCACGGCGCCGGACACCAGCGGCGTTAAAGCTCTTTCGAACGCGCCTGTACCTCGAAGGGGTTCGCCAAAGCCGTAGCGCACGTGAAACCAGAGGTAGAGGAAGCTGGTGTTCACCCGCGCAGCCTGTTCTCGCCGAAGAGCGTAAGCGGACAAAAGTTGTCTTCGGCCCACGCGCCGTCGCTGCCCCGAACACGATGCTGCGATAGAATGTAACCATGACCGGGAAAGCTGGAACGTTGGGCGCCGCGCAAGAGCCTCCATCGGATTCGGTGGACAGTCTAGCGTCGCAGATTCGCTCGCTCATCGCTGCAGAAAGGATTTCGAGCGCACGCGTGTTGGCTGACGGGGCCGTTCGACGGCATCCCGATTGTGAGGAACTGAAGCTCCTTCGGGAGGCTCTTTACCCCGGTGACGTCACACGGCGCCAGCTACCCGATTCAGGTCATCGCAGCAACATGGAATGGCTTACGCGGCACCAAGACGAGCATCGGGGGAAGTGGGTGGCGCTGTTGGACGGGCAACTCGTTGACGCCAAAGCAGACTTCGAGGCTCTCATGGCTGCCCTGCGCCCCTTCGGTTCCGATCGCAGGCCACTCATCCATCACATTCGCGAATAGGGAACGGACGAGCTAAACGAACCGTGCTCCCATCGGACTTCGCGACCGGGGCTTGTACATTTGCCGACACGGCTCCCGGCACTCAATACGAAGCGAGGATCTTCGTCCCCGCCCGCCTCGAGGGCCTTGACGTCGACGTCACAGCCCTGGTGGACACGGCGGCCCCGTGGTGCGTTCTCGAAGGCGCGCTCGCGTCTGTTTTTGCCGAACGGGACGCGATTCTAGTGCCGCGCCAAATCCTCTCGAGCCGGCTGGGGATTCACACCGGAGACCTTTGCCGCGCTTCGGTCACGCTCCTTGCCGATGAAGGCGACTCACTGACTGTCGACGCGACGGTTTTTGTTTGCCCCGATTGGTCGGGGCCGAACATCATCGGCTACAACGGCCTTTTGGAACGAATCCGGTTTGCGGTCGATCCCTCCTTCAACGCGTTCTATTTCGGGCGCTGACGACCTGCCGCACACGGTCTACAAGAGAGCCAACGTCCGTCCGCATACCATTCGCATGTTGGGTCTCTTCCGAGCGCGCCTCGACCTCGAAGGGATTTCGCCAGTAGCCGTACCGGAAGTGAAACCAGAGGTAGAGGAAGGCGAACCGGACGAGCCCATGCCGCTTCCACTGCCGCACGTGGACCTCTTCGTGCCACAGGATCGACTCTTCGAGGCTCTCGAGGCGGGTGAAGACGTGGTCCCAAAGCGTCACCGCCACGTACCTCCGGGGGAGAGCCCAGCGGGCGAGCGGGGAGCGATAGTGAACCTTCACCGCGGAAGCTCGAGACCGGCGACGGGTACTTTCCCCGTCGCCGCGATCTCTCCTCGGAGAAGCCGCACGAAAGCGTCGGCGTAGACGAGCTGGTTCCCGTAGAAGCCCCCCTCGCCGTACCCGACGACGAACGCCGATACGTCGCGAAGGTCCTCCACCAGGTAGGGATTTCCGAAGGAGAGCACGATGGTTCTCACCCCCGCCGCCGCGAAGCCTCGCACCAGCTCGAGGTCTCTCGCCGGAAGGACGCCGCGATCCCGATAGACATTCCTCTGGTGAAAGAGCGAGACCACGACGGTATCCGCTTTGCCGGCCGCTTCGCGGACGGCGTCGTACCGCGAGGGGTCGACTCCCGGACCCAGGAGGAAGGCATCCTGAAGAGAAAGCCCGTCGCGCATCTTCTGGGCGGCCGCCGCCGGGGCGGAATCGCCCTCGTTCTTCTGAGTCGAGACATAGACGATCCTTCCCAGGGCTTCGCGCTTCGTGGGGAAGACTCCTTTGTCGACGAGGACGGTGAGCGACCGCTCCGTCACCTCCCGAACCAGCTCAAGGTGGGCTTTCGCACCCACCACCGAGCCGATGCGTTCGGTATCGACGAAACGATCCCGGTGGAGCCCGAGCCGCGCCTTCCAGTAAAGGATCTTCTCGACCGAGGCGTCGATGCGCGAGAGCGGGACGTCGCCGCTTTCGACCGCGCGCACCAGAGCCTCGATGGTCGCTACGGCGTTCGCGGGCTTGAGCAGCACGTCGTGGCCAGCCGAAACCGCCATCACCCCCGCTCTCTCGGCGCCGAAGCGCTTCACGACTTTCGGGTACCAGAGGTCGTCGGTGGTCAGCACCCCCTGGAATCCCAGCCGCTCCCGGAGCCAATGGGAGGCGAGCTTGGGCTCGACGCTCGCAGGAAGATCCGAGCCTCCGGTCAGAACGGGAATGGCGATGTGCTCGCTCATGACGAACGCGACGCCGGCCTCGATCGCC
>Ga0299906_10003243_pt1 | contig 13421 bp, 9 predicted proteins | sample RVTome_14_FD_200259 | JGI IMG/M metagenome (GOLD analysis project Ga0299906, IMG submission 200259) | Soil microbial communities from uranium-contaminated site in the Upper Colorado River Basin, Wyoming, United States - RVT145D125 (version 2) ...
GGTGACGCCGAATCCGTTGGGCGTGTCGGCCGCGGCGCCCGACGCGACCAGCGCCTGCGCCATCTCGGCGTTCGAGTGGTACACGGCCCACAGCAGGGCCGTGGACCCGTCCGCGGCCGGCTCGTTCACGTCGACACGGTCGGCGATCAGCGCCTGCACCGTCTGGGGGTCGTTGGCGCGGGCCGCCGAGACGAGCGCGCTGTCCCCCGCCGCCCGCCCGTGGACGGGAGGAAGGACGATCAGCATCCAGAGCAGCGGAATCGGCAACCAGCGCGAGGCCGAGAGTATGCGCATCAGGCCTGCCTCCGTGGAATGACGGTCGCCCGAATGTTACCTCAACCGCCCACCGCCTCGCACGCCGCGGGCGCCAGCCGGCGCGGCCGGACCCCCTGGCACGGCAGCCTCACCGGGCGAGCAGCTGTTCGGCGGTCGTGAAGCGCGGCGCGATATCTACGGGCACGTCCGTCAGCCGGTCGAGCACGGCCTGCACCTCTGGACGTACCTCGGCGAGCTGGTCGATCATCTGTTGCGCGCCGGCGTAGTCCCCGACGGCCTGCATCGTCATGATGTCGCGGGTGAGGTCGATGACGTTCTGCCGGATGCGCGTGGGGTCGACCGCGAAGGTGCCGTCGGCGGCCACGGCCACCCCGCCGTTGTCGAGAAAGTAGTTGAGCTGCATCGCCACGCCGCGGCCGTGCGCCTCGTTGATGCCGAATCGAATCGACCGGAACATCGACGCCAGGTAGGTGACGTACATCGTGTCGCCCAGCGCCGGGTCGAGCTGCCCGCGGTCGACGAGGAACTGCAGGGCGAACAGTCCCGAGACGTCGGCCTTGGCCTCCTCGATCGCGCTGTACAGCTCGCGCAGCTCCTGTCGGACGGTCGTGGCACGCCCGTCCACGGTGATGTTGTGCGGCCCGAGGCCGTGCATCAGCTCGTGCATCAGGATGTGCGTGAAGAACGCCTCGAACGACACCCGCGCGCGGTCGGTGCTGCCGAGCGCCACCTGGGCGATCGGCAGCAGTACCATCCGGAACTTGGCATCCTGGTTGTTCTTGAGCATCACCCGCTTGGCGCCCTTCTCGGCAATGACCCGCTCGTCGTTCGGCAGGTTGAAGGCCGCCGTCTGCACGCCGCTGTTGGCATCGCCCGACGAGAACACCGTGTTGACCACGCGAATCGGCGCCAGCGCGGCAACCGACGGATTGCGGAAGCGGGCGTCAATCGGGAGGTTGTCCTCGATCGTCTGGAGCTCGCCGCCAAAACGGGCGATCCTGGCGGTTTCCTCGTCGTCGCGGACGGTGATGAAAGCCTCGAAGGCCGCCTTGTAATTGAACCACCCGTCCTCGTAGACCTCGTACGGGCCGATCGTCGGCTCGATGCTCGCGTCGAGCTCGAGCCATGCCACGTCGCTCTCGTAGTAGTCGTTGTCGAGCAGGGCCGCCGCGCGTGCCTCCAGGTACCGCGTCAGCGTGGGCTGCGCGGTGAGCCTGGCCGCCTCCCGCAGGAGCGCCGCGACGCGAGCGAGCTCGCTCTGATACTCGAGACTGTAGGACACGGCCACGAACCCGTCATCCGGGCCGTGACGGATCGTCGTGAAGAAGCCGGTCGCGCGGCGCCGCTCGGCCGGGGCGAGCCCGGCGATCCAGCGCTCGACCTCGGCACGCGACGCGCCGGCCGGGTAGAAGTTGGCCTGCCCGGGCTTGGCAGGAGCGCCGGGCACGAAGGGCTCGTCGTCGTCGAGACGCGACCAGGGGCCCTTGTTGAGCAGGAAGTAGCGCAGCCGCGCCCGGCCGAGCGGTGTCTCGTCCCGCGCCAGATCCAGCAGCATGGCTTGGTTGCCGGCCCACACCTGTCGCAGGAACAGGGCGTCGAACACCTGGGCAGCCTCGATCAGTCGCGTCAGCGCCTGGCGCTCGTTCTCGGGCAGGGCCGACATGTCGGCCGTGAGCTCGACCGGCGCGAACCGCGCGGCCAGCGCCTCCAGACGCTCGACCTCGGGGTCGCCGGTGGTGGGGGTCTCGGCTATCGGCACACTCGACTCACCGGTCTGTTGACCGCAGGCCGCCGCCACTCCCGCCACGAGGGCGAGGACGACGAGGGCGGCGGGAGCACGCGTCGCGGCCCGGGTCATAGGGCGATCAGTGCACGCCGGAACTGGTCTGCAGGGTCGCCGGATCGGCTCCCAGACGGCGAATCGCCTCCTCCCACATCCGCTCGGGAGGGACGCCGAAGATGAGCGCCGGATCGACCTCGGTCGTGAGCCACGCCGAGGCGGCGATCTCGCCCTCGAGCTGTCCCGGGGCCCACCCGGCGTACCCCACCACGATGCGCGCCCGCGCCGTCGGCGGCGCCTGCAGCACCTGCAGCGTCAGCGCCTGCGACACCGACAGCAGCACACCCGGTGAGATCTCCCGCTGCTCGTCGTCCGGCCCCTGCGACTCGGACATGAGCACCCACGTGCTCTGGGGCTCGACGGGCCCGCCGATCCACAACCGGAGCGCCGGGTCGACGGCTACCGGCGGCTCGGTCCGCACGACCTCGCACGCCGGCTCATCCATCCGCCGGTTGACGACCAGGCCGAACGCGCCGTCCTCGGCCGTGTAGTCGCACAGGAGCACGACCGTGCGGGCGAAGTTCGGATCCGCCATCTGCGGCATGGAGAGGAGGAGCAGGGGCGCCGTCCCGGGCATGCCACGATCATAGGTCGGTCCGCGACCTGCGGTCTACGCCCGTTCGTTCACCCTGTCGACCTACGGACGGGCGAACTCGACGAGGACACGCCCGGTCGACGACCCGGGGACGGAGCGCTCGATGGTGGCGTTGAAGCGCAAGGAATCCATGAAGACCTCCTGCGTGTAGTCATCGAAGATGTCCGGGCGCAGACGCAGCAGCGCTCGAACCTTTGGATCATCCTTCGGCACGAACTCCACAACGCCTCGTGGCGCCAGACCGGTGAGCCATTCGACGACCCTCGGGAGCGGCACGTTGCGCCCGATCGCGAGATGGTGCACGAGGGCGAGGGCGAGGATTCCGTCCGCCGCGGCCCGCTCCTGCAAGCCGAAGCGCTCGCCCTGCGCCCACCCGACGGACGGCGAAGGATTGGCGGCATCGACGAACAACGGCAGGAAGCGCAGCTGCTCCCGGCGAGCCCTGGCGAACGCCTTGTCGAGAGAATCCTGATCGGTGTCGAACCCGACAACGGAGGCAGCGCCCCCCTCCAGGGCAGCCACGGCGTAGTCACCCGTGTTGCACCCGATGTCCCATACGTGCCCCAGCCGGCAGCGGCTCGCGAACTCGGTGACGAACGCGCGCTTTCGTTGGACATCACCAGCGTCGTACGAATGCGTGGACGCATAGTCCGCCCAGGTGGACGGGGCAGAGTCCGCGGGTCGGAGCTCCGCAATCCATTTCTCCAGGCCCGTGAGCAGCTTGGCGAAGGCGGCTCGTGGCAGGCCGGCCCTCGACAGCTCTCCCAGACTGACACTCGTGTCACGTGCGCCGGCCTTCTGCAGGGTCTCCTGGAGAACGACATGCGTGAGGACCCGGCGGGACAGCTTGTAGCGAAACGGCAGCAGCCGGCGGAGATCGCGCGTCTCGATCCCCTCGAGGGTTCCGCGATACCAGGCGTTGTGCGCGACACCCAGGTACGCCCGGAGCAGAAGCGGACACAGGAACTGCTGGCAGAACTGCCTGTGCGCGGCCCAGAGCTCGCCTTCCCGATAGCGCCGCAGGGACAGCGTGTCGATGAAGAGCGGCTGGCCACCGAGGAACTGGACGTTGTATGCCGAGGCATCCGACAGCGCCACCCCGTCGTCCAGGGCATCGAGCTGAAGCCTCACGTGAAAGAGCGCCGCCTCCTTCAACGCGGAAAACGACCACTCGTACGGATAGGACACGAAGGGCAGGCGAGGATGCTCGAGGACGTAGCGGGCAGCCGCCGACTCGGCGCCGAGAATCGTCGGATCCACGGGCGACGCGTCTATAAGGCGTCCCTCCTCGACGGCTCGCCGGTAAAAGCGGGTCTCCCGGACGAAGTCGAAGTGCTCGGCCGAGGACGGCTGCACCACGCGGAACACGCGCCCGTCGCGCTCGAACACGCTGCCCGAGGGATCCCTGAAAGATCCGCCGACCCTCGAGACACTGCTCCCGGATCGAACGCTCATTCTCCGGTCGCGTGCGGGGGCTTCCGCCTCGTGACGCGTGAAAGGTGAGCCTTGACGCTCCTCCAGTACACCCGGATCACCACTGCAACACCGGTCAGGCCGCCCAGGAGGACCTGGAGGATCAGACTCCCGGAGCCGGGATCGATGTACGCGTGCAGCGTCACGTCCCACCCCGCACACAGCATCAGCAGACAGAACACCGCCATGACGCTCGACCCGAAGCGGCTCATCTCTCCTCCGTGGACCGAGACCGGTCGCCTGCGTGCAACACGTCGGTCACCTCGTGGAACTCGTAGAGGTGGCTGTCGTCCTGAAACACGAAGCTCCTGTTCGGGAGGTCGTCCAAGGGTACCCCGAAGTACTCACGAAGCACGACGCGAAACGTGTTGACCGGAGTGAAGGACGGTGCGAGTCCATCCACGCCGGAACCCGGCAGATACATGGCGCTCAGAATCGCCATCTTCTCCCGGAGAAGCGCCGGAGCGACCTTCGTCCAGTCGGGGTCGGTCACGTCCCGTCCCAGAACGGTCACCTCGTCACGTGCCAGCGATGCAGGCCAGGGCCCCTCGTCGGACTGGATCACGATGATCGGCGGGGGACCCGGCCTCGCCAGGATCGCCTCCACGACGGACAGAACACGGTCGTTCGCGAACGCGATCTGCTCGATGTAGTTGAGCCGGCGGCCACGGCTCATCGCGTCTGCGACGGAGAGGCACCGACCCGCTGCGTCGACCACGAAGGGAGGATGCGGCACCAGAAAGTGCGCAAAGACAAACTTCGGTGTGTCGGCGCCCTCCGCTCGTGCCATGTCTTGCAGTACACGGAACTTGAACTTCTCACGTTCGCATTGGAGACGCCTTTCGTTGAAGGTACTGTCCTCGAAACGTCGGGCAAGAGCGCCGACGAGGGATGTATCGAACGCCAGCCTGAGCAAGCCGGGCAGCGCTCGACGGTTGTACGAGCGATCCGCATGGGTGTTCGTGCGGGTGGGGTCCCACCAGGTTCCGAGGAAGTGGAACTCGTAGCCGCTTTCCCGCAGGAAGGAAGCCAGACGCGTGTCGTCGAGATGCTCGTAGATCGGCATCCAGTCGCTCGACGCCGAGACGCGCTCCGGCATGCTGGGCAGGTAGTCGAGGTTCAGCGTCGATACGAGCGAGTGGGCCGTTCGTGGATAGTTCGCGTACGCGCCGTCAGCAACGAGGAAGCCGCTCGACCTCAGTCGATCCAAAAACGCAGCGTTGTCGAAGTCGTATCTCGCCAGAAGCTGGTCGGCACGGGCGTACCTGTCCAGAACCAGGTAGTACAGATCCGGCGACGGCCGGTTCGAGTCACCTGCCGCGGGCAGCGGCGGGTAGCCGGCCTCGAACTGCGCCCGGAGCGTGGGCCGCTGCCTCCACACTGGAGAGGCGGCGATGGAAGCAGCGGGCAAGGCCACTGCCAGCGTCGCTAGGCACGTCAGGGCGAACGCCGTCTGTCGTCGCAGGGCTGGCCTGGCGATGAATACCCCGAACGCGATCAGGCACAGCAGGACCCAGACCGAATCCTGGACCCGGGCGAAGCCCAAGGGCGTTCTCATGCCCATCACCAGGAACGAAGCCGCGAGCGCCTGATCCCGCCACGGTGCTGATGGCAGGAACCACCGCAGGACCTCCCGGACGGCCAGGTATCCGGCAACGATCCCCGCAAGGGTGAACAGGAACTGACCGAGCGCGATGCGATGGTGGTTGAGCCAGAACAGGTGCACGATCAGCGCCGCCGGCAGCAGGAGGACATGCGCGGGGAGATCCCGCCACCAGCCGATGGCTCCCGGCCACAACCCTGTGTGTGCCGTGGGTCCGGCGGGGCGCCCCTTCCTGGGGCCGTGCAACTGTGCAGCGATCTTGTCGCTCATGTGCGCCAGGCCACGAAACCCGTCTCAAGGCTAGTTTCGGCTCGCACGCACGTCCTCTATACCGGAAGGAGGGACAGGTGGTGTCGTCACCGTCGGTCTCCGCCGGCCCCAGCTTGCCGGCACGATCGCGTCACGGCCGATTGCGCCAAGTGCTGGTGCACGACCGCCCTGCCGGCGGCGCGTGGCTCAGGGCCCAGTCGACGTGCTCGCGCACGAGGGGATCGTCGACCGACGGGCGCTCCCCCGCCGGCTCCCGGAGCGCGGCGAGCGCCGCCGTCTCGCCGCTGTTGCCGAGCGCGACCGCCAGGTTGCGACGGAGGCCCACGAGCTTCGCGCGCGTCATCGCGCCGCCCCGGACGAGCCGTCGCAGCGCCGCATCCGGGAGTCCCCACAGGTCGACCAGGCGTGGCAGATCCAGGCCCTCCCGCGGCTGCCACGCCGGATCGCGGGAGGTCGGAGCCGGCTGGTTGTACGGGCACACCTCCTGGCAGATGTCGCAGCCGTACACGTGCCGGCCGAGCGACGATCGATGCTCGTCGGGAATCGCGGATCGCAGCTCGATGGTCAGATACGAGAGGCAGCGTGTCGAGTCCAGCACGCCGTCATCGACCAGCGCACCCGTCGGGCAGGCCTCCAGGCAGCGCGTGCAGCCCCCGCACTGCTCGAGACCCTGCGCATCGGGCTCGAGCGTCAGCGTCGTGATGATCTCGCCGAGAAACAGCCACGACCCGATCTCCTGGTTGATGAGGCACGTGTTCTTGCCGATCCACCCGAGGCCGGCGTACTGCGCGTAGACGCGCTCCTGCACGGGGCCGGTGTCCACATAGGCCCGTGCCTCGAAGTCTGCCGGCGAGGCCTCGCGCATCCAGGCCAGCAGCGCGTCGAGGCGCGCGCCGACGACGTCGTGATAGTCGTCGCCCCAGGCGTAGCGCGACACCAGCCCCGCCGCCGGTGGCGCGGCGTCGGAATAGGGCCGGTCGGTGTTGTACAGCGTGCCGGTGACGACGACGCTGCGGGCCCCGGGCACGACGCACCGCACGTCCGCGCGCCGTTCGGCAGTCCGCGCCATCCAGCCCATGTCGCCCGCGTAGCCCCGGTCGAGCCACGTGCGCAGGAATCCGAGCTCCTCGAAGTCGCGGGCCGGCGCCACGCCGCACAGGTCGAAGCCGAGCGCCGCCGCCCGGGCCTTGATCCCGGCAGACGTGAGGGGGGCTCGGTCCGTCAGGGGGAGGTCACCTCGATGGCGTCGTGCGACACGTCCATGATGAGCCGCGCCAGCAGGTAGAGACGCGGCTCGACCGAGCCCAGGTCGACGTATTCGGCCTCGGTCGAGTGAGCCCCGAAGCCGCGCAGGCCGAGGCCCTCGAGCACGGGGGCGTCCGTGCCCAGAGCGGCAAACGCGGCGTCCGTGCCGCCGCCGCCCGCGACGTCTACCACCGCCAGCCGCCGGCCGAGCTCACGGTAGATGGTCTGCGCGTGGGCGGCCACCTGCCTGGCCGCCGGCGTCGCCTCCAGGGGCGGCCGGCGCCGCTCGAACGTGGCCTCCACGCCGGTGCCGGGAATCAGGCGGCTCGTGACGCGCTCGCGGACGGCGCGCTCGATGGCCGCGTAGTCCTCCACGCGCAGCACGCGCACGTCGGCCGTGGCCACCGCCCGATCCGGGATGACGTTGCGCGTCGTCCCGGCGCTCGCCACCGTCCAGTTCAGCTTGCGGCCCGTGGCCGGATCGGACAGGTCGCGCATCCGGAGGATCTGATGTGCCATCTCGTAGAGCGCGTTGCGCCCCTGCTCGGGCGCGGCGCCGGCGTGGGACGCGCGTCCGGTCACCTCGAGACGCACTGCGCCGATGCCGGCGGTCGTGAGCACGATCCGGTCGTCGGGTCCTGCACCCTCGCACGAGAAGACCACGTCGTGCTCGGCCCCCAGGCGCGTCAGCAGGTCGCGCGAGCCCGGGGAGCTCACCTCCTCGTCGGCGTTGATGGCCACCGTGATCGTGCCGTAGTCGCGGAAGTCGAGCGCCCGCAGCAGGGCGAGCGTGTGCAGGATGAGCGCGACGCCGTGCTTGTCATCCGCGATGCCGAGCCCGTAGGCCCGCTCGCCGTCGACCCGGAACGGCTGTCGCGCGAGCGACCCGCGCTCGTACACCGTGTCCATGTGCGCGAGCAGCAGGATCCGCCTCGTTCCCGTGCCACGGAACCGCCCGACAACGATGCGCCCGATCCGCTCGGGCGTGTCGGTCATTCGATAGACGTCGGAGGGGGCAACGAGCTCGACCTCCCCGCCGAGCGCCCGCAGACGCGCCGCCACGACGTCCGCGATCCGGTCCAGACCCTCGATGTCACGGCTGCCCGACTCGATCGACACGAGTTCGCGCAGGGTCTCGACGAGTGCCGGCCGCTCCGCCCGCGCGAGGTCGCGCACGGGCGCCACGGTCTGGGCGACGGCCGGCGCGGCCGGCAGCAACGCGAGGACCGTGAAAAGGGGAGCTGAGAGCGTGCGCATGCAGCGGCCGGCCACGGCTCAGCCGCGCTGCACCAGCTGCCGTACCATGTACGGCAGGATGCCGCCGTGCCGGTAGGCGGTCAGCTCGTCAGGAGTGTCGATCCGTACGGTCGCACTGAACTCGGACGCCGAGCCGTCGGTCGCCGTCGCGACCACTCGCACGTCGCCGCGCGGGCGGAGCCCCTCGGCGACACCGCGCACCGCGAAGGTCTCGGTTCCCGAGAGGCCGAGCGAGGAGGCCGTGGCCCCCCGCGGAAACTCCAGCGGCAGCACGCCCATGTTCACGAGGTTGCTGCGATGGATCCGCTCGAACGACTCGGCAATCACCGCCCGGACGCCGAGCAGCAGCGTGCCCTTGGCGGCCCAGTCCCTCGAGGATCCCGACCCGTACTCCTTGCCGGCCAGGACGAGCAGCGGCACCCCTTCGTCCCGGTACCGCACCGACGCGTCGTAGATCGTCAACTGCTCGTCGCTCGGCTGGTGACGCGTCCATCCGCCCTCGGTGCCCGGCGCGAGCTGGTTGCGGAGGCGGATGTTGGCAAACGTGCCGCGCATCATGACCTCGTGATTGCCGCGCCGGGCGCCGTACGAGTTGAAGTCGGCGGGCTTCACGCCGCTGGCGACCAGGTACTGCCCGGCCGGACTGTCGGCCTTGATCGATCCGGCCGGCGAGATGTGATCGGTGGTGACGCTGTCGCCGAGCAGCGCCAGCACGCGCGCGCCGGCAATGTCGGCGGGCGGCGCGGCCTCCATCGACATGCCCTCGAGGAAGGTGGGGCGCCGCACGTAGGTGGAGTCGGCGTCCCAGCCGAAACGGCTCCCCTCGGGCACGGGCAGCCCCTGCCACCGCTCGTCGCCCCGGAACACGTCCGCGTAGACCCGCCGGAACATGTCGGCGTTCACCGTGCGCAGCATGGTCTCCTGCAGTTCCCGTTCGGAGGGCCAGATGTCCTTCAGGTACACCGGCGCGCCCGACGGGTCGTGTCCGAGCGGCTCGGTGGCGATGTCGGTCGTCATCCAGCCGGCCAGGGCGAAGGCCACGACGAGCGGCGGCGATGCCAGGTAGTTCGCCCGCACGTCCTGCTGGATGCGTCCCTCGAAGTTGCGGTTCCCGCTGAGCACGGAACAGACGACCAGCCCCCGCTCGCGGATCGCGGCCGAGATCTCGTCGGGCAGCGGCCCGCTGTTGCCGATGCAGGTCGTGCAGCCGTAGCCGACGAGGTTGAAGCCGAGCTGGTCGAGGTACGGTGTCAGCCCCGCGGCATCCAGGTACTCGGTGACGACCTTGGATCCGGGTGCCAGGCTCGTCTTGACCCAGGGCTTGCGCGCGAGCCCTCGTTCCACCGCCTTCTTCGCCAGCAGGCCGGCCCCCAGCATCACGCTCGGGTTCGACGTGTTGGTGCAGCTCGTGATCGCCGCGATCACGACAGCGCCGTGATCGAGCGCCTCGACCGCCGGATCGGCCACGGCCACCGCCGTCCTTGCCGCCGCCGACGCGACGCTCCCGCCAGAGGCCGGCACGTGCATCGAGGGCAGCACGGCCGCGAAGGCCGCGCTCGCCCCGGCCAGCGACACCCGATCCTGGGGCCGTCGCGGACCGGCCAGGCTGGGCTCGATCGTGGCCAGGTCGAGCTCGATCGTCTCCGAGTAGACCGCCTCGGGACCGTCGTGGGTGCGGAAGAGCCCCTGGGCCTTCGCGTACTGCTCGACGAGCGCAATCTCGGCGTCGTCCCGACCGGTCAGGCGGAGGTAGTCCAGCGTCATCGCGTCGATCGGGCAGATCGCCACCGTGGCGCCGTACTCGGGGCACATGTTGCCGAGCGTGGCCCGATCGGCGATGGTCAGGGCGTCCAGGCCCTCGCCGAAGAACTCCACGAACGTGCCCACCACGCCGTGCTTCCGGAGCACCTCGGTGACGGTCAGCACCAGGTCGGTCGCCGTGGTGCCGGCCGGCAGCGCGCCCGTGAGCCGGAACCCGATGACCCGCGGGATCAGCATCGAGCTCGGCTGCCCCAGCATGGCCGCCTCGGCCTCGATGCCGCCCACCCCCCAGCCCACCACGCCGAGGCCGTTGACCATCGTCGTGTGCGAGTCGGTGCCCACGAGCGTGTCGGGGTACGCCGTCGTCACGCCGTCCACGGTCTGCTGGAACACCACGCGCGCGAGACGTTCGATGTTCACCTGGTGGACGATGCCGGTGTCGGGCGGTACCACGCGGAAGTTGTCGAACGCCCGCTGGCCCCACCGCAGCAGCGCGTAGCGTTCGCGATTGCGCAAGAACTCGAGCTCGGCGTTCAGGGCAAAGGCGTCCGGCCGGCCGAAGTGGTCCACCTGGACGGAATGATCGATCACGAGCTCGACCGGCTGCAGCGGGTTGATGCGATCGGGGTTGCCGCCGAGCGCCACGACGCCGTCGCGCATGGCAGCCAGGTCGACGACGCACGGCACGCCCGTGAAGTCCTGCAACAGGACGCGCGCGGGCATGAACGAGATTTCCTTCTGGACGCCGGCACTCGCGTTCCAGCCGGCCATCGCGCGGATGTCGTCGGCCGACACGGCCACGCCGTCCTCCCGCCGCAGCAGGTTCTCCAGCAGAATCTTCATCGAGTACGGCAGGCGTGACACGCCAGGGAAGCCCGCCTCGGCCAGGGCCGGCAGGCTGTAGATGCGCACGGGCTGCCCGTCGATCTGGATTTCCGCACGGGTACCGAAGCTGTTCAGACTGGCCATACGGTATGGATGATACTCGCTGCCCGGCGCCGCCGTCTCGGTGGGCGACGCCGTGCGAGACCGGCTAGGTGGACGTCCTGGATGTCCCGCCGCCGGCGACGTCGAGCACGGCCTCGGCCGCCCGGGCGGTCGCACCGGGTGTGCCGAGCTGCCGTCGCACGTCAGCCAGCGCCGCGCGCATCTCCGCGTGGCGGCTGCGATCCGTCAGCAGCGCCACCGCTTCGTCCGCCGTCCGCCCCGGCGTGAAGTCCGCCTGGATCAGCTCCGGCACGATGCGGCGACCGGCGATGAGGTTCGGCATCGCGAAGGTATCCACCCGGAGGAAGGGCCGGCCCAGGCGATAGGTGAGCGGCGACACGCGATAGACGACCACCATCGGCCGTTCGTGCAGCAGGCACTGGATCGTCGCCGTGCCCGAAGCCGTCACGACGGCGTCGGCCGCGGCCAGCACGTCGTCAACTCGTTCGTGCACGAGCGCGAGGCGCGGCCCGGCCGGTCCGTTGGCGAGCGACGCGTAGTGGGTGTCGGGCATGCCGGGTGCGCACGCCACGAGAAACTGCACGCCCGGCACGCGCGCCAGGACCAGCGGCAGCATCTCCGCGAAGACGGGCACGATGCGGTCGAGCTCGTTGCGGCGGCTGCCCGGCAGCAAGGCGAGCGTCGGTGCGTCGGTCCGCAGGCCGCGCTCGCGCAGGAACACCTCCCGCTCCTGCCCCGGCTGCACGAGATCGACCAGCGGGTGCCCGACGAACTGCGCAGGCACGCCAGCCTTGAGGTACAGCTCCTCCTCGAACGGGAAGATCACCAGCACGCGGTCCACGTGCGCCTTCATGGTGTCCATGCGGCCAGGGCGCCAGGCCCAGAGCTGCGGGCTCACGTAGTAGACGATCGGGATTCCCATCCGGCGCAGCGCCGCCATCAGCTTGAAGTTGAAATCGGGAAAGTCGATGGCCACGAAGGCATGCGGTCTGAGCTCGCGGGCCGAGTCCACCAGACGGCGCAGCATCGAGAACGAGCGCGGCACGACCCGCACGGCCTCGGTCAGCCCCGTGACCGAGAAGCCGGAGAAGTCGCCGACCAGCCGCCCGCCGGCCGCCTCCAGACGGCGCCCGCCGAAGCCGAAGATCTCGGCGTCGGGCGCGCGGCGGTGCAGCTCGGACGCCAGCGCACCGGCGTACAGATCGCCCGAGGGCTCGCCGCAGGAGATCATGATCCGCATCGTTCACCGACGGATCTGTAATGGGTCGGGCGTCGTTCGCGGGCGAACACCAGGCGAACGACGCCCGCCCCCCTTACAGATCCGTCAGGGCGTCCCGACGCCGCCGCGCAGCGTGGCGGAGCTCAGGTCGAGCTGCGCGATCGGGATGACGTCGAAGTCGGTGAACCCGGCTTCACGCAGGTCGGCCGTGAACGCGCTGGCGTTGCCCACCAGGACGATCGAGAGCCGTTCGGGATGGATGAACCGCCGCGCCACGCGCTGGATGTCGGCCGGCATGATGGCCCCCACGCGCTCGCGATACGTGCCGATCTCGTCGATCGGCAGATCGTAGTGGACGGCGTTGATCACCGTCGTGGCGATGTCGTTGGGCGTCTCGATCGTCAACGGAAAGCTGCCCGCCAGGTAGGCCTTGGCGTCGCCGAGCTCGCCCCGGAACACCGGCTGCTGCTGGATCCGGCCGAACTCCTGGAGCGTGAGCCGGAGCGTCTCGACCGTGGTCTCGGTCCGGGTGTTGGTCTGCGCCACGAAGTCCCCGGCGTACTTGAGCGCCCGCGTGTCGGCCTCGGCCCCGTAGGTCAGGCCGCGCTCGGACCGGAGCACGCGGTGCAGCCGATTGGCGCCTTCCCCGCCCAGAATCTTGACCGCCAGGTCGAAGGCCAGGAACTCGTCGTGGCGCCGCGGAATGGCGATCTGCCCGACCCGGATCTCGGTCTGCACGGCGTCCGGCTTGTCCACGACCACGAGACGGCGCGTCGCGGCCGGCGGCGCCTCCTCCTCCCATGCCGGCACGTCGCCACGCGGCCACGAGCCGAACACGCGCTCGGCGGCCGCGAAGGCCTCCTCGGCGGCGATGTCGCCCACGATGGCGAGGATCACGTTGTTCGGCGCGAAGTGACGTGCGTGAAAGGCACGC
>Ga0299906_10003244_pt1 | contig 13420 bp, 13 predicted proteins | sample RVTome_14_FD_200259 | JGI IMG/M metagenome (GOLD analysis project Ga0299906, IMG submission 200259) | Soil microbial communities from uranium-contaminated site in the Upper Colorado River Basin, Wyoming, United States - RVT145D125 (version 2) ...
CGAGGACATCGCGCGCTCCATCCAGAGCCTTGCCTTCGAGGACGTCAGGCCCGGGGCGGAGATCGGATTCGATTTCTCCGCCACGCCGCGCGCGCGGTACGTCACTTTCGACGGCCTCGTCGTCGAGACCTGGATGAAGGAATCGGGCGGCAAGAAGTGGATCGCGGTCCGGGCGCGGGCCAACGACGAGCCGGCGCCGGTAGACAAGGTCGACAAGGACAAGGTCGCCGCCGAAATCGCCAGGATCAACGTCGTGACCGGCGGCTGGGCCTATACCATCAACGAGTTCGAGACCAAGAACCTGTCCAAGACCCGGGCCGACGTCATCCGGCCCAAGGGGGCGGGGAAGCCGGCCCCGGCCAAGCCCGACGGGGGCGCGGCGCCCGAATAGGGGCCCGGCGACCCGCCGGCCGCCTTGTTCCCATGGACATCGGTCCCATATTTCCGGTATCAAGCGGCTGAGCGCGGGACGGCACCGGCGCGCCCGTGGTCATCACCTGGCCGCGATCACGGGCCGGGCCGCCCGGCGAAGGAGTAGGACCGAACCATGAGCGACGCGAATGGCGGCCGCAAGCTGCTCTACGATCCCCATATCTTCATCTGCACCGAGGAGAAGTCCTGCCGGGCAGGGGCAAGCTGCTGCGGGCAGCAGGGGACCGCGGAACTCCTCGGCTACATGAAGGCGACCGCCAAGGCGCGCGGCATCGACAACATCCGGGTCAACCGTTCGACCTGCCTCGAGCGCTGCGAGCAGGGCCCGGTCATGGTGCTCTATCCCGAGGGAATCTGGTACAGCTTCCGCAGCCAGCGGGACATCGACGAGATCATCGACAAGCATCTGGTCCGGGGCGGGCGCGCCGAGCGCCTGATGGTGGACCCGTCCGGGAAGGCGGCGGGCAAAGCGACGGTCTGAGGCCCGCGCCGACGGGCCATCGAGCGGGCGCCGGGGCGGCGCCCGAGGCAGGAGGGAGTACGCATCGCATGGCAAGTCTGCCGCAGGATCCGCAACCCTATTTCGAGCGGCACATCCTGTGCTGCTGCAACCAGCGTCCGGAGGGACATCCCCGCAGCTGCTGCACCGACCGCGGCAGCCGGCCGCTGATGGAGTACCTCGCGCGGCGCGTGGAGGAGCTCGACCTCGAAGGCGTCAAGGTGACGGAGGCCGGCTGCATGGAGCGCTGCGAGCTGGGCCCCACCGTGGTCATCTATCCCGACGCCGTCTGGTACACCTACCAGAACGAGGACGACGTGGACGAGATCCTCGAGCGCCATTTCCGCAAGGGCGAGATCGTCGAGCGCCTCAACCTCGAGGTCGACCAGCGTCTGCCCAAGCCGAGGATCAAGGAGACGCTCCGGCTCGCCGTCATCGCGGCCAGGGACGAGACGCCGGAGATCAGGAGCTTCGTGCTGGCCCCCGTGAACGGTCGGCAACTCCCCAAATGGGACGCCGGCGCCCATGTCGACGTGCTCACCGGCAACGGTCTCAGGCGCTCATACTCGCTGGCGAACGACCCGTCCGACCGCTCCCGTTACCTGATCGGCGTGCTGCGCGAGCCCGAGAGTCGGGGCGGGTCGACGTGGATGTGCGAGAATCTCCGCGCGGGCGACGAGATCACCGTGGTGCCGCCCCTCAACAACTTCCCGCTCGTCGAGTCGGCGGCCCAGCATATCCTCATCGCCGGCGGCATCGGCATCACGCCGATCCTCGCCATGGGCCGCCGCCTCAAGGCCCTCGGCGCCGAATACCACCTCGACTACTGCACCAAGAGCCGCGAACAGACCGCCTTCCTCGACGAGGTGAGCGAGGCCTTCGGCGACAGCGTCACCTTCCATCACGACGGCGGCGACCCCTCGAAGGGCATCGACCTCCGGGCCGCCCTCGAGGACCGGCCCGAGGGCGCCCACCTCTACATCTGCGGCCCGGCCGGCCTGATCCAGGCGGCGCGCGAGGCGGCGAGCCACTGGCCGGACGGCACCGTGCATTACGAGCTGTTCGCCTCGCCCGCGTCGAGCCGGAGCTGGAAGAACGAACCGTTCGAGGTCTATCTCTCACGCCGCAAGCAGGAACTCACGGTGCCCGCCGACAAGTCGATCCTCGAGGTGGTCCGCGAGGCCGGCGCCTACGTCGATTCATCGTGCGAGGAGGGTCTCTGCTCCACCTGCATGGTGCGCGTGATCTCGGGGGGCGTCGAGCACCGCGACCAGGTGCTGACCCGGGCGGAGAAGGACCGCGGCGACAGGGTCCTCACCTGCGTGTCGCGGGCGCGGCCCGGCGAGAAGCTGGTCCTCGACCTCTGAGGACCCGCCCGCGGGCTTTCAGCTCACGATGTTGTGGTAGAGGAAGTCCTCGGAGTTGAGGCGGATCCTGCGCCATTCCACAGGGCTGCCATCGACCGCGTAGCAAATGCGGATGATCTGCAGGAGCGGCGCGCCCGGCTCGACGGACAGATCCGACGCCTCCTGCCGCCCGGCGGTGACCGCGTTGAGCCATTCCTCGGCGCGGACGACGAGCACCCCGAAGTCGCGCTCCATCACGAGATAGGTATTGGTCCTATCCGCCTCGCGCAGGCGGTCGGGGAAGCCCGGGAAGCGCCTGCGCTCGATCACGATCCGTTCGCTTATGGCGGGCCTGCCGTTGAGCTCGCGCACGCGGTTGATCCGGAAGACCTCGTCCCTGGCGGTGAGCTTCAGATCGTTCTGCTCGCGCGCCGATGCCTTGGCCACCGCCCAATCCAGGGAAACCGTGCGACGCAGGGTGACGGGAACGTTGTCGCGGGTCACCACGGAAAAGAAATGCACGGGGAACTCGGCCGCACGCGCCGATACGAACGTCCCCTTGCCCTGGTGGCGGACGACCAGGTGCTCGGCGGCCAGCTCCTCGAGCGCCTTGCGCACCGTTCCCTGGCTCACGTGGAATTCGGCCGCGAGCTTGCCCTCGCTGGGCAGCAGATCGCCGGGCTTCCAGCGTCCCGCGACGAGCCGCCGAATCATGAGCTCCTTGACCTGAAGGTAAAGCGGGTGAAAACCGGGCCCCTGGCTCGCTTCCGACATGAAATCCGGCTCTCCCGCTCCCAGCCTCCCAGACCACGCGAAGCCCGCCGCGATCGATTCTGTTGTTGGTGAAACTATAACTTTTCGCGTGAGGCGGGTTCAAGGGCACCGGCGGAGGGCGCCCCGCGCCGCCCACGGAGACGACCGCCGCCGGTCAGTCGCGGAAGCGGGCAAGGCCGGAGAGGTCCGGCAGCTCCCCCAGCCCCTCGCACAGGCGCAGCAGCGCCTTGCCGCGCGCCGCCTCCATGCCCCCATAGGCGAGGTTGGCGCGGAACTTGCCGACGATGCCGTCGCGGCTCAGGGGATCGCGGGTGCCCCCGCGCAGGCACGGCTGCACCTCCTCGCGGACGGTGCCGTCCTTGAGCCGCGCCGCGATGTGGCCGGTGTAGTTGGCGGGATACTCGTTGTCGGGGTCGATCTCGTAGGAAACCTTGGCGGCGAGCGCGAGGATTCGGGGATCATGGAGGCGCTCCTCGGTGAACTGGGCGAGGCCGGCATCGCCGTCGGTGAAGGCGACGGCGACGCAGTAGGGCCCCGAGAACTTGGCGCCGTAGGGCGAGGGCGGGCGGCGCTTCGACTCGATGGGGTCCCACAGGCGGTGCACCGTGCCCTCGCCGACCTTGCAGGTCATCGTGACGATGTCCTCGGCGGCGACGCCTGAGCGCGCGAGGCGGATGGCGCAGTCCACGTAGGGCTGGCACATGGTGCCGCAGGCGTAGGGCTTGAAGGCGAGGCGAGCAGTCTCCCACTTCGAGCCCAGCGCGTCGGCCAGCGGCCCGAAATCGGGCTCGATGGAGGGCGCGAAGGCGGCATAGAAGCCGTGGGTGCCCTCGATGACGCTGACCGGTCCGCGGAACCCGGCCCCGGCCATGGCGGCGGCGCGGATACCGGCCTGGGCGGCCCAGCCGGCGTGCATGCGCTTGGTCCACGAGCCGTCGGCGAGGTATTCGATGATGCCCGAGGCCATGGATCCGGCGAGCCCCAGGGCGTCGGTGAGCGCCTTGCGGCCGAGGCCCAGCGCCACCCCGCAGGCCGCCGCCGCGCCCATGGCACCGATCACGGCGGTGGGGTGGAATCCCGCGCGGTGGACGCCCGCCCCGGCCACCAGCCCCATGCGGCACATGACCTCGATGCCGGCGGCGATGGCGCAGAGCGCGCGGGCGCCGGGAAGCCCCCGGGCCTCGGCGAGGGCCAGGACCGCCGGCACCACCACGGCGCCGGTATGCACGGGGCAGCCCTCGTAGGTATTGTCGAAATCCTCGCCATGGGCGGCGGTGCCGTTGATCATGGCGGCACCCGCGGCATCGATCCCGCGGCCGTGGCCGAGCACCGTGGCCGGGCCGGGGGCCGCGTCCCAGCCCGCCACGAGCGCCCGCATGTAGTCCTCGCCCCGGGCGGCGTAGGCGAGGCCCACGGTGTCGATCACCGTTTGGATCACCCCGTCCCGCGCGTCCCCGGGGATGTCGGCGGGGTCGAGGCCGGCGAGCCAGTCGGCCAGGGTCTCGGAGACGGTGGCCATCAGCCGGTCTGGATGACGCGGGCGAGCCTGGCCGCGTCGGCGAGCCCCGTCACCCCCCAGGCGGCGGCGATGAGGGCCTGACGGCGCGCGTCATCGAGGATCCCGGCGACGCAGGCCGCCGTCTTCTCCTCGAGCTCGGCATCGGTCATGGGCCGGTCGGGCCCGCCCCGGTAGCGCTCGTCGGCGACCCGGGTGAAGGTCTCGCCCGAGCGGGTGGTGAGATCGATGCGCGAGCGGATGACGTCCATCCCCAGGGCCTCGATAGCGGGATCGCGCTCGCAGGAGATGCGGCGCTGCATGTCCTGCATCTCGGTACTTTGCACGAAGGAATCCGTGAACTCGGCGCGGCCCGCGCGGCGCGCGATCACGATCATGGCCAAGAGCGCCGCCATCGAGAACTTGGCCTGGAGGTGGTCGGCGGCGACGGGATAGCGGATGGGGTCGAGGATGTTGGACCCCGCGAAGAAGCGGATGTGCTCGACCTCCGGGGGCTTGATGTCGTGCTCGCGCACGAGGGCCAGCATGGCGTCCATGGACTGGTGGGTGACGATGCCGCACGGGTAGGGCTTGATGGAGACGCCGGGATCGACGATCGACCAGCTGCGGCCGAAGCCCTGGGCCGGCTTCTCCGGGTAATGGCCGCCGCCGGTCACGGCCAGGAACCCCCAGGGTCCGTCCAGGGCCTCGGGATCGGCCTCGTAGCCGCGGGCGGCCAGCAGCGCCGCCGTCACCCCGTTCTCGGGGGCGCGGCCCACATGGAGCGGCTTGGTCATGGTGCCGAAGTTGCAGCGGAGTCCGGCCGCGAAGCTCGCCGCCAGGCCAAGCGCATTCCTGAGGGCGCGCCCCTTGAGGCCGAGCAGCACCGCCGCCGCGGTCGCGGCGCCGAAGGTCCCCACCGTGCCCGAGGAATGGAAGCCGCGCCGGTAGTGGTCGGTCCGCATCCACTCGGAGAGCTTGCACTCGACCTCGACGCCGGCGACGAAGGCGGCCACCAGCGCCTCCCCCGTCACGCCCCCGAGCCTTTGGGCCATCACCAGGGCGGCGGTCAGCGGCGGGATGGTGGGGTGGGTCAGCAACCCGTAGGCGTGGCGCGGATCGCGCGAAACCTGGCTGTCGTCCCAGTCATGGGCGTGTCCCGCGGTGCCCAGCACGCGGGCCGCCAGCGGCGCCGGCGCCCGCCTCTCGCCAAGGGTCAGGATCAGGGCGTCGGGCCGGCCGCCCTGGTCGGCGGCCTCGGCGGCCAGCATCGCCACCGCGTCCTCGGCGCTGCCGGCGACATAGAGCCCGAGGCCGTCGAGGATGCAGCGGCGCGCGATGCGCACCGCCTCCACCGGCAGCGCATCGAAGCTGACGCCCTCGATGAAATCCGCGGCCTCCGCAGTGATGTGGGTCTGCTCCCCGCCCGCCATGGGGTGTGCCTGCCCTCCTCCCTGATGGGTGTGCAAGGAAGCAAAGCGGTCCCCGCCGCGCAACACAAAAATGGCGCCGCGCGGCCGCTCAGTCGCCACCGCCCCGCTCCGCGCCCATGACGGGGACCGGCGTCTCCCGCTCCAGCTCCGCGGCGAGCCGCACCTGGCGGGTGCGCACCCACGCCCACAGCAGCAGGCAGAGGACGGCGCCGCCGAGCACCGGGGCGGGCAGGCCGAAATACTCGGACAGGCCCCCCATCATGAGGGCGCCGATGGCCGGGGTGCCTCGGGCGACCATGCCGTAGAGGCTCATCACCCGGCCCCGCATCTCGGCGACGATGGAGGTCTGGATCAGGGTCTGGATGGTCACCCCCTGGACCACGAAGGCCCAGCCGGTGACCACCATGACCGGCATCGCTACCCAGTAGTTGTGCGCGAGCGAGAAGACGATGAGGGCCAGCGACACCACCAGCAGACTGGCCACGGTGACGCCGGTATAGCCCCTGAGCCCGCCGCGCTGGGCGAGCCAGGCGCCGGCCGCCATGGCGCCGACGCCGTGGAGCGTCAGCAGCGTCGAATAGGCGCCGGCGCCGCGGCCGAACACCTCGCCCGCGAACCCCGGCAGGAGGTCGGTGAAAGGGCGCACGAACAGGGAGACCAGCAGCATGGTGCCGAGCAGCACCGCGATGGCCTCGGTGCCGGCGGTGTAGCGGACCCCGGCCACGGCATCGGCCAGCAAACTGCGCTTCGTCGTCTGGATAATGGCGGGCGCGATCCGGATCGCCATCAGGCAGCCGTAGAAGGCGAGATAGGTGAGCGCATTGAAGCCGAAGGCCCAGCCCACCCCGAGGGAGGCGGTGACGGCGCCGCCCAGGGCCGGGCCGATGAAGCGGCTGGAGTTGAACACCATGGAATTGACCGCGATGGCCGAGGTCAGGTGCTCGCGCCCGGCGATGTTGTAGATGGTGGTCATGCGGGCGGGCCGGTTGAAGGCGACGATGATGCCCCGGATGAGGGCGAAGACGACCAGCCACTCGACGGTGACGTGGCCCGAGAACACCAGCGCCGTCAGCGCCGACGCCTGGGCCAGCTGCAGGAGCTGGGTGCGCTTCAGGACCTTGAACGCATCGGAGCGGTCGACCAGGGCGCCGGCGAACAGGCCGATGAGGAAGGTCGGGAACAGGTCGGCGAAGGCGATGACGCCGAGCCACGCGCCCGATTGGGTCAGGTCCCAGGTCAGCCAGCCCATGGCCACGCGCTGCACCCAGTTGCCCGAGGTCGAGACCAGGTTCCCGAGCAGGTAGAACCGGTAGTTGCGGATGGCGAAGACCTGGCGGATCGTGGTGAACCCGCTCATTGCCGTTTCCTCCTGGAGCCCCGGCGTTGCGGGGCACGCGCCTCAGGGCGACGGCCGGAACCCGGCCCGGTACAGCGCCCCGAGGTCGGTGCCGAGCCATTCGGTGGGAATTTGGCGGTTGGTGCCCTCCGCCTTGACCCGGTCGTAGACGATGCGCCCGGCCGCCGCGAACTGGATGGCCAGCCCCGAGTTGTTCTTGTAGTAGACGATGCCGCCGCCGCCCGCGCGGACCGCGGCGGTTCCGGCGACGATGTCGCCGAGCTCGACGATCTGCTCGCGCGTGATCAGTCCCGCCTCCAGCGGCTCCAGGAGCTCGGTCTGGTCGTTGTCGATGACGCTCTCCCAGTCGTTCACCACCACCGTCCGGGCCTTGCCGTAGGTGACCTCGTCCACCTCGCTGCGCTTGCGATTGGTGGAGTCCGAATTGGCGATGGAGATCACCAGCTGGCCGTCGGCAAGCCAGGCGCCGTCGAACACCGGCACCATCGAGGTCGTGCAGCAGCAGACCACGTCGGCCCCGCGCACCACCTGCTCCGGGCCGTCGGCGGCGATCACGTCCAGGCGGTCCCCGGCCTCGGTGCGCTTGCGGGCGACGAAATCGGCGCGATGGGCCTCGTCGGGGCTGAACACGGTGACACGCTCGAATTCCCGGACGGAGGTGATGGCGTCGAACGCCGCGCCCGCCTGCTTGCCGGTGCCGAACAGCCCGAGGGTCCTGACGTCCTTGGGCGCGATGTGGTCGACCGCCAGGCCCGAGGTCGCCCCGACCCGCATGCCCGAGAGATGGAACTCGTGCATGAGGGCCAGCGGCTCGGCGGTCTCGATATCGAACAGGATGACGATCCCCCAGTTGAACGGGCGCGGGTTCTCGTAGAAGCGGCGCTTGTTGGTGGCGCTCGGCGGGGTGATGATCTGGGAGCCGGCGCGCACGCAGGCGAGGCCCGCCGACGGCACCGCCCCCACATGGACGTTGGCGAAATAGCGCCGCTCGGGGTCGGGGTGGCGCGCCTGGTAGCGGGCGCGCGGCAGGTTGACGGCGTCGCCGGCCGCGAAGTCGCGGAAGGCGGTGGCCATGGCGCCGATGCATTCGCCCATGGTCAGGTGGCGGGCGACATCGTCGTCGGTGATGATGATGGTCATGCCCGCGTGCCCCCCTCGGCCGTCCGCCGCGCTCGTCCGCCCGCCGCCCGGGCGGGCCCGGCCGCGACGGGCCCATGACAAAATAGTATTGACAAAATACACGATATATTGTGGCCTAGCCGGCTGAGGCCACAATTTGTAGGCTTTAGCGGGCGGCGAACCTCATCGTCTTCCCGCCCCGGACCGGTACCGGCCGCCCCAAAATAGCAAATGGTCCCGGGCGAAAGGAAGACACTCGAAGGAGGGGGATGGATGACATTCCTTGACAGATTGAAGGCCTGGCTCGGCCAGATCGTGGAAGTGGGTCTGCTCCTTGTCGCCCTTGGCATCGTGATCCAGGTGCTCGTCGGCCCCAACGTCGCCTTCATCGGCAACGTCGTGGGCAACCTGATCGCGCTGATCAAGGCGCTCGGCGACAACGGCCTCGTCGGGCTGATCGCCATCGCCATCATCCTCTGGCTGTTCGCCAAGCGAAGCCCCGGCTGATCCGTTCCTTCGCACCGCACATAGGGCGTCCACGACAAAGGGCCGGGGAATGGGCTTCCCCGGCCCTTTTCGTCGTGCCCGCGTCCTCGGTCAGAAATCCCTGAGGAGCCGTCCATAGCCCTCGATGCGGTCGTCGATGCCGCAGCGGCGCAGCGCCTGCCACACGATGGCCTGGAGCGGCTGCACCACGGTCACGCCCAACTCCCGCTCCAGCGGCTCGATCGCCCCGATCATGGCCCAGTGGGGACAGGAGTAGTAGATGGTGTCGATGTCGGGGTAGCGCTCCTTCAGCTCGCGCCCCAGCGCCAGGGCGCGTTCCTCGGGCACCTTGCCGAGCTCGATGAACTTGGCGCGCGCCCGGGCGCAGCCCGCCGGCTCGAGCCCGAACTCGCGCATGTAGTCCTCGTGGCGGGCGTCGTGGGATTCGTCGTAAGGGTGCACGATGCCCGCCTTCCTGCCGCCCAGCACCTTGAACGCCGCGATCTGGGCCGAGGCCGAGGTGGTGATGGGGATGCCGGCCGCCTTCTCGGTCTCGGAGATGAGGGTGTCGAGATTGTCGAACCCCTTGGAGACGTTGATGGGCAGGCCCCCGAAGACGAGGATGTCGACCCCGGCCCGGGCCATGATCCTGGCCGCGCGCAGGCTCGCCTCGTAGGAGCGGTCGACCTCCTCGTCGTTGCGTTCGACCAGCGGCAGGGTGTGCACCACCAGGGTCACCCCCTCGGGCACCACCTTGTAGAACTCGTAGGGAAAGACCTCGGTGGCCGAGGGCGGCGAGGTGTAGCCGATGCGGGCGCGGTGACCGTAGATAGGCATGCGGAGGCTCCCCTGTTCTTGTCCTTTCGCGCGGGCAGGGACGCGATCAGCGCGCCGTGGGCATGGCGGGCTCCCGCCTCTCCGGCATGAGGCCATGGCTTTCCAGGAACGCGATCACCAGGGCGTCGAACCCGGCGGGGTCCTCGATCATACAGGCATGGCCGGCGCCGGGCAGCACCTTGTGCACGGCGCCGGGGATCAGGCGCGCGGTCTCCTCTCCGCGCGGCCGCGCCCCGTCGAACTCGCCGTTGATGATGAGCGTCGGCGGGCGGTAGGCGGAGAGGTAGGGCCGCGCGTCCCCCGCCGCGAGCGCCTTGAACACCTCGACGATGGCACGGGGATCGTGCCAAGGGTCGCGTTCGGAGAACATGGCCAGCAGATGGGCCCCCAGCCGGGTGTCGCCGAAACCCTCGCGCACGCCATGGCGGAGGTGCGCCGCCCGGTAGGGGGAGAACGGCTCGGCCCCGTAGCCCTCGATACGGCGGTGGAAATCCTGGGGCCCGGAATTGCCCCCCACCTGGATCACCGCGCGGAACCGGTCCGGCGCCATGCCCCCCAGCATCAGGGCCAGCTTGGAGCCGATGGAGCAGCCCATGACGATGGCCGAGCCGGCACCCTCGTCGTCCATGACGCCCAGCACGTCGGCGCACATGTCCTCGAAGGCAAACGGCTCGGTGACCTTGGCCGAGCGCCCGAAGCCCCGGAGGTCGGGGGCGATGACCCGGAACCAGGTGGAGAAACGGGCCATCTGATAGAGCCACAGGCTGTGGTCGAACGGAATGGCGTGGAGCAGCACCAGGGCCGGCCCCTCTCCCGCCACCCCGTAATGGATATCGACACCGTTGGCGCGACTTATGGGCATCGCCCCGATCCCTCGCCGCCCGACGCTCAGAACTCGCGCAGGAGCCGGCCGAAGCCCTCGATGGGGTCGTCGATGCCGGCGGTGCGCAGGGCCTTCCACAGGATCGCCTGCTGGGAGGTCATGACGTCGACGCCGAGCTCGCGCTCGATGCGCTCGATGGCGTGCGCCGTGGGCCAGTGGGCCGAGGCGAGGTGGATGGTATCGGCTTCGGGGTGCGCGGCCTTGAGCCGGGCGGCCATCTCGAAGGCGGCCGTGAGCGGCACGCGGCCGTAATCGAGAAGGTTGTACTTCATCGACGCGACCCCCACCGATTCGACGCCCATGTTGCGCATCTGGCGGTGATGGCGCTCATCGTGCTCGGGCCCGGACATGTGGGCGGTGGCCACCTTGCGGCTGCCGAGGCGCTCCATGGCCTCCCTCTGGGCCAGGGTCGAGGCGACGACCCGGGTGCCGATCTCCTCGCCGAGGCGCGCGCAGATCTCGGGCAGGCTGTCCACGCCGCGCGACTGGTTGATGGGATTGCCCCCCAGCACCACCACGTCCGCCCCCGCCCCGGCCATGAGCCTGGCGGCGCGCAAGGCACGGTCATGGCTGCCGTCGAACGCCTCCTTGGAGTATTCGCCCGCCACCTCGAGGGTGGTCAGCATCAGCGTCACGCCTTCCGGCACCATCCTGTAGAACTCGTAGGCGAAGACGTGGGTGACGAAGGGCGGCGAGCAGTAGCCGATGCGCGCGCGCGAGCCGTAGAGCATGTCGGTCATGGGGTCCTCTTCCTCGGGGCGGGGGTTCAGAACTCGCGGAGCAGCCGGCCGAATCCCGAAATCCGATCCTCGATGCCGGTCTGGCGGAGCGACTCCCAGGCGATCGCCTGCAGCGACGTGAGCACGCTGACCCCGAATTCGTCCTCGAGCGGCTGGATGGCGTCGACCACGGTCCAATGGGGGCAGCCGAAATAGAGGGTGTCGGCCTCGGGATGCGCCGCCAGCGCCGCCCGGCCCCATTCCAGGGCGCGGCCCGGCGCGAGCGTGCCCAAGGCCACCAGGTTGGAGCCCCCGGCGTGGACCCCCACCGGCTCGAGGCCGAAGAACTCGGCGATGGTGCGCTCGTGGCGCGGGTTCTGGTCGGGCTCGAAGGGATGGACCACCGCCACCTTGCGGGAACCCAGCGCCGCGAAGGCATGGACCTGGGCCGCCGCCGAGCTCGACACCCTGACGCCGATCTCCCTGGCGAGGCCCCCCATGAGATCGTCGAGGTTGCCGCCGCCCTTGGAGATGTTGATGGGAAGCCCGCCCAGTACCACCAGATCGGCGCCGGCCCTGGCCATGGTCCTGGCCGCCTCGATGGAGATGTCGTAGCACCTGGCGAGATCGTCGGCGGAGCGGGTGCCCAGCGGCAGGGTGATCATCATCAGCGAGACGCCTTCGGGCACCACCCGGTACCAGTCGATGGGGTAGACCTCGGTGGTGACGGCGGCGACGGTGTAGCCGATGCGCGCGCGGTGGCCGCGGATGCGGTCGAGGTCGTCCATCAGAACTCCCTCAGGAGGCGGCCGTAGCCCGGGATGGAGTCCTTGATCCCCGCCAGCCTGAGCGCCCGCCACAGGATGGCCTGGATCGAGGACATGACGGTGACCCCGAACTCCTTCTCCAGGGGCTCGATGGCGCCGATCACCGGCCAGTGGGGGCTCGGGAACATGATGGTGTCGGCGTCGGGGTGCGCGGCCATTAGCGCGCGGGCCATGTCCAGCGCCGCGTTGTCGGGGATCGCGCCGATGCGGTTAAACGCGCTGCCGAAGGCGCGGGTGCCGAGCACCGAGCAGCCGAACTTCTCGGCGTAGTCGTCGAATCGGGAATTGTCCTCCCCCTTGTAGGGATGGGCCACCACCAGCCTGCGGCAGCCCAACGCCGCGAAGGCCTCCTTCTGGGCCGAGGCCGAGCTCGCCACCGGCACCCCGAGCTCGGCCTCGAGCTCCGCGATCACGCGGTCGGCGTTCTCGGCCCCGCGGGCCAGATTGATGGGCACGCCGCCGAGCACGATAGCGTCGCACCCGGCCGCCGCCATCTCGCGGGCGGCCTTCATGGAGATATCGTAGCTCCGGTCGACCTCGTCCTTGGAGCGGACGGTGATGGCCAGCGTCGTAATGACGAGGGTCACGCCGTCCGGCGCCACCTTGTAGAACTCGTAGGGAAACACCTCGCTGGTCAGCGGCGGCGAGGTGTAGCCGATGCGCGCGCGGTCGCCGTATCTCTGGTTGCGGATCATGGGTCCTCCCGTCTTTTCGTTGCCCCAAGATCGCGCGAAACGGGCCCGCGCACAACCCGCCCGGACTCAGCCGATGAGCGACCAGATCATGCGCGCCGCCGCCACCGCCAGGAACAGCGCGAAGACCCGGGCGAGCATCTTGTGGGGCAGGCGGTGGGCGAGCCTGGCGCCGATGGGCGCCATCGCCGCCGTCGCCGGCGCGATCGCCGCGACCCCCAGCAGGTTGACGTAGCCGAGGCTGAGCGTGGGCAGGCCCGGCGCGTCCCAGCCGATGGCGGCGAAGCCGGCGGCGCCCGGCACCGAGACCAGCACGCCCACGGCGGACGCCGTGCCCACCGCCATGTGGATGGGCACGGCGTAGAGCGTCAGCATCGTCACCGTCATGGCGCCGCCGCCGATCCCGGCCATGGTGGAGACGATGCCGGTGGTGAGGCCGGCGGCAAGGCTACCGGCGGGTCCGGGCATGGAATCGCCAAACCTGCGGAAGGGCTCGCCGGCGGCCAGGTTGGCGGCAGCCA
>Ga0299906_10003245_pt1 | contig 13414 bp, 7 predicted proteins | sample RVTome_14_FD_200259 | JGI IMG/M metagenome (GOLD analysis project Ga0299906, IMG submission 200259) | Soil microbial communities from uranium-contaminated site in the Upper Colorado River Basin, Wyoming, United States - RVT145D125 (version 2) ...
ATCGGCAACGATGTCCGCGCCGTTGACATCCAGCCCCAAACAACTCAGGGCACGAAAAAACCCGGCATCTGTACCGGGCTTGTTGTCTGGCGCTGCCCCCGCCGCTATACGAAGTGCGCTTATGCCACGGCCGGCGATGCCGCCGGGCTAATGGCCTGTCAGACCTTGTCGGCGTCCGCCTCGGTCGTGCTCGGGTAGTCTCCGGCCGTCATGGTGATGTTCGCAAGGCCTGCGTAGTGACGCAGAACGTGCATCGGCATTACCGCCGCCGCCGGTGTCCCGTCCATTATCCGCCACGCTCGCGCCGTTGCCGACGGGCCGCCTCGCCGCCGGTACTCTCCGAGTGCCGCCTACGGTTCCAGAACCACGCGGAATCCGCGGGTGTTGTAGCGGTCGCCGGGGGAGAACTCGGACCGGTACGCAGCGCGGCAGTAGCGGGCGATGTCGTCCCACGAGCCGCCGCGCAGCACCCGGCCGTTGCCCGTCGAGGGCCCCTTCGGATCGGTGACCTCGCCGGTCGGATAGGGCCCGTAGTAGTCCTGGCACCACTCGCGGACGTTGCCGTAGGTGTCGTACAGGCCCCAGGCGTTGGGCCGCTTCGTGCCGACATCGTGATAGCGCTCCCCGCTGTTCTCGAAGTACCACGTGAGGTCATCCAGCGAGACGCCGTCCGGAAACGCGCCGGTCGACCCCGCGCGGCTGGCGTATTCCCACTCGGCCTCCGTGGGGAGCCGGTACTTTCGCTTTTCCTTCGATTCGTGGTCCGTGAGCCGCCGGCAGAACTCGACCGCATCGTCCCACGAGACCTCCGACACCGGCAGTTTGTCGCCCTTCCAGAACGACCGGTTCTGCCGTATGAGTTCGTTCCACTGCTCCTGCGTGGTCTCGGTGGTGCAGATGTAGAACCCCTTGGTGATCTTCACGCGATGGCGGGTCTCATCGCCGTCGCGATTGCGCTCGTCCGAGGGGCTGCCCATGTCGAATTCGCCCGGTTCGATGTAGACGAACTTCATGCCGAGCGAGTTCGTGATGGGCGGCTTGGGCGCGATGACCGCCGCGGCGCCGGCCGCCGCCACGCCCGCGCCGGCGATCTGGGCGCCCGTCGGCCCGCCGGCCATCCTCGTCGGGGGCGGCGCGATCGTGCCTTCGTAGAACGCCGTCAGGTCCGTCGCCGAATGATTGACGATGAGCGCGGCGAACATGTCCTTGTAGACCGACTCCACGCTGACGCCGATGTCCAGGTTCAGCGTGAGCGCCTCCGTCGACAGCGGCCCGCGCAGGACATCGCCGTTTCTCGTGGTCACCACCGCGGTGATGATATTCTCACCCTGCGCCTCGATGCGCCGGACATCGCCGATCGCGAGGTTCATGACCCCCCGGTCCGTCTGCATCGACACTTGCTGTTCCGTGGGCCGGCCCGTGAGAAGGTCGCCGTTGGCCATGGAGAACAGATCGCTGCCGGCGACTGCTTCCATGAAGCCCAGCTCGTTCGCCTGCTTTCGGAGAATCACGACATCGATCTTCTCCTTGCGCACCGTGATCACGTCGCCGGTGGTGCCGATGCGGATCCGGATGTCGCGGTCGGCGACGATGCCGGTGATGCGATTGCGATTGACGGTGACGATCGCCTCGCTGCCGGTGCGCGATCCGGCGAACGAGACGGCGGCGCAGCGGCGCAGACTGATGCGGACCCGGCCGTACGGGGCGATGATCTCGAGCGACTCGTTGAGCACCTCCCCGCGCACCACCTCGTGACTCCGGAAATAGACCACATCTTCGCCCTCGGAACGGGCCTGATCGAACACGCGGTCGAGCGGCGGCGGACCGCTGGCCGCCTTGGCGCAAGCCGCCAGCGGCCAGAACATGACGACCACGGGAAGGATCAGTGCGGCAACGACAATGGCGGATCGGAACATTCGGCGACACTCCTTGACTCGGAGGCCGGCGTCGATCATCACGGCGTCAGCACAACCAACCGGCTGGCGCGGCCCATAGGCGCCGGTCCATGCAAAACGGCCTGCCATTCTACCGCGCCATCGGCGCTCGATCCGCCGGCGCTGGCCGCATCCGGGCGAACTGCGGCAATTTCCCGCTTCGGCGCCCGACTGATCCGCGATATTGCGCCAGGCGGCGTGACGCGGTCCGGTCCGGACATTCGCATCGACGCGGACGCAATCAATCCGGCGCACTATGATCCGTGCATCGCGGCCGAAGGGCGGCATCCATCGCCGGTGGGGTGGCAGAGTGGTCGAATGCGCCGGTCTTGAAAACCGGTAGGCCCCTCGTGGGTCTCGCGGGTTCGAATCCCGCCCCCACCGCTTTCGATGGCGCGGCCGGCGCGATTCACTCGATCGGCGCGCCGCGTCCCCGTTGCAGCCGGTGATACGCATCCGCGGGGAACGCGCCGTCGAAGCGCTCGGAGCGGCCATCGGACCAGCGGACGACCACGTTGGTCGCCGCCGCCGCGGCCGGCGCATCACCCAGGCCGACGTGGATGCGCGGGTCGTTGGCGGCGAGGTAGCTGTAGCCCGTGCGCACATCGCGGCGAACGCGCCGCGAGCCGACGTAGAACGTCAGGGTCGCCCCGATGGCCGGCGACCCGGCGGCGCCGATCACCGCGAACCCGATCCAGCGCCCGCGCGGCCGGGCGACGTTGTGCAGCAGGTAAGGTCGCCCCTCGATGTTGTTCACCAGGATGTCGACCGCGCCGTCGTCGTCGAAGTCGGCGAAGGCCGCGGCGCGGCTGGTGTGAATGAGCGGCGCCGCCACGCCGCCGCGGGGCAGCACTTCCTCGAAGCGGCCGCCCGGCATGCCGCGGATGAGCAGGTTGGGCTCCGCGTAGGCATCGCCCCCGCCCCCGGACGCAAAAGGCCCTTCCTGCATCGACACCCGGCCGTTGGCCTCATAGAGATCCAGCAATCCATCGTTGTTGAAGTCGATGAACGCCACGCCGAAGCGCGTGAAACTGCGGCTGATGCTCGCGAGGCCGGCCGCCGCGGCCTCCTCCATGAAGTAGTCGCCCTGGTTGCGATAGAAGGAGTCGGACTCGTTGTCCAGGTTGACCACGAGCAGGTCCAGATCGCCGTCATCGTCCACATCCATCGCGTCCACGCCCATGCCGGCCTTCTCGCGTCCATCCTGGTCCACCGCGCAGCCGGCCAGCAGCGCTTCGTTGCGAAAGGTCCCGTCGCCGCGATTGACCCACAGGATGTTCTTCGAACCGTCGTTGGCGACGTAGATGTCCACCAGGCCGTCGCCGTTGAAATCACCACACACGACGCCCAGCCCGTTCCCGGCGTCGGCGCGGATGCCGGCCTCGACCGACACGTCGGTGAACGTGCCGTCGCCGTTGTTGCGGTACAGCGTGTCGTGGGCCGGCGCCTCGTAAGCCTGCGGCATGCAGTAGTCCGGCTGACCGAGAAAGTTCACGCACTCGCGTTCGACGTCCGTTGACCAGTAGATGTAGTTGGTGATGTAGAGGTCCAGATCGCCGTCGGCGTCATAGTCGACGAACGCCGCCCCGGCGCCCCATTTCTCATCGCCGGCGCCAGTCGCAGTCGTGACGTCGGTGAGCGTGCCGTCGCCGTTGTTGCGGAGCATGACGTTGGGCCCGAAGTTCGTGATGTACAGGTCCACATCGCCATCACCGTCGTAGTCCCCCGTGGCCACGCCCATGCCATAACGCCGATCGCCGGCGCCGCTCGATTCGGTGATGTCGGTGAACGTGCCATCGCCGTTGTTGCGGAAGAGCTGATTGGGCGGATTGAGCACCGGGTCCTGCCTTACGCGCCCGCTCTGAACGAGGTAGACATCCAGGTCGCCATCCCCGTCGAGGTCGAACCATGCCGCGCCCCCGACCACGATCTCGGGAATGAGGTGCTCATCGCGATGGCCATTGACATGACGGAAATCGAGCCCCGAGGCGGCGGCAACCTCCTCGAACCACACATCGCCGCCGGGCGCGGCATCCGGCGCACCCGCCGATGGATCTGGCGGGCCGCCGCCGTTGCCGTTGCCGAAACAGCCGCCCGCCAGGATCGCCGCGCACGCGGCCACGGCCGCCGCGAAGCAGCCGCCGGGACGCGGGCCCCGACGGACCCTGCCGCGCATCGCGTCAATCGTCATCGCTCGCCCTCGCGCGGCAGGCGAGCGGCGTTGGCATCGGGGGACCCGGGGGCGCCGGGGGATCCGGCCTCGATGCGCATCGGCGCGCCTGCGGGCGACGCCAGGCGCCGGCGCAGCTCCTCCACCCGGCCATCCATCGGCCACAGTCTGGCGAAGCGCTGAACCGTCGTCGCGGCCGCCTCCATCCGCCCGGCATTCACTTGCGCGATCGCGAGATCGTACAGGTAGGTCGGCTGGGGGGCGAAGCGAATGAGCATCTCCTGAAGCGACTCAATCGCGCGATCCCAACGCCCCAGCTTCGCCAGCAGCGCGCTCTCCCGCTCCAGCCAGTACTGCGCGCTGGCGTGATCCGCGGCGGCCACACGATACTCCCGAAGCGCCTCATCGTGCTCGCCGCGACGCTCGCGCAGCATGCCGAGCAGGCCGTGTCCGGAGGGATACGACGGATTGACCTGCAGCGCGAACTCGGCATGCCGCCACGCCAGCCGCTCGAACTCGACAACCTCGGCGCTGTTGCGCGTTCGCTCGGCCTTCCGCAGGTACGCCAGGCCGAGGTTGAAGTGGGCCTGGTGATAATGCTCGCGAGCGTCGATGGCCTTCTCGAGCGTGGCGATCGAGCGATCGAGCTGGCCGCTCTCGCGGTAGGCGATGGCCAGGTTGCTGAGCAGGACGCTGTCATCCGGATCCGCGCGCAGGAACCCTTCCAGCATGCCGATCGACTCGTTCACGCGGCCCATGGCCAGCAGCCGTATGGGCAGCTCGATCTTCCAGCCGGCCCCGCGATGAAAGTTCGAGACCTCGTTGGTCCACGGATCGGGCCAGGTGACGGCCCCGCCGGCGCTGGCCAGAAGGGCGCGCTCCGCATCCTCGACGCGTCCAAGCCGCCGGTAGACCGTGCAAAGGAGCTGGTTGGCGAAATGGCGATTGACCGGCGTCCACTCCAGCACCTGCTCGAGGATGCCCGCCGCCTCTTCATCGCGCTGCTGGCGCATGCGCACCATCGCCAGCCCGAACCAGCCCGCGGGGTCGCCGGGCGCCTGCCGCGTCGCCCGGGTGAAGGACGCCTCGGCGCCGACCAGGTCGCCCTGCTCCAGCAGCCAGAAGCCCAGCCGCCAGTGCGCCGCGGTGTACTCGCTCATCAGGGTCGCGGCCCGCCGCATCGCCTCGATCGCCTCCCCGTATTCGCTGAGTGCGTAGCGCGCCTGGGCAAGAAGGAACCATGCCCGGGCATTCGTGGCCTCAAGCGCGGCGGCCTGGGCGTAGCACGTGGCGGCCTGGGCCGGGTTGGCGTTGGCGTCGAAGACCATGCCCAGTTCAATCCAGCGCTGCGGATTCAGGCGATCCGCCAGGACGGCCGAGCGGCCCTGATGAACCAGTTCGAGCACCGCGGGCTCGACGCGACTCAGACTGGCCGGCAGCGGCGGATCGGGCGCTGTCGAGCCCGACCGGTCGGCGACCAGCAGCCACACCAGCGCGGCGAGGATTGCCGCCAGACCCGTGAACGGCAGCAGCAGCTTCTTGACCATGACTCCGTGACATCCGCGACCGGTTCGGCCACTCGGCGCCGGCGACGACACCGCGACCGGATTGTAGTCGGATTGCCCGCCGCGCTTTGCGCCGACCATGAAAAAGGCCGCATGCGGGGCATGCGGCCACGGGTCACGCGTGGAATGGCGGGGCCTCAATCGCCGTCGCCCCCGGAGTCCGGCTGCAAGAAGATGAACGGCAGGCTGCCGCCTCCGCCCACATCGCCGGCGTTGTAGATGTACTGCGCATCAAGGGCCTTGCCGATGCGGACCTGCGCCTCGGAGAGGTGGGCCAGCGTGTAGGCATCCAGCCGCGCGCCGCCGCGGTTCAGCGTCTTCTCGATCACTCGCTGCAGCTCGCGCAGCTTGTAGACGCTGAGGTTGGAGATCGGCTTGGCCGCGGCGCCGAGCATGTCGTTGGGCAGACTCAGGTCGATGAGCCGGTCGAGGCACTCCCGCTGGAGGTTGCGGCGCAGGCTCGAGATCATCGGATCGCGGTTGGTGAAGTTCCGCTCCGGCGAGTTCTCAAGCTCCTCGAAGATGGCATCCGTCACCGAAATGAGCAGTTCCGGCAGCGTCAGGGCGTCCTCGTCCGCATCGGCGCGAAACTCGTTGTCGTAGACGCGATTCAGGGTGGTGGGATTGAGCAGTTGCGTCATCACGGACGCCTGCACGCCGAGGATCCGGTCGTGCACAGGCCACGTCTGATCGTCGAAGATGAACCAGAAGCCGCCGTCGTCCCACCACTTCTCGACGGTCATTTTCCGCAGCAGGGCGCCGTCGATGCCAAACGCCTCATCCTCGAAGGCGTTCTCGATGACGAACGTCAGGGCGCGGCGCTGCTGTTCGGCGCTGATGGGCTCGACGGGATCGCGCCCGCCGGGATCTCCCTTGTGATCGCGGTGGACGAAGGAGCCGCCGACCCACGATGCGGCGACGCCCAGCGCACTGCCGTGGGTGGAGAGCAGCATTTCGTAGCCCTCGCGGGCCTTGCTCCAGCTCTCGCCGTCCTTGACCATCTTGTCGAGGATCTGGCCGCGCATCCTGTGCACCAGGATCATCTCGCTCTCGGCGAAGTCGAGCGAATCGGCGCCGAGGTCGAACGTCCGGGCCAGCGGGTCCGGACCCCACGTGTCCTCGTCGGTGGCGTAGGCGAGCGTGGGATCGGCCACCCGCTGGAGCACGACCTTGGGGTCGCCGGACGTGTAGCCGTACTCGATGGCCCAGTAGTCATACGAACCGAGCGTGACCATCGCGAACTCGCCCTGCGCGCGTTGCTCGTCGAACTCCAGGTTGACCGGCGTGTAGTCCATGACCGAGCCGGTGATGGGTCGGCCCTTGTGCCCGGCGCTGTTGATGACATCCATGCCGTAGGCGCTGGAGGCCTTGAAGTTGTGACGAAGGCCCAGGATGTGGCCCACCTCGTGCATGACGAGGTCCTTCAGCAGCGGCCCGATGAACCACTCGGGCACGCCGTCGAGCAGGTCGCCCGCATCGCCGTCGGCGTTCTCCTGCCCCGCCAGATGCCGCAGCAGGTCCGGGTTGAGGCGGACCAGGGAGATGTCCATCGCCTTGGCCATGCCGCCGCGGCACGCGCCGTTGACCTGGCTGATCCGGCCCGCGAGGCCGTCGAAGGGGTCATCGCCGATCAGCGTGGCATTGGCCCGCGCGGCAGGATGCGCCGTGGCCGCATCGGCCTGCGCCTGGAGCCGCTGTTGACGCAGGCCGCGCAGGACGGCCGGTCGCTCGGCGGGTGAGGCGAGACGCACGCGCGGGTCCCACTGCGGCCGCGTCGCCAGCCAGGCGAGGGTCTCCGGCCCGAAGCCCTCCATCGCCCGCTCGGCGAGATAGCGCCGCCACGTGTCCGCCCACCCGGTGATGAACTGCTCGGGGATCGACACGTCGGCGTCGAGGATCTGGCCCGTGCGCGGGTCCACGCGGCTGGGGCCGATGGCATAGCCGGTGCTGGCGTTGGTCCAGATGATGAAGTTGTTGCGCACATCCTCCGGGTCCTTGTCCATGTGCGCGCCGGTGCGGGCGTCCTGCTGGTACGCCTCGATGGCGTTGACGATGCCGACCTTCTCAAAGGCCTTGTTCCACTCCAGCAGCCCGTCGCGCACCCACCGGCGGTAGCGCACCGGAATCGTGTGCTCCAGGTAGAAGACGATCGGCTCCTTCGGCGGGCTCAGGGTCAGACTCGGATCGGCCTTCTCCAGCTTCCAGCGGTTGGCGTAGCGGACCCAGGGCGTGTCCGCGGCGGCGTTGCCGACGTCCATGTGCACGGTCGTGAAGAAGCCCACGCGTTCATCGGCCTCGCGGGACTGATACCCCGATGTCGCCGGAATCTCGCTGATCGAATAGTACAGCGTCCCGAACTGGCCGCCGCGCAGCGGCAGCTCGAACGCCACCTCGACATTCTGCGGAAAGGCCTTGGCCTTCGCGATCTTCATGAGCCGGTCGTTGGCGCCCGCGGCGGCGAATCCGAAGAACGTCGTGGCCTGCCCGACCAGCAGCGCATCGAGATCGATGACGGGCCCCCCGTCCGGACCCATGGTGAGAATCGGCACATCCAGCAGCACGCGGTCGGTGAACACGCGATCGTGGGCCTTCTGCGACTCGACATCGCCCGAGGTGCGCACCGCGACATTGGGCCGGATCAGCGCCAATCGCTTGTCGAATCGCTTCCACCGGACGTACATGTCGCCCACCTGCTCGCCGGCGGTGAGGATGCCGCTGGCGATGGTGTAGGCGATGAAGATGTTCTGGCTCTCGAAGTTCTCAGGCAGCTCGGCGAGCATCTGGGCATCTTTGTCGCGCCGCCAGAGCGTGTAGAGACTCTTCTGACCGTCGGCGGTGGACACGACTTTCTCGTAGTCCTTGGCGACCTTGTCGAAGTCGGGAAACTCCTTGTCCGCCTGGCCCGCGGCCGCCTGGGCCTGGGCGATTCGTGCCGCGACCTCGGGCGGCACGACGGTCTGGTCCGCCGGGGGCTCGGTCGTCTGCGCCGCGAGCGGCGCTGCGAGCAGCACGACCGTCCAGAAGGAAACGCCGCTGGTTGTCTTCGCCATTCCTGCTACCTCCAGGCCGTGCCGCGCCTGTTCCCGGCCACTCCCGGGCCCCCCGGGGGCGCGGGGGCGCGGTGGGCGTGACCGATCGACGCGCGGCGGCCCCTGATCGTACCACCTCCCCATACACTCGGTTCTTTCGCGGGGCCGCTTGGGGCCGAACGTCCGAAAACCGCCGTTGTTTCCGCGTCGGAGCCCCGTCCGGGCCACCGGGGGCTAACGCGGCCCTGACGGCGCACTACCCCGGGGGCTCGGCCGGAAGATGCGGAACAGCCGCTTCAGCGGGTCGTAGAACTCATCCACTACCCGCTCCTTGAGGGGGATGATGGCGTTGTCGGTGATGGTGATGTGCTCCGGGCAGACCTTTGTGCAGCACTTGGTAATGTTGCAGTAGCCGATGCCCTGGGATTTCTTGAGGTCCTCCAGTCGGTCCTCAGTGTCCAGCGGGTGCATCTCCAGCGCCGCGTTGTAGACGAAGTAGCGCGGCCCGATGAACTCGTCGTGCTTCGTGTGGTCGCGGAGGACGTGGCACACATCCTGGCACAGGAAGCACTCGATGCACTTGCGGAATTCCTGGATGCGGTCGACATCCTCCTGGGCCATGGTCCACGTGCCGTCGGCGTGGTCCGGCTTCCGGGGCCTGAACGGCCGGATGCCCTTCTTGACGCGGAAATTCCACGACACGTCCGTCGTCAGGTCCCGGATGATCGGAAACGCCTTCATGGGCTCGATCGTCACCGGTCCCTCCGCCACCGCGTCCATGCGGGTCATGCACATGAGCCGGGGGTTGCCGTTGACCTCCGCCGAACACGAGCCGCACTTGCCCGCCTTGCAGTTCCAGCGACACGCGAGATCGTTGGCGGACTCGGCCTGGATCTGGTGGACGGCGTCGAGCACGACCATGCCCTCGGTGATGTCGGTCGAGTATTCCCTGAACTCGCCGCCGTCCCTGTCGCCGCGCCAGATGCGGAACGTCCGCGTCGCCATCACTTGTTCTCCTCGATGATCTTCTTCAGGTCTTCGCGCATCGGCGCGATCGGCCGGCGCTCGACCTTCATGCCGCCATCGTCGGTGCGGACGAGGATCGTGTTGTGCTTCGAGTGCGCCTCGTCCTTGGCGGGATAGTCCTCGCGGAAATGCGCACCCCGGCTTTCCTTGCGGTCGAGGCCAGATCTCGCCACGGCCTCCGACACCACCAGGAGATTGTGCAGGTCCAGGGCCGTGTGCCAGCCCGGGTTGTACTCGCGGCTCCCGTGCGCGGCGACATGGACCGCCCGCGCGCGCAAGTCCGCGATCTTCTCCAGGGCCTGCGCCATTTCGTTCTCCGTGCGCACGATGCCCACCAGGTCTTGCATGAACTCCTGGAGCACAAATTGGATCTGATAGGGCCCGCCCCCGCCCCCGGTGCCGTCGCCGGATGCGCCCTCCTGCCGCTCCAGCGGCGCCAGGGCCTGGCGCATCGCCTCCTCGATGGCATCGTCGTGGAGCTGCGCTGATCCATGCTCCCCGGCGAACCGTGCCGCATACTCCCCCGCCCGCTGGCCGAAGACGATCAGGTCGCTCAGCGAGTTGCCGCCGAGGCGATTCGCCCCGTGCAGGCCCGCGGCCACCTCGCCCGCGGCAAAGAGGCCCGGCACCGTGGACATCTGCGAGTCGCCGTCCACATCCACGCCGCCCATGGCGTAGTGCGTGGTGGGGCCGACCTCCATCGGCTCGCGGGTGATGTCCACTCCCGCCAGCTCCTTGAACTGGTGGTACATGCTCGGCAGCTTCTTCCTGATGTGGGTCTCGGCATCCGGCAGCTTCTCGCGGATCCAGGCGATATCGAGGAAGACGCCCCCGTGGGGGCTGCCTTTGCCGGTGCGCACCTGCTCGACGATCTTGCGGGCGACGTGATCGCGCGTCAGCAGCTCCGGCGGGCGATTCGCCTCTTTGTCGCCGGTGACGTAACGCCAGCCCTCCTCGGCGTCTTTGGCGGTCTGGTTCTTGTACAGTTCGGGGATGCCGTCGAACATGAAGCGGTGGCCGTCCTTGTTCTTGAGGACGCCCCCCTCGCCGCGCACGCCCTCGGTCACGAGGATCCCTCGCACCGATGGCGGCCAGACCATGCCGGTGGGGTGGAACTGAACGAACTCCATGTCCTTGAGCGCCGCGCCCGCTTCGTAGGCCAGCGCCTGCCCGTCGCCCGTGTATTCCCAACTGTTGGAGGTGATCTTGTAGGCCCGGCCGATGCCCCCCGTGGCCAGCACGATGGCCGCGGCATGGAAGATGTGGAAGCGGCCGCGCTCGCGCTCGTAGGCGAACGCCCCGCTGACCCGCGAGCCGTCCTTGAGCAGCATCGTGACCGTGTACTCCATGAACACTTCGATGCCCTGGTGGACGCCGTGGTCCTGGAGTGTGCGGATCATCTCCAGTCCGGTTCGATCGCCCACGTGGGCCAGCCGCGGGTAGCGATGGCCGCCGAAGTTCCGCTGGTTGATGCGGCCGGCCTTCGTGCGATCGAAGACCGCCCCCCACGCCTCCAGTTCGCGCACGCGGTCCGGCGCCTCCTTCGCGTGCAGTTCGGCCATGCGCCAGTTGTTGAGGTATTGCCCGCCCCGCATGGTGTCGGCGAAGTGCGTCTGCCAGTTGTCGCGGTCATCGACATTGGCCAGCGCGGCAGCGACGCCGCCCTCGGCCATGACGGTGTGCGCCTTGCCCAGCAGGGACTTGCAGACCAGGGCGACGGTGCAGCCCTTGGCCGAGGCCTCGATGGCCGCGCGCAGGCCCGCGCCTCCGGCCCCGATCACCACCACATCGTGCTCGTGCCGCTGAAACTGGCTCATGTCAGAAGAGTCTCACATCGGTGAACAGCCCCATCGAGCAGGCGCGAATGTAAAAGTCGGTGAATCCCACCCAGAACAGGCTGCACCAGGCCCAGAGCATGTGCCGTCGGTTCAGGCAGCTCACGCAGTCGTAGCCGATCTTCCGCAGCGGATGCGTCGAGAAGAGGTTGTAGCGGCCGGCGATGAGATGCCGCGCTGAGTGGCAGCCGAAGGTGTAGCCGCCGAGCAGGTAGACGTTCAGCATGAGCACGAAGGTGCCCACGCCGAAGCCGAACCCCGGCCCGCCATCGCCGAACAGTGCGTAGCCGTGCTCATTCCACGCCTCGCTGTAGAACATCGCCCGGATGGCGTCGTAGGACAGAATCACGATGAAGATTGCGGCGGCGTAGAAGAAGTACCGGTGGATGTTCTGGGCGATCAGCGGCCAGGTCTGCTCGCCCCAGTAGGTCTTGCGCGGCTCGCCCACCGCGCACGACGGCGGATCGGCCCAGAACGACTTGTAGTACGCCCCGCGGTAGTAATAGCACGTCAGCCGGAACCCGCCGGGGAAGATCAGGATGAAGAACGCGGGCGAGAGCGGTATCCACGCCGGCAGCCACTTCAGCCACTCCGGCCAGGGCCCGAACCACCGGTGGCTCGACGGGTGATTCTGGCCCCACTCCGTGCCCGCATCGAAGAGCAGCGGCGAGTACATCGGCGAGAGGTAGGCATCGTATTCGTAGTGCGCCCCCTGCCACGCCGCCACCGTCGAGTACACGATGAACGCCGAAAGGCCCAGGAACACCAGCAGAGGCGTCACCCACCATCGGTCGCGCCGCGAAGTGGCGCCGAAGCCACGATGCTGCGGCAGCGGTACATCGGCCTGGGTCATCGACAGTCTCCTGAACGGTTCCCTGGCAGGGGAACGACAGGATAGCGAAGGTTGGCGAGCCGGCAACGGACGCCGGCGCATTCCGGCGGACGCCTCCTCGCAACCCTCACCGCCGCCCCATCAACGCCGCGATGCCGTGGCCAGGCCGCGCGCCGGACTCATCGCCTCCGCCGGCTTCTTCGCCGGCGCGGCAGCCGCGGACTCGGCCGGACGCGATGTCAGGTCGAGCACCAGACTCAGCAGCAACGGCACGAGCAGGAGCGTGAAGATCGTCGAGACCAGCAGCCCGCCTACGACCACGCTGCCCAGCCCGCGATAGAGCTCCGAGCCCGCGCCCGGGGCCAGCACCAGCGGCAGCATGCCGCCCACCGAGGTCAGCATGCTCATGAGGATCGGCCGCACGCGAGTGCGGACGGCCTCGGCGATCGCATCGCGGGCCGGCATGGGGCCTCCGCCGCCCGCCGATGAATCGTCCTCGCCGCGCATAAAGTTGAGCGTCTGGTGAACGATCAGGATCGCGTTGTTCACGACCACGCCGATGAGGATGACGAAGCCGAGCATCGTGAGGATGTCGAGCTTCTGCTCCGGAATGTAGCGATTGGCGTGGCTCCAGGCGAAGACGATGTACAGGGCCATGAAGCCGCCCAGCGTGGCCAGGGGAACGCTGAACATGATCACCAGCGGGAAGCGGAAGCTCTGGAACAGCACGCACATGAGCAGGTACACCACGATCAGCGCCAGCACCATGGAGCTGGCCAGGGTGCCGAGCACCGTGCCGTCGCCGAACAAGGCCCGCTGCACCGACTGGAGCTTGCTGGCCGATCCGCTGAATCGGGTCGCCACGCCCGGAGGCAGGAGCCCCTCGGTCCGCATCGACACCAGGACCTGGTCCACATCGTCGATCACCGACTGAAGCGGCTTGTCCTTCGCGGTCAGTTCAAGAGTCACCGCCCGCTGGCGGCCGACCCGGGCGATCTCCTGGGGCCGGGCCGCGCGCTGAAT
>Ga0299906_10003246_pt1 | contig 13414 bp, 12 predicted proteins | sample RVTome_14_FD_200259 | JGI IMG/M metagenome (GOLD analysis project Ga0299906, IMG submission 200259) | Soil microbial communities from uranium-contaminated site in the Upper Colorado River Basin, Wyoming, United States - RVT145D125 (version 2) ...
TGCCGTTGCTGCCGGTGATCGCGACGACGGGGCCACGAAATTCCGAGCGATGGCCCGCGGCGAGAGCACCGAGCGCGCGCGTGGTGTCTTCGACGGCGATGACGGGAATCTTCAGCGCATCTGGCATCGCGCGGCCGCGCTCGACGACCAGTGCCGCCGCGCCCCGATCGAGGGCGCTCTGGAGGAAATCGTGCCCGTCGTGGCTGGGGCCAACGATCGCGAAAAAGAGCTCACCGCGTCCGACGCTGCGCGAGTCGATCGAAACTCCCGACAGAATGGCCGTGGCATCGCCTGCGACCAGTGCCCCCCCGATCCAGCGCAGAGCATCCTCGATGCGAAAGGCGACCGTCATCGCGAACTCCGCGCGAGCAGCGCGCTGCGCGCCTCTTCGCGATCGTCGAAGTGCAGGCGATCGGGCCCGATGATCTGGTAGTCCTCGTGTCCCTTGCCGGCGATCACGACCATGTCAGCCGGCCTCGCCAAGCCGATCGCGACTTCGATCGCGCGCCGCCGGTCCGAGATCATTGCGTAGGAAGCGTCGGTCGCGTCGAGCGCATCGGCCTCGACCCGCCGCAGCGCTGCGAGTCCCACCTCCACGTCTTTCAGGATCTGCAGCGGGTCTTCGGAACGCGGATTGTCGCTGGTGGCGACGACCCGATCGCTCCAGCGCGCCACGGCTTCGGCCATCAGCGGGCGCTTGCTGCGATCTCGATCGCCGCCGCATCCGAAGACGGCGACCAGCCGCTCCTTGGCGAGTGGACGAAGCGTCGCGAGCAGTTTCTCGACCGCGTCGGGCGTGTGCGCGTAATCGACGACCACCAGCGGATCTGTTCGCTGAGATGTCTGCACCCGCTCGACGCGCCCGGGAACCTGCGGGCAGTTCTCGATGCCTTCCGCGATGGCCTTTGGATCGATGTCGAGCGCAATCGCCACACCGCAGGCGACCAGGGTGTTCTCGAGGTTGAAGTCGCCCACGAGCGGGATTCGCAGATCCAGGGCTCCGCCCGGAAGCGCGATCCGCGCATCGGTGCCGCTCAACTCGACCTGGGCGCGTTCGAGGCGGACATCCGCAACGCCCTCGTGTTTGCGTGAGACGCGAATGAGTTTCGCACCCGACCGCTCGGCGGCGCGGATGAACGCGTCGGCGCTCGCGTCGTCGAGGTTCACGACGGCAGCTCCGCTGGCTGCGAGGTAGGTGTCGAATAGCCGGGCCTTGGCGCCCCGGTAGGCGTCCATGGAATCGTGAAAGTCGAGGTGGTCCTGACTGACATTGGTCAGCGCCGCGACCGCAAATTCACACCCCCAAACGCGATCGAGCGCCAGGCCGTGGGAAGAGACCTCCATCACCGCGCACGCGATGTCTTGTTTGCGCATCGCGCGCAGGCTGCGCTGGATTTCGCAGCTTTCCGGCGTCGTGTTGACGGCGGGTTGGCTCTTTCCCGCGTAGCGGGTGCCGAGCGTTCCGATCACTCCGACCGGAATTCCCGCGCGCTGTAGAATCGATTCGATGAGGTAGGTGGTGCTCGTCTTGCCGTTGGTTCCGGTAACTCCGATCAGCGTGAGTTCCGACGAAGGGTTTCCAAAGAACCGCGTCGAGATCGGGGCGAGCGCTCGTCGGCTGTCTCGCACGGCCAGAACGGGACGTCCTGCGGAATCCAGATCCGTCGGCACGGACTCGGCGATCGCCGCCACCGCACCGCGTTCGAAGGCGACCCCGAGGTAGTCGTGGCCATCGACCGATCCTCCGCGCAGCGCGAAAAAGAGGTCACCGGCCTCGACCTGTCTCGAGTCGTAGCGGATGCCGCGAATCTCCAGGTTGCGCGCGGCGGCATTGGGTTCGAAGCCTTCCATGCGGAATTCGACAGGCAATGCGTCCCACAGCGTCGAGAAGAGCATCAGATCCCCTCCTCGCTGCTAGCCGCCAGCCGGGTTTCGAAGCGGATGCTCACGGCGCCGCTGTCGAGCGCGAAGATCGTACCGGGCGGCGGTTGCTGGGCGACGGCTCGCCCCTCGCCAGAAATCTTGACTTCGATTCGTCCTGCCGTCATCTGCCTGACTTCATCTACGGTTCGACCTCGGAAATCGGGCAACAACACGCGATCCCCGAGACTCGTGAGCCGCTCCACGGTGCTCGGTTGTGACGTCCGCGCAACGCGCGGTGCCGACGAGCGCGCGGCACTCGGCTCCGATGCTGGTGCCGATTTTTTCGGCGCTGCCGAGACGGCGGGAAGTGATTCGCTTCGAGCGACGGCGACCGTCGGGAGCGGCTGCGCCTGACGTCGTTCTGGCTCGGTGAAGATTCCGTACCGCGTGAGCTGTGCTGCTGCCACTCGCGCAAACAGCGGCGCTGCAGTGGCCCCGCCAGTATGCGCGGGTCTTTGCGCTTCGTCCACCCGCACGACGATGACGAGCTTGGGCGCGTCTGCGGGGGCCACACCCATGAACCACGCCTCGTAGCGATCCTGCGAGAACGTCTGCGAATCGTTGTCGTACTTCTGCGGTGTACCCGTCTTGCCGCCGACCCGGATGCCCTTCAATCCCGCGAGACTGCCGGTTCCATCGGGCGAAACGACCCCCTCGAGCATTTCGAGGATTGCGTCGGCGGTTTCTTCCCGGATGACGCGGTGTCCGGGCTCCGGGCGACTCGAATGCCACTCTCCTCCCGGGGGCCGCCTCGCGGAAACGAGACGCGGTTGTACCCAGAGTCCACCGTTTGCCAGCGCCGACGTGGCGGCTGCGAGCTGGATCGGTGTCACGCTGACGCCCTGGCCGAAGGCGATCGTCGCGTGGTCGACGGGCATCCAATTCGCCCAGGGCCGCAACAGGCCCGCCGACTCTCCCGGAAACCGGCTGTTGGTGACGCTGCCAAATCCGAACCGCCGCAGTGCCTCGTAGTGGGCGGCGCGTCCGAGTTGGTAGGCGATCTTCACGGCTCCGATGTTGCTCGACACGCGGAGGATTCCGGCTGGGGTCAGCTCGCTGTTCGGATGGTGGTCGCGGATGGTCTTGCCCGGAACCTGGAACGAGCCGTCTTCGCAGTCTACGACGTCATCGATTCGAAGGGTGCCCTCTTCGAGGGCCGCTGCGACCAGGAAGGTCTTGAGCGTCGAGCCAGGATCGATCGCATCCGCGAATGCGCGCGAGCGAGTCGACGCAAAATCGAGATTTCGAAAATCGTTGGGATCGAAGTCCGGACTCTCGGCGAGCGTCAAGATGTCACCGGTCCATGGATCCATCACGACGACGATTCCGCCGCGCGCTCCGGAAGCGGCGATCGTTTCTCGAAGGGCCTCCTCGGCCTGCGCTTGAAGGGTCGCGTCGATGCTGAGCGCAATGTCTCCACCCGCGGCATTCCACTGCGAGTCGCCCCCGATCCACAGCTTGCGACCGCGCGCGTCGCGTTCGACCGGAATGCGACGCACCATCCCACGCAGCCACTCATCCTCTTGCTGCTCGATGCCGCGCACGCCTTCGCCGTCGATGTTCGCGAAACCCACCACCCGGGCGGCGAGTTGTCGATGCGGATAGATGCGGCGGGGCTCGTCGAGTACGCCAACTCCGGCGAGACCGAGATCGAGAACCTTCTGGGCTTGTTCCGGGGTGACCCAGCGGGCGAGGAAGAAGAAGGACTTCCGATCGCGCATCCGATCGGCGAGTTTCTGTCGTTTCCAGCCGAGAATCGGTGCAAGCTTCTCAGCGGCGACGTCGACGTCGTCGATCGAAGAGGGAATCGCGTAGATGGAGGGAGACTCGACCGAGAGCGCGAGTTCCGCACCGGAGGCGTCGACGATCGTTCCGCGTCCGGGCGCGATTTCGAGAACCCGTTGGGTCTGGTTTTCGCCGCGCGCGATGCCCCGCTCTTCGACGCTGAGGTGGGCGGCCCGAATTCCCAGTACGGTAAACGGGATGAGGAGCAAAATGCGCGCGATTCCGATCCGCCGGAGAGAGATCTGCACGCGCGGAGATCTCATGGGCGCAGCTCGTCGCCCGGCGGAGCCAGTGCGATGATGCGATTGGGGCGCGAGAGTCCCATCTTCTGTGCAAGCGCCGCGAGTCGCGCGGGGTCGCGCAGTTCGCCGAGGCGGGCGGTGAGGTTGCGCTGCTCTTCTTCGAGGGCCTGCAGGCGCTCCACTGCGCTGTAACGCTTGTAGCCCTGATCGATCAGCGTTACGCGGACATGCGCGATTGCGAGCGCGGCGAAGACGCCACCGACGGCGACTCCGGGGATCAGCCAGATCGGAATCCGCCTGCGCGGCCCGTCATTCCCAACGTCGCGGCCGATCAGCTGCCGCGCATTCCCCAGACCGTGCCGCCCGCGATGCGCGTGCAGATTCAGCGAGAACCGAGACTTCGATCGATGCGAGCGGGCTCCCGTCTGATGGCGAAACGGACTCATGAGGCCTCCGCAACGCGCTCGGCGATCCGCAGTCTTGCGGAACGCGCGCGGGGGTTTTCGCGCAGTTCGGATTCGCTCGCCGAGATGGGTTTCCGCGTGATGACGTGGAGCCGCACCTTTTCACCGCAGATGCAGACCGGTGTGCGTGGTGGGCACGAGCAGCCGCGCGCGGCGTCGCGCATTCGATTCTTGACCAGCCGATCCTCTCCCGAGTGGTACGACAGGACCACCAAGCGACCACCAGCACGAAGGTGTTCGATTGCGGCTTCGAGCCCTTCCGAGAGCGCGCTTGCCTCGTCGTTGACGGCCATTCGAAGCGCCTGGAATACGAGGGTGGCTGGATCGTGCCGGCGACCGCGCCCGATCCGGGCCTCTGCGATCAGCGCGCGGAGGTCGGCCGCCGTCTTCAGGGGTGCGCGTTGACGGGCCGCGACGATCGCGCGCGCGAGCTTTCGGGCTCCCGGGAGGTCCGCGTAGTTCGAAAACCATTTCTCGAGCTGTTCGGGGCTTGCGCGGCGCAGCAGGTCGGCGGCGGTCGTTCCCGATTGCTGGTCCATCCGCATGTCGAGCGGGGTCTCGTCCGAGGTCTCGGTCGAGAATCGGAATCCGCGCCTCGGGGTGTCGAGCTGATGCGAAGAAACGCCGAGATCGAGCAGAACCGCGTCGACCTCGGGTACCTCGAGGTGCGCGAGCACCGCGTCGAGGTGGCGAAACGATTGCTGAACCAGCGTGACGCGATCTTCGAAAGGTTCGAGTCGCTGGCGCGACGCCCGAATCGCTTCAGCGTCGAGATCGAGGCCGATCAAGCGCCCGCCCGGGGCCGTGCGCTCGAGAATCGCCGCCGCATGTCCGCCGCTCCCCACTGTTCCATCCACCACGATTGCGCCAGGTCGCAGTTTCAGGGCGGTCAGACACTCCTCCAGGAGTGCGGGCCGGTGAGAAAACTCGTTTTCCTTCGGCGTGTACGGCACTGGGACTACGCTGCTGGCTGACGGACGGGCGGGAGTCGGGGTGTGCCCCGAAGTATCTGATTCGCGGGAACGCTCAGCCCCCCCCAAGTGACTTCGCGGTCACCGCGAACCGATACTCCGGGGACACCACCCCAACCTCTCAATTGAAGGCGTTCAACACCTTCGACCCCCCACCGACACACCCCTCACCGATCCAGGCCCGCAACCACCGACGCAATGCGCTGGAAGTTTTCTTGGGTTCTGGTTTGATTTTCGTCGAACAGTGATTTGTTCCAGATTTCGATACGCGCCCCGACGCCCGCGATCGTGACTTCACGTCCGAGCTTCGCGTGCTCGCGCAAGAATGCCGGCAGCAGCGTGCGGCCCTGGCCGTCGATCGGGCACTCGGTGGCGCCGGATACCATGAAGCGCACGTAGGATTGGACGTCGAGATTGTCGGGAGCGAGTCCCACGAGTCGGGACTCGTATTCACACCAATCCTCGTAGCGGTAGAGCCAGAGGCATTCGCCGGCTTCGGTTACACCGTTGGTCACGATCGGTGCTTGTTCGCTTCGGCTCTGTAACTCCAATCGGAACCCCGACGGGATGCTCACGCGACCTTTCGCATCGATCGTGTGAGAAAATCTGCCTCGAAACATCAGTGGGAACTCGCTTGGCAGGTTCAGTGAGCTTCCGCCACTTTGTACCACCTTTTCCCACTGAAAAACACTTGTATACCACTTTATTTCTAGAGGCAAGGATTTCGGTGACCACCGCCCGAAAGCGGGCAAGTCGCACAAGATATCGTGGTCAATGTCTCAATAAACTACAAGATGATGCTCCACTTTCGCCTGGTAACCGCGTTCTAGAATGTGCCGGGGATCGCAAAATTACAGCGAGTGGGCGCGGGAAACCTGTTCGATGACGGCGTCGAGCGCCGTTCCAGACAAAACGGGCTCGCTTTTGGGCACTTCCGGGGCGGCTTCGCCCATCATCACGTCGAGCACGGCAGTGACGCCGTCCGCCAAGCCGGAGACCGCGTAGCCGCCCTCGAGTACGAACAAGATCCGACCCCCGCAGAGGTCTTCGGCGAGTGCGCGCGCGATCGTGGCCATGTCCCGGAACCCCTCGCGCGTCACGTTCATGCCGGCGAGCGGATCGTCGCGATGGGCGTCGAACCCACAGGAGATCAGGATCATTTCGGGCCGGAACGAGCGCGCGGCCGGTGCGATCAGGCGCTCCATCACGCCGACGTACTCGCGATCGCCGCAACCGGCCGGGAGCGGAACGTTGAACGTGGAGCCCTCGCCTCGGCCGACTCCGATTTCGCCAACGGCGCCGGTTCCCGGGTAGAAGGGGAACTGGTGGGTCGACGCGTAGAGGACCGACGGGTCGCTTTCGAAGAGATGTTGGGTGCCGTTGCCGTGGTGGACATCCCAATCGAGGATCATGATCCGATCGACGGACTGCTGTTCCTGGAGGGCGCGCGCCGCGATCGCGACGTTGTTGAACAGGCAAAATCCCATCGCGCGATCGCTCTCGGCGTGGTGGCCAGGCGGTCGAACGGCCGCGAAGCCGCTGGCCAGCTCGCCTCGCGCCACGCGCAGCGCGAGTTCCGCTGTGCCCCCGGCGGCCAGCAGGGCCACCTCGAAGCTCTCGGCAGAAACGTAGGTATCCGGATCGAGTTTCGCGGGCGCGCGCTGGCTGGTCTTGGCAACCCGATCGAAGTGCTCGCGGCTGTGCACGCGCAAGATTTCTTCGGGCGTTGCGGCACGCGGCGAAAACCTCGCCAGCGCTTCGCCGCGCGCATCGATCGCGGCCCCGACCGCGGATATCCGCTCGGGGCGTTCTGGATGGCCGGCAGGGCCGCGGTGGTCGAGGAAGCGCTTGTCCTCGACGACGGCTGTCTTGCGCTTGGCGTGCATTGCGCGGCATGGTATCTGAGCGTCTCGCAGGCAGCGAGGCGCGGCTTCGCGAACCCGCTGCATAAATTCTCCGAGGACCGTTGAATTCACCTGGCGTCATCGCGATCACAGGGCTCGGTTCCTTTCTGGGGCGCACTCTCGTCAGGCGCCTGCTGCAGCGCACGCCCGAGATTCGAATCGTCGGTTTGGATCAGCGCCGCCCGTTCCGGCTCGATCCACTCGTTCGCTTCCACACCATCGATCTGACGGAGCCCACCGCCGATAGTCGAGTCGCCGAGGTGCTCGCCGAGGAGCGAGCCGAGGTCGTCGTCCACACGGCGTTTCGATCCGAGCCGACGGCAGACCTCGAGATGGACCACGAACTCGAGACGATCGGAAGCCTCCACGTGATGAACGCCTGCGCGGCCACCAAGGTCAAGCGACTGGTCGTCACGTCGAGCACGATGCTCTACGGCCCCCGGCCGGACAACCCGAACTTCCTGACCGAACAGCATCCGCTGCGTGGACATCCCGGCTCGCACTCGGTCTCGAATCGGATCCAGGTCGAGTCGCTGCTCGCACAATGGCGCGCGCGCAACCCCGACACCGAAGTGACCGTGTTGCGAAATTGCTGGATCTTCGGACCCACCTATTGGGACCACGTGGCGCGTTATTTCTCGCGGCCTCTCGTCCCAAAACTGATCGGATACGATCCCCTGATGCAGTTCGTCCACGAAGACGACAGCAGTCACGCGCTCGAAAGCGCGACGCTCCATCCACACCCCGGTGTGTTCAACGTGGTCGGACAGGGCGTGTTGCCCCTGTCGACGATTCTTCGAATTGCCGGCAAGCGGATCCTGCCGGCGCCGCCCGCGATCCTCTACCGAATGGCCAACTACCCATCCCAGGGGCAGAGTGGAGATCCGCCCGAGGGTTTCTATGACTACCTGCGCTACCTCTGGGTGGCCGATGGGCAGCGGGGTTGGGATGCCTTCGGAGAGCCGATCTATACGACTCGCGAAGCCTGGATGTCGTTTATTTCGACGCGGCGCATGAGGCGCTACCGGTGACGGGGAGGGTGCGGTGAGCGACGAGATCGATCTCGAAACGCCGATCGACGCCGAGCCGCCCCACGTGCTGAGTCCCGAGCTTCGAGACGCGCTCGACCGACTCCGCGGAGAGATTCGCACTCGCTTTCCCGAGCGACATCGGGTTCCCGTCGAGACGATCGACTGGATGGCGCTCATCCAGCAGATCCAGCGTCGTGTCAGTACGCTGGGAATGAGCGAGCGTTCGGGAACGGTCGATGAGTTCGGGATGGACGAAATCGTGTTGCGCCGGGCGCGCCCCCTGCTCGAATTGCTCTACGAACACTACTGGCGGATCGAACTCCACGGGATCGATCGGATTCCAGACACTGGGCCGTGCCTGTTCGTCGCGAATCGCTCTGGGCTTCTGCCGTATGACGGATTGATGGTTTCGCACGCCATCTGGCGGAGGCGTTCGAAGCTGCGGCCGCGGTTCATGGTCGCCGACTGGCTGATTACACTTCCGTTCGTGCAGCCGTTTCTCGCGCGATTGGGCGGTGTGCGGGCGTGTCGAGAGAACGCGGAGCGGTTGATTCGCTCCGGCGAGAGTGTCCTGGTCTTTCCCGAAGGTCAGAAGGGCGCCGCGAAGGTGTTTCGCGAACGCTACCGGCTCAAGCGCTTTGGACGGGGTGGCGTGGTACGCGTGGCCCTCGAAACGCGGATTCCAATCATTCCGATTGGCATCGTCGGCCCGGAGGAGGCCCACCCGATCTTGTTCAAGTGGGGCGCTCCAGCGCGAATGGTCGGGTTGCCATTTCTTCCGGTCACGCCGACGTTTCCGCTGCTCGGCCCGCTCGGGTTCCTCCCGCTGCCGACCAAGTGGGTGATCCAGATCGGCGAGCCGATCTCGATCGACCACCTGGCGCCGGACGCGGCTTCGGACGAATTGCTGATTTCGAGAATGAACGAGGAACTCCGCTCGAAGATCCAGGTCTTGATCGACACCGGGCTGAGCGACCGCAGTTCGGTCTGGGACTGAAGCGGCGGTCGGGCGTCAGTCGATCCCGGCTTCGTCTCGCGGCGCGGCAGTGGACTCGTCGCGGATCTCGCCGCCGGGTTTATCGCCGAATGTGCCGCTCGCGGCATTTCTTCTCGACTCGGCGCGCTGGAGGGACTCGACGGCTTTGGCCACGCGCCGCAGGTTCTCGTTGAGCGCTTCGATATCTGCGCGGCGCGGCAGGTCGAGCAGCTTGAAGACGCGCTCCATCGCCCCTTGCACCACGCGGTCGAAGTCCGGGGTGGCGACCGCGATCCACTCTCCGATCCGGCTCGCATCGTGCTCGCGGTCTTTGACGATTCGCCGTAGGTTGTTCTGCAGACCTTCGATCCCCTCGCTGGCGTCGCCGACGCCGCGGCGAAGTGCGTTGTAGAGCGCGTCGCCACCGCGGGAGATCAAATCAGACAACATGGTCCGCGACGTGGTTCTGTTGGAGCGTTCGTGGTCTACCAAGATCTGTGACAGCGCGACGTTCGTGATGTCTTCGCCGGTTTCGTTGTCGACTACGCGGACGGCTTCGCCGGCGTCGATCAACGCCGCGATGCCCTTGAGCGTGATGTAGCGGCTGGTCTGGGTGTTGTAGAGCTTTCGGTTCGCGTAGCGCTTGATCAATACGCTCATCGCGGACTCCTCGCCTCGCAGCGCCAATGACCCGGGTTCCGTCGTTCGGCACGCCACGTTAGCCCAGATCGCACTCGCGGAACCCTTCTCGTCAAGTTTCCGTCATCCCTCGACGGTTACGCGTTGCACGCGGGTTCGTTTGCGCCGATGGGGATTCGAACGCCCCGCCTTGTGTGCGCCGCGCGGCGATTTTTCGGCGCTCGTACCCGGGTCGGATTCGCGACGGATCCCGAATTCCCAGAGCAGTTCGCGAAGTCCCAGAAAAGCGCGCAGCACCGCGCGCGCTTCCGGATCGGATTCGGCGCGCGCCTGCCAACGCGCGATTTCGGCATCGAGCGCTTCGGCGATCGAACCGAGCAAGGCTGCGGCTTCACCGGTTGCCACGCCCCCGTCAAATCTCGCGCGAAGTCCCTCGAGAATTCGCGCGATCGGGCCCAGCACGGCGTTGTCTGCGGCTGCTTCGCCGCTCAGCGCCAACGACGACGCGTCGAGCAGCGCGCGAACCGCTTCGAGCGCTTCCGCGATTGCCGACTGGGTGTGCCTGCGCGCGCGGGCGACGGCTTCGGCTGCGCTCTCCCCGGATGCCGCCTCGCCCTGCCGCGCCCGGTCCCTGCGGCGATCGCTCGTCGACACGCTACGGCTCCTCGTCCTTTCCCGCGATCCGATCCGCAACACACCCCAGACTCGAGAGGTCGTGAACGTCTCTTTCGAGTTCCGGTATGCAACCCCAAAAACAACCCTGTGCTTCGATTCTCTCGCGCAGGGGTTGGGCGGAGCGCGCGTCGGCCCGCACCCACGCAGCGTATCTCGTCGCCGCATCTGCCGCCGCTTCGGCGGCGAGCTCCGCGGGATAGTCGGCGCCCTCGCCGGCCCACAACGCATCCCGGAGCGCCTCGACGTCGGCCGTTCTCCGAGGCTCGTCCGCGGGTGGAGGGCCCTGCGACGGCCAGAGTCGGACCCGGTTGACCAGCACTCCCGCGAGCGAGACCCCGTAGCCCTCGAGGCGGTCGAGGAAATCGGTGGCGTGCCGCGCAGAGATCTGGCCGGGGCCCGATACCAGGACGAAGGTGGAGCGGGGTCCGAGCAGCAGAGATCGGACGCGGTGGGCCCGGTCGCGAAAGCCGACGGACATGGCGTCGAACGCGATCAGGAACTCGGAGAGATCTTCGAGAAAGCCGATGCCCGTGATGCGCTCGAGAACGTGCAGCACCCGCTGGGTGGCGCGATGAAACAGCCGGAAACCAAAGCGGCCGGCTTTGAAAGCGGGGTGAATCAGCATCTTCACCAGTCGGCTGTCGAGGAATTCGAGCAGGCGCTGGGGGGCTTCCAGGAAGTCGAGCGCGTGTTGAGCCGGTGGCGTGTCGACGACGATCAAGTCGAACGCGCCGCTTTCGTGCATTTCGAATACCTTTTCCATCGCGGAGTATTCCACAGTGCCCGCGAGCGCATTGCTGACGTGCTGGTAGATGGAATTTTCGAACACCCGGTCGCGTATCTCGTCGCTCTCCGCGAAACGCTCGACGAGATCGTCGAACGTGCGCTTCATGTCGAGCATCATCGCCGATAGATTGCCCGCTCCCGGGACGCCGAGCGCATCGAGGCTTTCACGCGAGATCTCCTGGGGTCGATTTCCAAGGGACTCGACGCCCATCGCGTCCGCGAGTCGGCGCGCTGGATCGATCGTGAGCACCAATGCCTTGCGACCCCGCCGCGCCGCCTCCAGTGCGAGCGCTGCTGCCACGGTCGTCTTGCCCGCACCCCCACAGCCCACGCATACGACGACCTCGCGGTCTGCGAGCATGGCATCGAATTTGGGGTCCGGCGTCATTCGAGAAAGACCGGGCTTGCGAGCAGCGCGCTCGCCAGCGACGAGATCTGGTCGGGGCCCTGGATGCCGTCCGGGATGCGCGGGAGTTCGACGATCGGCAGTCCCGTCGAGTGCTGGATCTCGGCCGTAAAGCGGCGATTGAGTTCGTGCCGCGATCGGAGATAGCGCGCGCAGCGGGTCAGAACGCGCGGGGGCGGTAGCGCTCCGAGCGCGAGGTTGCCGTCGAGTCGCGCGAGTACTTCATCGAGGTCCGAGATCTCCGCGGGGAAGGGCGGCCCCACCACCGCGTTGACGATCACGCGGTCGATCGAGATCCCCATCTCATCGCGAACGCGGCCCGTCAATTCGGCGATTTCACGAGCGGGGAGTTCCTCGGCGAGCGCAACCGGAAGCACGAGTGTGTGGTCCGAGTCTTCGAGCATCTGCTCGACGCGCTCCGCATGCGCGTGAAGCGGGCCGGTCCGCACCGCCGATACGACCACGCGCGGAACGTCGAGAAACGCGACACCGTGTCCGGTGGCCGGAGCGTCCACGACGATGAAGTCGAATTGGCGCCCCGGAGGAGCTTCGGACTCGAGCTGGGCGAGGTGCCAGATCTTTCCGAGCGTGATCAGCTCGCGCCATCCGGGCGCCGCAGTCATCAGCTGGCGAAAGGCGCTGTTGCGCACCACGGCGTCTACGATCGCGGGCACCCCGAGCTGCAGGCCGAGATACTCCGCGAGCGCCTCGAAGGGGTCGATCCGCATCGCCCGAAGCCCCGGCAGGATTGCGCAGCCCGCATAGCCCGCCTCGGGCGCTCGCGGGTTCAGCAGGCGCGGAATTTGCTCGTCGGGGCCCACCTCGGCAACCAGGGTCCGTAGGCCCGCCCGGGCGGCGGCCAGCGCGAGCGCCGCAGAGACCGTCGTCTTCCCGGTCCCCCCCTTGCCGGTGACGATCACGAGCCGGTGCTCCAGAAGGGACCGCTGGTCGTCTGCGGCCAAGAATGGGCCTCCGAAAGCCTTGATCTGCCGTTTCGGTGGCCCCGCAGATCTCAAGCGAGGCTCGCCCGCCTCCGAAACGAGTGAGACGGACCGGAATCGGGAACGCCCACCAAGCATAGCCGGGGTGGCTCGATCCGCGTCGCCGGAATTCGGGAGGGGGTCGATCGTCGTGTTTGTCAGCTGCGGACACTGCCACGCCGAGTACGAGCTGGACGACGCCAAGATCCCGGCGGGCGGCGCGCGATTGCGCTGCACGAAATGCAGTCACTCTTTCGTCGTCACTCCTCCCGAGGCGAGCGACATCCGAAGCGCCGACGATCTCGCCCACGACACCCTCACGGCCGAAGCCCGACGCCGCGCCGATCAGAGCCTGGGTTTAGCAGCGGCGCCCGATCCGGGTTTCGAATCCGATCTCCGAGCGGATCCGGTACCCGAGGAAGAATTCGACCCCGACGGCGAAGCTGACTGGGAGTTCAACGAGGAGATCAACGTCCCCGAGCCGAAACCGAGTCGGGGCGCGCCCGAATCTCCATTCGATCAAGGCGATGATTGGAGCGAACTCTCGCTCGCCGAGGACGTGGTCGACGACCTGCTCGGATCCGACGGCCCCGTCGAGGCGGACGCGGCGGCGGCGGTCGACGATCTGCTCG
>Ga0299906_10003247_pt1 | contig 13410 bp, 10 predicted proteins | sample RVTome_14_FD_200259 | JGI IMG/M metagenome (GOLD analysis project Ga0299906, IMG submission 200259) | Soil microbial communities from uranium-contaminated site in the Upper Colorado River Basin, Wyoming, United States - RVT145D125 (version 2) ...
GCTGACGCCCTCGCTGTCGGCCAGTGCGTAGAACTCTTTTTCGAGTTGGTCGGTCGGCAGCAGCACGCGCGCCGGCGCCAATGTATGCCGCAATCGCACGGTGGTGCCGTCGGCGATCGACTCGGCGATCGGATACTTGTCCAGGTAGCCGCTCACGTCCTCATGACCGAAAGTCTTGAACGTGCCTTTGCCGTGGGCGGTCTTGTCCACGGGCGTGCCCGTGAAGCCGATCAACGTGGCACGGGGCAGGGCGCCCATCAGATAGTTGCCGAGGTCGCCGCCGGTGGAGCAGTGCGCTTCGTCGATCAGCACGAACACGTTGTCGCGCTCCGACAAGTTCGCGTCGGCCTTGTCGAACTTGTGGATCATGGTGACGATCAGGCCGCTGAACTGCTGCCGTAGCAGGTCATGCAGCGCGCGCTTGCTATCTGCCACTTTCACGGCCACGCCGCTGCCCTGCAGGTCGCCCATCAATGCGGCGACCCATCCGGTGAGTTGGCCTTCCAGCTCGTTGCGGTCGATGACCATCACCACCGTGGCGCCGGGGAAGCGCGCCGGGTTTTCGAGGATCAGGCGGGCCGCGGTGATCATGGTAAAGGTCTTGCCAGAACCCTGCGTGTGCCAGACCAGGCCGCTGCTCTTGCCCGGATCGGCGCAGCGCTCGGTGACCTTTATCGCGGCGCGGGTCTGGTGCTGTCGCAAAACGGTTTTGCGCAGCTCGTCGTCCTCTACAAAAAACAGGATCCAGTCCTTGAGCATGCGCAGGAAACGCGAGTGATCGAAGAAGTGCTTGATCCGGTCCTCGTAGCAGCCGGCATGTTCTTCCTTCCAGTTGAAGACGAACTTGCGATGCAGGTTCCAGGTGACGCCGTAGAAGTACTCGATCAGGTGCGTGATGTTGAACACTTGCGGTGCGGTCAACAGCTCGGGCGTTTCGAGCTCGTAGCGGCGCAGTTGCACCAGCGCCTTGCTCATCGCGTCCTTAGACTTCGGGTTCTTGTTCTCGACGATCGCCACCGGCACGCCGTTGATCAGGAACACCACGTCGGCGCGGTTACCCTTGCGCAGGCCGTTGCGATACGTCCACTCCCAGGTCACCTGGAACACGTTGTTGTCCGCTGTGTTGTCGAAGTCGATCAGACGTACGTTGCGGTGGCGATTTTCGCTGTCAACGTAGAGGGTCTGTCTGCCGCGCAGCCAGTCCAGCACTTCGCGGTTGCCCTCTATGGTGTTGGGCAGGCTTCCGTGTTTCGCGCGTTTGCTCACCGCGCAGGCCGTGGGTGAAGAGGCGCTGCATGGCGGATTGCTTGAGGTCGCGGGTGGCGGCGATCAGGCGGTCCTGGGTGGCGATGGCGCCCTGCAGCTTCCACAGGACAGCAGCGATTTTCTCCTGCTCGAGTGTAGGAGGAAGTGGGACTTCCAGTGCTGCAAGACGGCTCCTTGACAAGTTCGGGATCGTGGTCTTGTTGCCCGCACCTTCGTAAATGCCAAGCTGTGTGAACCCCGCCTGCAGGTAGTACATGACGAAGCGAGAAACGACATCTGGGCGCTTGGGGCGCAGACGATGCAAGTGATTCTGGAATGCGCAGTATGGCAGTTCGCTATCCCAGATCGCTGCACGCCCAATGTCGCCGCCTTCGCAGACAAGCAGGTCTCCAGCAGAGAGTGCCTTCGCCGCGAACTCTTCCGGTGTGAAATGCATTGAATCCACGTTAGTGACATCGACTCGACCCCAGAAGACGTTCGACGTGCGCAGAAAAGGGAGTTTCGGCTCCGCGTTGCGCGATAGTGGCGTAACAGATTTGCCGGCGCCAATGTCAAACAGGCGACCGATGGTCGATGCCGGCCATGGTGTTTGGGTCATAACCGCGCCAGCACCTTCGCCAGTTCCGCGTCGAGCTTTGCTTCGTCTTTCTTCAGCGCAGCCAACTCGGCCACGATCTCCGGAATCTCGCGCAATGTTTTCGCATCACCATTGGCAAGATAGCGCGACGGCGACAGGTTGTAATCGTTCTCCGCGGCCTTGGCCTTGTCGATCACCGCAACCAGTCCGTCCTGCGGCTCACCCTTCAGATAGGCGGCGGCGATACGGGCGATGGCATCTTCGGTCAGGTGGTTCTTGGGGCTGCCCTTCCTGAACTCGCGGCTGGCGTTGACCAGCACGAGCTTGCCCTTGCGATCCTTCGGCTTGTTCCTGCGCAGCACCACCACGATGCCGGCGGCAGTAGTGTTGTAGAACAGGTTGTCCGGCAGCAGGATCACGCCGTCGATCAGGTCGTGCTCAACGAACCAGCGGCGTATGTTGCGTTCCCTGTCCTCATTCTTGCTGCCGCTGCCGCGGGTGACGGCGCCGGTGTCGAGCACTACCGCCGCGCGGCCGTTGTCCTTGAGGCTGGCGACGGTGTGCTGCAGCCAGGCCCAGTCGGCTTTGCCGGTGGTGATGCCGCCGGCTTCCTCGAAGCGGTTGAACGGGTCGTTCTCGTAAATCGCCGGGTCAAAGGCCTGGTTCCACATGGGATTGGCGATGACCAGATCAAAACGCTTGAGCGCATTGCCGTCTCGATACTTGGGGTTTCGCATGGAATCGCCGCGCAGCACCTCACCCTGCATGTCGTGGATGATGCGGTTCATGCAGGCTATCGCGTAGCTGGAGCCGGTGAGCTCCTGGCCGTAGAGCTTCAGCGGAATCTTGCTGAGCGGATCGAGGCGCCTGCCTACCAGCTGCAACTTGATCAACAGACCGAAGCTGCCGCAGGCATAGTCGTAGGCTTCTTCGCCGGGGCGCGGACGCAGGACCTCTGCCATCAGGAAACCGACTTCGCGGGGAGTGAAGAACTCACCCGCGCTCTGACCCTGCCCTTCGGCGAACTTGCGCAGCAGGTATTCGTAGCAGCGGCCGAGGAAATCCGGTTCGACGTCGTGCAGGCCGAGACGGTAGCGCGGATCGGAGAAGGTCTCGACGATGCCCTTGAGCGCCTTGTCGGAAATCTCGCGCTCGCCGTTACGCGACTCGTTGAAGTCGACGGTGTCGATGACGCCAGCGGGTTTCCGGCGGCAGATAAGGACGGCGCTGTGACTGGTGCCGCGTCGTTCTGCACCCCAAGGCCGCTCATCAGTTCCGACAACGCGTCACCCGTTAGAATCTGGCCCTCCACCGGATTATCGGAATTGACGAGTTCCGTGTTCCATTGCACGAAACTTGCGCCGGGCAATCGACCTTCTTCGTAGACTTCCGCCCGTGAGCTGACGTCGATGAGACGCACCCCCGGATCTGCATGGTTCGCAAGCACCCATTCGGTGTCGACCAGTACGTCGGGGTTGGCATACTCGTTCCCCGAGGCCGAGTTTGCGGAGGCTGCAGGTTCCTGCAGTGCAGCAGCCGGCCCTTCATCTCTGGGCATCTCGCAAGCAGTAACCAGTTGCGCCGCCAGAATGAAAGCGAAGCTCAGGCGCAATCTGATATTTCGGAGAAACATGAGTTTGACCTCCGGAATCTCGTGTCGAACCGGCGTGACGGAAGTTTCTTATAGTACTAATGAGGATGGGAAACTCAATCGCCTTCCCGTACGCGGTGTCGATGTGGTTGTGCTCCGATCGACTAGTATTCAACTAAAGCGGCCGCGACCGCGCGTTTGACAAAGGAGCTTGAGAAATGAAGTACCTGTGCCTTGCCTTTGAAGAGGAAAGCAAGCTCAACGCCCTGACCCGCGAGCAGTGGGCCAGCCTGAGGCAGGAGACGCTGGACTACGTCAAGGATCTGCGTGAGAGCGGACACCTGATCGCAACGGAACCGCTGCAAAGCGCGAGCTCCGCCGTGTCCGTACGCGTCAGGGACGGCAACCTGTCGACAACAGACGGCCCCTTCGCCGAGACCAAGGAACAGCTCGGCGGGATTTTCCTGATCGATGCCAGGGACCTGAATGAGGCGATTCAGATTGCGGCCGAATGGCCGTCGGCGAGAATTGGCACGATCGAGGTCAGGCCCGTCGAGGCCGAGCTTCGGCACGAGGGCCGCTACGCGCCCGTATATTAGAAGGAGACGGCAAAGGGCTTGCGGAGCATCTCTATTGTGACTTGTGCGGAGTTTCCCCAGCGCTAGCTGGCCGGCTTCAACAGGTCCCTGAGTTCGGCCAGCTCTGCCTCGAGCGCGGACACACGCTCCGCCAGTTCGGTCACGCTGGTCCGGTCTCGCGACCTGTCGGATGATGCCGCTTCAGAATCACGGGCATGTTGCGCGAGGTCGACCGGGCCGCAGAACAGATGCATATATTCCGAGTCCTTACGCCCCGGTGCGCGCGCGAGCTTCACTACCAACGGCTCGCCTTCCCGTATTGTCAGCCCCTTGAGCGCGTCGACCACCGCGGCATTGTCGGCGAACTCATGCAAACGCCCGCTGCGCGCCCGCAGCTCTCCCGGCGTCTGCGCGCCCCGCAGCAGAAGCAGGCAGACTATCGCGAACTGAGGAGGGTCGAACTGGTAGTCGCTGAACCGCGTGTTGCAGAACCGCTGGATGTACTTCTCGACCCGGCTCTTGAAGTTCTCGTCAATCCGTACCAGGTGCTTGGCTTCCAGGTCGCGGACCGTCCGCTGCACGACGCCTTGCTGCAGTGACATGACAGGATTGCGTCCGGATTTCTGATTGCAGGCATTCGTCAGGGCGTTGAGCGTCAGCGGATACTGCTCCGGCGTCACGACGGACTTCTCCATCAGGCACCCGATGACTCGGGCTTCATTGGCGGTCAGATTCAACGACACGAGCTTATCCTCCGCGTAGTGATCGTACCTCGCTCAGGCAACCGCGCCGACCGCAAGATACACCAGGAAGCACTCGTTACGCAGTACCGTTCGCAGGGACCTGCGGCGCTCGCCAAATGCTCCGAAGCGACGGCCACGGACAGTCAGGGCCGGGCCCCTTTCTTTTCCGGTACTATTGCGCCCGGGCTTTCCGACGATACATCAAGACTCTGGTTTCATATTCCATGCTGCCGCGCGTTATTCTTGCCGTTTTGTCTGCAGTTGCCTGCAGCGCACCTTCCTCTCGACCGGACTCTTCCTCGTGAATGAAGCGGACACACACTGGCAATTGCTGGCGCGTTGCAGCGAGTTTAACCGGGGCGGCGCGCCGGATGCGCGCAATACGCTGACGCCGACAAAGCAGGATCTCGCAAGCCTCGATTTGCGAGCGGCTCCTGCACGGTACGAATCAGGCGCTGTTGGAGCCCGCCCCCCGGGTGAATGCGACGGCGCGTCGATTGCCGCCGTTGGAGCCCGGCTCGCCGGCGAATGCGCAAGCCTCACCGCCACCCTGATCCTGTTCGTCGCCGCCCTGATCACGTCCCCCGCCACCGCCGAACCCTGGGCAGCACCCGGCGACCTCCGCCTGCGCCACGACCTGCAACTCCTGAACGATTCAGGTGTCACGAACGTCCCGCTCACCACCTGGCCACTCTCCTGGGGCGATATCGACCGCAGCCTGGCGGGCATCAGGACCGGCGAGCTACCGCCGGCCGTCGGCGACGCCTACGCGCGCGTGCGCGAGCGTCTGCGCTGGGAAACGGGTGACGGCACGCAACTGCGACTATCCGCCGCGGCCGCCGGCAACCCGCGCATCGTGCGCGCCTTCGAAAACACCCCCCGCGAAGACGGCGAGGTCTCCGCCGGCGTGAGCTGGTTCGGCGATCGCCTGGCGCTGAAGCTCAGCACCTCGGCAGTCATGAACTCCTTCGACGGCGACGAGGTCCGACCCGACGGCAGCTACCTGGGGCTTGGGCTCGGCAACTGGATGCTCTCGGCCGGCTGGCAGAATCGCTGGTGGGGGCCGGGCAGGGACGGCAGCCTCATTCTGTCGCACAACGCCCGGCCGATGCCCGGCATCGCTATCCAGCGCAATATGAACACGCCGTTCGAGAGCAAATGGCTGCGCTGGATCGGGCCGTGGTCGCTCACGGCATTCATGAACCAGCTCGATGACGAGCGCATCGTCAGCGACGCACTGCTGTTCGGCCTGCGCGTCACGTTCAGGCCCATCGATTCGCTCGAGATCGGCCTGTCGCGAACGGCGCAATGGTGCGGCGACGACCGCCCCTGCGACTTCGATGCCTTCACCGACCTGCTGCTCGGCAACGACAACCGCGGCGTCAACGTGGACCCGAACGAGGAGCCGGGCAACCAGCTCGCGGGCATCGATATACGCTGGGTGCTGCCGCGCGGCATGCCGGCGGCACTCTACATGCAATGGATCGGCGAAGATACGCGCCAGGGCGGCCCGGAGATCGGCTCGTGGCTCCGGCAGGCTGGCATCGAGCACTGGGGGCAAATCGCCGGCCTCGATCACCGCACGCACGTCGAGGTCTCGGACACCACGTGCCGCGAGGGTGGCTTCGGCTTCAGCGACTCGAAAACCAACTGCGCCTACGAGCACTCGATCTACCGTACCGGCTACCGCTACAAGGGGCGGGCGATCGGTTACGGCACCGACGGCGACGGCCTGACCTATTCACTGGGGTCAACATGGGTACAACCCGGCGGTCACAGCTGGAATCTCACCTTGCGATACATGGAGCTGAACCGCGCGGGCGCCCCGGATGCGCGTCACACGCTGACCGCCACGCCCCAGGAGTTGGCCGATGTGCAACTGACCCACGACCGCCTGACGCGCTTCGGCCGTTTGCATGTCGGTCTCGGTGTCAGTCGCCTGGACGACGAAGCCAGCGGTGAATCATCCACGGACGTGACGGGCTTCGTGCAGTGGGTCATGGAATGAACCGGCTCTGCTGGAGCCCGCCCGACCGCCATGGATGGCGGGAGTGCAGATCACGCAGGAGCAGTTATCTGCCTGCGGGCGTCAGCACCGGCACGCCGCCGGTCGGTAACTACTTGTTCGCATCCCGCACTCGCGGACCGGCAGCGAGTCGAATGCGTCCGATAAGTTCCTGAATTCGTTGCAGCGCATCCTGCAACTCACCGAGATCGCGGAATGCAACGTTCAACGTGTAGCAGCCGTCCTTGCCGGCGCGGATGGCAAGTTTCTGACCCAGCTCCTGCGCGATCTGCTGCTGCAGCCAGCGTGTCTGCATATCGATGCCGGGTTTCGCGCTTGAACCGCCGGTGTCCGTGGCGAGCAGGGTCCGCACCGCTTCCTCCACCTGGCGCACCGAGAGTCCTTTCGCCTCTGCCTTTCTGGCCATGGAAAGCTGGCGCTTCGGATCGAGGGGTAACATCGCGCGCGCATGCCCCATGTCGATCCTGCCTCGTGCCAGAAGGTCCTTGACATCGTCCTGCAGGTCCAGAAGACGGAGGAGATTGCTGACGGAAGCGCGCGATCGGCCCACCGACCTGGCGACCTGTTCGTGCGTCAGGTCGAATTCCTCCGCGAGCCGGGCGAGGGAGTGCGCCTGGTCGATCGGGTTGAGGTCCTCCCGTTGCAGATTTTCGATCAGGGCAACGGCAAGCGCCGACTGATCGTCAAGGTCGCGGACCAGCACCGGTATCCTGGACAGGCCGGCGATCTTTGCTGCGCGCCAGCGACGCTCGCCCGCCACGATTTCGTAACGGTCCTTGCCGGAGCCGTCCGGGGTGGCGCGTCTCAAAGGTCGTACGACCAGCGGCTGCAGCACACCCTGCTCGCGTATGGATGCCGCGAGTTCCGCCAGGTTGTCTTCCGAAAGGTGTCGGCGGGGCTGGTAACGCCCCGGTTGCAGATCCGAAATGGCGGCTTCGATTGGTGCGCCTGGCGCACCGTTCGCCGAAGTATCGGAGCCGGACACCGGCGAGCTTCGATGCCTCGGCTCCAGCAACGCATCGAGCCCCCGGCCAAGCCTTTTCTGTTTGCTCATAGGCAGGCGCTTCGCCCCCGCTGTTATTCGTCTCCCGGAATCATCTCACGGATCGGACCCGCTGCGACGAGTCGGATGATCCTCACGCTGTGAATTGCACCCCGACAGTGAGTTATCCTTTCCGCATGAGCCTTAGCAGTTTTCACCCTGCGGTCCGCAACTGGTTCGAGCGCACATTCGAACGCCCGACGCCGGTACAGGCGCGTGCGTGGCCGGCCATTCGCGAGGGCGGCCACACCCTGCTTGCGGCGCCCACGGGCTCCGGCAAGACGCTCGCGGCATTCCTGTCCGCGATCGACGACCTGGTGCGCGAAGGTGAACGGAAAGGCCTGCCGGATGAGACCAGGGTCCTCTATGTTTCACCACTAAAGGCGCTCTCCAACGATATTCACAGGAACCTGGACGAGCCCTTGGCCGGCATTCGGGACGAGCTTTTGCAACTGGGCAAAGCCGACGTTGCCATAACCGCGCTGGTGCGCACCGGCGATACGCCGCAGCACGAGCGGACAAAAATGCGCCGGACACCTCCTCACATCGTGGTCACAACGCCGGAATCGCTGTTCATCCTGCTGACCTCGGAGTCCGGTCGCAGGATGCTGTCAACGGTACGCACGGTAATCGTCGACGAAATCCACGCTGTAGCCGGCAGCAAGCGCGGCGCGCATCTGGCTCTGTCACTCGCGCGCCTGGACGCATTGTGCGGTGAGCCCCCGGTGCGAGTAGGCCTGTCGGCGACACAGAAGCCCATGGAAGCTGTGGCGCGGTTTCTTACGGGCAATGACGACTGCACCATCGTCGATACGGGGCACCAGCGGGAGCGCGACCTCGCACTTGTCCTGCCGCGCTCACCGCTGGAAGCGGTCATGGCAAACGAAGTCTGGGCCGACCTCTATGACCAGCTCGCCGAGCTCGTCCGGGCGCACCGAACTACGCTGATTTTCGCCAACAACCGCCGGCAGTGCGAACGTGTCGCCCGGCATCTTGCGGAACGGGTCGGCGAGGAAGTGGTGACGTCGCATCACGGCAGTCTGTCGCGGAAGCACCGCCTTGACGCGGAACAGCGTCTGAAGGCTGGAACGCTGCGTGCTCTTGTGGCGACTTCGTCTCTGGAACTCGGAATCGATATCGGCGACGTGGACCTCGTGTGCCAGCTCGGCTCTCCGCGCAGCATCGGCGCGTTATTGCAGCGCGTGGGACGCGCCGGTCACGCCGTGCACGCGACGCCGAAGGGCCGGCTGTTTCCGCTGTCGCGCGACGATCTGACCGAATGCGTGGCGCTTCTGGAAGCGGTACGGCGCGGCGAACTGGACCGTCTCTCCATCCTGCAACGTCCGCTCGACGTGCTGGCGCAGCAGATTGTCGCTGAAGTCGCGGGACGGGAGTGGGATGAGACGGCGCTCTTTCAGCGGCTGCAGACCGCCTGGCCGTACCGCGACCTCACCCGGGTGGAGTACGACGCCGTGGTGCGCATGCTCGCCGAGGGTTACACGACTCGCCGCGGCCGCAGAGGTGCTTACCTGCACCGCGATGCCGTCAACGGGCGTTTGCGTGCACGGCGCGGTGCACGCCTCACCGCGCTTACCAACGGCGGCGTCATACCGGATCAGTTCGACTATGAAGTTGTGCTCCTGCCGGAAGGCTTCAGGATCGGCACACTGAATGAAGACTTCGCCTTCGAAAGCATTCCGGGCGATATCTTTCAGCTCGGCAACACGTCGTACCGGATCTGCAAAGTGGCGGAAGGTAAGGTGTTTGCGGAAGACGCCAAAGGCCAGCCGCCCAACATCCCGTTCTGGTTTGGCGAGGCGCCGGGTCGCAGCGGCGAACTGTCCGAAGTCATCAGCCGGCTGCGTGCCGAACTCGACCGTCGACTTGCATCCGGCGAGGAAGCGGCGCTGACCTGGGCGCGCGAAGAGTTGAAGCTCGAGGAGGCGGCGGCCCGTCAGCTCGTCGATTACAACGCGGCCTCGCGCGCGGCGCTGACCGTGCTGCCGACCCAGGAGAAGATCGTCTTCGAGCGCTTCTTCGACGAGAGCGGCGACCAGCACCTCGTCATTCACGCGCCCTATGGCTCGCGTATCAACCGTGCCTGGGGCCTTGCGCTGCGCAAACGCTTCTGCCGCAGTTTCAACTTCGAGCTGCAGGCGGCCGCCGACGAGAACTGCATTGTGCTGTCGCTGGGACCCACGCACAGCTTTGCGCTGGAAGATGTCTCGCGCTATCTCAACTCGGCCGGCGTCCGCGAAGTACTGACGCAAGCACTGCTCGATGCCCCGATGTTCGGGACTCGCTGGCGCTGGAACGCCAGTGTCGCGCTTGCGATAAAACGGAACTGGAACGGCAAGCGCGCGCCGGCCCAGTTCCAGCGCTCCGACGCCGAAGATCTGCTGGCGGTCGTGTTCCCGGACCAGCTCGCCTGCGCCGAAAACTTGAGCGCCGGTTATCGGGAGATTCCCGATCACCCGCTCGTGCAGCAGACGGTACACGACTGTCTTCGCGAGACGATGGATGTCGCCGGGCTGGAAAGGCTGCTCGCGCGCCTGGAGCAGGGCGAGATCAGGATCGTCTGTCGCGACCTGGCCGCGCCCTCGCCGATGGCGTTCGAGATACTCGGCGCACGCCCCTATGCATTTCTCGACGACGCGCCGGCCGAGGAGCGCCGCACGCTGGCCGTACGGCAGCGCAATGTGCTGAGCGCGGAGGAAGCCGCGGCACTCGGGCAGCTCGATGCCGAGGCCATTGCCAGGGTACGCAGGGAAGCCTGGCCGGAAGCGAGAACCGCTGACGAATTGCACGACGCCTTGCTCGTCATGGGGTATCTGACCGAGCGTGAAGGCGCGGAAGGACGCACGGAAGGGCTCGAATTTGGCTGGTCGCATCTGTTCGATGAGTTGATGGCCGCCGGCCGCGCCGCGCGCCTGACGCCGCCGGGCGGAGAGACTTTGTGGATCGCGGCCGAGCGGCTCGACTGGTTTCAACGGCTGTGGCCGGCGATCGAAACCGTTCCCGCCCTTGCAGCGATCCCGGACCCGAAGATTGCCGATGCCGATGCCGCCGGCCGCGAAATTCTGCGCGGCCGCCTGGAAGCGTTGGGGCCTGTCACTGCGGAGACTTTGGCTTCGCCTCTCGGACTCGGCGCGAGCCGGTTGGAAGCGGCGCTGGCGTCCTTGCAGAACGAAGGCTTTGCGATGCAAGGCCGGTACAGCGGCCGTGACCAGGTTGAATGGTGCGAGCGCGGATTGCTGGCGCGTATCCACCGCTATACGCTGAAGCGCTTGCGCGCGGAAATCGAGCCGGTCCCACCTGCTGCGTATTACCGATTCCTGTTGCGCTGGCAGCACGTTGCCGGCGACGAAATCGAAGGCACGGAAGCGCTGGCAGCCGTGCTGGAACAGCTGGAAGGCTACCCGGCCGCCGCATCGACATGGGAGACGGCGCTCCTGCCGCTGCGGATCGGAAACTACAATCCCGCATTGCTGGACCGCCTGTGCAACGCCGGTCGATTCGTCTGGACGCGGCTGAACCCGCCGCGAATCGACATGCCGAAAGAAGACGGAGGGAGCGCCGCCAGGCATGCTGTCCCGGTGCGGAATACGCCGATCGCATTCGTCGCGCGCAGCCACCTGAAACACTGGCGGGCGCTGGCCCGCGGCCCCCAGGAAGAACAGTTGAGCGGCGGCGCGCGAGCGATTCTCGATGTGCTACACGAACACGGCGCGCTGTTTTTCACCGACCTCGAAGAAGCGAGCGGCCTGTTGCACAGTCATGTGGAAACCGGACTGGCCGAACTGGTTGCGCGAGGCCTGGTGACTTCAGACACGTTCGCCGGCTTGCGCGCGCTGATCGGCCCGCAGATACGACGAACCGATACTCGCCGCCGGCGGCGCCGTGCGCGCATGCCGGGAGTCGAAGATGCGGGCCGCTGGGCAACGGTTTTTGCCGGCAACCGAAATGCCGGCAACGGCGAGCATGTGGCCCATATCGCCTTCGTTCTGTTGCGCCGTTACGGCGTAATCTGCCGCCGCGCGCTGGACCGCGAGCCGCTGCTGCCACCGTGGCGGGATCTGCTTTATGTATTCCGCCGCATGGAAGCGCGCGGCGAAGTGCGCGGAGGCCGTTTCGTGCAAGGCATGAGCGGGGAACAGTTCGCTTTGCCCGAAGCGATCGGTGCCCTGCGTGAGGCACGCAAGCGACACGACGACGAAGAAGTAATGCTGTCCGCTGCCGATCCACTGAACCTGATCGGAATCATTACGCCCGGCCAGCGCCTGCCGGCGTTCCCCGGCAACCGGCTGTTGCTGAGAAACGGTGTACCCGTCGCCGTACGCGTCGGAAAGCAGGTGGAATTCGTGCACGATATCGACGCGACTGACGAGTGGAGCGTTCGCCGCCGATTGATGGGGCCATTCCGGGCGCCACAACCTGCACTCGCTCAAGAATCGCTGTTATAGGGTGCAGCAGCGGAACACCTGCACTTGCTCCCTGGTACTCTGTCGCCGAACACCTCGATTCAGGGCTCTTCCGAAACGCGCTCATGCAGCGCTTCGATGCAGGTACAACACATTATGCACATCATCTGGAAGTACATTCGTCCGTTGCGATGGTGGGTCGCCCTGTCGTTGTTACTGGCGGCCGTGGCGCAGATTCTGATTCTGGCCGTCATTGCTGTGAGCAACGCTCTGCGAGGCGGATGCCTGCTCAAAGCACGTCCGACAGGCTGCTAGGTTCGCCGTAGTCGGTTCCGCGTCTCTCTGGCAGTCCCCGAGATTGCTTCCGACTCACCGGCTTCATCGGCAGGTTGCCCTTCGATAATCTCGTCATCGTCAACATTCAAGTCGGATGTCTGCAGACCTTCGATTCGCCGCGCCTCTGCCTGTCCCCGGCGCTCGCCTTCGGATCTTGTGTCACTGAACCCGAGGTCATCCGGTTCCAGATCATCGATCGGTCCATTCCAGTCGTCCGGAGCATCCGTCGCCTCCAGGTCCAATGTGTGCCACTCATCCAGGCTGATTTCCTCGATATCGCCGTCGGAATGCTGAAGTTCCACCAGAGCGGCATCCTCGTCGAGCGACACGACCTGAAAAACCTGACCGTTGATCAGATTCTGGTACCAGCTCCCGACGTTCGGTTCGATTTCGTTATCCATGCTCAATTCCCCCTGACCAGCCGTTGTGTCGCCCCCGAGTTGCGGCATTACATGCCCGGTGACATAGCCCGAGTCCGGCGACACCACGTCCTATCCCGGAGTCGCCGCCGGTGATCAGAGCGACTTTCCCCTCGAGTTTCGCGGACGGCCGGTATTCTCCGGCTTCGTATCGCGGGCGCGGGTTCATCCTGGATTCCAGGCCCGGCTCCGTAAGTCCCTGCGGCGGAAAGGGAGGTTGTGGTTTCGAGGACATGTCCGGTGATCTCCTTGACAGAGGCAACGTAAGAAAACTGCGACGGGGCGAGCCGCGTGGTTGGTCCAGGGAACGAGGTACAGTTCCATTCAAGTTCCATGCCATGGCTCGCATCGGCCGCGCACCTGGCGCAACAGTTGCGGGCACCACGCGGATTTACAAAGTGTTTGTAAATC
>Ga0299906_10003248_pt1 | contig 13408 bp, 8 predicted proteins | sample RVTome_14_FD_200259 | JGI IMG/M metagenome (GOLD analysis project Ga0299906, IMG submission 200259) | Soil microbial communities from uranium-contaminated site in the Upper Colorado River Basin, Wyoming, United States - RVT145D125 (version 2) ...
GGAGGCGCTTTGCGCCGGCGGGACGGCTCCGGCCATTTTCAATGCTGCCAACGAGGTCGCCGTGGAGGCATTCCTCGGCGGCCGGATCGGATTCCTTGAAATCCCTGCAATTATTCGTAAGTCGATGGACAGCGTGACGAGTCGCGAACCCGGTTCACTTGAGGAGGTTCTGGGCGTCGAGTCCGAGACCCGGCGACTCGCAACGCAGTATTTCTCGAGCTAAATCATGACCAATTTCTTCCAGCAGGCCTTTTCCAGCGTCTGGTCCATTGCCCTGATCGTTTTCTTTTTCGGCGGCTCGATCTTCGTTCATGAGCTGGGTCATTTTCTCGCGGCCAGGCGTCGCGGCCTTCGTATCGACCGGTTTTCCATCGGGTTCGGCCCCAAGATCTTCGCCTGGGTGCGAAACGGGGTCGAGTATCGCGTTTCGTGGCTGCCGCTCGGCGGCTATGTCGCGCTTCCGCAACTCGCCGACATGCGCGGCATCGAGGGTCAGCCGGTGGACGACCGTGCCACCCTGCCGTCGATCAGCTATGCGGACAAAATGATCGTGGCAGTCATGGGCGCGGTCTTCAATGTCATCTTTGCCTTCGCGCTCGCGTGTGTGATCTGGATCTTCGGACTTCCAACCACCGACCAGCAGACGACGACGACGGTCGGTTTCGTGGCGGCGACCCTCACCCTGCCGGACGGAACGGAAGTCGAGAGCCCGGCGGCGAAGGCAGGACTGAAGGAGGGTGACCGGATTCTCAGGATCGATGGCAGGTCCGTGGACGACTGGGGAGGCCTCAAGCAGACACTCGTTTCGAGCACCGGCCGCGGCAGCGACGGCAAGCCGAGGTCACTCCTCACCGTCGAGCGCGACGGCCAGATCATGGAGATGGAAATCTTTCCGCGCATCGGCGGCGACGAGCGCATGCGACTGATCGGAATCTCCCCGGCCGAACCGCTCGTCGTAGGGGCGACGATCGCCAATTCACCGGCTGCGCGGGCCGACATTCTGAAGGGCGACCGCATCGTCAAGGTCGAAGGCCAGACCTTTTACTCGCGCTGGCAGCTCGAGGACCATATCGCCAGGAACGCCGGGAAGGACGTGCGCTACACCATCGAGCGCGAAGGCAAGACACTGGAATTCGCCCTGCGCCCGGTCGAGGTCGTCTACACCTCGGACGGCCAGAAAACCACCAGCGTCGGCATCGGTTACGAGACCGCGATGCTGCTTATCCACCCCGGCCCCGTTGAGCAGATCCGCGAGCAGTTTGTGCAGATGTATCGCGTGTTGTCAGCGTTGATCAACCCGCAGTCCGACCTCGGCATCGGCCAGATGAACGGTCCCCCGGGCATTGTGCGCGTGCTGTTCGCCACCTCCCAGATCGACATCCGGATCACAATCTGGGTCACGATCCTGATCAACATCAACCTCGCCGTCTTCAATCTGTTGCCGATCCCCGTCCTTGATGGGGGCCACATGCTCTTCGCCACCCTCGGCAAACTGCGTGGGCGCGCCCTTCCGGCCCGCTTCATTGCGGCTTCGCAGAGCGCATTCATGATCCTGCTGTTCTCGCTCATGATCTTCGTGAGCTTCCGCGATGTGGGTCGCTGGTTCCGCGACACGCGCGAGGACGACCGGATCGAGCGCACCTACATCACCCCGGTCTTTCCCTCGCCAAACGGCGGCTGATCCCCGGCCAGCGGACCGCCTGCAGGCGGGCGCACATCGCGAACGCTCCAACCCAATTCTTGAAGTGTTGATGCCGCCCGGTTCAATTATCGGGTTTCTGCCATGGCATACTGTTTCTCCCGGTTCCGGACCGTTCGTCGTTTCACCCGCGAGGTGATGATCGGTGCCGTCGGCGTGGGCGGCTCGAATCCCGTTCGTGTCCAGTCGATGACGACGAGCGACACCCAGGATGTCGAGGCGACGGTCCGGCAGTCGATTGCGCTCGCGGAAGTCGGTTGCGAGATCGTTCGCGTCACCGCCCCCAACGTGGCGGCGGCAAAGTGCCTCGCGGAGATCCGGTCGAAATTCACCGCCGCCGGCTTCGCTCACATTCCGCTCGTCGCGGACATTCATTTTCTTCCCTCGGCCGCGATGGAAGCTGTCGAGCATGTGGAGAAAGTCCGCGTCAACCCCGGCAACTATGCGGACAAGAAGCGTTTTGCCGTCCGGGAGTATTCCGATGCCGATTATCAGCGAGAGCTCGAACGGTTGCATCAGGCGTTCACCCCGCTGGTGAAGCGTTGCCGGGAGCTTGGCCGCGCGATGCGAATCGGCACCAATCACGGCTCGCTTTCGGATCGGATCATGAACCGTTACGGTGACACCCCGCTCGGGATGGTGGAATCGGCGCTCGAGTTCATCCGCATCGCCCAGGACAATGACTTCCGCGACATCATGCTCTCCATGAAGGCGAGCAACCCGAAGGTCATGATCCACGCCTACCGGTTGCTTGTCGCGCGCATGGCGGAGGAGAACATGCACTATCCCTTGCACCTCGGTGTGACCGAGGCCGGCGAGGGAGAAGACGGGCGGATCAAAAGCGCGATCGGCATCGGCAGCCTGCTCCTCGACGGGCTCGGCGACACGATCCGCGTCTCGCTCACGGAGGATTCGGTCTATGAAATTCCCGTGGCGCAGGCGCTGGTCCGCAAGGCGATGAGCCTGTGGAGCCCGGCTCCGGCCGGATCCACACCAGACGCGCCGGATTCCATCGATACCTATCGGTACTCGCGCCGTCCGGTGCGGGCGTTGGAGCTCGGACCGAACGCGCCCGTGAACATCGAGCAGCCGCCGCGCGTCATCGTTCACGGCGGATCCGTGCCGGAGTCGATCGACACGCTGGCCGCCTCGCTGCGCCGCGTTCGCCCCTCGTTGAAGGATACTCCGATCGAGGTGATCCTCCTGAGTGCCGGAACGATGGAACTTGCCACCCGGGCAATCGCCGGCGCGGGCGCGTTGCACGGCCTGGTTGATTGCCTGCTGGTCGAACTGCCCGAAGGATGCGGGGCCGAAGTGCTCAAGCAGACGCCGGCCATGCCGTCGCCCAAGCTCGGCCTCCTTCAAACCTTTGTCGGCGGCGAGGCCCCGCAGGCACCGGAATTCATTCGAGACACCGTGCGTGGCGGCGCGCTTCCCTTTGTGGGTCTGGCGGCTGGCGATATCCCGGGCATCGCGCCGCAGCTCGCCGCCGATGGCACCGGCCCGTGGATTGCGACCCTCGCGCTTCCCCTGGCCCGCGATCACTTCGGTGCGCACGCTGTCGGAGCGTGGCGCGGATTCATCGAAGCCCTCCGCTGCCATGGCGTGTCCGCTCCGGTGTGGATCCGGAACACTCCGAAAACGGCGATCGCACACGAGCAGGCATTCCTGGGACGCCTGCTCGAGTCGAGCGTCCTGACCGGTGCGATGTTATGTGATGGCGTTGGCGACCTCGTCAGCATCGAAACCGAGCCGGACCTTGCGCGCGCCGCCAAGCTCACCTACAACGTCCTTCAAGGCGCCGGTGCGCGCATTTCGAAAACGGAGTTTGTCGCCTGTCCGAGTTGTGGCCGAACGCTGTTCGACCTGCAGTCCACCACTCAACGGATTCGAGGGAAGACGGGGCATCTGAAGGGCGTCAAAATAGCCATCATGGGCTGCATCGTGAACGGCCCCGGCGAGATGGCTGATGCCGACTTCGGCTACGTTGGCGGAGCTCCCGGCCGCATCAATCTCTACGTGGGAAAGAACTGCGTGCAGTACAACATCCCGCAGGCAGAGGCGGACGGGCGCCTCATCAACCTCATCCGCGAACACGGCAAGTGGTTCGACCCCGAACCCGTCGAGGCCACCTCCACTCCCCACCCCTAACCCCAAGCCACAAATCTGTAACGTACGCAACAGGTTCTCGGCTTCTGCTCCGGGCCGGGTGGAGTGGCCTGCACGGTGGCGGGCGTGCATGGACGACGACCTCGCAAGAAAATACGGAACAAACTCAATTCGACACGGCTCAGAGCCGTCCATAGAAAATTCCTTGAGACTCGCCATGGTCGCTTGTCATCATCCATGGCGCAACTACGGTTGAACAACCGAGATGATTTACGACCGACCCTACATGCAGAGTGAATTTGAACGCCGACAGGGTTCAGCGCTCCACTGGATACTCGCCGTGACGATCGGCGGGTTCGTGATTCAGAGCATCCTTTCGGCCTGGTTCAAGATTCCGCTGCAGGATTACCTGGGCATGTCAGTGCCGGGCCTTCTCTCGGGTTACGTGTGGACACCGCTGACCTACGGCTTTCTGCATTCCACGGAAAACCCGCTGCACATCATCCTGAACGTGTTGTGCGTGTATTTTCTCGGGCGCGAGGTTCTGCCGCTGTTGGGCAACAAGCGGTTCGTTCTAGTCTATATTGCGGCCATCGTGCTGGGCGGCCTTGCCTGGCTTCCCGTGGCGTGGACGGTGACCGGGCCCGGCACCATGCCGTTGCTCGTCGGCTGCTCCGCGGCGGTGTTTGCCCTGCTCACGGTTTTTGCGTGCTTCAGTCCTGACCGGCCGATCACGCTGCTCCTGTTCTTCATCTTGCCGGTAACCGTACGGCCGCGCATCCTCGTTTATGTGGCGGCGGGCATTTCCGCGTTCTTTCTCCTCTTCTTCGAGGTCTTTGGACGCAGTTCGATCGCGCATTCCAGCCACCTCGCAGGCATGGCGGCGGGCTGGCTGTACTTTCGGTTCCTGCATGAGCGAACCGCCGAGTTCGGCAGCATGAAGGCCTCGATCGAGATGCCGACCTGGCTGAAGCGAAAGAAGAAGTCCGTTGCGGAGACCCCCTTCTCGGTCAACGTGACTGGCTCCCGGGACATCAAGGCCGAGGTGGACCGTGTTCTGGACAAGATCAATGCGCACGGATTCGGGTCGCTCACAGACGACGAGCGGCGGATCCTTGACAGCGCCCGGGATGTCCTGAACAAGCACTGAGCGGGGAACCTTGGCGACACTTATCGAGCGACTGCAGGCGCTCGACCCGCAGCTCGACTGGGGGCAGCTCGGGACGGATGCCGGCGAGCGGCTCGAACGCTTCGCGGAGGCATGTCCCCTTTATGCCCGCGCCATTGAGCGCCATCCGGACTGGGCTCTCTGGCTCGAAGATGCCGAGAATCTGCGCACCCACCATGGTTTCCATGCGCTGCTCGCCAACTGGAACGGGATGCGTGCCGCCCACGGCTCACCGACGCGCGACGCCGCAGGCTATCCGGGCCTGCTCCGCCGTTTCAGACGCAAGATGTCGATGCGCATCGCCTATCGGGATGTAGCGGACATTGCCCCAACGGCAGAAATCGTCGATGAGCTGACCCGCCTGGCGGAGTTCTGCGTGCGGGAGTGCCTGTTCTGCGCGAAACACCTGTGGAGCCGTCGTTTGGGCGATCCCTGGGATGAGGCGATCGACGGCCCGGCGCGGTTCTGCGTGATCGGCCTCGGCAAACTCGGAGGGCAGGAGCTGAATTTCTCGTCCGACATCGATCTGATTTATCTCTACGAAGGCGAGGGGCATACGCGCAGGGATGGTCGAACGACCAGCACGACCAACGGCGAGTACTTTCATCGAGTTGGAGAAACCATCACCCATTTGCTGAATCAACGCGATGGGTTCGGGTTTCTCTTTCGCACTGATCTGCGACTGCGTCCGGGCGGGGCGACAGCGCCGTTGGTTCCGTCCCTGGAGGCTACGGAAAGCTACTATGCGGCGACGGGACAGACCTGGGAGAGGCTGGCCCTGATCAAGGCGAGGCCCGTGGCCGGCAATTTCGGGCTTGGCTCCGAACTGCTGGAAAGCCTCCAAAGCTTTCTTTATCCGCGACATCCGCCGCCCTCACTCCTTTCCGAAGTGGCGGCGATGAAGCATCGGACCGAGCGCGAGATCGTCGGGGCCGAAGCTCTCGGGCGCGACGTCAAGTCCGGCTTCGGGGGGATCCGCGAGATCGAATTTTTCGCCCAGTCGATGCAGCTTTTGCACGCCGGACGGTATCCCTTCCTGCAAACACACTCGACAATTTCGGCGCTGGACCAACTCGTGCGATATGGCCTTCTCGAGTCCCCGAGCGCGAAGTTCCTGGAGGAAACCTACTGGCTGCTCCGACGAATCGAACACCGGGTGCAGATGGCAGAAGAAAAACAGACGCACGCACTTCCCGCTGATCCCGTCGAGCGGGCCTCCATCGCGAGCTCACTCGGCTTTTCAGACCTGGTGGATTTCGACAGCCAGCTCGCGTCGCGCCGCCGGTGCGTGCGCGAGATTTATTCCGGTCTGTTTGGCGAGTCCGCATCGGCTGCAAGTGAACTGGCGGAGGACTGGTGGTCATTCTTTGCGAATGGCCGGGTGTCGGAGGGTGTCCGCGAGATGCTGAAGGGATGGTTTGGCGGAGCGGACGAGGCCACGAAACATTTGCGCCGTTTCGTCCACGAATCTGAAACACGGCCGCTGCTCCGCGATCAGGTCCGCCGCTTCACCGACATCATCCCTGAGCTCGATCGCGTCCTTTCCCAACTCGCCTCCCCCATCCAGACACTCGGGAGAATCTCTTCGTTTGGTGAACGCTATGCGACGCGGGCCCAGTTCCTTTCGGCATGCGCCGTGAACCGCGATTTCTTCACCGTGCTCGCACTGCTGTTTGATCGCAGCCGTTTCATTCACGAGCTGCTGTGCCGCCACCCTGAAATCCTCGATGAGGTGTTGCGGCCGGAAATTCTTCGAAAACAAAAGGACCGGGAGGCACGGTTGCGCGAGTTGAGGGATCACCCGGGCGGGCGCGCGGATGCGTTTGCCTCATGGCTCTGGCTCTACGTTCGTGCCGAGCAGGTCCGCGCCGCCATCGGACAACTGCTTGGGATCATCGATATACCCGCCGCGAGCAGGGAACTGGCGAGCCTTGCCGAATCGGTCCTGCTCGATCTCCTGAGGCGAATCGGTTCCGCGGAAAACCTCATGGTTGTCGCATTGGGAAAGTTCGGAGGTGGGGAACTCACGTTCGGTTCGGACCTCGATGTGTTGTTTCTTGCCGCCGACGACTCGACCGACGCCGCCGAGCCGACCGTCCGTGCAATTCTCAAGCGACTGGCCGCACGCGACGGGCGTGATGCCATCTTCCAACTCGACCTCCGCCTGCGCCCGCACGGAGAGGCCGGCCCCATCGTCGCCGGAATAGGTGCGTATGCGGAATATTTCCGGAAATCCGCGCGCCTGTGGGAACGCCAGACGCTGACCCGAGCCCGGGTCCTTGCCGGTCCAGCCTCGCTGGTCGCTCAATGGGATGCGCTCATCAAGGAGATCGTCTATGCGCAGCCCTTGAGCGGCGAGGAGGCGGATGAACTCTGGCACATGCGCCTGCGCATTCAGCACGAGCGCGACCGGGTTCAACCCACGGAGCGCGCCTTCAAGACCGGACCGGGCGGACTGATCGATATCGAATTCGCCTTGCAGATTCTTCAACTCGCACATGTTCACGAGGTTCCGCAACTCCAAACGCCGGATCTGCGCACCGGCTGGACGCGGGCTGGGCGGGCGGGAATTGTTTCCCGCACGATCGTCGAGCGCCTCCTCGATTGCCACCTCCATCTTTCGGGCCTGGAGTTTGCCCTGCGCCGAAACAGCAATCGGTCAGAAACGACGATTCCCGCAGACGAGCATTCGCAGGCAGCGCTCGCCAAATGGCTCGGTTACCCCGATCGCGCCACATTCTGGCACGAACACTGCGGACGAATGAGAGAAACCCGGAGGCTGGCGACAGGCTCACTCGAGGGCATCGTAGACTCAACGGAACTTGAAGGACACCGATAATCTGCTTTGTTGCTTGTATCCGGCTTTCTTATTCCTCTCCAGAAAAGGGGAACCGCAGGTGAAAAACTCGCTCTGATCCCTTAAAAGAACCAAACGCTCATGTTCCTTCGACGTATTCTAGCGGCCGCGTTTCTGATCATCGTCCCGCTCACGTCCGTCCATGCGGCGGGACCGGTGACGCCCCTGAAGGCGACCCCGCTGATGGCTGAGGAAACCAAGATGGTGATCTCGCTCCTCGAGACCGTCCATTACCTGAATACCCCGGTCGCCGACGCCACCTTCGAGACTCTCATTCGTGAATTCATGGGAGATCTCGACGAGCAGCGGCTGTTTTTCACCGCTCAGGACGAGCGTTCTTTCGTCTCGACCTACGGCCCGACCCTGGGCAAGGCCCTGCGCCAGGCAGGCCAGCTCGATGTCGCGTTTCGAATTTTCGCGGTTTACCGCGAACGGGTGGAGGCGCGTGTCGGCTGGGTGCAGGAGGAGCTGAAAATGGACATCGATTTCACGACGAGTGAATCCTACGAGTTCGACCGCAAGCTGCTTCCATGGCCGGCATCGCTCGAAGAGGCGGATGCGCTCTGGCGGAAGCGGATCAAGTTCGAGTTGATCCCTGATCTCCTCAACGACAAGACCATGGAGGAGGCGAAGGAGACCATCTCCAAGCGTTACGAGCGGCTGCGCAAGAACCTCGAGGAGCTCGAGGCACCGGAAGTCCAGGAAGTCTTTCTTTCCACCCTCACCCGGATGTATGATCCCCATTCGACGTTTTTCTCGGCCGAGACGCTTGAGGATTTCAGCATCTCGATGCGCCTTTCGCTGGTCGGCATCGGCGCGCTTCTCTCCTCGGAGGACGGCCAGTGTGTGGTCAAGGAGCTCATTCCAGGCGGTCCGGCCATGCTCTCGAAGCAGATTGACGTGAACGACAAGATCGTCGGCGTCTCGCAGTCAACCGAAGAACCCGTCGATGTGATCGGGATGAACCTCCGCAAGATCGTAAACATGATCCGCGGAGAAAAGGGCACGCCCATCACCCTTACGATCATACCGGCCGATGCGGCCGACGGGGCGATTCGCAAACAAGTCACGCTCACGCGGGATGTCGTGCAACTCAACGCCAGTCGCGCGAAGGCGGCGATTCACGAGGTTCCAACTCACGATGGCGGCACGATGCCGATCGGGGTGATCGACATCCCTTCATTCTACGGTCCGGTCGAAGATCCGGCCCCGGGCGAGCGGCCATCGGCCAGCGTTACGGAAGACGTCGAGGAATTGCTCGGCAAGCTCAAGGTGGCGGGAGTGCGCGGCATCGTCCTCGACCTGCGGCGCAACGGCGGCGGATTGCTGGGTGAGGCCGTTGATCTCACGGGTCTGTTCATTCGCACCGGTCCGGTCGTCCTCGTGCGAAACTCGTACGGGCAGATCGACAACAAACCCGACAGCAACCCGAAGGTCGCCTACGACGGCCCCTTGATGGTGCTCACCTCGCGTTACAGCGCGTCTGCCTCCGAGATTGTCGCGGGTGCCCTCCAGAATTACGGCCGGGCGATCATCGTCGGCGACAGTTCCACCCACGGCAAGGGAACCGTGCAGGCCGTCCTGGAAATGAAGACCTTCCTTCCGCGCAAGGTATTCACGACGGGCAAGGCAGGGGCGACCAAACTCACCGTCCAGAAATTCTACCTTCCCAATGGCGCCTCCACGCAAAACAAGGGCGTCATTCCCGATGTCTCGCTGCCCGCGATCGAGGACTATCTTCCCATCGGGGAGGCGGACCTTCCCCATTCGTTGCCTTGGGACACGGTTGGAGGGCTTCGCTTCAATGGCCGCCAGCTCGACGACGCCTTGCGCGCCCATCTCAAGGAGGCAACCCGGTTGCGTGTCGAGACGCTCGATGAATTCCACTACCTTCAGGAGCGCATCGACTGGATGCGCGAGCGGGAGCAGATGACGACGATTTCCCTCAACGTCGATGATCGGCGGAAGCTCAAGACCCAGGACGAGGATTTCCGCAACGCGATGAAGGAGAGAAAGCAAATGCTGGCAGCCCTCAACTTCGCCCAATCGGAGTATGCGCTCGAATCCGTTGAGAACTCCACGAACGATGCTCCGACGATCGAGGAACTGATAGACGACAGCAGCGAGGACGACGTCGATTTCGATGTTCACCTTCGCGAGTCGCTCCGCATTCTTCGCGATACGATCACGATCGCCCCGGACCCGCGCATCTGGACCGACAGCAAGGCGACCTTCGCCGTCCTATCGCCGAAGCCCGATCCAGCCATCGTTCAGAAGGATTGAGTTCTCGCCCGCGTTCCGCGAGGCGGAGCGCTCACTACGAGCCGGCCGGAGTGGCTGTCGGCAAGCGACATGCCCTGCGGGGCAGGAACCTGTGCCACACCTGCATCGGGCCGGGCAAATCGTCCTCCCTACTCCGCGCGCGCTGAAACGAACCGGTCCCGGCCGCTCCAATCCCGATGGGAGCACGCTTCACGCAATCCGGCGGCGGCCATCGCCGCAAGCAGGCGCGGGTGCTGATCGATCCCTGTCTCCAGAAACAACATCCCGCCTCGGGAGAGCCACCTGGGTGCGGCTCCGATGATGGAAAGCAGGTCGGCGCATCCATCGTCGGACGCAACCAACGCCTCTCTGGGTTCGTGTTCGCGGACCTCCGGCTGGGCCGACGCCCACTCCGCTTCGGTCAGGTAGGGCGGATTGGAAACAACGACATCGAAGCGATCGGAGTCCGCGCAACCCGAGAACCAGTTCGACTTCCTCAACTCGACCCGGGCCGCCAGGCCCCCGCGTTCGGCGTTCGTTCGCGCGACGTTGAGCGCGTCCTCGCTCGCATCCACCGCAAGAACTTCCGCCTCTGGAAACAAGCTTGCCAGCGCAAGCGCGAGCGCGCCGCTCCCCGTTCCGAGATCGATGATGCGCGCCGGCGGAACGGACAAGGAATCCTTGATCAGCTCGACCAGTTGCTCCGTCTCGGGCCTCGGCACCAGCACACGCTTGTCGACAGCCAGCGTGAGGTCGCAGAAGGCGGCCGTGCCGAGCACGTAGGCAAGCGGTTCGCGCCGCCCGCGGCGCCGCACGAGCGAACGAATCCCCTCGAGTTGCGCATCGCCGAGGGGGCGCTCAAACTGCAGGTAGAGCTGCATGCGACCGAGACCGAGGGCATGGGCGACGACCAGCTCGGCGTTGAGGCGAGAACTCTCAATGCCGTGTTTCGCGAAATAATCGGTCGTTCGCCTGACGATCTCCAGCAGGGTCAGCATCGTCGAACCTTCACCTCGCGGACGGTGAATCGCATTGTGGCGGCGGTGAGTCCTCCGGCGCGCCGGACACGCTAAAACACCGCGCGCGTCGCGAGGGCACGCATGCGCTCCTCCCGATCCGCGACGTGAAGCGCCTCGATGACCTCGCCAAAGTCGCCCTCCATGACTTGCGGGAGACTGTGCACCGTCAGTCCAATGCGGTGATCCGTGAGCCGGCTTTGCGGGAAATTGTAAGTGCGGATGCGCTCGCTGCGATCGCCGGTCCCGATCTGGCTGCGGCGGTTTTGCGCATATCGGGCGCGTTCCTCCTCGATGCGCGCCTGCAGCAGCCGCGACCGCAGGACCGTCATCGCCTGGACGCGGTTTTTCTGCTGCGAACGCTGCTCCGCGCAAGTCACAATCAGGCCAGTGGGCTTGTGGATGATCTGTACGGCGGAGTCCGTCGTGTTGACGCCCTGCCCTCCCGGACCGGAGGCCCGCGTGACGGTGATCTCGAGGTCCGCCGGGTTGATCTCGACGTCCACTTCCCCGGCCTCCGGGAGCACGGCGACGGTGACGGTCGAGGTATGAATGCGACCGTTCGCTTCGGTGGATGGTACGCGCTGCACGCGATGGACACCGCTCTCGAACTTGAGCTCGCGGTAGACGTTCTCACCCTTCACGGAAAAGACGACTTCCTTGAAGCCGCCGCGCTCCGACAGGCTCGAATGCATTGTCTCCACCCGCCACCCGCGAGCCTCGCAATAACGGGTGTAGGCCCGGAACAGCTCGGCGGCAAACAGCCCGGCCTCGTCGCCCCCGGCGCCGGCGCGGATTTCCATGATCGTGTTGCGCGAGTCCCCCGGCTCCGGCGGCAGCATGGCCTTCAACAGGGCGGCCTCGAGCGCATCCCGTTTCTCGCGCAACGCCGGCAGCTCCGCCACCGCGAGTTCGCGCAGGTCGACGTCGTCGTTCGCGGCGGACGCAAGTTCCTCGTGTTCAGCCAGATCACGCTCGGCGCGCTCCAGCGCGGCGGCCCCATCGATCACTTCACGCAAGCGCTGCTGCTCGCGCGTGAGTTCGGCGGCGCGGCGCGCGTTGGCAAAAAAGGAAGGCTCCGCCATCGCCGCGTCGATTTCTTCGAGGCGGTTCTGGAAACTCGTCAGATCAGGAATTCTGGGCATGGAATCAGTGAAGGCACATCGGGGAGATGGCGGGCGCGATTTGCGCGTTGCGTCAACTCCGCGGGCCGGCATCCTCCCACGCTTTCAGCCGGCCCGGCGGGCCGCGCGAAGCGCAGCTACAGGTACGTGTCAGCCATGGCGACGGTGCTATTCACTCAGAACATCATCTCCTGTATCTGGGATTTTGACAAGACTCTGATCCCGGGATACATGCAAGCACCCCTCTTCCGTCGCTACGGAATCGATGAGGCCACGTTCTGGCACGAGGTGAACAATCTGGCCGAGCGCTACCGCCTTCGCGGCTACTCGGTGTCGAGCGAAAGTGCCTACCTCAATCACCTCCTCACCTACGTGCGGGCAGGCCTGATGGAAGGTTTGAACAACCGGATCCTGCGCGAGTGCGGAAAGGAGATCGCCTTTTATCCGGGCCTGCCGGATTTTTTCGGCGCGCTGCGCGCCTTTGTCCACTCGCGGCCCGAACACGTGAAACACGACATCACCCTCGAGCACTACATTGTATCGACCGGGCTCGCCGAGATGGTGCGGGGCAGCGCGATCGCCCCGCATGTCGACGGAATCTGGGGCTGCGAGTTCATCGAAAACCCGCTGCCGCCCGGGTTCCTTTCGCAGCCGGAGTTTGCCATCGATGACACCATGGAAATCAGCCAGATCGGATCGATCATCGACAACACGATCAAGACGCGCGCCATCTTCGAAATCAACAAGGGCACGAACAAGAATGCGGCGATCGACGTCAACGCGCAGATCAAGCCCGAGGACCGTCGCATCCCGTTCCAGAACATGATCTACATCGCGGACGGCCCAAGCGATGTGCCCTGCTTCTCCGTGGTGAAGAGCAATGGCGGACGCACCTACGGCGTCTACAATCCGGAGCGCGCGGACGAGTTCGCGCAAAACGATCGCCTTCAAAGGGTCGGTCGGATCGATTCCTATGGCCCCGCGGATTTCACCGAGGGAAGCTCGACGACCCGTTGGCTGAAGTTGCACGTGCAGGAGATCTGCGATCGCATCCTGGCGGATCGCGAAGCCGCCGTCGCGCAACGCGTGTCGCGCCCGCCGCGCCACCTCACGGCAAAACCAGAGGACGAAAAGGCGCCAAAGCCACCGGTGCAGCAGTCGTTTCTCTGAGCG
>Ga0299906_10003249_pt1 | contig 13404 bp, 6 predicted proteins | sample RVTome_14_FD_200259 | JGI IMG/M metagenome (GOLD analysis project Ga0299906, IMG submission 200259) | Soil microbial communities from uranium-contaminated site in the Upper Colorado River Basin, Wyoming, United States - RVT145D125 (version 2) ...
CGGCTCACCTTGTAGCGCTCGGCGACGACCTCGGCCGTGAGCCCCATCGGCATGTAGATCTGCTTGTAGTGGTCGAGGAGCCAGGGGTTGAAGAGGCCCTTCGGGTTGACGTCGTTCTGCAGCATGGTGATCGACTCGATGCCGCCACCGATGACCGCGTTGGCGCCCTCGTTCTCGACCATGTGCGCCGCCACGGCGACCGCATTCAGCCCCGAGGAGCAGAAGCGACTCACGGTCGAGCCCGGCACCGTCACCGGCAGCCCGGCGCGGACGGCCACGTTGCGGCCGACGTTGAAGCCCTGCGGCCCCTCCGGGAAGCCGGTCCCGATCACGACGTCGTCGATCTCCTCGGGATCGAGCTTGGGCACCTTGGACAAGGCGTCTTTGATGCAATGTGCCGCCAGATCGTCGGGGCGAGTCTGATTGAAAGACCCGCGGAACGACTTGGCCAGGCCCGTCCGGGACGTGGCGACGATGACCGCCTCGCGCATGCTCCGCATTCGCTGCTCTCCTTCGCTGACAGAGTGGCACGCCGGTCGCCCGACGCAGCGCGCAAACGTCGCAGGTGACGCCGCGCGATGCAAGCCCTGCCGGCACGCCTCACGCATACCTCCAGCCGGGTGCTGCCGGAGTCCACGGGTCACCTCGCCGATGCACTGGAGATCGTCGGCGCACGCGTGAGGAGGGCCGGCGCCGCCGCGAGCACGAGGCGACATGGGCGAATCGACCCGAAGCGCAGGCCAGTCCTCCGGACGTCTCGTCGACGCACTCAGCTTCCCTCCGTCCGGCACACCGCCGAGCAGCCGTCGCCGCTCACCACGTTCCCGTCGTCGCACTCCTCGCCCGCCGTCCCGTCGGTCACCCCGTTCCCGCAGAGATCGCACGTCGCCACGATCTGCCGCACCGCCGGCACGCACAGCCCCGTCGCCACGCCCACGTCCACCGCGATCGGCGCCCCGTGCAGTGCGTTCTCCACCTGGATCTGCCCGCCCGCCGCGCCCGCCGGCGCCGTCGCGTAGCACACGAGGTACCGGCCAGCGTCGACGAGCGGGCTCCCATCCACCCCCACCGGGACGCACACCAGCTCCGGCGCCCCCACCGTCACCGCCTGGGTCTGGAATTCGTCCTCCAGCGTCGCCGCCACGTCCAGTGCTTCGCCCTCGGCCGCGTAGCACTGGAAGGCGTCGACGGAGATGGCGGGGAACAGCTCCGGTACGCACACCGCCACGGGGTTCCCCAGCCGCACCGGGGCCACGCCGAAGTCGCTCTGGACGTCGAGGCAGGTCGCGAGCGCGCCGCCCGGGTGAGCGTAGCAGGTCTGGTGCGTGTCGGGATCGGGGGGCAGGAGTCCGTCGATCGCAACGGGCGGCAGCTCCAGCACGACCGTGCCGAGATCCACCGTCGCCATGCCGAACTCGTCGTCGAGCTGCACGCTCGGCCCATCCGGCCCCGTCGCGGCGTAGCGCCGGTACGGGGTCACCGGCATGGCGAAGATGGTCGTCGTGGTCGACGTGCTCGTCACCGTCGTCGACGACACGCTCGTCGAGCTGCTCGTGCTGGAGCTGGTCGAGCTGGAGGTCGAGGAGCTGGTGCTGCTGCTCGTCGAGCTGGAGGTCGACGAGGTGCTCGTGACGGACGGCGTCGTGGTGCCCGTCGTCCCGCCACAGAGCGTGCGGTAGCTGAACGGGATCGAGTTGCCGTCGAAGTCGAAGACCTCGTCGATGCCGAGCCACTCCACCGTCACGAACCCGTCCACCAGCGAGTCCACGAGGTCACCGCCGAAGCCCGTGAAGGTCGACATACGCGTGCGGATCCGCAGGTCGAACTGATCGTTGGCGTATCGCTCGCGCACGTCGTCGACGATGGTGGTCTCGATCGTCGTGCCGAGGTTGCGGGAATCGAAGCCGAACACACCGCCGGGGTTGTGGCCCTCCACGTCGATCTCGAACCAGCCCTGCGAGCGCTCGGGCTTCGAGCGCACGTCGACCTGCGACGCGTGCGTGATGCGCAGCGTATGCCGCATCCTCGCGATGTTGCTGGTGTTGCCGGGTGACGTGATCTCGATGATGTCCCGCCAGATGGCCTCGCCGTTCGCGCTGTAGACCCAGGGCAGGTTGTCGATGTCCCAGTTGGCGTCGAGGTGCGCCATGCCGTACTGCACCGCGCCGTTCGCCATGGTGGGGCCGTCGCTCGACTGGCCCTGCAGCGGCCCCAGGAACCCCTCCTGGTCCGGGTTCGCGCCGACGGACAGGTACAGCTCGCAGCCCGGGTGGGGCGGCTGCACTGTCGAGATGGCGGTCACCACCTCCTCGGCGAGCACGGCGCCGCCGGGGGCGCTGAGCGCCCGCACCACGACCTGCATCGAGGTGGCACCCATGGCCAGCTCGGCCTGTGCGCTGAACTCTCCCTGGGCGTTCGAGAGCCCGTCGGCCGGGATGACCGTGCCGCCCGTCGGCGTCAGCTCGATGTACACGTCCTCGGCGGGCACGCTGCCGCCGGCCGTCACACGGCCCACCGAGACTGCGAGCGTCTCCGGCACGCCCGGAGTGATCGTCGCCGGGAAGGTCACGAGCATCGACACCTCGGTGCACTGCTCGAGGCCGAGCTGCTGCTCGCGAACCGTGGTGTCGCCGACGTACAGGTCCGAGTAGGCGTAGTAGCAGAGGATCTCGAGGTCGTTGAGGCCCGTCTCGTCGAACGGCACGTTCGCGCCCTCGACGAGCTGCGTCACCGTGCCGAGCGCGCTGGCGCCGTACCGTACCGAGCCAACCCGATCGAGGTCGAAGGGCGCGACGCGGCTCGCGCCGCCCAGGTAGCCGTCGCCGTTGAGGTCGAAGAAGCCGAACTCGGGGTCGCTCGGTTCCTGCAGGCCACCGGTCAGGGGATCGATCAGCGTCAGCACGTAGGAGACGAGATCGGTCTCGTCGAAGTCGCCGTCCTCGTCGGCGTCGAGCAGCGTGTGCCGCATGGGAGCCGTCGCCGGGGTCGGCAGCACCGCCTCGTCGAGCGCCAGCACGGCGCCGTAGGCGTCGACGACGGGCGCGGGGTCGAGGAGGGAGCAGCCTGCGGAGCCCCCCGTACCCGGCAGCGGCCGAGTCGTCGCGAGGAGCACGTCGCGCAGGTTCTGCACCGTCATCGTCGGGTCGTGCGCCCACAGGTAGGCCGCCAGGCCCGCCACCTGCGGCGTGGCCATGGACGTTCCGGTCTGGTTTCCGGCGCCGGAGGTTGCCTGGAGAATCGACCACACGTCGCTGCCGATGGCGGCGAGATGCCCCGGAAGCTTCGAGCTAGGCGCCAGGCACCGCGGCTCGAAGGTTGGCCCGCCGGCGTTCACGAGATTCTCGACGACCAGCGTGTTGGTCAGGTTCGGGATCGGCGTCCCGTCGGGCCGCTGTAGCGGCAGGAACGCCGCCGCGTTGAAGCGCCCGGACGACTCGGCGTCGTCCTCGAGCGGACAGGCACCTTCGATGTTGCCCGCCGCCGCCACGTGCAAGACGCGATTCTCGAGCCCGTAGAGACGTACCTTGCGCGCCCACCACCCCGCCTCGTCGACAATCTCCCCGAGCGGGGTTCCGCAGTGTGCGCCCAGGCTGGTGTTCAGTACGCCGTTCGGCGCGCCCACTTCGAGGCGCTTCAGGACCCGATTCAGTTCCGTGTTGTAGTCGGTACTCGGATCCTGGATGTCGGCGACGCGCACCAGGGACGTTCCCGGGAACGTTCCGGTCGCGAGCCCGCGCCCGCCGTTGTCGCCGCCAAAGGCCGCGGCCGCGATGCCGAGCACGTGGTAGCCGTGCGTGTGCAGGGTGCCGGCGGAGAAGTCGGCCGGCGTGAGGATGGCGTCGACGGCGGCGTCCGGGACGCCATCGCCGAAGTAGTCGAGGACCGCGAGCGTGCTCTGCCCGCGCATCGCGCCCCGCACGTTCCAGGCGGCCGGGGCACGGATCGCAATGTGATGGTCGAGGCGATCGCCCTGCACGGCCGAGAGCGGCGTCGCGTAGTTCGGCGGCAGCGCCTCCGCGCGCGGTTCGTACGCCTTCAGCATCATCTCGACGATCGGATCGCCCTCGAGCCGTGCAACCAGCGCATCGAGCGCGGCGACATCGCCGGGGTCGGGCACGTCCAGCACCACCGACGGCACGCCCTCCAGCATGCTGACGATGCGGGCGCCGATGCCCTCGATCAGCGCGTTCACCTGCACCACGGTCGCCGTCTCGAAGAAGACCAGCTCGATGCGCGTGCGGACCAGCGGCCGGCCCGCGGCGTCCACGTCGTTGGCTTCGGGCGGGATCGGCGTGGGCGCGTCGTAGTCGTAGACGGCGTCGACCGCCATCGCGCCCGGGGGGGCCTCGATGAGGGGGCACTCCTCGTTCGGCTCGAGGACACCGTCGCCGCACACGGGCAGTAGGGCCGAGCAGGCAGCCGGCGCGGCAGCCTGCTTCGCGAGGAACGACTTGCCCGGCTTGAACTTCGTCTGCCCGCCGAAGGTGAAGCAGTAGGTCTGCGAGCCGAGGCCCAGCGCCACGTGCACTGGATCGGGGTCCGCGCCCAGCGTGTGGCCGAGCGTCTCGCCCTTCGCCACCACCTTGAGCGACTTCCCCAGCTTCACGAGCGCCGTCTTGACGGGGCCCGCCTTCTTCAGCTTGTAGCCCTTGTTCTTCCCGGGCTTGCCCTTCGTGCGCCAGTTGGCCGCCGGCAGCTCGTAAGTCGTGTTGAAGCCGTCGCCGTTCGACGACACGACCTTGAGGAAGCCGCCGTGCAGCGTCGGGTCGCCCGGCCCGCCGTTCTCCGCGCCGGCCCCGATGCCGGCGTCCTTCGCGATCAGCTTGAGGGCTCGCTTCTCCGGCTTGCCCGGCTTGTCCTTCAGCAGCAGCCGCTTGCCGGTGACGAGCCCACCGCCGGGCAGCGTGGTCGTGGTCGTGCTGGTGGTCGTGGTGGTTGCCAGCGCCAGGGGCTGCCAGCTCGGCTCCTCGTCGAGCGCCCCGTCGGTGGTGAGCTGCGTGCCGAGCTCGCCGTCGCTGCCGTCCGCGGGCATCACGTAGACGTCGGGGCTGGCCTGCCGGAAGGTGCGAAAGACGATCTGGGTGCCGTCGGGCGAGAAGTCGGGGTCGTGGCTGTCCTCGCCGTCCGTCGTGATGCGCGTCTGGCCCGAGCCGTCCGCGTTCATCACGTAGACCTCCTTGCCGCCGGCGCGGTCCGATTCGAAGACGATGCGGGTGCCGTCCGGGGACCAGGTGGGATGCTCGTCCTCCGCGTCGTTGTCGGTGAGCTGGATGCGATTGGTCCCGTCCGCGTTCGTGACCCAGATCTCCCGCGTCGAGCCGTCCCCGGGCTCCCGCCAGTAGGCGATCCGTGTGCCGTCGGGGGACCAGGCGGGCGCGCGGTACTCGGCCGCCTCGTCGTCGATCAGACGCATCTGCCCGCTGCCGTCCGCGTTCATCACGTAGAGCTGCTGAATCCCGTCCCGGTAGGCGACGAAGGCGATCCGGCTCCCGTCCGCCGACCAGCTCGCCTGCTCGTCCTCGGTGTCGTTGAAGGTGAGCTGGGTCTGCCCGCTGCCGTCGGCGCTCATGACCCAGATCTCCCGCTCGGCGTCGTCGTCGCCCCGCCGGAAGACGATCTTCGAGCCGTCGGGCGACCAGCGCGGCTGCACGTCCCGGGCCGGGTGGTCCGAGACGTTCCGCTGGTCCGTCCCGTCGGGGTTCATGACGTAGATCTCGTCGTTTCCGTCCCGGTTCGACTGGAACGCGATCAGGCCGTTGGCGCCCGGAAACGCTCCGGAGGCCGGTAGGGCTCCCATTCCGAGACCTGCCACGAACAGCGCCGCGAGGAGCCCCCAGGGTCGAGCAGCCTGCATTTCTCGTGGTTTCACCAACGTGGAGGCGCCACGTTCGTCGTAGCGATGCTACGTTCGCATTCGGCCGCCGCCACGGAAAGGCCTCGCTGCACCGCGTCGATCGGCGGTGCGGGCCGCGCCCGGGAACAGTCGCATGGAGCCGTCCTTCAAGCTCTCGCCGCCAGCCGCCGAAAGTCGAAAGAGACGTCCGTGTCTCCTGGGGGGTGGGATGAAGCGAGCAGTACTCATCGGTGGCTTCGCGTTGATCGCTCTCTGCTCCATCGGCGTGTTGGGCAGGCGCCCGCACGGTCCCGGGCCGAAGCCCACGAGCCAACCGCCGACGGCAGCCGCGACGCCCATCCAGCGCACCGAGCCGGCGCCCGCGAGTCCCGGCGGACGGCTGTATGGCCAGCGCCTACTGCGTCGTCGCGTCTTTGGCGAGCTCACGCAGCTCGTCGAGACCAGGCAGCGACGGTTCGAGGAGAGCGCCCAGGACGAAGACGCGCTGGCTCGACTGCTCGACGGCTTCTCCGTCGCCGATCCTGCCCTGCAGCCGCTCCTCGATGAATGGGCGATCGCCCATCCCGACTCCCTCGCACCACGACTCGCCCGAGCGCATTACTGGGTTGCCGTCGGTGCCGCCCGCCGAGGCGCCAAGGTGAGCCGTGAGACGACCCCGGAGCAGTTCGCCGCCATGCGCGAGGCGCTCAGTCGGGGGGTCGACGACGCACGCAGCGTGCTGGCGGTCAATCCGAAGCTCTCGGAGGCACATGGAGTACTGATCGCGGCTGCTCGATTCGTCGCGGATCCTGCCGCGTGCATCCGGTTGGCGGAGACCGGGCTCGCCGCCGTTCCCGGGAGTCGGGAGATCCGTACCGCCCTCGCCTACTGCCTGCTCCCGCGCTGGGGCGGATCGTACGAGGCCGTATCGGCCGTGGCAGCGGAAGCCGTAGGCCACGCAGAGCAGAACCCCACCCTGCGGGTACTCGACGGTTTCGTCGCCTATGACCGCGGACGGGTCGCGGCACGGGATCGAGACTTCGATACCGCGCTCTCTCTGTACGGCACGGCGCTCGAATCCGGTGAGTACGCGCCGTTCTATCTGGCTCGCGCGCGCGTACACATCTGGCACAAGCACTATGGTGACGCGCTCGCCGATCTGGACCGAGCGCTGGCACTCTCGCCCGAGCATCCAGGCGTGCTCCTTCGCCGGGCGGAGGCCCTCACCGGGTTGGGACGCGACGCCGAGGCGCTGGCCGACATACGGCTCGCATCGGAGCTCGACCCAACCAGCCTCGATCTGGAACGGTTCAAGCGATTCGAGCTGGCCAACGCGGCCGTGCAGGGACACCAGGCGCTGCAGGCGAACGACCTGGACCGTGCCCTCCGTCGCTTGACTCGTGCCATCGATCTGACGGGCGGGGATGCCGAGGTCTTCTACTGGCGCGGCCGAGCCCATCTCCGGAAGCGGGCCGAAGCGTCGGCGCTGCGAGACTTCCAGGCGGCGGTGGAACACGACCCCCACCACTTCGACTCGTACCAGAACCTGGACCATCTCCTCGCCAAGCGACGCGAGTGGGACACGATCATCGCGAACTGGGACCGCTTCCTCCAGTACGAGCCCGAGAACGGGAAGGCCTACCTCGAGCGGGCAGGTGCCAAGCGACGCGGGGGCGACATGCGAGCCGCGCTGGTCGACGTGCGCAAGGCATGCGACCTCGGCGTCCAGGAGGCCTGCGGCATCCTTCGGCGTTCGGACGGCTGAGCCGAGCCTCTCCCCAGCGCCGGTTGCGAAAGCACCGAGCGCTACCGCGCCGTCGCGCTTGTGGAGATCGCCTCTTGAACCGGCTGTAGCTGTCGGCGAACGCGGCGGCGGCTCAGCAGCCGCCGCGTTGGGGCCCGCGTCGGGGATGTCCCGGAATCTGCTGAACGGGTGACCTGAAAACAGAGAGAGCGGCGGCTCCTTTCTCCGTCCTGTAAAGGGACGGGGTTCCGCAACCAAAGAAAGGAAGCCGCCATGAAGAGACCTCGCACAAGATCGCCCCTCGAGAAAGTCCCCTCCGCCCCGTCCGTCGTGCGCGTGCAGTTGCCGCTGCCGCTGCTCGACGTGCTGGCCGACCTGAAGGCGTCGTTCTTCGGCCTCTGTCTCACCGCCGGCCAGCAGGTGCTCCGAGCGCTGATGGAGCAGGACCGGGATCGCCTCTGTGGCCCCAAGAACGTCCCGAATCCGGAGCGCCACGCCATCCGAGGCGGCAGTGCGCCGAGCGAGGTCGTGCTCGGGGGGCGCCGCATCCAGATCCCTCGGCTGCGCGCGCGCAGCACGAGCGGCCAGGAACTCCCCTTGCCGAGCTTCGGCTTCGCGAGCGCCCACGACCCCCTCGACGCCTACACGCTCGAACAGATCGCCATCGGCGTGGCGACCCGGAAGTATCGGCGCACGCTCGATCCGCTCCCGGACGGCGTGGCAGAGCGAGCGATTTCGAAGAGCGCCGTGTCCCGGCGCTTCGTCGCGCTGACGAGCCACCGGCTCACGACCTGGCTGGCCGCGCCGCTCGACGGCCTCGACATCCGGGTGCTCTTCATCGACGGGATTCATTTCCGCGATCACGTGATTCTCATTGTCCTGGGCCTCGATGCGCAGGGCGTGAAGCACGTCCTCGGGCTGCGCGAGGGGACGACCGAGAACGCGACGGTGTGCAAGGCGTTGCTCGCCGATCTGCGGCAGCGAGGGCTCGATCTCGACCGTCCGGCGCTGTTCATCATCGACGGCGGAACGGGGCTGCGCAAGGCGATCCGCGAGGCGTGTGGCGACGTGGCCCTCGTCCATCGCTGCCACGTCCACAAACGACGGAACGTCTTGGAGCACCTGCCCGAAGCGATGCGCCCACGGGTGAAGAAGGCGATGGACGATGCGTACGGCCTGGCCGACCCCGATCTCGCGGCACGCCGCCTCACGCAGCTCGCGGCCGGCCTGGAGCGGACTCACCCCGGCGCGGCGGCGTCGCTGCACGAAGGACTCGCCGAGACGCTGACGCTGCAACGGCTGGGGGTCTCCGGGGCGCTCTACCGCACGCTGCGGACGACCAACGCGATCGAGAACGTGAACGGGCTCGTCGGGCACTTCACCCGGAACGTCCGACGATGGCGCGATGGTCGCATGCTGGTGCGCTGGATCGCGGCGGCGCTCGATGAGGCCCGGCGGAGCTTCCGGCGCGTCCGTGGCTACCGGGACATTCCGAAGCTCATCGCCGTGCTCGACGCCCACACTCTGGACACGAAGAAGGAGGTCGCGTAGACGCCCGTCAACCGAGCCGTCGCTCTCGACCGTTCAACAGAGAGCGGGACGACCCCCCCGCGTCCGCTGCAACGGCCGGTTCGGCCGGCTGGAATGGTCCGATGGCTGGTAGCTGAGGGCGAGGGTCGTGAGGCGTCAGGGAGGCGGGACTTCGAGGTCGCGGCAGATCTTTCGTGCGAGGAAATCGTTGATCTCTCGATGGCGGGGGATGACCGAGGCTTTGCTGGCGGCTCGCTGCACGTACACCGTGTGCCGCCCACCTTCGCGCAGCAACTCACAGCCGTGCCGTTCCAAGTGTTGGATCAGGTCCCGCCGCTTCACGCCGGCAGGATCCGCTCGCGAATGACGGTCTTCCCACGCAGGGACTCTTCGGTCAGGGTGCGGTTTGCGTCGAGGACAAGCTGAATAGCCTCTTTGAGATTCTCCCGAGCCTCTTCGATGGTTCGGCCTTGCGTGTTGGCGCCGGGAAGCTCTTCAACGAAGGCGATGTACCCCTCAGGGACCTTCTCGAAGATGGCCGTGAACCCGAACTGCATGACGCTGAGGATACCCTCCAGGGCCGCCGACGTCTAACCCGTGGCCGCAGCGACCCGCCGCTTCGGGTGACGTATGCTTCTTCCAGGCACCGCGCGGTCGGGAAGGGCAATCCGGCGGGCACTGAACCGCTTGGCGATCAGTCGCTGCGCTGCTTCAGCTTGCTGATGACGTGCAGGCCTCCGGCGACCGTCGGCGGATCGTTCATGGGCGATGTCGCGGGGACCTCGGGGCGCACGCCTCGGCTACGGCTCGAGGGCCTTGAAGAGCGCGCCGTCCGCCCGCAGGACGTTGGTCGTCGTGACGCCGAAGCAGGCGGCATCCGAGGTGACGAGCTGCACGGTGGCCTGCGTGTCGTTCTCGAGCTGGGGCGCGATGCCGGTCGGCAGGGACGTCTGGCCCTTGGCGGCGTTGTTGGCCGCCTTCACGACCACCTTGCCCGTGAGGGGGTCGCCGCCCTTGGCGACGATCTTGGCCACCCCGGCGGCCGAGGCGTCCTTGTCCTTGTACTTGTAGCCTTTGGTCGAGATGGCCTGCCAGCAGGGGCGGGGCGGCGTCCCGCAGTCCTGGCCGGCCCGCGCCACCTCGAGGGCGGCCGCGAGCGTGGCCGTGTCGTCGTACAGACAGAGCGAGTAGACGGTCGAGCCGTCGACCGGGTCGCCGAAGTCGCCCTGCGCGACCACCGGGACGAGCTGCTTCAGCACCACCTTCACCTTCTCCTTGCCGGTGGTCGTCTCCTTCACGAGGAGCACGGCCTTGGTCGGCGCGATGCAGCCGCCGAGCGGCACGGCGCTGCAGATCGTGGTGGTCGTCGTGCTCGTCGAGGTCGAGGTCGTGGTGGTCGTGGTGGTCGGCGGCGAGAAGGACCAGTTGAGGTTGTTGCCGGAGTCGATAGAGTCGGTCGCGACGGCCGTCGGTCCGGGCGTCGCATCCGAGTCCTGCACGTCGACGTCGTCGAAGAGCGCAAAGCCGGCGCCTATGTTGAGCAGCCACTGGACGGGGGAGAAGTTGCTGCGGAGCAGGATCTTTCCGGGGCCCGCGCCATCGACCAGGAGGGTCCCGCTGACGAGGACCGTATTGCCCCCGCTGAACTCGATCGTGTAGCCGGCTCCGTCGGCCTCGAACAGCCCGTTCACGGTGACGGGCCCGCCGATGGAGAGATCGTCGTGGACGAGGAGGCTCCCATTCACTACCGGGTTCTGAAGGACCGTGTCGCCGGAGATCTCGAGCGTGCCACTGGTGACCGACGTGCTCCCCAGGCCGGAGAATCCGCCGTCGAGAATCAGATGGCCGCCGCCCACCCGGCTCAGGATGGTGGCGCTCTGTGCGAGGTTCATCGTGAACCACCCGCCGGTGCGAAAGGTGCCCACGCCATCCGTCGCGCCAGCGACGATCAGGTTGTACCCCGAGTCTAGGCCGACGTCCGGCGGGAAGATGGATCCGTCGAAGGGATGCCGCGACGCCGGCACGCCGGTGAAGCCGGTGAACAGGTCCGTGTTGGCGACCTCCGTGGCCGTCTCCTCTGTGGTGACGAGCAGCGTCCCCGGCTTGATGGACGGGAAGACGATGGTCGTCGCGGCGCCTGCGATCGTGAACGCGGCGGCACCGTCCACCGCATCCTGCACCACGACGACCGTGTCGCCCGCACCGGCGGCCACGCCGAGGAAGCTGTAGTTGCCGGAGCCGTCCATCGGGCCGCTCGTGGCGAGCGCGCCGTTCACGTACACCTCCGCCGTACCGCCGGCGACGAGGAACTGCCCCGTCACGTCGATGGCCGCCGGCGCGAGCCGCGGGACGGTCAACGCGACCGCGACGAGGACCGTCCAGAGCTTCGTGGATCCGAACATGAGAGCCCCCCTCTCGGCGCCGCCGGGCGGCGCGTGAGGCCTATCTATGTCGCCTACTCGATGCCCGTCTAGTCGAAATGTCGAAATCTCACGACGCGGCGCGTGAGGGACGAGCGGGGGGGCTACCACCCGGCCAGGATGGCGGCGCGGGCGCGATGGTAGGCGGCCGAGCCCCAGCGCGACCGAGGCCGCGACGATCTGGGCGATCGCGTAGACGCCGACGACCACCAGGACCGACACGAGGATGCACGCGATCGACCAGGTCGGAGGCGGGCGCTCCGGCTCGATCATCGCGGCGCGATCTCTGCGGAGCGCCCCCGATGCGTCCGATAGACGTCTGCCGCCCACTGCATCGCCGGGTGCTCCAGCAACGCGGCACGGTAGTCCTGCAGGTACGGGGGCAGCTCGACCCGCAGGGGGTACTGGTGCTCGGGCGGCTGCAGCACCGGCGACAGCAGCGCCGCGGCCGTGAGGTCGGCGACCGTGAACGCGTCCCCCACCAGGTGGGCGTGCCCCTGCCGCTCCTGCTCGATACGATCGAGTGCGCTGCGCACGGCGGCACGATCGGCCTCGAGGTTCCGGTCGCTGATCCCGTGGCGGAAGCGGTAGAACGCCGGGAACACCCGCACGAGGGGCCGGAGGGTCCGGTAGGCCTGCTCCGGCATGCCCGTCGTCAGCCCGCGCAGCGCGACGTCCGGGTCGTGTCGGAACAGTGGCGTGACGATCGCCGCGCGCACCGCCGGGCCGAGCCGTTCGTCGAAGTGCTCCTCCAGAGCGAGCGCGCGCTCCCGCGCCGCGGCGTCGGCGGGATACAGCGGCGGGTCGGGATGGCGCTCCTCGAGTGCCGCGATGATGCGAGTCGAGTCGCAGATCGGGCGGCCGTCCAGGAACAGAATGGGCAGCTTGCCCTGTCCCGTCGCGCGCCAGGCTCGGATGAGGTAGTCGGCACCGAGCACCTGGCGGCGGTGCGCGATGCGCTTGTGGTCGAGCGCCCAGCGGACCTTCTCGTTGAAGTGCGAGAGCGGGATGTGCCACAGGACCGGCGCCGTCACGCGGAGGGACACGTGTCGAGCCTAGCACGTCGATCGGCGAGGTGGGCAACGAGACGGATGCCGTCCTCTGAGAACGGCGTCGGGAGACGAGGGCACGGAGCTTTGCGCACGCGCTCTCCGAAGGCGTGCGCGTCATACCACTACAGCGAGCAGGCCGGCTCGAGGTCGGTGGCGAGGGCGGGCATCTGATGCTTGACGCCTGGAAGGTCGCGATGGCACGGCCGCACTGCTCACGGGTGAGAGCGTAGTCGCGCGTCATCTGGAGGCAGCGCATCGCCCCGCCGTAGGCGTCGGCCGCCAGCAGCACGAGCCCGGCGTCGCGAACCTGACCGGGCCGGGAGCGTTGCGCGCCGGCCAGGACCGTCACCCTGCGGGACGTCTGGTGCGGTGAATACTTGCCAATCGCGGTGATTACAGGCATTATTCTCCGCAGAAGGTGCGGTGAATGTATGTCTACGAGCTCCAGGACTGGCCTGACTTCCGATGGGACCGTGAGGCCCTGGCTGAGCCTCTGGCGGCCGTCCGGCACCAGCAGGGGCGGGTGATCGGCCACATGGAGGCATTGGGCTTCCGGCTCCGCCAGGAAGCGGTGCTGGAGACCCTGACCACCGACGTCGTCCAGACCAGTGAGATCGAGGGTGAAAGGCTCGACGTGGGGCAGGTGCGTTCTTCCATCGCGCGCCGGTTGGGAATGGATACCGGTGCGCTGGCGCCGACCGACCGCCGCGTGGAGGGCATCGTTGAAATGATGGTCGATGCGACGGGGCGGTACGATGAACCGCTGACAGCCGAGCGGCTCTTCTCCTGGCACGCCGCGCTGTTCCCGACGGGCCGGAGCGGCAT
>Ga0299906_10003251_pt1 | contig 13402 bp, 10 predicted proteins | sample RVTome_14_FD_200259 | JGI IMG/M metagenome (GOLD analysis project Ga0299906, IMG submission 200259) | Soil microbial communities from uranium-contaminated site in the Upper Colorado River Basin, Wyoming, United States - RVT145D125 (version 2) ...
GACCGGACGGGACTTGTCGTCCCGACCCATCGACGAAGCGTCCCCTGAGCACCACCGACACCTTCGGACGCCGCTCCATGAGTCCGACACGGATGTTCACGCGAACTCCAGTTGCCCAGCCAGTCCTCTGAGGGATTCGTCTGAAAGACAGACCTCGGAGAAACCGTCCCCAATCATCTCTGCCGTGATCCGATCGAGGTCGGTTTCACGCGGCAGAACGATCATGCCAGTCAGGTCGAGGGCCCCCGGGCTCCAGAGAATCTCACCGGAATCATATATCCCGGGACGGTGACGCCGCCGTGGGAACACGAGAACGATCCAACGCCCGTTCGCGTAAACGGTCACGATGTTGACCATCGGCTCCGGGATACCTGGAACCACGCCGGCGAGCAGCGCCATCAGGTTTCGAAACCTGCCCTCGAGCGCTCCGGGATCGTCATCCGCGAGCACGAGGTGACGGGCAGGAAAGCCGTCGTCTCCGGGACGATCCATGACCGGGACGCCCTGTCGCCGGCATGCCTGAAAGTGCATATGATCCGGCGCTGAAGCCCCGCACTCCGGACCGTTGTAGAGAACGAGATGATCGGGCAGCCCGGCAGAAAGATCGAGCATCGTCCGGAAGTCCGCGTCGACCCTCTGCGGCCGATGCTCGCGGGACACGACCGAAACGTGGCGATCGAGGATCGGGTAAGGATTGCAGGTGATGACAAACCGGGAGCCGAACGCAAGAGCGCGTTCCTCGGCAGGCAGGTTGTCCGGACAGAGAAAACAGGGACGCGTCCCGATCGACTTTTCGTCGACACGCGCGGTCGTGCTCCCGATACGGTGCGGAATGTGCCAGGCCGTCAGTTCGAAACCGTCGACGTCGAAGACCCGCGAACGGGCTCTCCCCAGACCGTCGATCCCCTGACGGAGCAGCGGCCAGGCCGCTCTTTGCTCGCTGAAGAGCGTTTCGACGTCCCCGGTCGCGAGGATTCTTTCCTCCCAGCTCACGGCGAGGCCGCCTCCCGGCTGTTCATCGCGATCCGGGCCTCGATCTCTCCGGTCCGCAGCCAGTCCTTATACGCGTTATAGCGGTTGACGGTCTCCGGGGGAAGCCGGCTGTCGCTGTTCCCCTCCCAGCGCCGGCACAGGTAGACAGGATCGAAGACCCGGCCGATCTCGTACTCGCGGCTGATGCGCAATCCGACCGCGTAGTCTTCGCCGTAGCTGACGTTGGGGAAGCCGAACCGCCTCACGACGCCGACGTCGAAGGCGCGCGGCGCGCCGAACCCGTTGATCCTCAGGACATTGTTGTGACCGTTCTCCCGAGTCCACTCCCGATGATCGACGAGGCCGGGCGCAGTCTCCTTCAGCCCGAAATCGACGGTCGTGTAGGAGGCGACCAGCATGGCGAAGCGATTGTCCGTCATCTGGCGGACGAGATTCGCCAGGACATGGGAGTCGGCGTAGAGGTCATCGGAATCGAGCTGAACGGCGACACGGCCGCATGCCCCGGAAAGGACAGCCTGGTTCCAGCAACCCCCGATCCCGAGACAAGTCTCCTTCGGCACGATCCGTATCACACGCGGATCGGGGAAGCTCCCGATGGCCCCGCCGGTCCCGTCGGTCGAGTGGTTGTCGACGACGATCACGTTGAACTGGAAATCCGCTTCCTGGGAAAGGGCGCTCCCGATGGCGTCGCGAATCGTGGATTCCCGGTTGCGCACGGGGATGACGACGCTTGCGGCGACCGGGAAACCCGAAGCCGGGGGGTCCGCGCGCCGCGTCCGGGCCGGGAGGTAAGCGCCGATCCGCCTGAGGTGATCCGTGGCGATCGCCTCCATCTCGACCTGATACTCCCGCTGCCGCGGATCGACATAGTCGAACTGGCGCTCGCCGCTCGCACGCGGATCCGACTCCCCGGCCTCGGAAAGCGGCTCGGGGACGCGGACGATCGGATACGCTTCAGACAAACGGAGCCGCAGGTCGTAGACGCCGCCCCACCTCAGTTCCGGGCCGGCCGCCCCCGCTCTCTCCAGAACGCTGCGCGCGCGGGGCACCGACACAGCGACGAGCGGCCCGAGATCGAAGTCGTCCCGGATGCTCCCCTTCTGGTAATCGATTCGGGGACTTCCCGACGCGTCCGAGAACACGAGCCCCGCGGAACGCTCTGCGAGCACCCGGGCCAGACGTTCGAGAGCCCAGGGCGAAAACTCGGAACTTCGACGGGTATCGCCAAGGACGAGCACGTCCCCGGAAGCGTTGAAGACGAGATCGCGAACGGTCCGCGAGGAATGGTCTTTCGGATACTGGACGGGTGAGATCTGCAACGACGTGGGTCAGGCGGCGCGGGAGAACGCCTCCTCGGGACGGACCAGGATCACTCCCACCATCCGGTTGCGATCGAGGAAGTCCGACAGAGGCTCTTCGACGACGCGGCGACGGCTGCGCGCGGCATGCCGCATCCGGATCGTGTCGCCCTCACGGATGAGGATCCCGCAATGAAAGACGTCCAGGTTCCGGCGGGTCGACGCAAAGAAGGCGAGGTCTCCGGTTTCGACGTCGGCCCACCGGCGCAAGAACGCGGACTTGGGGATGCTGGCCACGCGCACCTTACGGTCGGGCACGCCCGGAACGACGTTGAGGCGGCGGTCCCGGAGCAGGACGCCGCGGCCGCGGGTCTGGTTACTGACGAAGCCCGCCCGTTCGTTCTCGCGGATCCAGGCCGTCATGTAGTGGTTTCGGGTCCTCCATTCCACGACGCCGTCCCGGTAGCGGATCGAACGCAGGTTCTCGGCAAAGTCCTCGACCGAACCGGACGCGGCGAGCGCCAGAACGGTCTCGACGTAGGTCACGCAGTCGAAACCTCCCATCGAGGCCGTGAAGATCTCGGGCGTGCCGGCAGAGCCCCCGAGCGGGCAGTCGCGGTAAGGATGGCCCAGCAACCGGCCGCTGATGCGCTCGATGCGGGGGCTCATGTCGCGAACCGAACGCGCGGCACGAAGCAACCGCCCGACACGCTTCCGGTCCAGGTCGTCGGGTAACTCGGGCATCTCGACCGATTTTAGCAGAGAGTCGAAGCCTGGGATCCTCAACGTTCTTCGGGTTCGTCCAACTCGCCGTCGAGGTCTTCGGGCTTGCCGGCCATGAACGCGCGCGTGACCGCCTGTCGCCGGCCTTGTAATGTACATATGTGTCGTATAGTATGTACTCATGATCAAGCGCACGACGATCGAGATCGACCAGGAGCTGCTCGACCGGGCGAAGCAGGCGCTGGGCGAGCCCACGACGCGCGCCACGGTCGAAGCGGCGCTGCGCCGCGCCGCCGAGGGCGTCGAGTCTGAACAGGCCCGGCGAGCGGCAAAACAGCGGCACTACTTCGAAGCGCTCGGCTCCCGGGCAGACCTCACCGTGCTCGCGTCGGACGAGATGTGGCGTTGAGCGGCTGGCTCGTCGACAAGAGCGTCGCCGCGCGCAGCGCCGACGAACGGGTAGGAGTGCAGCTCTCCGAGCTCGCCGGATCGTTGTATCTGTGCCCGATCGGACAGCTCGAGCAACTCCACTCCGCGCGCTCCGCCCAGGACTATGACGCGCTCGATGCCGATCTGCGCGACACCTTCGAGGTCGTTGCGGCGCCGCCCGACGTGTTCGACCGCGCTCTCGATCTGCAGCGGGATCTCGCACACCATCACGGGATGTGGCACCGGACGCCGATCGGGGATCTGCTTATCGCCTCGACGGCCCTCCACCACGGGCTCGGCGTCGTCCATGTCGATCGTGATTTCGAGCGGATCGCCGAGGTCCGCCCGCTCGCCGTTCGCCGATTGTTCTGACCCCGGCAGATCCTGGGCGCGCGCCCGACCATGGCCTGAAGCACTTCCGATTCTGTGGCGGGAGTCGAGTGCAGATCGAAGAACTCGCCACCGGCGACTCGCGTTCTTTATTGCACTTCCGCCACGCTGCTCGCCACGAAGGTCGCCTTCAGGCGACGGCGCGGACGTCGCCGGTGTGCGCGCTGTGACATCCGGGCACGTCAGCGAGGAGCTGGCGATACGTCGTCGACCGCAGCGTGGCGAGCAGCGCCGAGATGCGCGGGTCGTCCATCAAGATGTCAGGCACGCAGAGCTCGTACGCTTCCTGGTGTACCGGAATGAAGGACAGGCGCGCGTCGGCCGCAGCCGGACGGACGCACACCCCCGCCTCGGCCCAACCACTGGACACCGTAGTGGCCACGGCACGATGATCGCGCACCACGTGGTCGTAGCCGGCCGGCCGCCGGTGGGAGGCCAGCAAGGTGTCGAAGGTCTGCCGGGCCGCAGAGCCTTCCTCGCGGTTCACCCAGCGCACCTTCGCGCCGAGGAGCGCCGCAACCGAGCGCTCACGACGTCCGGCGACCACGGCGATTCCCGATTCCCACCGCAACTGATGCAGTAGGCGATAACCCGCCCCGAGCCGGGCGCGGACGACATCGTCGTTCGTGGAGCGCCCGGCTGCGTCGGTGACATGCACGCCGGCAACGCACACCAGCCCCTGGCCGAGCAACTCCAGCGCCTGGGCGCTGGAGCGCAACAGCGGCAGCACGCGAATGCGGTGATGCAGGGCGAGTTCCCGGACGAGCAGGCCGACTAAGGGGTCGCACCCCGCGATCACCACCGTGCTGTCAGGGGTGGCGCCGGGGCGCGCGTGCAGCCGGTGTCCGTCCCACCAGGCATCGTGGGGCAACACGCCGGCCGCCGTCATTTCGACGGGATAGGCGACGGTGCGGCCATTCGCCGAGGCCTGCCAGACGCGCCCGTCGTCCGCCCGAGGCTCCCATGCCCACACCACGGGGGGCGTTCCCTCCGGTGCGCCGAACACGGTCTCGACGCTGTGGCCCAGGGCCGACGCGATGCGGAGTGCCGCGGCCACGGAGGGGACGAGCCGGCCGGTCTCGATCCCGCTGATCTCCGCGCGGGAGACGGCGCTCTTCTCGGCGAGTTCCCCTTGCGACCAGCCCCGGTCGCGTCGGAGTTGCGCGAGTGTGGTCAGTTTTGACATGATACTGTCTCTGATGCGACACAATCATATCACAACGATCAGACGAGATCGTGCAGCCTTCAGCGCCGCGGTTCTTCTCTTTGCGCTCGTGGGCGGAGCGTGCTCGTCGCTGTCCGAGCCTCCCCGGGTTGCCGCCGCCGCGGACTTGCAGTTCGCGTTGACGGACATTGCCGACCGATTCGCGGGGGAAACCGGCGAACGCGTCGAGCTGATCTTCGGGTCGTCCGGGACGCTCGCGCGGCAGATTCAGGACGGCGCCCCGTTCGCCGTGTTCCTGTCGGCCGACGAGGCGTTCGTGGAACAGTTGGCGCGCGCCGGACGCACACGTGACGGCGGCGTGCTCTATGCCAGGGGTCGGATCGTCCTGTTCGCCCCGCCAGGATCGCCGCTGGTCCCCAGCCAGGGACTCGACGGCCTGGCCCGGCTGATCGCGCGCGGACAGGTGCCGCGTTTCGCCATCGCCAACCCGGAACACGCGCCGTATGGCCGGGCAGCCGAACAAGCGCTTCGAAAGCGGGGACTCTGGGATGCCCTTCAGCCGGCGCTGGTGCTCGGCGAGAACGTCTCGCAGGCGGCGCAGTTCGCGACATCCGGGAACGCGGTCGGTGGCATCATTGCCTACGCGCTCGCCCTCGCCCCGGCGATGCGGGAGCGGGGACAGCACGTCTTGATACCGGCCGACGATCACGTCCCCTTGAGACAGCGCATGGTGCTGCTCGAGCGGGCCGGACCCGTGGCAGAACGGTTCTACCGCTATCTGCAGGCGCCGGCCGCGCGCGCGACGCTGGCGCAATACGGGTTCGTCGTGCCCGAGTAGCGGATGGACACCGTCGCACTGCGCGTCTCGCTGACCCTGGCGCTCGCCACCGTTGTCGTGCTGCTCCCGCCTGGCATCTGGGCGGGTCACGCACTCGCCCGCCGCGGGTTCCGCGGCAAGGCGTTCGTGGAAGCGCTCGTCGCGGTGCCATTGATTCTGCCGCCGACGGTGCTCGGTTTCTATCTGCTCGTCACGTTCAGCACGCGCTCGCCGCTCGGCGCGGCGTTCGAAGCCGTGGCCGGCCAGACGCTGGCCTTCTCGTTCGCGGGGCTGCTCGTGGCCTCCGTCCTCGTCAACATCCCGTTCGTCGTGCAGCCGATTCAACGGGCCTTCGAAGCCGTACCCCACGAGGTCCGCGAGGCGGCGGCCTGTTGCGGACTCACACCGCGGCAACGCTTCCTCCGGATCGAGATCCCGCTCGCGTGGCCGGGCATCCTGACAGCGGCCGTTCTGACGTTTGCGCACACGCTCGGGGAATTCGGCGTCGTCCTGATGGTGGGCGGCAACATCCCCGGCGAGACGCGCACGTTGAGCATTGCGATCTACGACCGCATGCAGGCATTCGACGACCGCGCCGCCGGCGTCATGGCGGCGACGCTGCTCGTGATCGCCGTCGCGACATTGAGCGTGACCATGTGGCTCGGACGATCGGTGGGGCGCGGCCGTGGCTGAGCGCGTTCTCGCAGTGACCCTGCGACAGGCCGGGCCGATTCCACTCGAGGTCGCCTTCACCTGCGAACCCGGCCAGGTGCTGGCCATCTTTGGGCCCTCGGGCAGTGGCAAGACGACGATCCTCCGAAGCATCGCGGGTCTCTACGCGCCGACGGAGGCGCACGTGCGGACCGGTGTGGAGACGTGGGCGGACACCGCCCGGCGCGTGTCGGTGCCTGTGCATGGACGGGCGGTCGGGTTCGTCTTCCAGGAGTACGCGCTCTTTCCGCACCTCACCTCGATCGGCAACGTCACCACAGCGCTCGTGCATCTTCCGCGAGCGGATCGCCGTGCCCGCGCCGAGGCACTGCTGGACCTCGTGCACCTGTCCAGTCACCGGGATCGTCGTCCCGCCGCGTTGTCAGGCGGCGAGCGGCAACGTGTCGCCCTCGCCCGGGCGCTGGCGCGCGATCCGGCCGTCCTGCTTCTCGACGAGCCGTTCGCGGCCGTCGATCGATCGGTCCGGCGACACCTTCAGGACGAGATCGATCAGATCCGTCGCACACTCGACGTCCCCGTCATCCTGGTCACGCACGATTTCGACGACGTCGTGCGCCTGGCGACGCACCTGTTGCTGCTGGACCGGGGCCGCATGCTGGCGCTCGGCCCTCTCGACGCACTCACGAATCGGCCGGATCTCCCGTGGCTGCGCGAGGCCGTCGGTCTCGGGAGCGTCCTCGAGGCGACCGTCGTGCGGGTGCAGGCATCGCGGGGACTGGCGGAGTTGGCGTTCCAGGGCGGGGCGCTGCTGGCGCCGAGCCGGGCGTTGGTCGAGGGCATGCGCGTGCGGCTGCGCATCCCCGCGCGCGAAGTCATTCTGGCGAAGGAACAGCCACGCGGTCTGAGCCTGCACAACGTGTTGCCCGGCGTCGTGTCTGCGATGCACGGCGATGCCCGTGCCGATCAGGTCATCGCGCAGATCGCCGTCGGTGAGGCACGGCTGCTGGCGGAAGTGACGCGGGACGCGGTGGCACAGCTCGGCATCGTCATCGGCATGCCGCTGCATGTCTTGATCAAGTCGGTGTCGATCGAGGTACGGGTCGCCGCGCCGTCCGACGCGCAGGTGTCCGCGTGAGTCGATCGGCTCCTTTCGCGGAGTGGCCCGAGGAGAGCTGCTCATCCCGGAGTCGGATTGTCGAATTCCCCTTTCCCAAGCTTTGCCTGGCGGAATGTTTCTATCCGCGCCAGCAGACTGCTTGAAACCGCTCTTCTCCTTCCATAGACTTCGGAGATGCCTTCCGAACGACGCGCTCCGACAGCGGCCCTGCTCCGGCTTCGATGCCTCCCGGGGCTCCTCCTGCTCTTCCTGCTCTTCGGCCCGGCGTTCTCCGCGTTCGCCCAGTTCAACACCGGCGAGATCGGCGGGACGATCGAGGACGAGACCGGCGCAGTCATCCCGGGCGTCAGCGTCGTGGCCACGCATGCGGCCAGCGGGGTCGCGACCGAGCGTTTGACCGACGACACGGGCCGCTTCTTCATCCCCTCGCTCCAGGCGGGCGCCTACACCGTCCGGGCGGAGCTGGTCGGTTTTCGTCCGGCCGAGACGCGGCTCGACCTCACGATCGGGCAACGGGTCGAGCTGTCGCTCACCCTGGCGATCGGCGCGGTCAGCAGCGAAGTGACGGTCGTTCCGGCCCCCGCGCCGCTGATCGAGACCACGAACGCGGAGATCAGCGACGTGATCGAGAACGCCGCCCTCGTCGAGATGCCCCTCAACGGAAGGCAGTTCCTGCAGCTCGCCCAGTTGAGCGATTCGGTCGTCATCCCTCCGGGAGGGACGCGCGGGGCGGCGTTGCAGCAGGCCGGACCGCTGCCCAACGTCGGGGGCCAGCGGGCCGGTCACAACATCTACCTGCTCGACGGCGTCAAGGTCACCGACGAGCTGTTCAACAACCTGGTCATCAACCCGTCGGTCGATTCGATTCAGGAGTTCCGCATACAGAAGTCGATGTATCCCGCCGAGTTCGGAGGCAAGGCCTCCGCGCTGATCAACGTGGCGACGCGCTCCGGCGGGAACGCTTTCCACGGGAGCGTCTTCGAGTTCGTTCGCAACGACCGGTTCGACGCGCACAACTACTTCGATGATCCCTCGCAGCCCGTGCCTCCGCTCAGACAGAACCAGTTCGGGTTCTCCCTCGGCGGTCCGATCGACCCCGGGCGGACGTTCTTTTTCGGCAGCTACGAGGGGCAGCGAACGCGGCGGTCGGAGACCCGGACCTTCTCGGTTCCCACGCTCGCCATGAGGGGAGGCGATTTCGCCGGCGAGGCCGTGATCTGCGATCCCTTCGCCGGCGTGCCGGGGACCTGCAGTCCGTTTCCGGAGAACCGGATCCCTGAAGACCGGCTGGACCCGGTGGCCCAGGCCTTCCTGACCGCCGTGCCCGAGCCCACCGGCCCCGGCTCGGTGCAGAACCTGGTCGCCGTGGGGAAGCAGCGGCAGGATCTCGACCAGTTCAGCATCCGCATCGATCATCGGCTCACCGATGGGGACAACCTGTTCGTGCGATTCAGCACGTTCGACGCGGACGAGTTCCAGCCGTTCGGGACCAGCGTGCAGAACGAATCGCTCGTTCCCGGCTTCGGGCGGTTCCTCGCGACCCGCGGCCGGAACCTGGCCGTCAGCCACACGCATACGTTCTCGGCCTCTGTGCTGAACGAGTTCCGCTTCGGGTGGCTCTCGGTTTCGGGCGGGCAGTCCAGCGAGAACGAAGGCTTCGACTTCGCCTCGGGCGTGGGACTGACGGGTGTGTCGACCAACTCGTCGGATATGGGCTTCCCGCAGATCTCGACGAGCAGCCAGTTCAGCACCATGGGCGATCCGACGACATTCGTCAGCCGGGACAACGAACATTTCGAGATCTACGACAACGTCCTCCTGGACCGCGGCGCCCACCGGATCAAGTTCGGGGGCTACTACTTCCACCTGAGGTTCCGCCCCAGGAACCCGGAAGCCGCGCGCGGGAGCTTCGCCTATACGGGGCAGTGGACCGGTAACGCACTGGCGGACTTCCTCCTCGGGTACCCGACCTCGGCGGAAGTCGGCATCGGGAGCGGATCGGAGGACAGCCGGACGAACTGGATCCATACCTACGTTCAGGACGACTGGAAGGTCCGGCCCGACTTCACTCTCAACATCGGCTTCCGGTACGAAGTCAACCAGCACATGCGGGAGGTCGGGAACCGCCTGTCGACGATCGACCTCTCCGTGCCCGGAGGGCGGTTCGTCATCGCGAGCGACGAGGAGGGCAACATTTCTCCCGAGGCGGTGCCGCTCCTGGACCTCATCCCCATTCCCTGGGTGACGTCGCACGAGATCGGATGGGACCGGAGCCTCCTTCGTCGGACGAAGCTGCGTTTCGCCCCCCGCTTCGGTCTGGCCTGGAGCCTGGGCGACGAGGCGAGGACGGTCGTCCGGGGCGGGTACGGCATCTTTCTGAACCAGTGGGCCTACAGCGTCCAGACCGCGTTCACCCGGAACCTGCCTTTCTTTCTCCTGAAACGCGTCGACATACCGTCCGATCAGTTGACGCCGGATCTGCCCACCGCCGACATCCTGACGGCCCCGGCCACCGGCAGCATCGGCGGGTCGATCATGGATCACGAGTACCGAGCGGAGTACACCCAGACCTGGAGCCTGGGGATCCAGCACGAGCTGGCGCCGAACCTGGCGGTCGAGGCCTTCTACATGGGATCGCGAACGGTGGGCGCCGACAACTCCACGATTCGGAACGTTCCGGAGCCGGGACCGGGGCCGATCGACGCGCGGCGTGAAGTGCCCGAGCTGGCGGGAATCCGCGCGATCCGGTGGGACGGGAACTCCATCTACCATGCCCTCGTCCTGAAGGCCGACAGGCGCTTCGCCGAGGGCCTGTCGCTTTCGGCCAGCTACACGCTCTCGAAGTCCGTCGACGACGCGTCCGACCCAGGGCCCACGGGTTTCGAGCCCAACGTGCCCCAGGATGTCCGGAACGTTTTCGAAGGCGAGAACGGGCGCTCGAGCTACGATCACCGGCACCTGTTCACCGGGAGCACGACCTGGAGGCTGCCCCCCCCGGCCGTTTCCGAAGGCTGGACCGCGCTCTGGAGCGACTGGACCGTGAGCAGCATCCTGAGGCTGGAGTCAGGCGCGCCCTTCACGGTCAACCTTCCCTTCGACCATGCGAACATAGGCTCGGGGCCGGCCCAGCGTCCCGATCTCCTGCGTGACCCCGATCTGGATTCGCGGCGGACGCCGGAGCGCTGGTTCGACACGGATGCCTTCGTCCTGCCGGCGCCGTTCAGCTTCGGCAACTCGGGCAGGAACATCGTCGAGGCGCCCGGCTTCGCCAGCCTCGACGTGTCGGTCCGAAGAGACTGGCCGATTCTCGAAGCCGCGGACCTCCAGTTCCGGCTGGACGTCTTCAACGTCTTCAACCGCGCCAACCTCGACGTTCCGGGCCGGATCGCCTTGACGCCCAACTTCGGCCGGATCTTCAGCGCCAAGGAGCCGCGCGAGATGCAGCTCGGCCTCCGCCTGACCTTCTGATTGTAAAAAACCGGAACAGTGAGCCTTTTTTACACTGTTAAAAAAGCTGGCTCGGTTTCGAGCGTGAACGACCAAGCCGTGCGGCAGGCGAACTGGAGGCTTCAGGATCTGACTCGGCAGTATGAAACAGATTCCGGCGCTCCTGCAGCGCCTCAGGCTTTCCTGACAGTGATCAGCACACGGGTCGTTCGCGCACGCGATGCGATCCCGGCGACCTGGCCGTTCGGTAACCAGGCCCCCTCAGAATGTTTGACGGATCGCACCCTGTCGCTTACCTTCGCTTGAGACCTTCGGACAGGTGCAGGAGTACGAGCATGGCATGGACCTCCCTCCCTCGACGGGCCACGGCGCTCCTCACAGGATCGCTTCTGGTCGGCGCCTGCGCTCCCCGAACTGCCATCCCTCCGCCCCCCCTGGCTCCGACGGAACTGGTCCCCGGCGAGTCCGGAACCCGGACGATCCGCGGAGACGGAGAGCAGGTCTTCGCCTTCGATGCCCGCGAGGGCGACTTCATCCAGGTTCTGGTCGAGCAACAGGGGCTCGACGTCGTCGTCTCGATCTACGACGCGGAGGGCGCGCGCATCCGCGCGGTGAGCAGCCGCGAGCGGCGCTTCGGACCCGAGCTGGCGTGGGGGATCACGGCCACCTCCGGGCTTCACGAAATCCGGGTTCGGCCGGCGAGGGCCGAAGCGCCCGAAGGGGTCTATCGTGTGGCCCTGGAGACCGTCCGCCCCTCCACCGACGCGGACCGCTCTCTTCTCGAGCTTGAGGGGCACTGGTACGCCTGGGCCAACGAGATGTTCGAGGTGGCGGGCCGCGGCGAATGGGACCGCGCGATGGAAATCTACTGGCAATGGCTCGAAACGGCCGAAGAGTTCGACCTTCGCGACGGCAAGCAGCGCGACGTCGCGGTCGGAGCCGTCTCGCTCTCCCGCGCTCTTTGGAACAACAACGTCGACCGCGAGATGGCCGAGACCATGCTGTCGGCGGCCGTCGATTACCTCCGCCGGACCCAGGGCGAGTCGAGCTATCTGGCGGCCTCTACCGAGAGAATGCTCGCCGACCTCTACCTGGGCGGCAATCGCCGGGAAGAAGCCTGGGCGCTCCTGGCGAACGTCGTCGAACGGCTCGAGGCCGCCCCCGACAGCGAGCCGGCCGAGCTCGCGCTGGCCCTGATCTCCATCGGACGCTACCACCGCCAGCGGAACGAGCTCCCCTCAGCCATCGATTTCCTCGCGCGCGGACTCGCCCGGCTCGAGGAGGAGCTGAACGGCAGCCTCAACACACTCCTGACGATCGAGGACGTGATCCTCCAGACCGAGTTCGAACTGGCGAACGCGTACCGTCTCGCCGGCGACCTCGAGGGGGCGAAGCCCATGTTCGACCGGGCGACCCGCGAAGATGCCTTCAGCCGGTTCTCGCCACCGAACGCGTTCGACCGCCTGTCGATCGCCGCGAGCCTTTGGCTGGACACGGGCGAGTACGAGCGGCTCCAGGATGCCGTGTCACGCGCGCTCCGGATCGGGGCCCGGTTCCCCCTGGACGTCGTGCGCACGCGCAACATGCGACGCCAGTCCGCCGAGGGGTACCTGCTCGCCGGGAACCACGCCGTCGCCGAGACGGCCTACTACGAGGCCCTTGCCTTCGAGGGGGGACTGCCCGAAGCCGTCGCCCGGCCCGCGGCCCTCGTCGAGCTTCGCCTCGGTCTGGCCGGCCTCTACGTGGATCAGGGCCACTACCGAGACGCCAACGCCGTCTACCGCGAGGCCCTGAGCGGAGAGCTCGCGATCCCCTCCCCGGACAGGGGTCGGATCTTCCGGATCTCTGCGGACTGGTCGGCCATGCTCCGGGACCTCGGTCTGGAGGTCGTCACCGAGCTTGAGCAATGGGCTTCCGGCGACCGGACCTCGCCCCCGCCTACCCCCCCGGAAGATGCGATCCCGGCGCTCCTCGAGCCGGGAGGACTGACGCGCGATCAGATCTTGCGCCGCCTCCGTCCGCCCTACACACGGGACCTCCGGACGCTCTGGGCCGATCTCGGAGCCGGGGACTGGAGCGCGTCGTCCCGGTGTGAGCGGTGCGCGATCGGGTTCGTCTGGACCCGGCCGGACCGGCTCGTCCTCCGGGTCTCGGCCACCGGCGCCGCCGACGCGCCGGTCCGTTATCTTCTGCTCGGCGCGCTCGACCCGAACGACGAGCCCGCCGTCTACCGGCTACTCGGCACGCTCGACCTCCCCTCGGGAGACCGCCCCGACGCGACGAGGCTGCGGGAAGCGGGGGACCGCCTGTTCATGGTGACCTTGGTGAGAACGGGCGAGGCGTGGCCTCGC
>Ga0299906_10003252_pt1 | contig 13400 bp, 10 predicted proteins | sample RVTome_14_FD_200259 | JGI IMG/M metagenome (GOLD analysis project Ga0299906, IMG submission 200259) | Soil microbial communities from uranium-contaminated site in the Upper Colorado River Basin, Wyoming, United States - RVT145D125 (version 2) ...
GCCGACCTGCGCGAGGCGAAGGTCCTGGCGGCCGCCTGGCAGAGCGACTACAACCATCGTCGGCCGCACTCGTCGCTGGGCTATCAGACGCCGGCGGCGTACGCGGCGCGGTGCAGAGCGACAGAATCGGGGGCTCCGCCCCCAAACCCCCGGCTTCTTTCCCCTCCGCGATGCGCAGAGCGGCAGATGCGCCGGGATGTAGAATTGGCTCCGACTCTCATAACAACTGGTACATAAAACGGGGGCAGGTCAGCCCGCCGCCGCGGCACGGTCATACTGCACCATGCCCGGCTCGTGGGCCAGGGTCTCGGTCACGTTCGCGGCCGTCACCGTCTGGTGCTCGCCGTCCCACGCCGCCTCGACCGCGTAGTCGCCGTAGATCGCCGCCCCGCTGTAGTCGTGCCAGGCGCCGATGTCCAGATCGTAGTCGCCCGACCCATCCAGCGGCGGATCGCCGACCTCGACGAGCTGATACCGCTGCAAGCGGGGCTTGGCGTGCGGCACGCGTGTGTCCAATTGCCCTAGCCGGATGAATCTAGTGCCTGTTCCAACCTGGATCGTGTCTCGATTGGGTCGTGTGAAGCAGCTTCCAAAATCTCGGCCTCGGTCTCTAGAACGCCAGCATACGATTGTGGTGGCATAACCCAATATTCGAAGATATCGTCTCGAACCAAATCAAGCACGTCGAACACCTCCGCCTCATTGGGCCATAACGCCTCCAATTCATTTCGGGTCCTTATTTCCCCTGAAAGAACACGACGAACGATGGAACCGCATTGTTGCGCCAACTGCTTGAAGTCCGAACCCATACCCGTCGCGCTCACCTTGATTCTAGAAGCCCTGATAGGGGCGATGTTTTCCCCACTGACTTCTTGTTAGGCCGCGATGATAGTGCAATCGGGACTTGATAACGCCTTGCCATTTAAATGGATTTCGATGAATCGCGGTCGGGAATCGTGACAAGACCGGCTTGCCGTGTCGAATAAGCGTCAATCCATACCCACCATGGCGGAATGTGTGGAAGATTAAATCGACCCCTAGTGCCCGCGTTGCGCAATGAATGCTAATTGCCAAGAATACATCGGAGACCTCTTGAACCTTTTCCTCGTCATCTAGCCAGGATTGCTCGCCTCCAGTGATATTCAGAATTGCTTCCGAAAACCCGCCATAATTTCTGATTGTGTCCCCTCCCGTGTACGAGTCGAGCCACGTCAATCCGAACGGATCGATCGCGATCGTGGGCTGATTTTCTACGTACACGTAAACATTGCTTCCCCCTAATATCCCGATCGGATCGCGCTGCATGAAGCGGCCGCTGGCGGGATCGTAGTATCGCTCGCCGACGTGCAGCCAGCCGAGCAGGGCGACGGGGTCGCAGTGCGCCTCGGGGCCGGCAGGATCGCATAGCCCGCCGGGGCCCTCCAGGGCCTGTCCCGTTGACAGCGGATTGCCCTCATAGCCCCAGGCCCCGACGTAGCCGTAACGCGTGGGGATTGTACCCTCACCCTGGCCCTCTCCCTGGGAGGGAGAAGGAATCACCGGCTCGCCGAAGGCGGTGTAGACCGCGCGGTGGGCGATCGCCGACTGCGCGTCCGTAATCCGCTCCGTCGTGCCCACCAGGTTGCCGTGCAAGAACAACTGCTCCTCGCCCGCCGCCGCGGCGCGATCGTACTGCACCATGCCCGGCTCGTGGGCCAGGGTCTCGGTCACGTTCGCGGCCGTCACCGTCTGGTGCTCGCCGTCCCACGCCGCCTCGACCGCGTAGTCGCCGTAGATCGCCGCCCCGCTGTAATCGTGCCAGGCGCCGATGTCCAGATCGTAGTCGCCCGACCCATCCTGCGGCGGGGCCAATGTCTCGGCGTCCCGCGGCCGCACCATGTAGCGCTGCCGGCCGGAATCATAACGGTACTCCATCGCCGCCAGGAACTGCCGCGTGTCCAGGTCGATCTCCACCCGCGGCGGATCGCCGACCTCGACGAGCTGATAGCGCTGCAAGCGGCTCAGCCAAAGCCGGCCGCTGGTGTCGTACCACAGGTCGGTCGCCCGATACCACTGCCCGTTGGCGTCCTCCTCGTCGGCGATGGCCTGGATGACCCGCGTCGTCCGCCCGACGAGGTCGTAGACGTACCATCGCGTTTCGATGGGGTCGAGCGACACGCTGTCGTAGGCGCGGCTCTGCATCAACAGGTTGCGCAAGCTATCACGCGCTCACCCCGTGCCCGAGCACTATCTCATCTTCATTGGGCTACCGATGAGCGGAGCACAGCACGGACTCACCATAAGAGCCCTATAAAGGGTCAAAACGACCAATTGACAGCATCAAGTCCATTTGATTTCCGAAGTTGGTTGTCCTTTCTGACAAGAGCATCCAGATTATGAATATAGGTTGAATGCCCATCCAGGTGCAGAATTCCAATGCGGTCATTCGGCGGCTCGTAGAATTCAATTATAACCACGATTGCGCCTGAATATTCAATCGACGGCGTCGCGTTATATCTGCGAATTACGCGAACACCGAGGTTGGGATCGAGAAAATCGAGCTCGCCCTCTTTGATAATTCCGAGTCTCACTAAGTCTCCCTCCGTATCCGGGAGCACACCTCCGTTGGCGGCAGCAAAGCGCCTCAACGTCGTACCCAACTGCCCTAGTTTTTCTTGCCGCATTGCACTCCACCGCAGGAATTCAATCCGCCCCAACCACCTATGATAGAAGAAGACCAATAGCATGCTCGCTACGCATGCCGCATTAAGCCAGACGAGTTGTCGCACGCGCTTCGAATCAGACATTACAATCATCTGATCTTTGCTAGCAACGACGCATCCTTCTGCTAGGAGCCCGTGGCAAAAGTCCGTTTCGCCCCCTCTCGCGGGGTCAAAAACGCGGTTTTTTCGACTTTCACCACGGGCTGCTAGTGTCCCCGAGCTCGGTCGTCACAGAGCATCCATCGTCAACTTCAGCGCCCCGCACGAATGTTCAATCGTTTAGCGGCAAGCGCGGGACATTAATAATAATGCCAAGGTTCGCCATTATCTACGACCAAATATCACCCGAATGGAAATATGTGGTCGGCGCCTGCTGGGATTGTTCGCCCAAAACTTTGTCCAGCCAAGACAATTTGAGCCACCGGCCACCGCCTCATCGAGCTGCTCGCGAAACCGAACCGATGGGGTAATCTTCCGAGAACTCGTGATGACTCCTTTCCGGCCGCCCGTGGCGACCTAAAAAACCAATCCGTTGGAGTCATCACCACACTTTTTTTACAGCATCTTTGAAGCGCTACCGGAGATTGATGCTGAGACCATCATAACTTGGGATTTCGACCATGTCTTTGTAGTGCCTTCAAGTACGCCAACAATAATGGCAATAAAAGCAGCATGATAGCGATCGGCGCTGTATACAACAGCGGAAGATCGCACAGCACGATCGCGAGTGGCAAGAGCCCATAGTAATATACGGCTATTTGCGCACATTTCTTTTCCATTCGACTCTGATCTCTAACCGGGAACCATCGTCGCCAAATCGAGATGGCAAGTGGCCAAATCATCCAAGAGCCTATGACTGGACCCAGGTAGGACACAACTAGAGCAATCAAGAAATAATAAGGCCAACTCGTACTCTCAAGAACTCCTACAAGGGCGAATACCACTGAGTAGTACGACAACAGGACGATTATTCTAATGGACCAGTATCGATCGCGATGCACACTGAGAGCCGAAGGCCTGTATCGTGATCGACCGCATCCGAACAAAAATCCAACGAGTGGAAAGCCAAAACCGGTCATGAGTATGACTCTCCAGGTCTCGTTTGAAAAGATAAAATCCACAGGTTGCTGCATTTTAAATTCCAGTGGTACATTTATTACCTGCGCCCGGGAAGCGTCGGTGGAGTGTCGTCAAATAATTTTTCTGCGACGGTCCAACAAATCCGGAAAGGGAAAATATATGATTTGCTCCCGTATTTTCTTACCATTTTGCGGATTGTTTTTCTATCGTGGTCAACGGTTGTTTCCCGTTTCCTGATGATTTTGTCTCGATGGCGAAGCAGAGAACACGGGTTAGAACTGAACTTAATTTCCACATTGTTGTTGCCATTACCCCAGCTATAGGAGCCGAAGTCAATTCGAGCCCAGCGCGTGTCTGTAATCTGCAGTATGATACCTTCGTGATGAAGGCTCAATCCTTGCTCTTGGACTAGCCACCGATTCAATCCATCAGGATCGATCCCGATTGTCGGCAGATTTTCTACATATGCATAGACATTGAGCCCGCCATTAGTCCCAATCGGATCCCGCTGCATGAAGCGGCCGCTGGCGGGATCGTAGTAGCGCTCGCCGACGTGCAGCCAGCCGAGCAGGGCGACGGGGTCGCAGTGCGCCTCGGGGCCGGCAGGATCGCACAGACCACCGGGGCCCTCGAGTGACCAACCGGCCGACAGCGGATTGCCTTGATAGCCCCACGCCCCGACGTAGCCGTAGCGCGTGGGGATTGTACCCTCACCCTGGCCCTCTCCCTGGGAGGGAGAGGGAAACACCGGCTCGCCGAAGGCGGTGTAGACCGCGCGGTGGGCGATCGCCGACTGCGCGTCCGTGATCCGCTCCGTCGTGCCCACCAGGTTGCCGTGCAAGAACAACTGCTCCTCTCCCGCCGCCGCGGCACGGTCATACTGCACCATCGCCGGCTCGTGGGCCAGGGTCTCGGTCACGTTCGCGGCCGTCACCGCCTGGTGCTCGCCGTCCCACGCCGCCTCGACCGCGTAGTCGCCGTAGATCGCCGCCCCGCTGTAGTCGTGCCAGGCGCCGACGTCCAGATCGTAGTCGCCCGACCCATCCTGCGGCGGGGCCAATGTCTCGGCGTCCCGAGGCCGCACCATGTAACGCTGCCGGCCGCTATCGTAGCGATACTCCATCGCCGCCAGGAACTGCCGCGTGTCCAGGTCGATCTCCACCTGGGGCGGATCGCCGACCTCGACGAGCTGATACCGCTGCAACCGGCTGACCCACAGCCGCCCGCTGGTGTCGTACCACAGGTCGGTCGCCCGATACCACTGCCCGTTGGCGTCGTCCTCGCCGGCGATGGCCTGGATGACCCGCGTCGTCCGCCCGACGAGGTCGTAGACGTACCATCGCGTTTCGATGGGGTCGAGCGACACGCTGTCGTAGGCGCGGCTCTGCATCAGCCGGTTGCCCTGGCTCAGGTAGAGACCGGGGTCGGAGACGTCGTAGGTGTAATCGGTCGTCACCGCCGCCATCAGGTCTTCCTTCGCCTGGCGGTTGCCGCCCGCGTCATAGGTATACGCCATGTGATACGGGTGCGTTCCCGTCCGTTGCTCCTCGATCAGGCGGTTGCGGCCGTCGTAGGTGAAATCGATGGTGCTGACGTTGCTGGCCTCGTCGGTCTCGGTGATGTATTCCACGAGCCCGTCGGCGGTCCAGCCGTATTGCAGGTGGTGCAGCGGGACCTGCGCCGCGTTCTGGACGAGAATGTCGGTGAGGCGCCCGGCGTCGTCGTAGGCGTAGTGCGAAGTCGCGCCGCTGTCGTACTGGATCGATTCCAGGCGATCGTCGTCGAAGTAGGTCAGCGTGGCGCTGACGATGGTCGTGCCGCCGGCGTCGGTGCGGACGTAGCTGGTCAGGCGATTGGCCGCGTCGAATGCGGCGACGGTGGTGGCGCCGTCCGGGCCGGTCTGGGTGTAGAGGCCGGTGTTCCAGCCGGGCTGGTAGGTGAACGCGCGGTCGACGGAGAGCCCTTCGCCGCCGGATGTATCGGTCGCCTGAGTGGACTCATTGGAGGAAGCCGCGCCGGAGATCATGCGGCCGAGTTCGTCGTATTCGTAAGTGAAGCGCCGCTTGTAGAAATCGCCGAACTCGCTGGCCGCGAAATCGCTCACGCAGCGCGCGAGGAATTCCAACTGCCCCATCTTGGAGTAGATAGGCGGCTCGCTGGCGTCGATGCAGCCGCTGCCGAACCGGGTAATTGAGCTCCGCAATGGTGCATGCCCGCACTGCGACGCGAATGGATCGGGGGGCAGTGCAGGCGGCGGGCAACACGCACTACCAGCCGGATAGCACGAAACGATGGGGTCGAGATTGGGATCGCCCGGTCCCTCCGGAGCCGCCGAGCCCGTCTTCTCGTGGCAGTCGTTGCCGGTGACATTGCCCGCGGCATCGTACGAGTTTCCGCCGCAGGAGTCGGCGCTGCTGCCGGAACCGATGCAACCGCCGGTGTTGCGGCCCAGGGAATCGCTTTCGTTGTCGATGTACACGGAATCTGGCGGTGTCGTCAGCGCCTCGGGGGGCGGCGGGGGAGCCCCCTCGATTTCGACATCGAGGTAGCCGAAGTTGTCGTACGTAAACATCGTCTGAAATTCGTTGCCGGGGTATGACGACGGCGGGATGACGCGCTGGACCAGCCCATACCAATCGTGCTGATCGCCGGCCGTTTCGGGGTCGTGGTCTTCGTCGTAGTAGCTGATGGCCGTCGTCGGATTCTGGGAGCAGCCGGCCACGGGGTCTTCGCAGGGCTCGAGGATGGACGTGACCTGCGTCGGGTGCTCCGGGTCTTCGTAGCGAAGTTCAATCTGCTTATCGGTGTTGAGCGAGAGGTCCTGTCCGGCAGGCGGGGTGATGAACCGCAGGTTGTTCAGGCCGTCGGTCGAATACTCGAAGGCCCATTTCTGATTGAGCGGATCGGTCGTGTCGATGACGTTGGCAACCGAGTCGTAGCTGACCTTCCATTCGCGATTGATCGGGTCCTTGTAGCGATCGACTTCATGCAGCAGCGCGCCGGGCGCATAGAAGAACGACCGGCGATGCCCCCATGGGTTCTCGATCCAGACGAGATTGCTCGATGTGTTCTTGAACGTAAAGAGCCAGTCGTTCTGTCGGCGGTCGGTGTAGGTGGTCTGGACATTGCCGAATCCCCCGCCGACGGCGTAGCGGAATTCCTGCATCTGATTATTGAAGGGCGCCGGGTCGATCACGCGCGTGAGGTAGCCGCTCGTATATTCGAAGTTGTACGTGTCACCGTCCTTGTCGGTGATCCCCGTGATGTCCCAGACGGTGTTGTAGAAGAATTCGATCGGGTCTTCGTCTTCCTGAGGAAAGGGGCCCGCCGGAAAGGCAATCTGCTTCAGCGCCCCGGCCCCCTCGTCGCTGACCGAACACGCGTCGCCGTAGTCAATGTCGCAATAGAGCAGCGACCATGAAAGGATGACATTGTGGAAGCCATCCAGCTTGATTTCCTTGATTCGGCCGCTTTCGTTGTCCTGATAGATGAGCCGCACGGCGAGGCCGTTTGAGTCGGTGATCGTCGCCAGCCGGCCTTCTTCGACTGAACTACCGGGCGGGTAATACGCGCATGTGACCCTGTTGAGCGGCAGGCCGCTCGCATCGACGCCGACCGAGGCATCGGCGATGTACCAGAGCCGGTATTCGTCTGTCGCGAATGGATTGGCCTCAAATACTGCCCGCCATTGCGACTTGCTGGTGAGCGCATATCGGTCGAACGTCGCGTCATAAGTCAGCGTGTCGTAGATTCCCAGCTGAGCCGAGTATCCGCCGGCTTGCGTGCCGTTGAAGACGTCGTGTGTGCCATCGTCGCGAATGAGGGTGACCTTGTTGGATTCATGGATGAGCCGCGCTGAATAGCTATGCGACCACTGCGGCCCTCCCGATTGCATGGAGAGCACCTCCATGAACGTGCCGAAATCGTCCACGCCGACCTCGCTCGAGGCGTCAAAGTCGCCCACATGCAAGTCCTCGGCTGTCTGCTCGGGCTCGAGCACGATCTCGGCAAACGGATCGACGTCGCTATCGGTAATGCACAGGTCACCATCGGCATCGCCCATGATCGACGACGACGATCCTCCCGGAACGGGAATCGGCTCGATGGGAGTCATCAGTGTTGCCCACGGCGAGTTTTGATTGTGGTACAACATGAAGTTGACCGCCGGTCCTCGACCGCCCCAACCGGTAATAGGGATGGTCGTCAGCATGCGGCCGGTCTTGAGATTCGCCTCGGAGTAGAGACCGACGGGGATGCTGGCTTGCCATCGCCGCGCAGCCCCTTGCGGGCCGATGTTCTCGGATTGCGCGAGCGCAGTCACCGATACGATGCCTGCGGCGGCGAGAGCGATGATGAGCGAGCGGATTTTCAGTCTGCTAACGATGGGGGGGGACATATCGGGGGTCTCCTTTCCTCAGCGGCGCATCGATTGGCCCGCCGCATTCGGCCCTGTTCGGCAAGGGGGTCGGAGCCCTCGCGCGGTGAGTCGCTGCCCGGCTCCGGCAACGTCCCGTGACAATAACCAACTGCCATACGCCGAGTCAATGAGATTATTCCCGGACGCGACAACAGTGCGTCACTCGCTCATTTCCCCGCCGATCCGGGACGATTCAAGACGGGTGCCGTCCGGTTTTTGACCCACCGAAGGCCGCCTGGGGGGCCGTCCGGACCAGCCCGCGTCGTGAATTCGCGTTGCTTGCGGGCTCGGCCCCGTCGTGATATCCTCTGGGGTTTTCCGCGTGGTGGACACGCCGCCGCGCCAGCGAGGTGGACCGTGCCGAAGATGAAGACGCACAAGGGCTTGTCGAAGCGATTGAAAATCTCCGCGCGCGGCAAGGTCAAATACAAAAAAGGCAACATGAACCACATCATGAGCGGCACGTCCGGCAAGCGTCGGCGGCGGCTCAGTCAACGCGGCTTCCTGGCGAACCCGGCGATGGCCAGGAAGTTCATTCGGGCGCTGGGCGGTTGATGAGCAGTGCAAGGTCTCGCGGCCGGCGGCCGACGATCGGGCGGGCCCGGGACCGGGGAGTGATCAACGATGCCACGGACGAAAACACACGTCGCTCATCATCGGCGCGTCAAGCGCGTTCTGAAACAGGCGAAGGGATACTACGGCGGAAGGAGCAAGCTGCTGCGAACGGCGCGGGACACGGTCCTGCGCGCCGGCGTCTATTCCTATCGCGATCGCCGGGCGCGGAAGCGCGACTTTCGGTCCCTGTGGATCACGCGCATTACGGCGGCGTGCCGGTCGCGCGGGATTTCCTACAGCCGGTTCGTCAGCGGCCTCAAAACTTCGCTCGTCGCCCTGAATCGCAAAATGCTGAGCGAGATCGCCATCGCCGACCCCGAGGCGTTCGACGTCCTTGTGGAAATGGCCAAGGCCAAGCAACAAACCGCCGCCTAGCAGACAAGCCCCTCTTTTCACCAACGCTTTCGTCATCGCCGTCGCGAGCATCCCTCGCCAATGGCCGGTTCCAAGCTCGTCGCCACACATGGCGATGGCCGCCGTGGCCTTTGCCCGCCCTGGAATTGAAGAACCACATGGTGTGGGATAGAATGGAGTCATCGGGAGGCCCCTCCGATGCCCACCCTTGTCGCATGCCTCGCCGCTCTCCTTTCAATGACCCAGGGCGACCCAGGAACGATTGTCGTCGCCAACGGCGACCTGGAACTGGTGACGTTTGAGCTCCCCGGTGGGACGCCGTATCAACTCGACTTCAACAGTGGGTTGGCGACGGTTTGGTTTGACCGGGACGCGACCGACGAGGCACTTTCGTGGCCCTTGACGCATTTCGCCCGCAGCATGGGTGACTTCAACGCCGACAATGTCCTTGACGCATCCGATGTGCAGGGCTTCCTCGCCGCCCTGATCGTGGGGCCCTACGACGCGGAGGCCGACTTCAACGAGGACGGGCTTCTCGACCCGACCGATGTGACGCGGTTCGTCACTGCCCTGACGGAAGGCCACCCCGCAGACGGCGTCATCCTTTATGTTCGCGCCCAATCCTGGAGCCAGGCGCTGGGCGACCAGCCGCTCGACCTCTGGACCGATCCCGACGGCGACGGGGTTTTCACGACGGCCCAGCAGAGCCCGATGACCTTCGTCTATTTTGAATCGTTCTCGGGCCACGATTTCGGCGCTCCAATCGAATTCCACATGACGCCGGCCATCCCCCCGCTGGCATTCGACGAAAACACCTCGGCCGAATGGGAGGGTCACATGGTCGTCACCGCCGGGGTGACCGAGACGCGAAAGGCCAGGTTCAGCGCCGAGCAGGTGCGCCAGCGTAACCCGGGCCAGGGCGACATCCTGATCGGCGACGGGCGATTGATCGGGGGCGCGCTGCCGGCCGTGCTCACCCTCGGCAGTTGGGGCAATGGCCAGGCCATCGGCCGCACGACCTTCAACTTCAACGGCACCATCGTCCGCACGCCAGAGTTCAGTCATACGGTCAATATCTTGAATCAGTTTCGGTTTAACGACCTGGTCATGGACCCCGTTGATCCGATCACCTTTCTCCCGACATACGGTCAAGCGGTCGCCCTACCCCCAATCGTCCAAATCGGTGACCCCTCCGACCCACAACTTGAGACCTATTGGGGCCAGCGAGTTGCTCTTGAGGTACCATTGATCGAGAATTCAGAAACGATCGCGTCCGCCCCTGAGCACATTACTGTGGACCTATTGTCATACGATTCGAATGACGTCGTCATCGATTCCATCCAGTTGGTCCGGCTCGATCGGGACGATAACGACAGCGATCCGTTCATTATCAATTTCCGTAGCGCTCTAGACAATCCCCTCATCTTTGTCGATGCGCAGATTGACGAATCCGCATATCCGGACCTCGAGATTATCCTGGCGGAAGCCGGTGGCTATCTCGTTGCGGTTCGTCGATAGGATGATGAGAATGACGCGCAAGAAGGCTCCCGCGCTCCTCGTTTTGTCTCAGATCCTATGCTGCGCGGACGGGTGTGAGCGAAAGAACGTTCCAGCGAACCAGGTGGACGTCGTGCGCATAAATGTGATCAGAGTGCTCGCTACTACCGACAGCGAGATGGCGCCACGCAACAACATCGGCTGCAGGTTGACAGAGGACGAAATCGGAAATTACATGCTTTGGCTATTTGCATACAGTCACAGGTTTTCGGATAGACCGCTGGTCTTCGAATACCTTCCCACTCCGTCGGTATACCGAAGTCAGAATATCACGGGCCGGCCGTACTCTATTGCCAATTGGCTGGCACTTGATGTCAATAACAATGTTGATCCGTTGTTGAACGACCCAAACTACGATCCCACGAGAATAAACATCTATTTTGTTGGTGATATTTTTCAGCCTCTGGACCCTTCGGGCACCCACATTCTGGGGTTCACTTTCGATCCCCTCGCACGAACATTGTCCAACGACACTGTGCGATCCCACATATTTATCAGCGACCGGGATTTTGATGGCAGCGGCGTAATCGTAAACTGTGACGATCTTGTGCTGGAACATGAATTCTGTCACTTCCTTCTGCGCAAGAATAATATTGGCGGCTACAATGTCGACGAGCATGATCCGACCGAGAATCCGTCGGTTCCCCATCTGATGACCATCAATCCGACCGGGGCGACGGTGCTTGATGACGACTTTCAAAAAACGAGAATCAGAATCGTGAATGGGACATATTTGCTTCCCTAAAGGTGAGGATGCTTATCATGCCACTCCTGATTTCGGGATTCATACTTTGCACTTTCGTGCTCGCGGGCGACGCCAACTATTTTGGCAGCTACGATGACCGGTCTGCCGTCTTCGTGGCCCGCGAGATCGACGCGGTGGTGATGTTGCCGGAAGGCGCATTCGATGCGATTGCACCGGACCTGCTCGATGTCGCCAGCCACGCGCGCTCCCCCTCACTGCGCTTTCACGCCCGCGACGCCTATTACTCCAGAGCTTCGGCCCAACGGGCTGCTGAGCTGGCGGCCCGTTTAAGACTGTGCTTCGACCAAGTCGTGGCCGACGATGCCCCGGGGCGTCTGAATCGTCAGGCGCCTAATGTCTCGTTCATCAGCAGTTTCGTCTCCTGCGACCTGAATCACATAAGCGCCGCAACGCGAACGTGCCCCGAGATCAGGGCGTTCCTGACCGATCTGTCCAAGACGAAATCGATGAGGATGGCGGACTATGTGTATCGATTCACAGTCGAGATGCTGATCGCCTCTTACGAATCCGACGAGGATCGCAGAGCCGCGCTCAAGGACGTCGTCATCACCAATGGGCGGGGAGCCCCCTCCGCGGCAAGACTGTTGAAGCCCTTGCTGACGGCCGAATGCCGGCAGGCGCTTCGCGTCGCGGCGGCCCAAGGTGAATTGAACAGGACACTTATCCGATTGCTGGCAGACGTGGGCGACGAGCAGGCGCTGCCCATCATTCAGCAACGGTTGATCGACGCCGAGGAAGTAGGTGAACCCGCCAGAATCCAGTTCCTGCGCGAGCAAGAGCGCAAAATCGCTGCTCAACATCCGCCGTCAGGTCTTCTGTCGATGATCAGTGACCCCCAGGAGGATTTGTTGCGGTACTGGGCCATTCACCGGGCCTTGGACCTCGGGGTCGACGCCGTCCAGGTCCGCGAGGCGTTCGGCACCTGGGCCGATTGGGCCAAGGACAATATTCCACTGGCAAAAAGTCTTTATGTGAGAAAGCTTGTGGACGATGGAATTCTGGTGGAATACGACCCGGAAGACATAGCCCTGGCCTCAGCGGTTGGTGTTGGGCACAGCGAAGTCCAGCGCCGCGTCGGACTTCATGCCATGCCGGACCGAGACGTTGCCCAGACGGTCTGGAGACCCAGCGTAGCCAACGTAGAGGCCTTCGCCGAGTGGTTCGGCAGCGTCGATTGGCCCGGCATATCGGAAGAACAAAGCGTGTTCATGATCAAGCAAAAATGCTGCGAATTGAACCTCCTCAGCCCGGATACCTGCGAAGCCCTTACAACGAGCGCCCCCGCCGTGCCGTGATCGGCAGGCGAGCAGCGCCACACGGTCCCATCTCGGCGGTCGATGCTAGCAAGTGCAGTGTACGGATAAGTAATGGCGCCTATTGGATGCCGTAGAGGGATTAGCAAATGAATGTCCTCTGTTTTGCATTCTGCACAGTTGCCTGCTCAATCAACACAGATTGCCTTTTGGGCGATGTTTCGGCTCGACGGCCGGCGAACGTCGCCTCCGATCTCGATGCGATTGGAGAACTTCCGACTCAGGCGTTCCTGCAGATTGATCATTGCGTGCTCGATGTGTTGCGAAGCACCAGGTCGTACGCGCTGCGCACCCGTGCCCTGGACCTCCTTCTTCAAAAGGGTGATGCCGAGTGCGCAGCGATGGTCGCGCAGTACTACGAAGACGCGTTGTCCGAAATCAGTGGAACGGAGATCAGCGAGCGCCGCAGGTTTCAGTTGATCATGGATATTGATGTCCTGGTTCAGAGCGACGCCATTCAATGGTCGGTCGCCGCGCCGAACCACCCCGCCCGCCGCGCCGATCGCATCATCGGCCACGCGCAAGTGCAGGAACGCCCCCGCGACTGCAGCGGTGATGACTACGGCCCCGCCGCTAACGGAAGTGTGCCCGCTCGC
>Ga0299906_10003253_pt1 | contig 13400 bp, 11 predicted proteins | sample RVTome_14_FD_200259 | JGI IMG/M metagenome (GOLD analysis project Ga0299906, IMG submission 200259) | Soil microbial communities from uranium-contaminated site in the Upper Colorado River Basin, Wyoming, United States - RVT145D125 (version 2) ...
CTCGCCTGTCGCCGTAACTCGCTCCGGGCACGGCTCGCTCGAGCCCCCCATCCCCCAGAGGGGGCTGGGGCGCGGACCAGTCGAAACGGTGGTGGCTCGCTCGCCGTACCCTGCGCTCGAACGGCGACGACGGCTCGTCATGACGGCGCGCCCGGGGCCCCCGCGTCCGACCCCCGGCGTCACCACGTTTCACGTGATTCATCGGCAACTGTTCGGCGAATCCGGTGACGCTGGGGTTGGACCGCCGAGGCCGGGGGCGGCCGGGGTCAGCGGGCGGGGGCGGGGGCGGCGCGGGAAATGCGGCGGGCGCCGGTGTCGATGCGGAGGGCGACGATGGCGGCGGCGAGCAGGAAGGCGCAGGCGAGCGTGTAGGCGGCGCCGTAGCCGCCGGTGGTCTCGAACAGCGCGCCGGCCAGCCAGGAACCGAGGGCGGCGCCGGTCTGGTGCACGAGGAAGATCCAGCCGAACACCGAGGCGACCGAGAAGCGTCCCCAGATGTCCGCGGTCAGGGCCGAGGTCATGGAGCCGGTGCCGGCCATCGTGATGCCGCCGAGGACGGCCACGGCGATGATCGCCGCCGGGTTGTCGCGGATGAGGAAGAAGCCGGCGAAGATCAGGATTCGGCCGGCGTAGATCGCCGACAGCACCGGGCGGCGGCCGAAGCGGTCGGAGAGCATGCCGAGCATCACCGTGAAGCCGATGCTCGAGCCGCCGAGCACGCCCAGCGCCCACGAGGCGAACATCGGCGTGTAGCCGTGATCGGTCAGCATGGGGACGCCGTGGGCGGAGAGCAGGCTCATCGAGAAGCCGCAGGTGAAGAACGATCCGCCCAGCTGCCAGAACGCGAGGGTCTGCACCGCCGTCGTGATGCTGACTCGCTCCGCCGCCGCCGCGGCGCCGGTGATCGTGACGGCGGCGCCGTCGGCGGCCAGCCCCATCGACTCCGGCGAGTCGCGGATCACCCACAGGCACAGCGGCAGCATCAGCACGAGCACGCCCGCGCCGATCAGGATGTAGGTGGCGCGCCAGCCCTGCGTGATGATGAGCCAGGTCACGGCCGGGACGAGCAGGCTCATGCCGGTCATCGAGGCGCTGCCGAGCACGGACAGCGCGGTGCCCCGCCGCTTGCTGAACCAGCGCGCGACCACGCCCGACGCGATCACGGGGCCGGTGGCCGCCAGCCCGAGGGGGACGAGCACGCCGTAGACGACCGCGAACTCCCAGAAGTTGCGCACCAGCGCCGTCAGCACCAGCGAGGCGACGAGCAGCAGCGTGCCGGCCGAGGCGCTGAGCCGCACGCCGAACCGGTCGGCGGCCATGCCGGACAGGGGCATGAACACGCCGTAGAGCAGCAGGCTCACGGCGATCACGAGGGAGAAGCTGGCCCGGTCGAGGTCGAGATCGGCGACGATCGGCTTGAGGAAGGGACCCACGGCGTGGCGGATGCCCGTCGAGGTGAACGTCATGACGGAGAAGGCCGCGACGACCCACCAGCCGTAGAAGACCGAGCGACGCGCCATGGACCACCCGACTATACGATAATCCGGGCCGGGAGGCCCGCTCATGAAGATCGCGAAGCTGGAGCACCTGCACGCCGACGCCGGCCAGCGCAACTTCGACTTCCTCAAGCTCACCGCCGACGACGGGCTGGTCGGCTGGAGCGAGTACAACGAGTCGTTCGGCGGCCTCGGCGTCTCGGCGGTGATCGATGGCCTGGCCTCGTTCGTGGTCGGCAAGGACCCGCGCGCCTACGAGGCGATCGTCGCCAACCTCTACGCCGTCCGCCGGCAGGCGGCCGGCGGCGTCGTCCAGCAGGCCATCGGCGCCGTCGAGAACGCGCTGCTCGACCTCAAGGCGAAGGCCCTCGGCGTGCCCGTCTACGAGCTGCTCGGCGGGCCGGTGCGCGACCGCATCCGGCTCTACTGGTCGCACTGCGGCACCTATCGGCTGGCGTGGTCGAAGGAGATGCGGATCCCGCCGCTGCGGACGCTGCAAGACTGCGTGAACGCCGGCAAGGAGGTCGTGAGCCGCGGCTACACCGCGCTCAAGACCAACGTGTTCGTGCTGGGCGACGATCCCCACCTGCACTCGCCGGGCTTCGCGCGCCGCGGCGCCGGCTACCCCGAGCTGAACGCCGAGCGCCACGTGCTGCGGGCCGTCCGCGAGCAGCTGGCCGCCTTCCGGGAGGGCGCCGGGCCCGACGTCGACATCCTGGTGGACCTGAACTTCAACTTCAAGACGGAGGGCTTCCTCCAGGTGGCCCGGGCCGTCGAGCCGTTCGACATCTTCTGGATCGAGATCGACACCCGCGACCCGAAGGCCCTGCACTCCATCCGCTCGCGCACGACGATCCCGGTGGCCTCGTGCGAGTGCCTGTTCGGGCGGCGCGACTACCGGCCCTTCTTCGAGGCGCAGGCGGTCGACGTGGCGATCGTCGACACGCCGTGGAACGGCGTGGCGGAGTCGGCGAAGATCGCGGCCATGGCCGACGCCTACGAGGTGAACGTCGCGCCCCACAACTTCTACGGCCACCTGGCCACCCTCATGAACGCGCACTTCTGCGCCGTCGTGCCGAATCTGCGGATCATGGAGATCGACCCCGACACCGTGCCCTGGTACGACGACCTCGTCACCCACACGCCCGAGATCGAGGACGGCCACCTGGTGCTGCCGGCGCGGCCGGGGTGGGGGACCGACGTCGACGAGGACGCCGTCCGCGCGCACCCGCCCAAGAAACGGTAAGGCGTTGCCGGTCGACCGCGGCGCCCGGGACCGGCTGGCGGCGGCGTTCGCCCGAGAGGAGCGGCGCGGCCTCATGCTGGCGGCGGCCACCCGCTCGGCCGCGGTGGTGGTGATCATCGGCTGGCTCGCGGCGTCGAACCCCGAGCAGGGTCTGGCGTTCGCATGGGTGGTCGGCACTGCCGGCTTCTTCCTGGCCACCGGGCTCGTGCAGTTCTGGGTGTACTTCCGGCGGGTGGCGCCGCCGATCGCCCCCTACGCGTTCATTGTGGTGGACTCGCTGGCGCTGGCGGCGGCCCTCCTGCTCCCGAACCCGTTCGACCCGCTGGGCCTGCCGCCGGCGATGCCGCTGCGCTATGCCGGCTTCATCTACTTCTTCGTCCTGCTCATGCAGGCGGCGTTCTCGTTCCGGCCGCGCCTGCTGCTGTGGACGGGGCTGTGCGGCGCCGGCGCCTGGACGCTCGGCTTCCTGTGGATCGTGACCCGGTCCGAGACCATCGTCGACCCGCCCAGCAGCGCCGGCCGGGCCGCCATGCTCGCCTCGTACTTCGATCCGAACTACGTCTCCGTCCTGAAGTACCAGAACGAGATGGTCGCCTTCCTGCTGGTGAGCGCCGGCCTCGCGCTCCTCGTCCGCCGCTCGCGCGCGCTGGTGGCCGAGCGGGCCGAGGCCGAGCGCGCCCGCGGCAACCTGGCGCGCTATTTCTCGCCCAGGGTGGTGGACACGCTCGCCGAGCGCGACGAGCCGCTGGGGCGCGTGCGGCGGCAGGCGGTCGGCGTGCTCTTCGCCGACCTGGCGGGCTTCACCACGCTGGCCGAGGACATGACGCCGGAGGAGGTCATGGCGCTCCTCCGGGCCTTCCACGGCCGGATGGAGGACGAGGTGTTCCGCCACGGCGGCTGCCTGGAGAAATTCATCGGCGACGCGTTGCTGGCCACCTTCGGCGTCCCCGACGTGGGCCGGCGCGACGCCACCGACACGCTGGCCTGCGCGCGCGGGATGCTGAACGCGCTGGACGCGTGGAACCGGGAGCGCGCCGCCGCCGGCCAGGCCCCACTGCGCATGGGGCTGGGGCTGCACTACGGCCAGGTCGTGCTGGGCGATATCGGCAGCGCCCGCAGCATGGCCTTCGCCACGGTCGGCGACACGACCAACGTCGCCAGCCGATTGCAGGCCCTCACGCGCGATCTCGGCGGGAGCCTGGTGGCCAGCCGTGCGCTGGTGAACGCGATCGAGCGGGAGAGCGCGGACGTCACGCTGCTCGAGGGCCTGACCGCGCGCGGCGCCCATGCGCTGCGCGGGCGCGACACGCCGATCGAGGTCTGGGCGGAGTAGGGACGATGCGAGGCAACAGAACTTCACAATTTCCACATACGCGCTTCACACGCGGCGTCGATCCTCCCAGACAGCAGGCCGGCCGGAGCCGGCTGCAAGGAGGACGACATGCTGAGTCGACGGACGATCCTGGGTTCGGTGGCGGTGCTGGGCGTGGGGCTGATCACGACCGTGGCGGCGGTGGCCTACGGCGGTCCCGGCGGCCGGCACGGGATGTTCATGAAGCGGTTCGTCTCGTCGATGATCGACGAGGCGCTGGAGCCGGCGCAGGTCACGGCGGAGCAGCGGGCCAGGATCCACGCGGCCCGCGACCGCGCCTTCGCCGCCGTCGAGACCCACCGGCAGGCGCGGCGCTCCAACATGGACGAGGCGCTGAGCCTCTTCGAGGCCGACGTGGTCGATGCGGGGCGGCTGGCCACGTTCCGGGCCCAGCGCGAGGCCGAGCACCGGCAGGTGGCCGATGCCGTCACCCAGGCCATCACCGAGGTCCACGACGTCCTGACCCCGGACCAGCGCAAGGCGGTGGCCGACTGGATCCGCGCGCATCGCCGCGGGCACTGGAACTGAGGTCGCTGCTACTGTAGCCGGCATGCCCGCCCGCCGCACGGCCGCGCTCCTCGTCGAGGACGATGCCCGCCTGGGCGCGATGGTGGCCGAGTACCTCGGCCGCCACGACCTGGACGTGACCGTCGTCGCCGACGGCGAGCGCGGCCTGGCGGCGCTGCGCCGCGGCCGGTTCGACGTGGTGCTGCTCGACGTGATGCTGCCCGGCCTCGACGGGCTCGAGGTGTGCCGGCGCATCCGGGCCACGCCCGAGTGGGCGGCGCTGCCGGTCCTCATGCTCACCGCCCGCGGCGAGGACGTCGACAAGATCGTCGGGCTGGAGCTGGGCGCCGACGACTACCTGGCCAAGCCGTTCAACCCGCGCGAGCTGCTGGCCCGCATCCGCGCGGTGTTGCGGCGGGGCACCGTGGAGGCGCCGCGGGCGCGCTTCGCCGCGGGGGGACTCGTCATCGACTTCGACGCCCGCGAGGTCACCGTGGACGGCCGGCGTATCGTGCTCACGCACCACGAGTTCGAGCTGCTGGCCACGCTGGCGCGGGCCGGCGGTCGCGTGCTCTCGCGCGACCAGCTGCTGGACGCGCTGCGGGGCCAGGAGGCCGAGGCGTTCGACCGCTCGATCGACGTCCACGTCTCCAAGCTGCGCGCCAAGCTGGAGAAGGATCCGCGGGCGCCGCGGTACATCAAGACGGTGCGCGGCGTGGGGTACGCCCTGGTGCGCCCGGGCCCCGGCCGGTGAGGCTGCACTCCCGCATCTACCTGCACTCCCTCCTCGTGCTCGTGATCGTCGGCGCGGCGACGAGCCTGGTGTTCGCGCTCGTCAACCGCGGCGGCCACTTCCGCGAGCTGGGCGAGCGGATGGCCCGTCACACGGCAGGGCTCGCCGCCGAGCGGCTCGCCGACCCCGATGCGCTCGCCGAGCGTCTGGGGCGGCTGCACGCCGACCTCGACGTCGACGTGACGGTCCGCGACCTCGACGGCCGCGTGCTCGGCCGCGCCGGCGCGCCGCTTCCGCGCTCTCACGCGGACGAGCTGGGAGCGGCCCGGGCCGGACGGGTGGTGACGCGCCCGCGGCCCGTCCCCCACGCGGTGGCGCCGGTGCGCGACCCGGCGTCGGGCGCCGTCGTGGCGACGGTCGAGGTGTCGGCGCACCGCCCGTTCGGGCCGCCGAGCCTCCTGCGCCCGCTGCTGTTGGTGGCCGTCGTGCTGGCCGCCGTCGCGGTGGCGACGCGTCCGCTGGCCCGGCGGCTCTCGCGCCCGCTGGAGCGGCTGACGGACGCCGCCCGCCGGCTGGGCGGCGGCGACCTCGGCGCGCGCGTGCCGGCGGCGGCGGGGCGGCGTCGCTGGTGGCATCGCCGCCGGACACCGCCCGGCGAGATCGCCGAGCTGACGCGCGCGTTCAACGACATGGCCGAGCGGGTCGAGCGGCTGGTGCGCGGCCAGAAGGAGCTGCTCGCCAACGTCTCGCACGAGCTGCGCTCGCCGCTGGCGCGGCTGCGGCTGGCCCTGGCGCTGTTGCCGCGGGAGGGCGCGGCCGAGGCGCGGATCGCCGAGGCCGAGCGCGACCTGGCCGAGCTGGAGCGCCTGATCGAGGACGTGCTGGCGACCGCCCGGCTCGAGGCCACCGGCCTGCCGGCGCGCCTGGGCGAGGTCGACGTTGGCGCGATGCTGGCCGGCCTCGCCGAGCGCGCCCAGAACGATCCCGTCGTGGCCGGCCGGGCGGTGCGCGTGAGCGACGGGCCCCCGCTGGCGCTCGTCGCCGACGAGGCGCTGCTGCGGCGCGCGCTCTGGAACCTCGTGGAGAACGCGGCGAAGTACGGGGCGCCGCCGATCACGCTGGCGGCGACACGGGCCGGCGACCGCGTGGCGCTGAGCGTGAGCGACGAGGGGCCGGGGATCCCGCCGGAGGCGCGCGAGCGCGTGCTCGACCCGTTCCAGCGCCTCGACGCCGCCCGCACGCCGGGCGGCGCGGCGCCGGCCGGCGTCGGGCTGGGGCTGACGTTCGCCCGGCGCGTGGCCGAGGTCCACGGCGGCGTCATCACGGTCGCCGCGGCGTCGGCCGACGGCGGCACCGAGCGCGGCTGCCGGGTGACGATCTGGGTTCCGGCCGGCGACGCGCTGCGGTAGCATCCCGGACCATGGCCGACGACCTGCTGGAGGCGCTCGAGATCGAGACCGCGCCCTCGCCCGGCGCCGCCGTCATCTGGCTGCACGGGCTCGGGGCCGACGGCCACGACTTCGTCGACATCGTGCCGGTGCTGCGGCTGCCGGAGAGCCTCGCCGTCCGCTTCGTGTTCCCGCACGCGCCGATGCGGCCGGTGACCATCAACCAGGGCATGGTCATGCGCGCCTGGTACGACGTGCGCAGCGACGCCGGCGCGCGGCGCGAGGACGAGCCCGGCGTGCGGGCGTCGGAGCGGAGGATCGAGGCGCTGATCGCGCGCGAGAAGGCGCGGGGCGTCCCGGCCGGCCGGATCGTGCCGGCCGGGTTCTCGCAAGGCGGGGCGATGGCGCTGCACACCGGGCTGCGTCATCCCGAGCGCCTGGCCGGCATCATGGCGCTGTCCTGCTTCCTGCCGCTGCCGGACACCGTCGCCGCCGAGGCGAGCCCCGCCAACCGGGACGTGCCGATCTTCATGGCGCACGGCACCCACGACCCCCTCATCCCCCTGGCGCGGGCGCGCGAGGCCTACCATCTCCTCACGCGACTCGGGTACCCGGTCGAGTGGCACGAGTACCCGATCCCGCACTCGGTCTCGGACGCCGAGATCCGCGACGTCGCGGCGTGGCTGTCCCGGATCTTGGCCTGACGACCCGGCCAATGGCCGACTTGACGCGACCGGCCACCGCGCGGCAGGATTCAGCCCCATGAAAGCCGACCACCCCAGCGTCTGTCCCCTCGATTGCCCCGACACCTGCAGCCTGACCGTCACCGTCGAGGACGCCCGCATCGTGCAGATCCGCGGCTCGCGCGCCAACCCGTACACCGACGGCGTGCTGTGCGCCAAGGTGCCCAGGGCCTATCCGGAGTTCGTGCACGGCGAGCGGCGGATCCGGACGCCGCTCAGGCGGGTGGGCCGCAAGGGCGAGGGCCGGTTCGCGCGCGTGTCGTGGGAGGAGGCGCTCGACGAGATCCACGCGCGCGTCACCGCGGTGATCGCCGAGCACGGGCCGCAGGCGGTGATGCCGCTGAACTACGCGGGACCCCACGGCTTCCTGGCCGGCGGCTCGATGGACCTGCGCTTCTTCCATCGCCTGGGCGCCACCCTGCTCGATCGCAAGCCGCTGTGCGGGGGCATCCGCACCGAGGCGTGGGTGGGCACGTTCGGCCCGGTGCCGGGCATCCGGCCCGAGCAGGTCGAGCACGCGCGGCTGATTGTGGCCTGGGGCAACAACGTCACCTGGTCGAACCTGCACCTGACGTCGATCATCAACCGCGCGAAGCGGGCGGGCGCGAAGCTGGTGGTCGTCGATCCCCGGCGGATCAAGATCGCCGAGCAGGCCGACCTGCACCTGCCGCTGCGCCCCGGCACCGATGTGGTGCTCGCGTGGGCGGTGGCGGCCGAGCTGGAGCGCCGCGGCGCGCTCGACCGGGCCTTCGTCGACCGGTGGGTCGAGGGCTTCGAGGACTTCATGGCGCTCGCCCGGCCGTGGACGCTCGCCCGAGCGGCGCAGACGTGCGGGCTGGCCGAGGCCGACGTGGCCCGCTTCGCCGAGTGGTATGCGACGATCGCGCCGTCGGCGATCAGCGTGGGCAACGGGCTGGAGCGCAACCAGAACGGCGGCAGCGGCATCCGGGCCGTCTTCGCGCTGCCCGCGCTGGCCGGCCGCTTCGCCGTGGCGGGCGGCGGCCTGGTCAACGGCGCCGGGTTCGCGTTCCCGAAGACGCCGGCAAGGCTCGCGCGCCCGGACCTGATCCCGGCGGGCACGCGCACGCTGAACATCGTCGACGTCGGCCGGCACCTGACCGAGGGGCGGCTGGCCCCGCCGCTCAGGGCGCTGTTCGTCTACAACCACAACCCGGTCGTCGTCCACCCCGACCAGAACCGGATGCGCCGGGGGCTCGCGCGCGAGGACGTGTTCATCGCCGGGATCGAGGTCGCGATGACCGACAGCATGCGCTACGCCGACGTGGTGCTGCCGGCCTGCACCCACTTCGAGCACGACGAGCTGCTCGCCGCCTACGGCCAGCACTGGCTGCAGCGCGCCGCCCCCGTCATTCCGCCCCAGGGCGAGGCGCTGCCCAACACCGAGATCTTCCGGCGCCTGGCCGCCCGCTTCGGCTACACCGAGCCCTGCTTCAAGGCCGGCGACGCCGAGCTGATGGACGACGCCCTCGATCCGGCCGACCCGCGCCTGGGCGGCGTGCCGCCGAGCCAGCTCCCGCTCGACCGCGCCATGCCGATGACGGTGAACGGCCACGACGCGATGATGTTCGCCAACGTCTTCCCCCGCACCCCGTCGGGGAAGGTCGAGCTGGCGTCGACGTACCTGGCGAGCAAGTACGGCGCCCGGCTGCCCTCGTTCCGGCCGGTGACGTCGTCCTACCCGCTGACGCTGATCTCGCCCGCGTCCGACCAGCGCATCACCTCGACCTTCGGGGGCACCCGGACGAGCGACGACGTCCCGCCACTGGAGATGCACCCCGACGACGCCCGGGCCCGCGGGCTGCGTGACGGCCAGCGGGTGCGCGTGTGGAACGACCTCGGCGAGGTGCGGCTGCCGCTGCGGGTCACCGCCGACGTGCCGCCGGGCGTGGTCTCGTCGCTGAAGGGCGCCTGGTTCCGGACCAGCGACAACGAGCAGACGGTCTCGGCCCTCGCCCCGGCCACCCATGCCGACATCTGCGAGGGCGCCTGCTACAACGACGCGCGGGTCGACGTGGCCGCGCTCGCGCCCGATCGAACCTCTCACTGACAAGCGAGGCAAGCCCGATGGCGTCACCGGTCGATCCCAACGAGGTCATGATGACGGGCGAGAACTCGTTCATCCGGCTGAGCCACGACGGCGGCACCACGCTGGCGAGCCGGTTCAGCCACTGGCGCGTGCTGTGGTGCGGGGCGGGCGCCGGCCATGCCCTGTTCGTGCAGAGCGACCTGACCGACGGCAAGGTGCGCGTCTACGGCGACAACCCGGCCGTGGCCCGCTGGCTGCAGAAGTCGATCGAGCACCTGCTCTTCCCGGCCTTCGCCGACACCGGGTTGCCGGTCATCGCCGCCACCTTCGCGCGCGGCGGCGACGCCCGCTCGACGGCGGTGGAGACGGTCGACTCGGCGACCGATCACTTCCGGCTCACCTGGTGGGACACCATCGAGCCGTTCGTGCTCACGATGGCGCCCGGCACCAACAACCGGCCGATCGGCGTGTTCAGCACGTTCTTCCCGGCCCGCTCGGCCCAGGCCGAGCTGAACGGCCGCTTCGCCGGGGGCCAGGTCTGGGCCGAGAAGCGCGGCGATCGCGATTCGTCGAGCGCCTGCCTGGCCTGGTCGGAGTCGTGGGTGAAGCCGCGCGCCTGACGCTTGCGATTCGACCGCTGCGACCGGGGGACGCCGAGGCGCTGGGCGCCGTCCACGCCCGGGCGTGGCAGACCGCCTATCGCGGGCTCCTGCCCGATGCCTACCTGGCGAACCTGACGGCCGCGCAGCGGGCGGCGCACTGGGCCGAGGTGCTCGGGCGTGAACCGCGGCCCCGCGGCGCGCGCCTGGGGGCCGAGCAGGACGGTCAGGTCGTCGGATTCATCCTCGTGGGCGCGGCGACCGGGGACGCTGCCTCGCGGACCGGCGAGGTGTACGCGCTCAACGTCGATCCCGACGCGTGGGGCTCCGGCGTCGGGCGCGCCTTGCTGGCGGCGGGGGTCGGCCACCTGCGCGACAGCGGATTCTCCGAGGCCATCCTCTGGGTGCATCCGGGGAACGTTCGCGCCCGGCGCTTCTACGAGGCCGCGGGCTGGCGTCACGATGGCGCCAGTCGCCGGCAGGACGTGCTCGGCGTGGACGTCGACGAGACCCGGTACCGCCGCGCCCTGGTCGCGGCCCCGCCCGGTCCGGCGTCCAGCCCGATCACCCGGGCGGCCATCGAGACGACGGCCCCGGTCATCCGCCCCCACGTCCGCGTCACGCCGGTCCTGGAGGCGAACGGCGCCGACGTGGGACTGGCCGCGTTCCCGCTCACGCTCAAGCTCGAGCTGCTGCAGCACTCGGGCTCCTTCAAGGCGCGCGGTGCCTTCGCCAACCTGCTGCTGCGGTCCGTGCCCCCGGCCGGTGTGGTGGCGGCCTCCGGCGGCAATCACGGCGCCGCGGTGGCCTATGCGTCGATGCGGCTCGGCGTCCGAGCCAGGATCTTCGTCCCCACCGTCTCGTCGCCGGTCAAGGTCGCTCGCATCCGCGGCTACGGCGCCGAGCTCGTCGTCGCCGGCGAGCGCTACGCCGACGCGCTGGCGGCCAGCGAGGCGTGGCAGCGCGAGTCGGGCGCCCTGTCCGTGCACGCCTACGACCAGGCCGAGACCCTGCTGGGCCAGGGGACCACCGCGCTGGAGCTCGAGCAGCAGGCGCGCCTGGACACGGTGCTCGTCGCCGTGGGCGGGGGCGGGCTCATCGGCGGCATCGCCGCCTGGTACGTCGGGCGGGTGAGGGTCATCGGGGTCGAGCCCGAGGCCGCGCCCACGCTGCACGAGGCGCTCCGCGCCGGCCGCCCCGTGGATGCCCCCGCCGGCGGCGTGGCCGCCGACTCGCTCGCCCCGCGTCGGGTCGGCGAGCTGATGTTCCCGCTCGCCCGCGCGCACGTCGACCGCGTCGTCCTCGTCTCCGACGACGCGATCCGGGCGGCCCAGCAGCGGCTGTGGGAGTCGTTCCGCGTGGTCGCCGAGCCCGGCGGCGCCGCCGCGCTCGCGGCGCTGCTGGCCGGCGCCTACGTGCCGGCGCCGAACGAGCGGGTGGGCGTGGTGATCAGCGGCGGCAACACGACCGCCGTCGACTTCGGCCGGTAAGCCTCACGACACTCGCGCCATCACCTGCTCGGCGAAGGTCCGGAGGATCGCCTCCCGCTCGATGAACCCCCGGCCGGGGTTCTGGGGCAGGATGATGATCCGCGTGATCTCGGGCACGGTCATCACGCGCCGCACCTGCTCGCGCACCTCCTCGGGCGTGCCGGCCAGCGCGATCATGTCCACGAACCGGTCGGGGACCAGCTCGCGGTGGCGCGACGCCGCCGTGGCGTGCTGGTAGGAGTCGTAGGCGTCCCGGAGCCGCCGCACGGCGGCCTGGTCCTCCGGCCCCAGCGCGACCGGCAGCGGATGGCGCATCGCCGAGGCCACGCGCCCCCGCACGTGATCGCGGGCGAGCGCGCGGTCGGCGTCGACGGCGGTCGGCGTCCACAGGAGCACCTCGAGGTCGGCCAGGCGGCGCTGCTGCCGCGCGGCGCCGCGGGCCACGCACTCCAGCCCCGCGCGCAGGATCGCCGGGTCGGTGCCCGTGTACATGATGGCGCCGTCGCCGAGCCGGCCGGCCGCCTCGAGCATGCGTGGCCCCGAGCCGGCGACGAAGAGGGGCACCGTCCGCGCCGTGTCCAGCCACGCCAGCCGGCTCTCGACGCCGCTGTCCAGCCGCGCGGTGCCGCCGGCGAGCAGCCGCCGGATCGACGTCGTCATTGTCTCCAGCGTGGCGACGTGGGCGGCCCGCTGCACGCTCATCCCCATCGTCTCCGCGCTGCTGCCGCCGGTGCCGATCCCGAGCAGGATCCGGCCCGGCGCCAGCTCCTCCAGCGTCGCGATGGCGCTGGCGGTGACCGACCAGTGGCGGGTGTGGGGGACGGTGACCCCGGGGCCGAGCTTGATCTTGGTGGTGGCCAGCGCGCACGCCGCGAGGGTGACCCACAGCTCCCGGCAGACGAGGTGCGAGTCGGTGATCCACACCGTGTCGTACCCGAGCGCCTCGGCCAGCCGCGCCTGCCGGACCACGTCCACCACCGGCTGGTTGTTGACGATCCCCACGTCGAATCGCATCGACCCTCGCCTGGCTGGTCCCGTCACCGCCAACGCCAGAGGCCGCTCAAAACGGGCCAGGTGCTAGGCGGCGCGAGCACCGGAGCGAGGCGTACTGCCCGTACGTCGAGCGAGGAGCGCAGCGCCAACGAAGCAGATGGGCCCTTTTCATCGGCTCGCCACCACCCGCTCGTCGGTCCGTTTTCCCCCCGCCTACAGCTTCAACCGCGGATCGAGCGTATCCCGCAGCCCATCGCCGAACAGGTTGATCCCCAGCACCGTGATCAAGATTGCCAGCCCCGGGAACGTCGCCAGCCACCAGGCGGTCGAGATGTACACGCGCCCATCGGCCAGCATCCCCCCCCACGTGGGCGTCGGCGGCTGCACGCCCAGGCCGAGAAAGGACAGCGCGGACTCGATCACGATCACCCGGGCCATGTCCAGCGTCGCCACGACCAGCCACGGCGTGAAGACGTTGGGCAGGATGTGGCGCAGCACGACGCGGCCGTCGCCGCCGCCCAGCGCCAGCGCGGCCTGCACGAACTCGCGCTCGCGCAGCGTCAGCACGGCGCCGCGCACGATGCGCGCGTAGACGACCCACGAGGACACGCCGATCACGATGATGATCGTCTGCAGGCTGGGCCCCAGCACCCCGATCACGGCGATGGCGAGCAGGATGAAGGGGAATGCGAGCTGGATGTCGGCCAGGCGCATCAGGGCGTCATCCAGGCGGCCGCCGAAGTACCCCGAGGCCAGCCCCGCCGCCATGCCCATCAACCCGGAGAT
>Ga0299906_10003254_pt1 | contig 13398 bp, 18 predicted proteins | sample RVTome_14_FD_200259 | JGI IMG/M metagenome (GOLD analysis project Ga0299906, IMG submission 200259) | Soil microbial communities from uranium-contaminated site in the Upper Colorado River Basin, Wyoming, United States - RVT145D125 (version 2) ...
GGTCTGTTCCGACCGGCGAGGCCTCGCCCTGGCGGGCTCGGCCGCCGGTCGAGTTCTCTTGGGGTCCTGCGCCTGTCGCGTCACGAGTCCCGTGGGACCCCAAGAGAACGACAGCCTGCGACGTTACGCGTCGACCGGTGGTGGAGTTGATCGACGAGCTGGTCGGTTGCGCGTCGAGTGCGGGCGTCGAGCCGGAGGGTGGTCCGGCAGACGGCGAGACAGACGAGGACAAGGACCCCGATGGTGTACGAGGCGATCCGGGTGTCGCCGCGGTTCACCGCGATGACCGTGAGGACCGTCACGGCGACGCCGATTGCTCCCCACACGATCGGGCCGAACCGATGGTGATGTGAGGCGCCGATCATGACACTATGACCTTTCCTCGCAGCATGCCCATCTGGCAGGCGAACTCGTAGCTGCCGGCCCGGGTCGGGGTGAACTCGAGCGCAACGTCGGCGCCCTCCGGCAACTCGGCGGAGAGCCCGAACGCGTCGAGGACCACCCGCTCCGAGCAGGGATCGGTCTCCTGCCGGTTGAAGACGAGCCGCACCGGCCTGCCCGCCTGCACCCGGATCGTGTCCGGGGTGTATCCGCCCTTGACGACGATCGACGCCTCCTGCACGCCGCCGGAGGCCACGTCGGCGGACGTTCCCGCCGACTTCGACAACCAGAAGTACCAGACGATCAGCGCGATGAGGCCGGCACCTGCCAGGTTCACCAACACCACGTCCATCACGTCACCTCCTCACGATGCGAGGGTCGAAACCGGCGCAGCCGGTTGGCGTTCGACACGACGGTGACGGACGAGAATGCCATGGCGGCGCCGGCGATGAGTGGGGAGAGCAGGATCCCGAACGCCGGGAAGAGTGCCCCGGCGGCGACGGGAACGCCCAGCGTGTTGTAGGTGAAGGCTCCGACCAGGTTCTGGCGGATGTTGCGCATGGTCGCCTTCGACAGCTCGATGGCGGTTGCCACCCCGGTGAGCGACCCTTTGACCAGGGTGATGTCCCCGGACTCCATGGCCACGTCGGTGCCGGTGCCCATCGCCAGGCCGACGTCGGCCTGGGCGAGGGCGGGAGCGTCGTTGATGCCGTCGCCGACCATCGCCACCGTCCTCCCTTCGGCTTGCAGCCGCCGGATCTGGGCCGCCTTCTCGTCGGGGAGCACCTCGGCCAGCACCCGGTCGATGCCGACCTGGCGGGCGATGGCCTGGGCCGTGCGGTGGTTGTCGCCGGTGAGCATCACCACCTCCAGGCCGAGCCGGTGGAGCCGGGCGATCGCCTCGGTTGAATCGTCCTTGAGGGTGTCGGCCACGGCCACCAGCCCGGCGAGCTCGCCGTCGACTGCCACGATCATGGCGGTCTTGCCGAGCTCCGCCAGCTCCGCCAGCTCGGGCTCGGCGGGGTCGGCAGCGATGCCGCGCTCGGCCATCAGCTTGATGGTGCCGAGGACGACGTCGTGGCCGTCGACCCTTGCCTCGATCCCGTGACCGGGAACGGCTGAGAATCGGTCGGGGTCGACCAGGGCGACATGGCGATCCTGCGCCCCGCGGACGATCGCCTCCCCCAGGGGATGCTCCGAGCGTCTCTCGGCGGACGCGGCGAACCGCAGCACCTCCTCCTCGGTGTGGGCGCCGAACGGGCGCACGTCGGTGAGCGAGGGCCGGCCCCGGGTGATCGTCCCGGTCTTGTCGACCACCACCGTGTCGATGCGATGGGCGGTCTCGAGGGCATCGCCGGAACGGATCAGGATCCCGTTCTCGGCGCCCTTGCCGATACCCACCATGAGCGAGGTTGGCGTGGCCAGGCCCAGGGCGCAGGGGCAGGCGATGACCAGCACCGTGACCGTCGTGATCACCGCATAGACGAGCGCCGGCGAAGGGCCGAACGTGTACCAGATCATGAACGTGGAGACGGCGACGATCAGCACCGCGGGCACGAAATACCCGGAGACCTTGTCGACGGTGCGCTGGATTGGCGCCTTGGAGCCCTGGGCGTCGCGGACCATGCGGATGATCTGGGCCAGCATCGTCTCCTTGCCCACCCGGGTCGCCCGGAAGCGGAAAGAGCCGGTGCGATTGATCGTGGCACCGATCACGGTGTCGCCGGCGAGCTTCTCCACCGGAATCGGCTCCCCGGTCACCATCGACTCGTCCACCGCCGAGGACCCCGACAGCACCTGGCCGTCGACGGGGATCTTCTCGCCGGGACGGACGACCACCTCGTCGCCGACGACCACCTCGTCGATGGGGACGTCCACCTCGTCGCCACCGCGGATGACGCGGGCGGTCTTGGCCTGGAGGCCGATCAGCTTTTTCATCGCCTCCGAAGTGCGGGCCCGGGCTCGGAGCTCGAGCGCCATGCCCAGAACCACCAGGGCGGTCACCACCGCGGTGACGTCGTAGAACACATCGCGCAGTATCTCGTCGGGGAAGAACCCGGGTGCCAGCACCGCCCCAGTCGAGTAGAGCCAGGCGGCGGAGATACCGGTGGCGACCAGGGTGTACATGTTCGCCGACCGGTGCCGGAACGCCGCCCAGGCACCGGTGAAGAACTGCGACGCCGACCAGGCGAGTACCGGCACGGTGACGAGCCCCATCCCCAGCCAGATCCACCACAGCGCCGTCGAGCCCTTCTCGGGAACCCCGGGGAAGATCTCCGGATAGGAGAAGTAGATCACCGGCAATGACACCGCAGCGGCGAACCAGAACCTGTGCAGGAGCAGCCGGTACCTGCGCCGGGTCTCGGCCTGCGCAACGTCGGGATCGGCGTCGGCGTCCTCGTCGACCGGCGTCGCCTGGTACCCGGCTGCGACAACGGCGGCCGTCAACACCGAGGTCGGCACCACCGTGGCGGTATCCACGGTGGCGCTGTTGGCGGCGAAGTTGACCCGGGCATCGATGACGCCCGGGACGGCGGTCAGGGCCGCTTCCACGGTCGAGACGCAAGAGGCACAGGTCATCCCCTCGACTGAGAGGTGGATCTTGCCCGTCCCGTCGCGTCCCGCCGGTTCGGCGAACGAGGCGGCGCCACGGTCTACCGCAATGCGCGCGCGCACGTCGTCTTCGCCCAGATCCGCCCCGTGGCGGGCGCCGGCATCATCGACATCGCAGTAGCGCTGCGGGTCGGCCACGAAGGCGCGCCGGCAGTGCTCGGAGCAGAATCCGACGCCTGGGTGGTCCTCGAGCCGGAGGGCATCCGGACCCACGGTCATACCGCAGACAGGATCCTGCAGCCCGGCGCCGGACTTGGTGTTGGTCATTCGCATCGTCACACCGTAAGCCATCCAGTCGGCTGGAATGTCAAGGGGTAAGATGGCCCCGTGAAGATCGGCGAACTGTCACAGCGCACCGGCGCCCCCACCAAGACGATCCGCTACTACGAGGAGATCGGCGTGCTTCCCGCCCCCGATCGGGCGACCAACGGGTACCGGGAATACACGGAGGACGCGGTGGACCGTCTCACCTTCGTGCGTGAGGCCCAGACCACGGGCCTCACGCTCACAGAGATCTCATCCATCCTCGACCTCCGCGGCCAGGGCGAGGCCACCTGCCATCACGTCATCGATCTGCTCGAGCGGCACCTCACCGCGATCGATCGGCACATCGACACCCTGCGCCAGACCCGCAGGAAACTCGCCTCCCTCACCGACCGGGCCCGGGATCTCGACCCCTCCGAATGCCGCGATCCCAATCGGTGCCAGACGATCAGCGGCACCGGAGGGCTGGGGCTCGATACCCGACGCGGCGGACGCCACCTGCACACGGCTCCGGTCGGACATCACCACTGAGGAAATACTGAGCTCAGTACCCGTTGGGTCGGCGACCCCAGCAATGCTCAGCCTGCATCCACCGCTCGGATTGGCCGCTTCGGCCGATTCGCCATAGAGGCCAACGGATTCGAGTCGTGGTAGCGCCAAGACCGATCAGTGCTCGCCGCCTCAGGCACCATACCCTGTGGGACAAGGGCCATCGGCCGAAGCGGCTCCCTGGACCGGTGGATACAGGCTCAGTGGTCGTGGCTGTGGAGGGTCGTCGAGACCGGGGGGGTATCGGTCGGGGTGGCGGACTCCGCCGTCAGGAGCGGTCCGATGAATAGCGACGAGACCGTGTAGGCCACGGCGAACACGCCCACCGCCACCGCAGGCGCCGCCCAGGTGCCAAACCGACGGTAGACCCGGATCAGCATCGGGGCGGCCAGCCCGAGCCCTACGACGAAGAACAGGACACGGCCTCCGGTTCCTGCGAGCAGTGCTGCTCCGGCCAGGGGCCCGACGTGATGGAGCACGTGCGGGGCGACGCCGCTGATGGTCCCCCAGACGGCCGTGACCGCGTGCCGAAGACGGCCCGTCCGCTCGGGTCGCACCGTCGTGGGTCGCACTGTCGTGGTGGTCACATCCTCGCCCCTTCGAGGCCTACCTCCGCCACGACGGCGCTGTCTGCGGCCGGGCGGCGGCGACCCAGCCACCACAGTAGGGCTACTCCACCCGTCCCTCCCACAAGGCCGCTGACCTGGTTCCAGCTGATCGGGCCGAATCCGGCGTCGCCGACACGCAGGAAGTCGAGGACGAAGCGCTGCAGCCCGTACCACGCCATCCACACCGCGAAGAGCTGTCCCGCCAACAAGGGCCAGAGCCGAACGATCGCGTAGAGCACGAGGAGCAGGACGGCGGCGGCGAGCAGGTCGTAGAGGGCGACCGGCTGGTAGACGCCGCACAACCCGTCGACTCCGGCCTGGGCCGTGGTGCACTCCAGAGCATTGCCTGCCGGCGCCACGTCGTACCCCGGCTTCACACCGTAGCCCCACGGCAGCGTTGTCGGCCGCCCGAGGTGGTCGGCGATGGCGAGACAGCCGATCCTGCCGATCACGGTGCCGAGGGCCAGGCCGCGGGCCGAGATGTCGAGCGTGGGGAGGATGGGCATTCCCAGCACCCGCATCCGCCACAGGCCGGTCAAGATCCCGCCGGTGAAGCCGCCGAGTATCGAGAAGCTGCCGTCGAGCGGGCTGAGGGCCGACCACCCCGCTCCGTCGAGGAGCGCCGCCGGTGCGGTGAGGTAGCGGGCACCCACGACGGCGCCCACCAGAGCCCACGACAGCACCGACTGGTAGGCGGACCGGTAGGCGGACCGGTAGGCGGACCGGTAGGCGGACCGGTAGGCGGCGACGTCACCGCCGGCTCGCGCCATGTGCCTGGTCGCGAGCCACGCCGCGATGAGGAAGGCGACGGCTATCACGACGCCGTGCACCGACAGGTGGAACATCCCGAGGTGGATCGGAGCCAGCGGTGGGTACGAGATCGACGCCAGGGTCATCTGCGATCCTCCGCCGGGCCGGAGGTCAAGCTCCCACCTCGTCGTCGAGCTCGGCAAACAGGGCGTCGGCGGCCACGAACATCTCTGCGTAGTGGCGCACCCAGGCGACCTCGCCGTTCTGGCGGACGAGGGCGAAGCTGTGGCTGGGCCGGTCGCTGTGGCCGTAGATCCCGACCATGCCGTAGGCGCTGGCAACCCGGGCCCCCTGGTCGATGAGGATCGGGCGGTCGATCCCGAAGCGGGCCGCCTCATGAGCCACCGCGTCGGGCGGGTCGACCATGATCGGCACCAGGGTGAGTCCCCGCTCGGCCACCGCCGCCTCCAGCTCGGGAATCTGGGCGAAGCAGCCGTCGCAGCCCACTCCCATCGAGAAGTAGAGGAGGGCGTCGCCGTCCGCCAGCGACTGGTCGAGCGACACGGTGCGACCGTCGGTTCCCTCCAGCACGAACGGCACGGCCTGGGTCGGCGCGGTCCCGCCCACCTCGGTGAGGCTCGAGACGACGACCAGGGCGACCAGGATGGCAGGGACACTGAGGAAACCAACCCACGCCCACACCGAGGTGTGGTGTTGCGGGCGACTCTTAGCGTGCGGTTGGCGTCTGGTCGTGGTCATGGCAGCTCCGTTCTTCGTGTGCTTCGACTTCTGTGACCTGGTGGCGGCGCCGTGACGACAGGGCCACCGCGCCGGCGGCAACGGCGATGAGGACCATGCCGGCGACGGCGTCGGGGATCCAGGCGAGCTTGGACACGACAGGCCCCAGGATGTCCTCGATCCGCGCCCCGAGCCCCGCCGTGAATCCCGGCGTGAGCGACGATCCGGTGACGGCCACCACCGCCAGCACGCCCGCCATCACGAGGAACATCGCCGCCGCCGCGGCACCTGCGGTGGTCGTCTCCACTCGGAGTGGTCCGGCGTGTAGCGACACCGGTGCCGCCCCGAACTGCGCCTTCCGGGGCGCCAGCCGATCCCACAACAGGGTCATCACGATCAGTGGGAACACCATCCCGAACACGTATGCCAGGCCGATCCCCACCCCTGTGACCAGGCCCGGGGAAAGCGCCGACAGGGTGAGGACGCCGGCGAGCACCGGTGCGCAGCAGGCGCTGGCTGCGCCGGAGAACACCCCCAACGCGTAGATACCCGCCGAGTCGGTGCGGGAGATGTCGGGTGATCCCCGCAGGATCGGCAGCGACCAGGCTCTGCCCGTGAGGGCGATCACGGCCAGCCCGACCATGAGAAGGGCGCCAAGGCCGTAGACGAGGCCGTGGAGGCGCAGCAGGCTCTCCGTCAACAGGCTGAGCCCGAGCGTGACCGGCAACAGCACGGTGGCCACTCCGGCGGCGAACACGAACGCCAGCGGGACCAGGCGCCACCGGTGGTTACGCACCGACGCCGCCAAGAACGACGGGAACATCACGACGATGCAGCACGGGGCGAAGAGGGCCACCGACCCGGCCACGAAGGCAGCCAGCAGTGATCCTCCCAGGAACAACCCCTCCACGTCACACCTCCAAGGCGCGATCGACACGCGTGGAGAGATGACGCTCCAGCTTGCGACGCGAGATGCGGCCGTAGCCGAAGAAGGCACCGTCGACGAGGAGGATCGGCGGGAACGGGACCCGGTGGCGCACGATGAGGCTGCGGCCCTCGTCGGAGGTCATGGCGACGGTCCTCACCCGTAGCGGCGTGGTCGCGCCGATGTCGTCGAGGAGGCGGAGGGCGTCGTCACAGAAGTGACAGCCCGGGCTCGTCACCAAGACGACGTCGAGCGCGCCCGTCATCTCAGGCCCCCTCACCGGAGGCTGCGGTCACCGCATCGCCATGGCACCGGTGCTGCGCCAGCTCCGGATGCGGGGCCGATCCGAAGGCGGCTGCCAGCAGTTCGCCCACCACGTCGTCGACCCGGCCTTCGGCTACGGCCTCGGGGACACAATCTCGGAGGTGTGCTTCGAGGATCTGCCGGCGGGACCGCTCGAGGGCACCCTGCACCGCCGAGAGTTGGTGGAGCACGTCGATGCAGTAGCGGTCGTCGTCGACCATGCGCATCACACTCTCGAGGTGACCGGCTGCCGAACGGAGCCGGAATGCCACCGACCCGGCATCGGCCCTCAACGGCGGCTTCCTCTCGAGTCCTCCAACAGCCGCCTGCGTTGCTCGAACTCGTCGCGGTCGATCTCGCCGGCGGCGAATCGGCGCTCAAGGATGCCCAGCGCGTCCGAAGAACGGTCGCGGTTGGTCGAGCCCACCGATCTGATCGCCCACGCCGCCAGGGCGACGAGCCCACCCCACAGGAGGATCATCGTCGTCCAGCCGAAGATGCCCATCGTGTTCCAGTCACACCACATCATCATCACCTCGACCCGGAACGTACCCCACCCCCGGTGGGGTGGGCAGGGTCTAAAGACCCTGGCTGTTCGGATCGTGTGGTGGTGTTGCCAGCGGGCCTGCCGGACCTCCCGGACGATGACCTGGCACCGCAACGACCGGTGTTGCGGGCCGCGCTGGATCATGACTCGACGGTGACCTCGGCTTTCATGCCCGCCGTCACGCCACATCGCTCTTCACCGCGCGCCGGCCAGGCGCACGACACCCGATCGATCCACCTGATTCGCGAAAACCCGGGCTACTCTCAGCGGCCTCCGGGCGGAGGGATCCGGAGGATGTGATGGCCAAGTGGTGGAAGGCGGCGACCAGGCTCGCCCTCATCGTCGTGACGGTCGGCGCGGCGAGCGCCACGTATGTGGTCGAGCGGGGGGACACGCTCAGCGGCATCGCCGTCCGGTTCGGCACCAGCGTCGACCGCCTCGCCGCTCTCAACGAGCTGGCCGACCCCGACCTCATCCTGATCGGGCAGGTGCTCGAGACCGGCGTGGGCCGTGACGGCGCCCCCGTTGCCACATCGGGGGCGACCCATGTGGTCCGGGTCGGCGAATCGCTCGCCGAGATAGCGAAGGATCATGGCGTGACCGTCGACACGTTGGTCAGGGCCAACGGGATCGTCAACGGCCGCGTCTTCGCCGGCTACCGGCTCCGTCTGACCCTGCCCGAGGTTGAATTCGTCGTAGACCACGTCCGGCGGACCCATCACGTCGCTCGCGGCGAGACGCTCTCGTCCGTCGCCGCCGACCACGCCGTGTCCACGAAGAGGCTGCTGGCTCTCAACCACATCGACGATCCCGACCAACTGGCCGTCGGTGCGAATCTCGTCGTCGAGCGGGGATGGGCGTGCCCGGTGCCGGCCGGGTCGTTCTCCAACAGTTGGGGGTACGTCAAGAGCGACGGGCGCACCCACGAGGGCATCGACATCCACGCATCTCGCGGATCGGCGATCGTGGCACCCGTGGCGGGCCACCTGCATCAGGAGACCGGGGAGATCGGAGGACTGCAGGTCACGCTGTACGGCGATGACGGATACCGGTACTTCGGGTCACACATGGAGTCCTTCGGCGCCTCAGGCGATGTCGCAGCCGGCGAGGTGATCGGGACCGTCGGCTCGAGCGGGAACGCCGCCGGCACGAGCCCGCACCTCCACTTCGAGGTTCACACCGGCGACGGCCCTTCCGCCAATCCCTACCCGGTTCTGCTCGACGCCTGCGGCTGATCCATCGCTGGGTGCTACCGGCCTACGATGTGATCTCGTCGTGGATCTCGACGAGATCACATCGACGGCCCCTAACCGGAGGTCGGTCATGCTCTCGTCACGGCTCATGCGTACCTCGCGGGTCATCGTGGCGGCGTCCCTGGTGGCACTGGGCGCGGGGTGCGCCGCCGATCCAGCCTCGAGCGCGCAGGCGACCAGTTCGCCGCCGGCTGTCGCCGAAGATGGGGCCCGGGTCGCAGGTGAGCCATACCACCTGGAGACGGTCGACAAGGCGTACTTCCAGACCCTCGGCGAGATGTATCTCGCCTCGGAGTTGGTGATCACCGGCGAGGTCGCCGGCGTCGAGCCCGGAGGGATCCTGGGCGCCACCGGTGGGCACCCGGACGAGGGTGGCCTCCCGCAGATGGGCGTCATCACAGTCAGGATCGATGAGGTGCTGCGTGGTCAGTTTGAGGGACCGACCGTCATGGTCGTGCGCGAGTCGTACTTCAACGAGCGGGGCACGCTCCGCCCGCTCAGCCTCGATGGTCTCGTGACCGACAAGGTTGGCGACGAGGTCCTCTGGTTCCTGGAACACAGTGCGGGCCGACCCGCAGGAACGTACGAGCACGTCAGCCTCGATGGCCTGTTGTACCTACTCGACGGCGCCGTGACGACCCCCCTCGAGGGCGAGGGCCGGCTCGCTCACCGCCTCATCGGCACACCGATTGCCGATTTGCTCGACGATCTGGCTGTACTCGCGGATCAGGAGTGAACCGGTGCCCACGGTGACGAGCCGACGCGGCCTCTCTCTCGGTGGCGGTGCGCGATCTCGGTCGGCTCGAATGTCGGGGTCACGACGCGCGTGAGGCGGTGCGCTCGAGGACGACGCCGTGCCAGATGAGGTCCCGCTCATGGAAGGCCACATCGAACCCGGCTCTCCCGGCAACTTCGAGAATCGCGTCGGGGGGGTGCACGTACGCCCTGAAGTCCACCCTGCGGATCCGACTGTAGGCGTTCGCCAGCGCGAAGGCAGATCGCGCCACGACGCCGTCCGTGGGGAAAGTGGCTGCCAGGAAACGCCTGGTCGTGGATGTGGCGGCGTCCATCAGCCGCTCCATGTCCGGGTAGCAGCAGATGACCCGGTTCATGACGACGTCGTCGGCTTCCATCGCGGCGGCAAGCTCGGTGAAGTCTCCGATCCGTCGCTCGACCTTGTCCCCGAGACCCTCACGATCGAGCAGCTCGGCGGCGACACCCTCGTACCCGGCGGAGAGCTCGACGTTGATCGCATCCTCCGCTCCGACCTTGAGCAGCTCGACCTGGAGGGCGCCGACACCGCCTCCGACCTCGACCACGGAGCGACCCTGCATTCCCCGAGAGGCGAGGTAGTCGACGATTCGCCGCGCCATCTTGTCCAAGCCCTTCCTGTCGTAGGCCCGGAGGTTGCGGCGAGCCTCCTTCTCGTCGAAGTAGTCGCCGTACGCGGACGGATTGCAGCAGTCGGGCATCGGGATCGAGGATACCGCCGTCGCGGTCTCGCCGACCGAGCCATGCCACAGGGCACGACCATCTCGCGATGGCAGTCCGAGGCCGCGTCCATGGGCGCCGACGAGATGAGGATCGGCGACTCAGGACGCCGACTGCCGGGCACCGGTGGGGACGGTCAGCACGAAGGTCGATCCTCTGGAAGGCCCGGGCGAGAAAGCGGCGACGTCGCCCCCGTGGAGACGGGCGAGGCTACGGGCGATGGTGAGTCCGATGCCCGTGCCGCCGGTAACGGAGCGGTCGGCGCGGTAGAACCGCTCGAACACCATGGCGGCCTGGTCGGCCGTCAGGCCACGCCCGGTATCGGAGACTTCGATGCGTGCTACTCCCGCCTCCAGGCGGGGTCGGATCTCCACCCGGCCCCCTGGAGGGGTGTACGAGAGGGCGTTCCCGATGAGGTTGGTGAGCACCTGCGACATCCGATCCCGATCCACGACGACCTCCAATTCCGGGCCGGCATCAACGGTGAGGTTCACCTCCTGGTCGTCGAACTGGGGGCGGAGCCGTTCTGCTACCTCACCTGCCAATCGCGCCAGATCGACGGGTGCTAGCCGAAGCTCGACACCGGCCTCCTCGGTCCTCGACAGCTCGCTCAGGTCGTCGGCGAGGCGCTCCATGCGCCGGGCTTCACGAACCGCCGCACCCAGGGTCTCGGGGTCGGGTTCGAAGACCCCGTCGAGCAGCCCCTCCATGTATCCCTTGAGGGTGGCGACCGGGGTGCGCAGCTCGTGGGCGACTTCGGACACGAGGCGGAGGCGTCGCTGTTCGGTTTCCTCCAATGCCTGGGCCAGGGCGTTCACGTCGCTCGCCACCGCGGCCAGTTCCTCCTCCTGGGGGAGGGGAACCCGCTCGTGGTATGAGCCGCCGGCGAGCCGCCGGGCGACCCGCCGCACGTCTTCGAGTGGCCGTAGCAGGCGCACCGCGGCGAAGGAGGCGGCGGCCATGGCGGCCACGGCACCGATGATCGCGGCCCACAGCAGGGCCTGGTTGAACGCAGATGTGATCCCCTCCTCCAATTGGGCGGCCTCGCCGGCAGCCATGCCCTGCATCATGTGACCCATCGATGTGAGGTGGTCGTCTACGAAGACCGGCCCGAGGCTGCGACCGGCCACCACCAGTACCAGCACGCCGACCGCCACCACCGCGAGGTGCGAGACCAGCAGTCGCGCCCGCAGTGTTCCGAACAGGCGCTTCACGTCGGCGTCGCCACGAACTTGTAGCCGACGCCGCGGACCGTCCCTATGAACCGGGGGTTGGAGGCGTCGTCTCCGAGGGTCTTGCGGAGGTTGCCGATGTGGACGTCGACCACTCTCTCGGCGCCGAAGTAGTCCCAGCCCCATACCCGTTCCAGCAGTTGCGCTCTGGTGAACACCCTTCCCGGTGCCGACGCCAATGCGGCGAGGAGGTCGAACTCGAGGGCGCTCAGCTCCACCGGACGACCCTCGACGGCGATCTCCCTCGTGGCCGGGTCCAGGGTGATCCCATCGAACGCCAGCGTGTCGTCGGCGTCCTGCCTGCCCGACCGGCCCCGCCGTAGCACGGCCCGGATCCGGGCCACGAGCTCGCGAGGGCTGAACGGCTTCGTGACGTAGTCATCGGAACCGATGGTCAATCCGACCACCCGGTCGACCTCTTCGGCGCGAGCTGTGAGCATGATCACCGGAACGTCGGAGGTCCTGCGGATCTCCTGGAGCACCGTGAACCCGTCCTTGCCCGGCATGGCGACGTCGAGCAGGATCAAGTCCGGTGTAGAACCACGTAACCGTGACAGCGCCGCCTCCCCGTCCGCGGCGTCGGTGACCTCGAACCCCTCGGCCTGGAGGTAGCGCCTCAGCATGGCGCGCAGGTCGGGTTCGTCGTCCACCAGGAGGATCCGATAGCCGCTCACCTCGGGAATGGTAAAGGTGCCGCCCGAGCGGACGGCACCTCACCTGCTGGAGCCATGCCGGTCATCCGCCGCTGGTGCCCATCATGGCGCCGCCCATCATGGATTCGCCCATCATGGCGCCGCCCATCATGGAGTCGCCCATCATGGAGTCGTCCATCATGGCGCCGCCCATCATGGAGTCGCCCATCATGGAGTCGCCTATCCCGGCGCCGCCCATCGTGGAGCCGTTGCCCATCATGCCGATCATGTCGCCGGTGCCCATCTGCTCATGGATTCCGGCGTGTTGGTCCGACGACATCCACTCCTGCATGTTGTCGTGCGGCATGTTCGAAGAGTCGTGGTTCGGGCAGGTGAGCTCCGGGTCGGTCGCCGGCGCTTGCGCCAGCGCGGGGATCGTTCCGGCGACGGCCAGGCCGACGGCGATGGCGAGGGCGGTCACGATCACGGCTCTTCTCTTCATGCTGTTGTCTCCTGGTGTCGTTTCGTGCCGGTTCATCTCACCAGCTCCTCGCGGCGAGCCTTGAAATCGTCGGCGTCGAGCTCTCCCCGGGCGAACCGCTCCTCGAGGATCTCGATCGCCCCTTTGGGTGACACGGACCGTGTGGCCTCGGTGCCACGGATCGCCCACACCACGAGCACGATCACTGCCACCCAGAACAGTGCCATCCAGAGAACACCCAACCCTCCGTAACCCCACATCATCAGCGCTCCTTTCGTCCTTCACCCCAGTCAACGACGGCCGGATCAAGGTGATCACGTCCGGCGTGTCAAGCTTCTGTGAAGGTCGAGAGGCACCCGGGCGCAACCAGGTGAAGGCTGATCACGAGCAGTCGGCCGGTGATCGAGAACCGGGCGGACCTGCCGCTTGACATTCCATCCGACTGGAAGGAGTACAAAGCACCCGTGGTCGATCGACGGATGCTGCTTTGATGGGAGAGCGACGATGACAAAGAGGACCAGCGCCGGATTCGAGTTGACCGTGCTCCAGGTGGGGGGGATGCAGTTCGCCTCCGAGAAGGGCAAGGTCGAGGCGTTCCTCGGCGGCCAGCCCGGGGTGATCGGTGTCGAGG